>Ga0208888_100320_pt1 | contig 24572 bp, 23 predicted proteins | sample LakWasM115_HOW13_2_FD_183929 | JGI IMG/M metagenome (GOLD analysis project Ga0208888, IMG submission 183929) | Freshwater sediment methanotrophic microbial communities from Lake Washington under simulated oxygen tension - Sediment Metagenome... | ecosystem: Environmental > Aquatic > Freshwater >...
GGCGGGTGCTGATCAAGCCCTTCAAGGTGCGGGATGTGATCGCCACCATTGCACTGCTGAAGGACTCGTAGCCTCCCTCGGCCCCGCAGGGGGCGCGTCAGATGTCTCAGTAGATCTCTGGCACGTACATGCTGGCAGGCACGGGCTGGCGCAAATACTCGGGGTTGCGCACGCGGTCGGGCAGCACCACGGGCGGGTGTGGGACCTCCTGGTAGGGCAGCTGAGACAGCAGGTGTGCAATGCAGTTCAGGCGCGCCTTTTTCTTGTCCACCGCCTGCACCACCCACCAGGGTGCTTCGGGGATGTGGGTGCGCTCCAGCATCGTTTCCTTGGCCTTGGTGTAGGCCTCCCAGCGCACGCGGCTTTCCAGATCCATCGGGCTGAGCTTCCACTGCTTGAGCGGGTCGTGAATACGGCCCAGAAAGCGCAGGTGCTGCTCTTCATCGGTGATGGAGAACCAGTATTTGACGAGCGTGATGCCCGAACGCACCAGCATCTTTTCAAACTCGGGCACGGTGCGGAAGAACTCTTCGTATTCGTCGTCGGTGCAAAAGCCCATCACCCGCTCGACGCCCGCGCGGTTGTACCAGCTGCGGTCAAACAGCACCATCTCTCCCGCCGCAGGCAGATGCGCTACATAGCGCTGAAAGTACCACTGCGTGCGCTCTCGGTCGTTGGGTGCGGGCAGTGCCGCCACCCGGGCCACACGGGGGTTCAGGCGCTGCGTGATGCGCTTGATGACGCCCCCTTTGCCCGCCGCATCGCGCCCCTCGAACAGGATCACCACCTTCTGGCGGCTGTGCTGCACCCAGTCCTGCAGCTTGACCAACTCGCCCTGCAGGCGGAAAAGGTCCTTGAAGTACTGCTGGCGCGCCAGCTTGTCGCCAGGGCTGGGGGCGCCGATGTCATCGACCTCGCGGTCTTCGATCTCCAGTTCCAGCTCTTCGTCGTAGCTGTCGATGAGGTCGTTGGCGATTCGTTGCATCAGCTCCTGCGTGTCAAGGGCGTTGTTGTAGAACATGGGCAAGCATCCGGCGGTAGTGCAAATCAGATGCGCGATAGTGGACCGCTGCAGTGACAGCGCCATGACACTGGTGTGATCTGTCACAACGCTGTCATGCCCAGAGGCCAGCATGCGAGGCCGTGCCGACAGCAGACCACTCCGCCGCTTTGTCAAATCCCCTCGCCCCCAACGCCAGCCTGAACTACGGCGGAGATGCCGCCGGGCTGATCTACGGCTACCTGCTGGGTACCGACACCCCGCCGCAGGAGGTCGATTCGGCCCAGGCCGCGCAGTGGCTGGCCGACCTCCAGGCAGGCGCCGCGCCGTCAGGGCAGTTTCTGTGGCTGCACTTCAACCTGAGCCACGCGCAGGCGGTGCGCTGGATGGAGCGGCACGCCTATTTGCCGGAAGCTTTTTTTGATGCGCTCAAGGACCGCTCGGTGTCCACGCGCATCGAACGCGACGATGACACGCTGATCGCGGTGCTCAACGATGCCCACTTTGATTTTGCGTTCGAGCCCTCGGACATTGCCACGCTGTGGACCAGCGTGGCGCCCCACCTGATGGTGACGGGGCGCACACGTCCGCTGCGGTCGGTGGATGCCCTGCGCACCACGGTGCGCAGCGGCAACGCCCCGTGCTCCAGCGTCGCGCTGCTGGCCGAACTGATGCGCACGCAGGCATCAGGCCTCGTGGACATCGTGCGGGGTGTGACCCAGCGCATCGACGATGTGGAAGACGCGCTGCTGGCCGGCCGCCTGGACCACAAGCGCGCACGGCTGGGCGTGCTGCGGCGCCTGCTGGTGCGGCTGCAGCGGCTGCTGGCCCCCGAGCCTGCGGCGCTGTTCCGCCTGCTGCAGCACCCACCGGCCTGGATGGGCGCCGACGATGCGCAGGAGCTGCGCGATTCGACCGAAGAGTTCTCTGTGGTGCTGCGCGACATGCAGGGCCTGCAGGAGCGCATCAAGCTGCTGCAGGAAGAAATTGCCGCCAGCGTGCAGGAGGCCAACAGCCGCAGCCTGTTTGTGCTGACGGTGGTGACTGTGCTGGCCCTGCCCATCAACATCCTGGCCGGCCTGTTTGGCATGAATGTGGGCGGTGTGCCGCTGGCGGATAACAGCCACGGCTTCTGGATCATCGTGGCCGTGGTGGCGGCCTTCACGGCGGTGGCGGGCTGGCTGGCCCTGCGGGGCACGCGCGATCAGTAAGTAGGTGGGACTGTTCGGCAGTCGGCAGGTTTGATCGCCCGACAAGCAAGACAGGCCCGGTGGCTAGCCCCACTACAATGCCGCCCCTTGCCCAGCTCCCCGGACCGCCTGCCACCATGAACATCGTCGTCAACGAAGAACTCAAAGCCTACATCGAACCCCTGACGCCCGACGAACACGACGCGCTGGAGCGCAGCATCCTCACCGAAGGCTGCCGCGACGCACTGGTGCTGTGGGGCGATGTGCTGGTGGACGGGCACAACCGCTACGGCATCTGCCAGAAGCATGGCCTGCCTTTCCAGACCGTGCAGAACCCGCGCTTTCAGTCGATGGAAGACGTGCACCTGTGGATGATCGACCAGCACCTGGGCCGCCGCAGCGTGTCCGACTTCCAGCGCGGCGTGCTGGCCCTGCGCAAGCGCGAGATCATGGCCGAGCGCAAGGCGCGCGCAGCCACTGCCACAGACACTGCAGAGGCCACCCCCACGGCGGATGTGCCCGAGGCCGCAGCCGCCCTGCCCGCCCCCGACCCTTTGAGCAGCCGCGAGGCCATTGCCAAGGCTGCGCGGCTGAGCAGCAGCCAGGTGGTAATGATCGAAAAAATCCAGAAACAGGCGGCCCCCGAGCTGGTGGCCGCCGTCAAGTCCGGCACCATCTCCATCAACGCCGCAGCCGCTGTGGCTACTCTGCCCGCCGAGGAACAGGTGGCAGCCGCAGTGGCCGGCAAGGACGAACTCAAGCAGGCAGCGAAGCGGGTGCGCGAACTCAACAAGCGCAAGCCACGCGAGGAGGCGCCATCAGACGACAAAGCCCATGCTGAGACAGCCGCCGGTGCCGAAGGGAACACCGACGAGTTGCACGCCCTTCGCCAGCGTGTGGCAGAGCTGACGGCGGAGAACACCGAGCTGCGCCGCCAGGTAGCGCAACTGCAGGCGGCGCTGCCTGCAGACAGCACGCCGTTCTAAAACTGTCTGGGGAGTCGGCCGCCGGGGTTCACCCGTTGGCGTTGCGCAGCGCGCTCAGCCGGTCGGCGATAAGGTCCAGGTCAAGCCCGTCTTCACTGTGGGCCAGATAGGCCTCCAGGTCAGCCACGGCCTCGGCCGTGTTGCCGCGCTCGGCATGCGCGAGGCCCCGGTCGCGCCGCTCGCCCCAGGCCTCGGGCAACAACACGATCAGCCGGTCCAGCACGGCAATCAGCCGCTGCCAGTCCTGCTGGGTGCGGTGCACTTCCTTGAGGTTGCGCAGCATGCGCGCAATGATGTCGCGCGGCGTGGCGGCTTGCAGGTACAGGCCCAGCGGCACATCGTAGTCGTCCACCAGGCCGTTGCGGCGCTTGTAGGGCTCCAGCCGCTCGGCCAGTTCCTCGCGGCTCAGGGACTGACCCGAGATCGGGTCCAACACCACTTGGCCCTTGGGCAGCAGCACCTTGACCATGAAGTGCCCCGGGAACGCAATGCCCCGCGCGTGCAGGCCCAGCCCCTGCGCCAGCTCCATCCACAGCACGGCCAGGCTGATGGGAATGCCCCGGCGCGTGCGCAGCACGGCGTTCAGGTAGCTGTTTTCGGGGTCGTAGTAGTTGTTGATGTTGCCGCCAAAAAAGAATTGGTTAAGCGTGCGCAGCCTTTGCAGTGCGGGGGCATCGGCAGGCAGGCGGCGCTTGATGCGGGCCTGCAGCTGATCCACATCGCCCAGCAGTTGCTGCACGTCGAACTCGGGGTACTCATCCTGCGCAAGGCTGGCGGCCGCTTCGAGCAAGGGAAAGTGGTCGTCGCTTTGCACCAGCGATGCAAAGTACTCCAGCGAGGTGGGCACGGAAAGGCTCAGGGACATGGCAGCTTTGTAAGGGGCCGCTGCCATGGCGTCAAGCTACAGAAGCACGGGCTTTGCAGGGTATTTCGGGCGCCGGGCGGGCCGCTGCCGCTCAGCGGCGCAGCAACTGGCGCAGCTTCAGGCCGGCGGCCCACAGGGCGCCAAAGTACAGCACCGCAGCGGCCACCATCATCGCGGCCAGCAGGCCGATGCGCTGAAGGCGCTGCGCTTTCATTTCCACCCAGTCGAAATGCTGCGCACCCCAAGCCAGCAGCACGGCCAGCAAGGCGCTGGCCGCCACCACCTGCAGGGCAAACCGCCCCCAGCCCGGCAGCGGCCGGTAGCTGCCACGCCGCAGCAGCCCCACCAGCAGCCAGGTGGCATTGATGACCGCCCCCACGCCGATGGACAGCGTCAGCGCGGCATGCTGCAAATAGGGCACCAGCACCAGGTTCATCATCTGCGTGAACACCAGCACCGCCACCGCAATCAGCATGGGGGTGCGCATGTCGTGCTTGGCAAAGTAGCCCGGCGCCAGCACCTTGATGGCCACGATGCCCACAATGCCCACCCCGTAGCCCGCCAGGGCCAGCGTGGTCTGTTGCACATCCCGGTCGGCAAAGGCGCCGTAGTGGTACAGCACAGCCACCAGCGGCTTGGCAAACACCAGCAGCGCCACCATGCAGGGCACCGACAGCACCACCACCAGCCGCAGCCCCCAGTCGAGCATGGCCGAATAGCGTTCGTCGTCGTGCTTGGCACGGGCACTGGCCAGCTGCGGCATCAGCACCACACCCAGCGCCACACCCAGCAACGCGGTGGGCAGCTCCATCAGGCGGTCGGCATAGGTGATCCAGCTCACGCTGCCGGTGGCCAGGTGCGAGGCAATCTGCGTGTTGATGAGCAGCGAGACCTGCGCCACGCTCACCCCCAGCAAGGCGGGCAGCATCAGGCGCACCACCTTGCGGGTGGTGGGGTCGGCCCAGGCCGCGCGGATGGCCGACCAGCGCACGCCAATGCGCGGCAGCAGTCCCAGGCGCAGCAGCGCAGGCACCTGGATGCCCAGTTGCAGCAGGCCGCCCAGCATCACGCCCGCTGCCTGGGCATAGATGGGCTCGATGCCATGGCGCGCAAACAAGGGCGCGCCCAGCGTGATGGACAGGATGAGCGCAATGTTGAGCAACACCGGCGAGGCGGCGGGCACCGCAAACTTTTTCCAGGTGTTGAGAATGCCCCCCGCCAGCGCCACCAGCGACATGAAGCCGATGTAGGGGAACATCCAGCGCGTCATCGTGACGGCGGCATCAAACCCCTGGGGCTGGAGCCCACTGGCCATGGCCCACACCATCCAGGGCGCACCCAGCACGCCCGCGATGCACAGCAGCACCAGCGTCCAGGCCAGCAAGGTGCCCACGTGGTCGATCAGCGCCTTGGCGCCCTCGTCGCCGTCCTCGGCCCGGGTGGCAGCCAGCACCGGCACAAAAGCCTGGCTGAAAGCGCCCTCGCCCAGCACCCGGCGGAACAGGTTGGGAATGCGGAACGCCACATTGAAGGCGTCGGTCATGGCACTGACCCCAAACACGGAGGCCATGAGCAACTCGCGCACCAGCCCGGTGATGCGGGAGACGAGGGTCAAGAGGGAGACGGTGGAGGCGGCTTTGAACAGTGACACCGCGGGGAGTGTATTCCCCCTGCGCCGCTTCGCGCCTGGGTACAGCTGCCACAGGCCGCAGCTTTTTCAGACCGTCCAAGCCTGCACAGGCAGGCACGAAGCCGTGCCCCTCCGCCTTCAAGGGCGATGCACATGTTGCGCTGACAGCGCCAGGCGCCACTGGCGCGCTGGCGATGGCATTCCGCCGGTTCGGGCACAGGGGTGGATACAGGCGCTGCTCTGGGCTATAATCGCTGGCTTTGCTGGCATCATCCACAGACCCAAGGAACTAAACAATGGCATCCGCAAAACCCAAGAAGAAGAACCCGCGCCTGGCGTCGGGCCGCAAGCGCGTCCGTCAGGACGTCAAGATCAACGCTGCAAACACCTCGCTGCGTTCCAAATACCGTACCGCTGTCAAGAACGTCGAAAAGGCTGTTCTGGCTGGCGACAAGACCAAGGCGACCGAACTGTTCGCCAAGATGCAGGCCGTGGTGGACACCGTGGCTGACAAGGGCATCTTCCACAAGAACAAGGCTGCTCGCGACAAGAGCCGTCTGTCTGCCAAGGTGAAAGCCCTGGCAACGGCCGCCTGACCCACCTCAGGCAAACAGCCCGAACGGCACCTGCCGTTCGCCGTTTGTAACGGGTGCGCTGCCAGCAAAGAACGAACAAACCGCCTTCGGGCGGTTTTTTCGTTGGGGGTTCAGAACTGCACCAGGCAGCCTGAAGCGCATCAAAGGGTGGATGGGGAGTGCCCGCTGGCTGCCGGGCGGGCACGCCCCTGCGCAGCGACGCCTCGGGCCCGACGCGGCAGGCAGCGCCGGAAGCCAGGCCGTGGCCGGTCAGGGCTTGGCGGGAGGAGGCGGGTCGGGCAGCAGGCAGGCCTCGGCCACCTGCAGGTTGTTGTCGCGGGCGAAATTGATCACAAAGTCCCAGGCCATGGGCTCGTGCCCCTGCAGGTCGCGGTGTACGACTACACATTTGACGCCGTTGAGCGTGGTGGGAATGCACCAGGGCGAATAGCTCAGATGGCTGCCTGGCCGGGCTCCACCGGGTCGAAAGCTGCTCATCACCCCGGCCAGCCGCTCGGCCCAGTCGCTGGGACGAAAGGTTTTCCCGTCATGGGTGATGCCCTGGATGAAGACTTCTTTGGAGGAGGGGGAAACCATCGGGGATTGGAGTGGTAGTGAGGGCACAGACGCAGGATCACTGCATGTTGCACCGCAACGCGACATTCTAACTCTTATATAAGAGCTAGCTCCCTAATCCCTCCGGCGCGCTACACATAGGCACCCCGAAGAGGGTAAGGGCCCGGCATTGCAGTGATGCGCAATCGTCAACAGACCGTCGCCCTGCTCCCCCTAGAATCGTGACTCGTTTTTTCGCCACTGCACCGTCTGGAGATTTCCGCATGACCGCTTTCATTGAGGCAGCTTCGCCCCACGTGATGAACACCTATGGCCGCGTACCGATCGCGCTGGCCCGTGGACAAGGCAGCCGCGTGTGGGATGTGAATGGCAAGGAATACCTGGACGGGCTGGGCGGCATTGCCGTGAACACGCTGGGCCACAACCACGCCAAGCTGGTGCCAGCGCTGCAGGACCAGATCACCAAGCTGATCCACACCTCCAACTACTACCACTCGCCCCTTCAGGAGCAGCTGGCCACCAAGCTGGTGGAGCTGTCGGGCATGCAGAACGTCTTCTTCTGCAACTCGGGCCTGGAGGCCAATGAGGCGGCCCTGAAGATTGCCCGCAAGTTCGGCGTGGACAAGGGCATCGCCAAGCCCGAGATCGTGGTGTACGAAAAGGCCTTCCACGGCCGCTCCATTGCCACCATGTCGGCCACCGGCAACCCCAAGATCTACAGCGGCTTCGGCCCGCTGGTCGAGGGCTTCATCCGCGTGCCGCTCAACGACATCGAAGCCATCAAGAAGGCCACCGAAGGCAACCCCAACGTGGTGGCCGTGTTCTTTGAGACCATTCAGGGCGAAGGCGGCATCAACCCTATGCGCGTGGAATACCTGCAGCAGCTGCGCAAGCTGTGCGACGAGCGCGGCTGGCTGATGATGATCGACGAAGTGCAGTGCGGCATGGGCCGCACCGGCAAGTGGTTTGCCCACCAGTGGGCTGGCATCGTGCCCGACGTGATGCCACTGGCCAAGGGCCTGGGCTCGGGTGTGCCGATTGGCGCGGTGGTGGCGGGCCCCAAGGCCGCCAACGTGCTGCAGCCCGGCAACCACGGCACCACCTTTGGCGGCAACCCGCTGGCCATGCGCGCCGGGGTCGAAACCATTCGCATCATGGAAGAAGACGGCCTGCTGCAAAATGCCACCACGGTGGGTGAGCACCTCAAGGCGGCACTGCAGCGCGAGCTGGGCAGCCTGCCCGGTGTGAAGGAGATCCGGGGACAGGGCCTGATGCTGGGCATTGAGCTGAACAAGCCCTGCGGCGCCCTGATCGGCCGCGCGGCCGAGGCAGGCCTGCTGCTGTCGGTCACGGCCGACAGCGTGATCCGCCTGGTGCCCCCGCTGATCCTCACCACCGCCGAAGCCGACGAAATCGTCGCCAAGCTGACCCCGCTGGTCAAAGCCATCCTGGCTGAATGAAGAATAGTCCCACTGCCATGACGACGCTGAAACATTACCTGCAGTTCACCGACCTCACCGCCGACGAGTACGCCTACCTGTTCGAGCGCGCCGCGCTCATCAAGAAGAAGTTCAAGGCCTACGAAAAGCACCACCCGCTGGTGGACCGCACACTGGCCATGATCTTCGAGAAGGCCAGCACCCGCACGCGCGTGAGCTTTGAGGCGGGCATGTACCAGCTCGGCGGCAGTGTGGTGCACCTGACCACGGGCGACAGCCAGTTGGGCCGCGCCGAGCCCATCGAGGACAGCGCCAAGGTCATCAGCCGCATGACCGACCTGGTGATGATCCGCACCTACGAGCAAAGCAAGATCGAGCGTTTTGCCGCCAACTCGCGCGTGCCCGTGATCAACGGCCTGACCAACGAATACCACCCCTGCCAGATCCTGGCGGACATCTTCACCTACATCGAGCACCGTGGTTCCATCCAGGGCAAGACGGTGGCCTGGGTGGGCGATGGCAACAACATGGCCAACACCTGGCTGCAGGCGGCGTCGCTGCTGGGCTTCAAGGTGCATGTGAGCACGCCACGCGGCTACGAAGTGGACGAGAAATTGGCCGCTGGCGCCCATGGAATCAGCGCTGACAGCTATCAATTCTTTAGCAACCCCATGGAGGCCTGCCGGGGTGCCGATCTGGTCACCACCGATGTGTGGACCAGCATGGGCTACGAAGCCGAGAACGAAGCGCGCAAGAAGGCCTTTGCCGACTGGTGCGTGGACACCGAAATGATGGCTGCGGCCCAACCCGACGCCCTCTTCATGCACTGCCTGCCCGCACACCGGGGCGAAGAGGTCGAGGCCGACGTGATCGACGGGCCGCAGTCGGTGGTATGGGATGAGGCGGAAAACAGGATGCACGTGCAGAAGGCACTCATGGAGTACCTTCTGCTCGGCCGTATTGCATGAAATGCAATGCGGTGGCGCGCCAGCGCCAGCAACCTGTTTCGGCGCAGGCTCACGTCCGCGCAGCGGACGTGAAGCAGCCGCAGGCTGCGGGCCATAGCCAGAACACCATTTACCTGCAGAAGGCCCTGATGGAGTACCTGCTGCTGGGCAAACTGGCCTGACAGCCCCATGCCCTGGCGCCGCCAGCCCGCCCACAGCGCCGAATTGCTGGCGCACTGGCAGGCCCTGGGCCAAGCGCTGGGGCGCGACACGCCCGCTTGGCGTGCTGAAGGCCGGCGCCTGCTGCGCAGCTGGGCCCGCTGGCCCCGCGCCTACCACGACACCACCCACCTGCGGGCCTGCCTGCGGCACCTGCAGGCGGTGCAGGACCACCAACCTGGCGCGCTCCACAACCCCCACGCCGTGGCGCTGGCCCTGTGGTACCACGACGCCGTCTACTGGCCGTGGAGCGGCCACAACGAAGAGCGCAGCGCCGACTGGGCGCGCCAGTTTCTGCTGAGCCAAGGGCTGCCCACCACGCTGGCCGAGACCGTGCACCAGCATGTGATGGACACCCGCCACACCCCGGACCCACTCACCGGAGATGCGTTGTGGGTGGTGAACATCGACTTGGCCATACTGGGCCAGAACGACGCGGTGTACCGCCAGTTCGAACGCAACGTGCGGCGTGAATACTTCTTTGTGCGCTGGCCGCGCTATGTGGCAGGGCGCAGCGCCGTGCTGCAGGGGTTTCTGGACCGTCCGCACATCTACGGCACGGACTACTTTGCGCAGCGCTACGAGGCCCAGGCGCGCGTCAACCTGCAACAGGCGCTGAGCGCGCTGGGCCAAGGCCAGCTGTACCAGTAATCAATTAGAGCCAAAACGGCCTGTAGCGCTAGTGAATCATGCGCTAGAAGCTATACAAAAGATAGCACTCACTGAGAAGCAGGCCCGCGACGAACAGGCATAGCCACGGGTTTTGCAGCTGCTGCGTCAAATGGCGCCGCGCAACTGCCGCAGCTGCTGCACCCACCATCGCTCGCGCCACAGCCCGGCGACTGGACCAACCCCGGGTGGACCTTGCCCAACCCCTGGCGCCAGCGCCCGGGCAGATACCGCCAGAGCACATAGAGCGCCGCGGCAAGGACGATCAGACCAACGATGAATTGCTGGGCCATCACAACGTTCCTCCTCAGCCCCCGCCCAGCGCCAGCGCCACGCGGTAGGTCACAAAGCTGGCGGCATACGCCATGGCAAACAGGTACCCCACCATGAGCAGCGGGTAGCGCCATCCGTTGGTCTCACGCCGCACGGCGGCGATGGTGGAGATGCACTGGGGCGCAAACACATACCAGGCCATCAGCGACAGCGCAGTGGCCAGCGACCACGAGCCCGCGATCAGCGACCCCAGCTGGCTGGCCACCTCGTCGCCCGTGGCAGACAGCGCGTACACCGTGCCCAGTGCGCTCACCGCCACCTCGCGCGCCGCCATGCCGGGCACCAGCGCAATGGCAATCTGCCAGTTGAAGCCGATCGGCGCGACGATGACCTCCAGCAGGCGGCCCAGCTGCCCGGCCAGGCTGTAGGTGATGGCGGGCTGGGTGGCGCCTTCCGGCGCACCGGGGTAGGTGGACAGGAACCACAACAACACCGTGACGGCCAGGATGATGCCGCCCACCCGCTTGATGAAAATCACCGCCCGCTCGTACAGGCCGTAGGCCAGGCCCCGCACGCTGGGCCAGCGGTACGCGGGCAGCTCCATCATCAGCGGCGTAGCCCGCGTATCGCTGCGGGCCAGCTTGGCCACCGCCGCCACGGCCATGGCGCTGACGATGCCCGCCACATACAGGGCGAACAGCACCACACCCTGCAGGTTGAACACCCCCGCCACCGTGCGCTCGGGGATGAAGGCTGCAATCAGCAGCGCATACACCGGCAGGCGCGCCGAGCAAGTCATGAGCGGCGCGATCATGATGGTCACCAGCCGGTCGCGCCAGTGGGTGATGGAGCGAGTGGCCATCACGCCGGGCACGGCGCAGGCAAAACTCGACAGCAGGGGAATGAACGAGCGGCCCGACAGGCCCACCGTGCCCATCACGCGGTCCAGCAAGAACGCCGCACGCGGCAGATAGCCCGAGTCCTCCAGCGCCAGGATGAACAGGAACAGAAACAGGATTTGTGGCAAAAACACCAGTACCCCGCCCGCACCCGCCAGCACCCCGTCGGTCAGCAGACTGCGCAAGGGGCCGTCGGCCATATGGCTGTTGACCAGGGCTGCCAGCCAGCCCACGCCATCTTCGATCCACGACTTGGGCAGCTCGGCCCAGCTGAACACCGCCTGGAACATCAGGAACAGCGTGGCCGCCAGGATCAACAGGCCCCACACCGGGTGCAGCACCACCGCGTCGATGCGGTCGTCCGTTCGCAGGCTGACCACCGGCACACGCACGGCCTGGTCCAGAATGCGCCGCACCTCCTGGTGGGTGCGGATGACATCGTTCTGCGCCTCCAGGTCGCTCGCGTCCAGGCGCGCCGCCGCATCCGGCGCCACCACGGGGCGCTGCAGCTGCTGCAGGTTGGCACTGTCCAGCCACTGCACCAGCTCCTGGGCGCCGTTGCCGCGCACGCCCACGGTGGCCAGCACGGGCATGCCCAGCTCGCGCGACAGCGCCTCGCGGTCGATGGCAATGCCCTGGCGCTCGGCCACATCCATCATGTTGAGCACCAGCACCATGGGCAGGCCCAGGGCGCGCGCCTCCAGCACCAGACGCAGGTTCAGGCGCAGGTGGGTGGCATCCGTCACGCACACCAGCACATCCGGCACCGGCTCGCCCGGGCGGCGCCCGCGCACGATGTCGCGGGTGATGGCCTCGTCCACGCTGTGTGCATGCAGGCTGTAGGCGCCCGGCAGGTCCAGCACGCGCACGCGGCGGCCGGCGGCGGTCTGCAGCAGGCCTTCCTTGCGCTCCACCGTCACGCCCGCATAGTTGGCCACCTTCTGGCGCGCGCCGGTGAGCAGGTTGAACAGCGCGGTCTTGCCGCAATTGGGGTTGCCCAGCAGCGCGATGCGCAGGGGCGCATCGGTTGCGGTGGGCTGCACAGTGGCCTGAGCGTTCATGCCAACCCCTTGGCAGGCAGGGTGGCTTCATCCAGCGGCTGCACCTGCACCATGGAGGCCTCCTGGCGGCGCAGCGCAAAAGTGGCCTGCCCGACGCGCACCGCGATGGGGTCGCCGCCCCAGCCGCCGCGCGCGACCACCTGCACGGTTTCTCCAGGCAGAAAGCCGATCTCCAGCAAGCGCAGCAGCATGCTGTGCTCTTGCGCGTCCTGCGCGGGCAACAAGCCCGTGACCCGGCCCAAGGCGCGGCGCGGCAACTGGTCCAGCCGCGAGGACAGGTTCTGCTGCGTAGGAAGATGCAACCGCGCCGCAGCGCCATCGTCCATGGTTTTCATGGTGACTGGCCTCGATACAAATAATAGTGATTCTCATTCTACCAATATCTGTATCGCAGTGGTCGCCGTCTCAATCTCTCCTTGATGCAGCGCAAGCTGCAGTGGCCCTTGCCCTGCCGGGCAGTCAGTCAGTCACATGGCTCCAACCTCTTGCACTCCGCCGTAACGCGGATGGACGTGAGCGTGTTTTCGCCGTCGATGTGCCGGGCAGTGAACTGCACCCAGGACCCCTGCGAAATGCCGTGCAGCAACGCGGGGTTGGCCACCCGGAAGGTCTGTGTGGTGAATGGCAACTTGGCGCGGGGCAGCAGCTTGAGCCGCACAAGCGTGGCGTTGCCGCCCGCATCCATCTCCACAGACACCAGCCGCGCACGGGTGTAGACCGGAGCCGCAGGGGCTGCACCCTCTGCAGCAGCCGAGGCCGCGCCCGCCGGTGCAACGGGCTGGGCGCCTGCCGCACCCCACACGGCGGGCAAGGCCAGTGCGGTGGCAAGCGCGCAGCCGTGCCGCCCCCAGCGGGCAAGCAACCAAGTGACTGCCTGCCCCATCAGAACGCCCACGCGCCCAGCTGGTAGTAGTCAAAACCGCTGGTCCGCCCACCCAGGCATCGGGCGAGGAAGTCCTCGGTCTTGCGGTACATGGTGAGATTGTTGGGCCAGCGCTGGTTGCCGTGGCCGTCCCCTTTGAAGGTGACGTAGTCCACCTCTTTGCCCGCCTTGCGCAGGGCCGCCACCATCCATTCGGACTGCTCCAGCTTCACGCGCGGGTCGTTCACGCCGTGCATGATGAGGATGGGCTTTTGCGCATGCTCCGCCCGGTACAGGGGCGACTTCGCATCCATGCGCGCACGGTCTTCCGGCACGGCCGGGTTGCCAACATAGCGGTGCCACCAGGGCAGGCCCAGCTCCCAATACGGCGGGGCAGCCTCCAGCAGGCGCGCGATGTCCGTCACGCCCACCACATCCACGGCACACGCAAAGACTTCGGGCGTGAAGGTGGCACCCACCAGGGCTGAATAGCCGCCGTAGCTCGCGCCATAGATCGCCACGCGCTGCGGGTCGGCCACGCCACGCTCCACCGCCCAGCGCACGCCGTCCACCAGATCGTCGTGCATGCGGCCCGCGAACTCGCCCCGGGCCTTTTCCATGTGGTTGCGGCCATAGCCGCTGGAGCCCCGGTAGTTGACCTGCAGCACCGCATAGCCCCGGTTGGCCAGAAACTGCTGCATGGCGCGGCTGGTGGCGCCATCGCCCCAGCGGTCACGCGCCCAGGGGCCGCCATGCACCAGCAGCACGGTGGGCAGCCGCTGCGGCGCCGCCCCCACGGGCAGCGTGAGGTAGCCGTGAATGGCGAGACCATCGCGCGCGGTGTAGGTGATGGGCGCGGTGGGGGCCAGGTCCTTGGCAATCAGGCTCAGCCGGTTCTCGCCCAGAAAGCGGGGTTCGTGCCCATCGCGCAGCAGGTAGTTGCGGGTGCCACGGTCGGTGGCCACCGCCACCGTGAGCACCTTGTCGGTCTGGTCCAGGCTCGTCACCAGCACCTCTGCAGGCTTGTCACCGGCCAGCGCAGACAGCCGGGCATCGAGCGCCGGGTCAAACACCTTGCGCGCCGGGTATCCCGGCATGAAGTGCGCCAGCAGCGGCTCGCGGGTGCGGCGGCTCAGCGTCACGCTGTCCAGGTCCACGTCGGGCGAGGCAAACCACTCTTCCTCGGAGCCCGTGGTCAGGTCCAGCCGCACCAGCGCTAGCTTGTCGCGCCCCCGGTTCGACAAGGCCCAGGCCTTGCGCCCCTCATCGTGCAGGCCAAAGATGTTCAGCGTGTCCCACCGGCTGCGCTCTGCCACCGTCACCCAGCTGCCCGGCTCGGCGCCAGGTCGCTCCAGCAGCACCTGGTCGCCCTTGATCTGTGCCCGGGCGCGCAGTTGGCCTGCGGTGTCCACGCCCCACCAGCCCACGTTGCCGGGGTTGCTGGCCATCAGCACCGGTGGCCCGCCCGCAGGGTTCACGCGGTACAGGTCAAACACCTTTTTGTCGCGCTGGTTGGAGGTGACGATGAAGTCGGACGAGGCATCGACCGCCTCCGCAAAATGCGCCACCGAACGCGGTGCAGGCATCAGCTCGCGCAAGTCGGTCCCGAGGCCCTCGACCGGGCCCGCATAGATGCGGGTGTTTTCATCGCCCGTGGGGTCGGCCGTGATGCCGAGCCAGCGGCTGTCGGCACTGAAGCGGATGGCGCGCGCACGGATGCGAAACGCCTTGGCGTCGCCCCCATCGATGGACTGCACCCAGATTGCGGGCACCACGCCGTCGGTGCCAAACCAGGCGATGCGCTTTCCATCCGGCGACACGCGATAACCCCCGGTGGACTGCCGGCTGGCCACAAAGTCGCGCACGGGCACCAGGTCGGGCAATTGCGCCCCAGCCAGCGAAGGGTGCGTAGGCCCGGAAGCACAGCCCACCAAGGCCAGTGCAGCAGCAAGCGCTGCGCTGCTCCACCATCGCCGCACCATCGCCTGTTTGGTTGTCGATGCCATCGCTTTCCCCCCAATATGTTGAGCCATTGAATGCGCCCATTGTGCAAAGCCCCGCCTTAAGGCCAGCCAAAGGTGGCGGCTGCGGCACTGCGCGACGGCCACCACTCCCGCCACAATCGCCCCATGCACATCCTGCTCATCGAAGACGACCTGGATCTGGGCCGCGCGCTGCAGTCCGCGCTGAAGGTGGAGGGGCTGACCAGCGAGTGGCTGCGCCGCGCGGTGGATGCGCCCGCCACGGTGGACGCCACGACGGTGGACTGTGTGCTGCTGGACCTGACACTGCCCGACGGCAGTGGCTTTGACCTGCTGGCGCGCTGGCGCAACCAGAGCGGGCACAGCGGGCAGGTGCCCGTCATCGTGATCACGGCGCGCTCGGCCGTGGAGGACCGGCTGGCGGGCCTGGACGGTGGGGCGGACGACTTTGTGATCAAGCCCTTTGCCACGGCCGAACTGATGTCGCGCATCCGCGCCGTGCTGCGCCGCAGCGCGCGCCAGGCCAGCGAGCGCTGGGTGCTGGGCGAGCTGGTGATCGAGCCGCGGCGTCATGCCGTGCAGCGCGCCGGGCTTCCGCTGGAGCTGTCGCCGCGCGAGTTCCAGTTGCTGCTGGAGCTGGCGCGCGAGCCCGGCGTGGTGGTGTCCAAAAGCGTGCTGTCGCAGCGGCTGGACCCGCTGGGCGAGCCCATGGACTTTGCCGCCATCGAAGTGCATGTGTCCAACCTGCGGCGCAAGATCGGGGCGGAGCTGATCCGAACCGTGCGCGGCGTGGGCTACCTGTTGCAAGCATGACCACGATGAAGCACGCGTTGCGCAGCGCATGGGCCTGGCTGGCCGAACCCACGCTGATGCGCCGCAGCGTGGCCTCGGTGCTGGTGGCGTTTGTGGTGGTGTGGGCGGTGCTGCTGGGCTACAACTTCGTCAACTACAAACACACCATCACCCGCGACCCGGGCCTGATGAAGTACGGCGACGCGGTGTTGGACTCGCTGGCCCAGGTTACCGATCCTGCACACGCCGCCACGGCTGTGGCGGCCACCGACCACTGGACCAACGTCCGCCGCCGCCAGATCGGGCTGCTGCCCGGGGTGCAGATGCACGAGCTGCTCGATGCGGCATCGGGCCAGCGCGTGTTCGCATCGCCGGGGCTGCAGAACGTGGCCTTGCCACCCGCCACACCGCGCGCTGAGCCTTTTATTGAAGAAGCCGCCCTGCAAGGCCGGTCATTCCGCATCTACACCGGCCGCAATGCGCGCTGGGTGCTGCGGGTGTTCGAGACCAAGCGCACCGACTCCAACTTTCTGCAGTACAACGGCCGCGCGCTGCTGCCCTACCTGTTGCTGGCGTCACCCTTTGTGCTGCTGGCGGTGTGGCTGTCGGTACGCCATGGCCTGCGGCCGCTGCAGCAACTGGCCAGCCGCATTGCGCAGCGCGGGCAGGACGACCTCCAATCGGTGGGCTTCAACGCCCGCCACGGCGAACTCAAGCCCCTGGAGCAGTCGCTGGACCACCTCTTCGCCCAGCTGCGGAACAAGGTGGAGCGCGAGCGCGCCTTTGTGCAGGACGCCGCGCACGAGATCCGCACGCCGCTGGCCGTCATCACTGCACAGGCCCACGTGATGGCCCGCTCGCCCAGCGAGGAGGAACGCACGCAGGCCCAGGCCCACCTGGAGCAGGCCATCGCCCGCACCTCGCACTTGGCGCAGCAACTGCTGGACCTGGCCGCGCTGGACGACGCACAGCGCCCCGCACCGCGCGACCTGGACGTGGCGCAATGGCTGCGCGGCGCGCTAGCGCAGGCTGCGCCGCAGGCCATCGCGCGTCAGATCGAGCTGTCGCTGGACGCGCCCGACACCTTGCCCGCGCGGCTCGACCAGCCTGCGTTCGAATCCATCGCCCACAACCTCATCGACAACGCGCTGCGCTACACGCCCGATGGCGGCAACGTGGCGGTGACGCTGCGGCGCGGGGGGGCGGCGCTGCAACTGTCGGTGCAGGACGACGGACCCGGCATCCCGGCCACCGAACACCAGCGGGTGTTCGAGCGCTTTTACCGAGGCGCGGGCCATGCCGCCAGCGGCTCGGGCCTGGGCCTGGCCATCGTGCGGCAGGCGGTGCTGCGCATGAGCGGGCAGGTGCAGATCGGCGTGGGTGTAAATGGCAAAGGCGTGGGCTTTTTCGTTAGCATTCCCCTCCCCCACGCCTGACGGCCCCGCCGCAGGCCGAACGCACGCACTGCATGTCCGACGACGCGACCACCATGACCACCGCCGATTCCGCCCACCCGTGCCTCAGCTGCGGCGCCTGCTGCGCCAGCTTTCGCGTGGACTTTGCCGTGTACGAGATGCAGGCCATGGGCGGCACGGTGCCCGACGGTCTGGCGCTGGATGTGAACGGCAGCACCTGCCGCATGCGGGGCACGGAGCAGGTGCCCATCCGCTGCGCTGCGCTGACCGGCCAGGTGGGCCAGCAGGTGGCCTGCAGCATCTACGAACTGCGCCCCGCGCCCTGCCGCGAGTTCTCGGCGGGCGACTACGCCTGCCACAAGGCGCGTGCGCGGCACGGGCTGGCACCGCTGGAGGAAGGCCTGATTCTGTGAAGGTGGCCCCCTTCCAGCAGCCGGGCTACTGCCGCATCAAAATAGTTTAGGCCTCAACAAAAAATCGACACGGTGTTGGAAATAACCGACACCACGGGTTTTTCGGGACATGCAAACTTTGTCCCATGTCAACGCCCCCTACCCCCACCGCCCGCCAGCTTTGGGACATCTCGCCGCCCGTGTTTGCGGGCAGCCCCGTGTTCCCCGGCGACACGGCCTACAGCCAGCAGTGGTGCGCCACCATCGGCCCGGGCTGCCCGGTCAACGTGAGCGCAATCACGATGTCGCCCCATGTGGGCGCCCACGCCGATGCACCGCTGCACTATGACGCGCAGGGCGCCACCATCGGTGACGTGTCGCTCGACGCGTTTCTGGGCCCCTGCCGCGTGATCCATGCCATCGGCTGCGGCCCACTGATCACCTGGGAACACATTGCCCACGCGGTGAACAGCCCCCTGCCCCAGCGCGTGCTGGTGCGCACCTACGAACACATGCCCGTGGACCGCTGGGACGGCCAGCTGGCTGCCTATGCGCCCGGCACCATCGAGCGCCTGGCCGACCTGGGCGTGCTGCTGGTGGGCATCGACACCGCCAGCATCGACCCGGCCGACAGCAAGACACTGGAGAGCCACCAGGTCATCCGCCGCCGGGGCCTGCGCGTGCTCGAAAACCTGGTGCTCGACGCCGTGCCCGAGGGCGACTACGAACTCATCGCCCTGCCGCTCAAGCTGACCACGGCCGATGCATCCCCAGTGCGGGCCGTGTTGCGGGCACTGGAATAGCGCAACACGCAGAATTTCAAGCATTTTTGGCTGGAAGCGCCAGTAGAACATGCGCCAGCAGCTATCAATAACATAGCAACCATCTCCCCAACTCCCATGTCCATCACCCTTCAAGACTGCCGCACCCGCGACGCCCAAGACCCGCTGCGCGCCCTGCGCGACCACTTCGCCCTGCCCGCAGGCGTGATCTACCTCGACGGCAATTCGCTGGGCGTGGCCCCCAAGGCCGCTGCAGCACGCGTGGCCGATGTGGTCACCCGCGAATGGGGCACAGACCTCATCAAATCGTGGAACACCGCCAGCTGGTTTGACCTGCCCCAGCGCCTGGGCAACCAGCTCGCCCCACTGATCGGCGCGGGCAAAGATGAAGTGGTGTGCACCGACAGCACCTCCATCAACCTCTACAAGGTGCTGAGCGCAGCGCTCAACATTGCGCGGGAAGACAGCCCCGCGCGCAAGCGCATCGTGAGCGAGCGCAGCAACTTCCCCACCGACCTCTACATTGCCGAAGGCCTGTGCAAGGAGCGCGGCCTGGAGCTGGTGCTGGTAGAGCCCGAAGAGATCACCGCAGCACTCACCAGCGACGTGGCTGTGCTGATGCTCACGCACGTGAACTACCGCACCGGCGCCATGCACGACATGGCCACCATCACCGCCGCCGCGCACGCCCAGGGCATTCTGTGCGTCTGGGACCTGGCGCACAGCGCGGGCGCGGTGCCGGTCGATCTGAACGGCGCAGGCGCAGATTTCTCGATTGGCTGCGGCTACAAGTATTTGAACGGCGGCCCCGGCGCACCGGCCTTTGCCTGGGTGCACCCGCGCCATGCCAGCCGCTTCTGGCAACCGCTGTCCGGCTGGTGGGGCCACGCCGCACCGTTTGCCTTCACACCCGACTACCAACCCGCCCCAGGCATCACGCGCTACCTGTGTGGCACGCAGCCCATCATCAGCCTGTCGGCCCTGCAATGCGGGCTGGATGTGTTCACCGCCGCACAAAGCCTGGGCGGCATGGCCGCGCTGCGCGCCAAGTCGCTGGCGCTCACTGATCTGTTCATCCAGCTGGTGGAGGAGCGCTGCGCAGGCCACGGCCTGGGCCTGGCCACGCCGCGTGACCATGCACAGCGCGGCTCGCAGGTGTGCCTGACCCGCGATGAAGGCGCGGGCGTGAACGGCCAGGGCAGCGGTGCCTACGCCATCGTGCAGGCGCTGATTGCGCGCGGCGTGATCGGCGACTTCCGCAAGGGCGATGGCGGCACGGGCCGCCACAAGGACATCCTGCGGTTTGGCTTCACGCCGCTGTACCTGGGCTTTGAGGATGTGTGGAATGCCGTGGAGCACCTGCGCCAGGTGCTGGAGAGCGGCGAGTGGCAGAAGGCCGAGTTCAACCAGACGCACGCCGTCACCTGATCGGAAAGGCAAACCACCATGTGCCCTTTCTCGCAAACCCCTGCCGATGGCAACAACCCGGCGTCTGCCGCCCTGCCCGAATCCATCGTGCACGAAGAGCGCGCCCAGCTCGACTTCAGCAAGTCCATGAGCTACGGCGACTACCTGCAGCTCGACGCCATCCTCACCGCGCAAAAGCCGCTGTCGCCCGCGCACGACGAGATGCTGTTCATCGTGCAGCACCAAACCAGCGAGCTGTGGATGAAACTCATGCTGCACGAGCTGCGCGCGGCCATCGGCCACATTGCGCGCGACGAGCTGCCGCCCGCGTTCAAGATGCTGGCGCGCGTGAGCAAGATCATGGAGCAGCTGGTGCACGCCTGGGACGTGCTGGCCACCATGACACCGCCCGAGTACAGCGCCATGCGGCCGTACCTGGGCCAGTCCAGCGGCTTCCAGAGTTACCAGTACCGCTGCATCGAGTTCTCGATGGGCAACAAGAACCGCGCCATGCTCAAGCCCCACGAGCACCGCGCCGACCTGCTGGCACTGGTGCAGGCCGCCTACGAAGCCCCGTCGCTGTACGACGAAGCCCTGCGCCTGATGGCCCGGCGCGGCCTGGCTGTGCCCGCCAGCCACACCGAACGCGACTGGACGCAGCCCTATGTGGAGAACGATGCGGTGGAGCAGGCCTGGCTCACCGTGTACCGCAACCCCGACAAGTACTGGGACCTGTACCAGCTGGGTGAGGAGCTGACCGACCTGGAAGACGCCTTCCGCCTCTGGCGCTTCCGCCACGTGACCACGGTGGAGCGCGTGATCGGATTCAAGCGCGGCACGGGCGGCACGGGCGGAGTGAGCTACCTGCGCAAAATGCTGGACGTGGTGCTGTTCCCGGAGATCTGGAAGCTGCGCACCGATCTGTGAGCAATTCAAGCTGCCCCAAAAAAAACAGGCCTGTTCACCACCCTGGTGAACAGGCCTTCTAACTGCTGCCAGCGCCCAACGATAAAGCGCTGGCAGCTATCGTTTTTATAGTTCTCTCCCTGATTCGCAACCGGCAGCGTTTCAGTCTCCGGCCCTGGCGAACACCTGGCCGCCCGAGAGCTGGTAGGCCACGTTGTCCACCTGCAAGCTGCGCTCGTTGGCAATGTCAAAGCGGCTGTACAGCCCGGGCGTGTCGCCGTTAAGGATGGCGGTAGACACCACCATGGAGCGCTGGGCCAGCGCGCCGGTGGTGGTGTTCACCTCCAGCCGCAAGGCGCCCTGGTAGCCCCGCACGGGCGGGGGCGTGCCTACGCCCGTGGGCGCTTGGTAAACGCGTGCAGGGAACGCTATGCGCACCTTGCCATCCACCGCCTGCAGGTTGAGCACGGGGCGGGTGCTGTCGAGCGTGGTGATACTGCCCCGGCCGCCCGCCGTCTGCGCGGCCAGCCGCTTGCCCTGCGCGGCATTGCGCACATCGAACACCGCAAGCTGAATGCCATCGGCAACGCCGCCCAGGGCGCTGTCCTTGCCCACGCCCAGCAGCAGTCCGTTCGGAAGCGGAACCAGGTGGTCGGCATGGCCGCCCGCAGCCAGCTCGCCTGCCACCGTAGGGTTCGCAGGGTTGGCAAGGTCCAGCACCCACACGGGTTCGGTGTTGGTAAAGGGTGTGGCATAGGCCCGGGCGCCTGCAAAGAACAGGTTGTCGATCTGCTGGTCGCCCCGCGCCGTGCGCAGCCGAATGGGCAGCTTGGCCTGCGGGCCCAGATAGCTGTCCCGACCGCTGTCGCGCAGCACGGTCAGCAGCGCGGGGGAGGCCTGCTGGGCCTGGATGGTCACCGGCGGCATGCCGCTCTGGCCCGTATTGCCGGTGAAGGTCAGTACGCGCAGATCGTTCTGGTACTCGTTCAGGCGCGATGGCAGGCGGCGCAGGTCCCAGCCCAGGTGGCCGTCCACGCCGCCCGATGCGTCGTAGTCCACCTGCGCGCCCCGGAAGCTGAACTTGTGGATGTCGGTGCGGCTGTCGGCGGGGAACACAGCGTTGGCAACGTCACCGCCATAGCGGTACTGCCGCGAGCTGGCGACATACACGCTGCGCGCGCCCAGGTGCACCGCTTCGCTGCCGCCCGCAAAGCAGCGGCTGGTGCGCGCCAGACTGGACGAGGTGAGGTCGATGGCCGTGATGGACGTGAGCTGCAGCGACAGCGAGGCATTGCCCGTCTGCACCAGGCAGTCTGCCTCGTTGACCAGCGGCTGCGGCTGGCCGCCATCCACGCGCAGGGTGGGGATCAGCGCGGCGGTGTTCAGGTCCTTGAGTGCCGCGTCCACCGCCGATGCCGTGGCCCCCGCCGGCACGGTGAAGCGCGTGAGGTCAGGCGACCAGGTGGTGACCAGGTACAGCATGTTGCCGATCAGGCGGCTGCCCACCAGCAGGCCATCGATGCGCATCTGCTTGAGCTGCGCTGGCGCCATGTCCTTGTGGATGGCGAACAGGTCCAGCGACAGCGTGCGGCTGTACTCCGGCAACACGGTGATGCTGGCGTCGGCCGCAGCCACCACGGGCTGGCGGTCGGCATACGGGTCTTGCTGCGACAGCACGGCAGCGCGCGTACCGCCGCCCGCCACATAAAAGCCCTGGGGGATGAACTTGGCGTCCAGCGTGGCGCGGCCCACGCTGGCCAGGCTCCCATCGGCGGCGCGCGTCTGGGCAGTCAGGCGCGGCGGCTCGCGGCCGGTGTCGGTGGCGTAGGCGCGGTGCAGGCCATACAGCATGTTGCCCTCGGCCTTGATGAGGGCGTCTTCCTCCACCACCGCGCCCGCCAGCGGCGCGCCGGTGTGGGTGACCACGCTGCCCGCGCTGCTCAAGCCCCCCACGGTGGGCACGGTGATGGCCGTGCCCGGATAGCCCAACGCCACCCGCTGCGCAATCTTGGCCTTGAAGTAGGCCACCAGATCGCCGGAGCGCGCCACCTGCAGCCGCGCCTCGTTGGGGGTTTGCGGGTTGCCGCCCTCCCCGCCACCGCAACCCGCCACGAATGCAGCGGTGGCTACGGCCAGCCATGCGGGCGACGCATGGGATATGCCCGCCAATGTGTTCATCAACCCTCGGTTCTTCATGTGATTGTTCTCCCTGTGAATGCGGATACCCACGGCGCGGCGTCGGCTTCGGCCCACACCCCATCGCAAACAAGTGGGATAATATCCCACATAATTTCAAACCGTCAACCAGATGACAATCACAGCCTGACCCTGACACCCGCCGCGCCTCGGCCTTCTTTCATGCCCTCCCGCTCCGCCATCGTTCTGGCCTCTGCCCTGCACGTGCTGCGCCCTCTGGCGCGCCTGCTGCTGCGCAATGGCGTGGCCTACCCCGCGTTTGCCGCGGCCATGAAGAAAGTGTTTCTGGACGCCGCGCATGACGAACTGCAGCGCACAGGCAAGAAGACCACCGACAGCGCGGTGAGCCTGATGTCGGGCGTGCACCGGCGCGATGTGCGCAACCTCGGCCGTCTGGCCGAGCCCGCTGCTGAGGAAGAAGCGGGCGAAAACCCGTTGAACATGGCCAGCCAGGTGGCCGCGCGCTGGCTGAGCCAGACGGATTGCCTGGACGATGAGGGCCAGCCCCGCCCCCTACCCCGCAGCGGCGAGCCCCCGCACTTCGATGGCCTGGTGGCCAGCATCAGCAGCGATGTGCGGCCCCGCGCGGTGCTCGACGAACTGGTGCGTCTGGGCATGGCCGAGGAAGGTGAGGATGGACTCATCCGCCTGCTGGCCGCCGGCTTTGTGCCGCGCCAGGGCTTTGCCGAGATGGCACAGCTGATGCAGGACAACCTGCACGACCATTTGGCGGCTGCCAGCCTCAATCTGGAGGGCGAGCACAACTACCTGGAGCAGGCCGTGTTTGTGGACCAGCTCAGCGAAGAATCAGCCCACCGCCTGCACGTCGTGGCCGCCAAGGCCTGGCGCCAAGCCTTCAAGACCGTGATGACCGAGGCCCAGGCCCGCTACGACCACGACCAGCAAAACACCCCGCCCGGCGAGCGCAACCGGCGCGCCCGCTTTGGCAGCTACTTCTATGCCGCAGACCAAGATGAACGTCCTTCCTGAACTCTGGGCCCGGGTGGGCCGGATGGCCCTGCTCGCGGCCCGACGGCTGGTGGCTGTCACCACCCTGCTGGTGCTGGCCGCCTGCGGTCCCGGCACCGGTGGTACGGGCACCGGCCCGATCAACGGAGCGGTTTATTTTTCGGGCGCGGGCTTCACGGTAGGAGCCCCCTGCGCTCTGCATTGTGGTGGCACGGACCTGCTGTTGGAAAACGAGCGGGTGGAACTCAACATCACCTGCCAGCGCTTTGTGTTCACCGGCCCGTGGGAGATCGATGCACAGGGCCTGGCACTCCTGAAGGGCACCCTGGAAACCACGGAATTTCCCAACGGGGGCGAAGCCCAAACCCGCACTGTGGCTGCCGAGATGCAACTGCAGTTCAGCGACACCCGCGCCGACAGCAGCCGCGAGGTGGTCGTTACCGTGCGGGACGCACAGGGCAACCTGCTGGTCGCCCCCCGCACGCTGGAGCAGCGCCCTGCTTCTGCAGCAGCCGCCCCCGGGTCCTGCACGCCCGAGGC
>Ga0208888_100332_pt1 | contig 23877 bp, 19 predicted proteins | sample LakWasM115_HOW13_2_FD_183929 | JGI IMG/M metagenome (GOLD analysis project Ga0208888, IMG submission 183929) | Freshwater sediment methanotrophic microbial communities from Lake Washington under simulated oxygen tension - Sediment Metagenome... | ecosystem: Environmental > Aquatic > Freshwater >...
AAACACGGCCTGCGGGCCCGACAACGGCGGATCGAAGCGCGGCACGGTGGCTGGGTCGAAGGCCGGTTTCACGGCGCCCAGGTCGGGCGGCTGCCAGCCCGGCGGCTTGAACCACAGGCGCAGCCGGTCGCCCCAGCGTGGGGTGCGTGCGCCGGAGCGCAGCAGGCCGGCATAGACCTCGGCATTGGCCCACAGCGGGTTGCAGCTGTTCAAGGGGCTGCGGGTGCCGTACACACAGGGCTCGGTCTCTTCGCGGAAGGTGCCGAACAGCCGGTCCCACAGGATCAGGATGCCGCCGTAATTGCGGTCCAGGTAAGCGTCGTTGACCGCGTGGTGCACGCGGTGGTTGGAGGGCGAGGCAAAGACCCGGTCGAACCAGCCCAGGCGCGGCACATGCTCGGTGTGGATCCAGAACTGGTAGAGCAGGTCGATCAGCGCCACCACGGCAAACTGCTGGGGCGGCACGCCGGCCAATGCCATTGGCAGGTAGAACAGCCAGGCCAGCAGGGGGCCGCTGCTGGTCTGGCGCAGCGCGGTCGACAGGTTGTAGTGCTGGCTCTGGTGGTGCACCACGTGCGCGGCCCACAGCAGGGCCACCTCATGGCCCATGCGGTGCAGCCAGTAGTAGCAGAAGTCGTAGAACAGCAGGGCCAGCAGCCAGCCGGGCAGGCTGAGCCAGAAGTCATTGGCGCGCCACAGCGCCGCATGCTGCCACGCCCCGGTATAGAGCCCCAGCGTCAGGCCCACCATGAACACGGCGCTCAGCTGGCTGAGCACGCCCAGGGCCAGGCTGCTCAGGGTGTCGTGCAGGCGGTAGGTGTTGCGGCCGGTGTGCCGGCCCCAGGCGTATTCCAGCGCCATCAGCGCGAAGAACACGGGGGTGGCCAGGACGATGATCTGGGTGGCATTCATGCCCGCATTGTTGGGGCTGCCGCCTGTCGGGCGGCTCCGCATCAACCCGGGGGCAGGCCCCCGGCTTCAGGTCAGTGCGCCGCGCGCATCCACCGTGATGATGCGTTCGACCACGCCGTGCTCCAGCCCGCCGCGCACGCCGACCAGGTGGTCATGCAGGTTGACGGTGGGGTCGCAATGGCCGGGGATCAGCCACAGCGTCTGGCCCACCGCCGGCAGTGCTGCGGCGGGGCGCACGGTGGTCAGCAGGCCGTGCTCGTCGCCGCCATTGCTGAACACCAGCGGCTCGGCCCCGGGCGGCGTGTGCACGCGGGGCATGCCGCTGTCCACGGCATGGCTCTTGTGGCCGGCGTCGCACACCGCATGGCTGTGGCGGGCGCTGATGACCTGGGTTTTGACGAACAGGGCGTGTTCGAACTGGGGTTGCGCCGGGTCGCGCTCGTTGAGGGCGTAGTCGGCGTCCATGAACAAAAACGAGCCGGCCTGCAGCTCGCCGTACACGCCGCTGGCGGCCTCCAGCACCAGGGTGCCGGTGCCGGCGCCGGTGATCAGGGGGATCTGGAAGCCGGCGTTCTGCAGGGCCTCGCAGCTGCGGTTCACGGCCTGCACGGCGTTGGCGATGGCCTGGCGGCGTTCGCTGGCGCCGCGCAGGTGCTGGGCCCCGCCGTGGTAGGCGTGCAGGCCGCCGAACTGCAGGCGTGGCCGGCTTTTGATGTCGCGCACCAGTGCCACGGCGGCCTCGCCCGGCGCCACGCCGCAGCGGCCCTGGCCCACATCGATCTCGACCAGCACGCGCACGCGGGCGCTGCTGAGCGCCAGGGCCTGGTCCAGGCACTCGATGCCGAGCGCGCTGTCCACCGCCAGCGTCAGCCAGCCGCCGCGCGTGGCCAGGGTTTGCGCCAGCGCGGCGACGCGGGCCAGCTTGGCCGGTGCGATCACCTGGTTGCTGATGTAGATGTCGTTCACGCCGCCGGTGGCCAGTGCCTCGGCCTCGCTGGTCTTTTGCACGCAGCAGCCGGTGGCGCCGGCGCTGATCAGCAGGCGCGCCAGTTCGGCGCTCTTGTGCATCTTGGCGTGCGGGCGCCACTGGATCTGGTGCTTGGCGCTGAAATCGACCATGCGCTGGATGTTGCGGTCCATGGCGTCGAGGTCGACCACCAGGGCCGGGGTGTCTATCGCATCGGTGCCTTGGCCGCGCAGGGCCAGCAGCGCCTCAGGTGGTGCTTTCATCCAGGGACTCGTCTTGTAGGTGTTGGGTGTCGGACCAGCCCACCAGGGTGAAGCCCTGGGGGGTCCAGAGCAGGCGGTTGATGGCGGCATTGCCCAGGGCCCAGGTGCGCGGGGCCTGCAGCTCCTGGCCGGTGGCGGCACGATACAGCACGTCCATCACACCGCCGTGGGCCACCAGCACGATCTGCTCGCCGGCGTGGCGGGCGGCCAATTCGGCCGCGGTGCTGACCACGCGCTGGCGAAAGCTCAGCAGCGACTCGCCGCCCTCGGGCGCGAACTCGGGGTCGCGGGTGCGCCATTTGTGGGCCTGCTCGGGCAGTTCGGTTTCGATCTCGGCAAAGGTTCGGCCCTCGAAGGTGCCGAAGCCGCGTTCGCGCAGGCCGGTGTGCGGGGTGACGTTGAGGCCGGTGTGCTCGCTGATCTGGCCGGCGGTCTGCCAGGCCCGGGTCAGATCACTGGCATAGATGGCGTGCAGCGCCTCCGAGGCCAGGGCGGCGCCCACGCGGCGCGCCTGCCACAGGCCCTGGTCGTTGAGGGGAATGTCGAGCTGGCCCTGGATGCGGGTGTCCACGTTCCAGGCGGTTTCGCCATGTCGGATGGCAATGATTCGGGTGACGTCCATGGCGGCGATTCTAGGCCCCGGGCTGGAGCCAGAGCCTGCATTCAGGGCGGCATCATCACGTCGATGTTGACGCGCCTGAGGCCTTTGGGCGGGGTCGGAAAGCCTTGCAGCGAGGCCTCGAACAGCGCGCCCAGGGTGACTTCTTCGCTGCGGGTGAGGCCGTCGCTGGCGGCGTGGGTCTCGTACACCGCCTTGCCATCGGTGTGGCTGCGGATCAGCAGGGCCACCTCGCGCAGCACCCGCGGCGGCGCATAGGGCATGCCGCCCCAGATGCCGCGCGTGCCCGAGCCGTAGTACATGCCCCGCCCGGCCCAGACCCGGCCCGACCAGCCATAGCCGGGCCAGCCGCCAAAGGGGTAGGGCGCAAACGGATCGGTGACGGTGGTGGTGCGCACCCCCACCTGCACGCTGAACTGGGCGTTGGCGTCGTCGCGCTGCAGGCCCACCTTTTCAAGCGCCTTCTGGGCCAGGGCCTCGATGCGGGCCTGGGTTTCGGGCGGGGTGGCCTGTTCCTGCGAGGGCAGGCGCTCGAAGCGGAAGCGGCTGCCCGGCGCCACCACCGGGGTGCTGGCGTAGGTCTCGACGTCGCTCTCGACCTCCCAGCGGGTGCTGGCACAGCCACTCAGCAGCAGGACCAGCAGGCCCAGCCAGAGCAGCCCGGGCGATCGTGTCGTTGCGCGTTTGCTCATCATGCGGATCTCCTGACCCCGGTGGGTGTCGGATGCGGAAACGTCAGAGCTGCACCACCTGCAGGCCGTTCAAGGCCGGGCTGGTGGCGGGAAACTCTTCGTGGTCAAAGGCCTTGTCGCCCTCGTCGTCGGCGATGCCGGTGGGGCGCAGGTTCTTGAAGTCGTGCAGCTTGGCATCCATCAGGTGCGAAGGCACCACGTTTTGCAGCGCCGTGAACATGTTCTCGATGCGGCCGGGGTGCTTTTTCTCCCAGTCGCGGATCATGTTGCCGACCTGCTTGCGCTGCAGGTTCTCCTGGCTGCCACACAGTGTGCAGGGGATGATGGGGAACTGGCGGTGCTCAGCCCAGCGGATCAGGTCTTTTTCAGCCACATTGGCCAGCGGGCGGATCACGGTGAACTCGCCGTTGTCGCTGACCAGCTTCGGCGGCATGCCCTTGAGCTTGCCGCCGAAGAACATGTTCAGGAAGAAGGTCTGGAGCATGTCGTCGCGGTGGTGACCCAGGGCCAGCTTGTTGCACTTGAGCTCGCGCGCCACGCGGTACAGGATGCCGCGGCGCAGCCGGCTGCACAGGCTGCACATGGTCTTGCCCTCGGGCACCTTCTCCTTGACGATGGAGTAGGTGTCCTGGGTCTCGATGTGGAAGGGGATGCCCAGGCCGGCCAGGTACTCGGGCAGGATGTGGTCGGGAAAGCCCGGCTGCTTCTGGTCGAGGTTGACGGCGACCAGCTCGAAGCTGATGGGCGCACGCGCCTTGAGCTTGAGCAGGATGTCGAGCATGCCGTAGCTGTCCTTGCCGCCCGACATGCACACCATGATGCGGTCGCCAGCTTCAATCATGTTGAAGTCGACAATGGCCTGGCCCACCTGGCGGCACAGGCGCTTTTCCAGCTTGTGGGTCTCGCGCTCGATCTTCAGTTCGCGCTTCTGGGCGTCCGCGTCCTCGGCGGAGGCGGTGTTTTCGGGGTCAATCCAAACGGCATTCATGGCGCTTATTGTCGCATTGGAGCCGGAAGTTGGCTCTGTTTGTGCTGGCTCAGGCAGGTCCTATCGATGTCTCGTCTCTGCCGGGATGGCCATTTGGCCGTCTTCGAAAATTTCCAGCTTGGCGACCTGCACGGGCATGCCCAGCCCGCCGGGCAGCCGGATCAAACGGTGGGTTCGCTGACTGAGGCGTTGGGTCGAGCGAAGGGGGCTCGCGGCCTGTCGAACCCGGCGACCCATTGCCAATGGGGTGCAGGCCGTCACGGGTGAGCCGCGGGGCATGGACAGGCCAGTTCATGATGTCAGCCCGTACCACCGGAGCAGGTTTTCGGTGAAGTTTTCCGGGGCATCGGGGCGCATCGCCCGCTGACGGTTGATTTCCTGAACCACATCCAGGGGTTCGCTGGGTGGCGGGGTGACCCAATGGGTTTGATCGCCATCGAGCTCGATTTCCAGCGGCTCATCCTGGCCGCGCAGCCTGACCAGCACCCGGTCACGGGCCAGACCTTGGGCGTGCAGAATCACCTCGGGTTCGACGGGTGAGCCCAGGAAGCGCCCGGTAAAGGCATCGGTGCAAGATCGAAGGCCGTTGGCTGCCAGCAGCGAAGGCAGGAAATCGGTTTGCTGCCAACGCCCCGGCAGCGGGCCGCCTTGTCTGAACTCAGCCCCCAGCAGGACCGCGGGGATGCGTGCCGGTGCCTCCATGCCCAGCAGAGCCTGTTCGCCCGGTCGACGGACTGTCATGCTGCGATGGTCCCCGGTGATGACCAGCAACCCCCGGTCAAAAAAGTGCTGTTGCTCCAGCGTTCGCACAAATTGCCCGATCTCTTGATCGGCGTAGCGAAAAGCGTTGTTTTCGTTGTGACCGGCTTGGCCCGGAATTCGGAACGGCGGGTGGGTGGTGGTGGTCTGTAGCACGGCGAAGAAGCGGTCGTTGTTCCGCTCGTTTGCGTACCAATGCAGAAAGCGCTGATACAAGGCATGGTCTCCGGGTTCGTTGAAAGACCCGCGTGGCAAACCTTGATAGAAAGCGTTCTCGGGACCCTCGACATGGTCGAACCCCAGTTGACGCAGCCAGGCGCCCGTGTTGAGAAAGCCGAGGTCGGCGGTTCGGAAGTACCAGGTCGAGATGCCAGCAGCACGCAACTGCTTGAAGGCTTGATGCCTGTCGTTTTCGAAGCCTTCATAGGCGTTGAAACTCTGGTATCGGTGAACGGCGGGCAGCGGTACGTGACCCGTCAACAAGGCGATCAGTCCGCCGTCCGTGGTGAATCCGTTGGCGTAGAACGATTCGATGTAGCTGTATTTCTGGGCCAGTTCGTCGAGTTGTGGCAATTCGTGGCCCAGCCCCGACATGACTTGGCTGTGGTAGAGCGACAGCGATTCGACCACCAGCAGGATCACCGGTCGAGGGTGTGGGGATCGGGTGGCGGCCAGGCAGGTCCTCGGCGGGGCGGCGGTGTGCTCGAGTGTGTTGTGCAACGCAGCGGAATAAGCTTGATCTTCCCCGCTGGGCAGGTTGATGGTGATCAGATCGCGGTAGTTGTTGGCCGCGATGTGTCCGACCTCATCGGCCTCCTCGTGCATCCCCAGCAGCAGAGGGACCATCAGGATGGGCCACAGACCGGAGGCCCGCGAGGCGCCAGGCGTGCGCCTCCAGGTGAGCACAATCAAGGACAAGCCGGTCAGGCCTGTCAAGCAGAGCAGTGCGACAGAGCGGGCAGAGCTGAATGTGGGCAGGGCCACCGTGCTGTTGAGCCGCACATCTCCGGCATAACGCAGGATGTCGGGCAGGTTGAGCCGATTGTTGAGCAGGTCGAAGACTGCAATGTCGACGGCGAAGCAGACGATCAACAGCACGCCGGCCATTGCCAGCAGGGCACGGATCAGGCGTGGCATCAGCCAGGACAGGCCCACCAGGGCCAGCAGGATCGCGAAGATCAAGGCATCGCTGCCAAAGACCACGCCATCAAAGCAATGGCTCGGGCAGCCCGAGTATTCGCCAACCGTCCGGTTGACCAGTTGCAGGCGCATCCAGGACATGGCCCAGAAACTTCCGCAAAGAAACACCCAGGCGAAAGCCCGCATTCGAGCGCGCAATCCACGCCAAACCGTCACGATGGGCTTGGGAAGCAGAAGCAGCAAAGCCAAGCCCCCGCGTTTCAGGCGAGCAGCTTGAAGACCTGTGAACATTTTTTCTCCCTGACAGCTCTTGTTTCGCACAAGCGATTCGCCGGGCAGGGGGGCTCCGTGTCGACGAATGGTCGTATGAAATCGAGTCTAGGAGATGATTTTTGAATACTCAGGTGTCGAATGTCATTATTTTGTAATGAATGTTTACCAAATATTTCGGGATCACCATGGGCCCGTCGGGGCTCACCAATGCCCCGTCTCTACCCGGATCGCCACTTCGCAGTCTTCAAAGATCTCCAGCTTGGCGATCTTCACGCGCACGCCCAGCACGCCAGGCAGCTGCATCAGGCGGTGAGCCAGCTTGCCGATCAGGCTCTCCAGCAGGTTGACGTGTTCGGCCGTGCACTCGTTGATGATGATCTGGCGCACCTTGCGGTAGTCGAGCACATGGTGGATGTCGTCGTCGGTGGGCAGCAGGGGCTGGGTGCCCAGGTTGAGTTCGGCATCGACCTGGATCGGCTGGGGGCTGGTCTTTTCGTGCTCCAGAATGCCCAGGTTGGCGTCGAAGCGCAGGCCGCTCAGGGTCAGGATCTGGGTGCCTTTGGTGTTGTAGCTCATGGTGAAATGGCAATGTAAGGGCTCATTCACATGAGCGAAAAGTCGCGCTCGAAGCGCATCAGGTGCTGGCCGCCGTCCACCAGCAGCGTGGTGCCGGTGATGGAGGCGTTTTCCAGCGCGAATCGTACCGTGGCGGCCACGTCGGCACTGGAGGACGATCGCCCCAGCGGCGACAGCCTGTGCAGTTGCTGAAATTTCTCGTCGCTCAGCATGTGGCTGGTCAGGGTCAGCCCGGGGGCCACGCCCACCAGGCGCAGGCGCGGGGCCAGCGCGTGGGCCAGCATGGTGTTGGCGGCCTCCAGGGCGGCTTTGGACAAGGTGTAGCTGAGGAAGTCGGGGTTCTGGTTCCAGAGCTTCTGGTCCAGCAGGTTGACCACCGCCCCCTGGGCCTGGCGGGTCTGCAAATGCTGATGCAGGGCCTGGGCCAGCAGGATGGGGGCGCCGGCATTGCTGCGCAGGTGCTGCTCCAGGGCGGCAAAGCTGAAGGTGCCCACGTCGTCGTGTTCGAACAGCGAGGCGCTGTTGACTACCGCATCGAGCCGCCCCAGGGCCGCCACCACGCGCGGCACGAGATCGCGCACGGCGGCTTCGTCCTGCAGGTCGGCGCCAAAGGCGGTGGCGCCGGGGGTGAGGGCGGCGCAGTCCTGCGCGGTGGCCTCGGCATCGGCTTGCGAGTGGCGATAGTGCACGGCCACGCGCCAGCCGTGGCGGGCCAGGTCCAGCGCCATGTCGCGGCCCAGGCGCCGGGCGGCGCCCGTGATCAGCACGGTGCGCGGGAGTTCGACGGATTCAACACTTGCTTCGGTCATGGGGCGATTGTCCATGCCGCCACCGTGCCCTGCACACCTCAGGGGCATTGGGGCGAAGCGAACCGGGGGCCCTGAGCATGGACAATAAGCGGGTGAGCACGAACCCCATGTCCCCCCCCCATTCCACCCCCGCCGCCGATGGGCCCACCGACAACCCCTTGCTGAGCCGCCTGCAGCGCGACATCGAGGCGGCCGGCGGCTGGCTGGGCTTTGACGCCTTCATGGCGGCCGCCCTCTACACCCCCGGCCTGGGCTACTACGCCAACGACAGCCGCAAGTTCGGCACCCTGCCGGGCTCGGGCAGCGACTTTGTCACCGCGCCCGAGATGTCGCCCTTGTTCGGCCAGGCGCTGGCCAGCCAGCTGGCGCAGGCGCTGGAGGCCACCGGCACCGATGAGCTGTGGGAGTTCGGCGCCGGCTCGGGCGCGCTGGCGCTGCAGCTGTTGACCGCTTTGGGCGAGCGGGTGCGCCGCTACACCATCGTCGACCTGTCGGGCAGCCTGCGCGAGCGCCAGCGGCAGACCCTGGTGGCCTTTGGCGACCGGGTGCAATGGGCCACCGAACTGCCGGATCGGTTCAGCGGCGTGGTGGTGGGCAACGAGGTGCTGGACGCCATGCCCGTGCAGTTGCTGGCCCGCGTGGGCGGGGCCTGGCACGAGCGCGGCGTGGCGGTGCAGCAAGGCCAACTGGTGTGGGCCGACCGCCCCACCGAGTTGCGCCCGCCGCTGGACATCGAGGGCCCGCACGATTACCTGACCGAGATTCACCCCCAGGGCGAGGCCTTTGTGCGCACCCTGTCGGACCACCTGGAGCGCGGCGCGATCTTCTTGATTGATTACGGCTTTGGCGAGAGCGAGTACTACCACCCGCAGCGCCACATGGGCACGGTGATGTGCCACCGCGGCCACCGCGCCGACAGCGACCCGCTGGCCGACCCGGGCCTGAAAGACATCACCGCCCACGTCAATTTCACGGGCATCGCGCTGGCGGCGCAGGAGTCGGGGCTCGATGTGCTGGGCTACACCACCCAGGCCCACTTTCTGATCAACTGCGGCCTGCTGGAGCTGATGCCCGCCGACGACCTGGGCCTGCGCAGCATGACGCTCAAGCTCATCACCGAGCACGAGATGGGCGAGTTCTTCAAGGTCATCGCCCTGGGCCGAGGGGCCGATTGGCAGCCGCTGGGCTTTGCCCGGGGCGACCGCACGCACCGGCTCTGAGGGTCTCAAGGGTCTTAAGCCAGCGCCAAGCTTGTCTGTGTCACTCTTGCCGCCATGCACCTGCTGCTGATCGAAGACGACCTGGACCTGGGCCGCGCCCTGCAGGCGGCCCTCAAGCTGGAGGGTTTCAGCTGCGAGTGGTTGCGCCGCGTGGCCGATGCGCCAGCCGTGGTCGACCACGCCTGGGTCGACTGCGTGCTGCTGGACCTCAGCCTGCCCGATGGCGACGGCTTGCACCTGCTGGCGCAGTGGCGGCGGCAGGCCAGCGCTGTGCCGGTGATCGTGATCACGGCCCGCTCGGCCCTGCAAGACCGGCTGGAGGGGCTGGACGGCGGCGCTGACGACTTTCTGGTCAAGCCCTTTGCCCCGGCCGAGCTGATCTCGCGCATCCGCGCGGTGCTGCGTCGCTACGCTCGCCAAGCCAGCGAGGTCTGGACCGTGGGGCCGCTCACCCTGGAGCCGCGGGCCCATGTGGCCCGCCTGGAAGGCCAGCCGCTGGAGCTGACCCCGCGCGAGTTCAAGCTGCTGCTCGAACTGGCCCGCGAGCCCGGCGCGGTGGTGCCCAAGGGTTTTCTGGCCCAGCGCCTGGAGCCCCTGGGCGAAGCCATCGACTTCAACGCGCTGGAGGTGCATGTGTTCAACCTGCGCCGCAAGCTGGGGCCTGAGCGCATCCACACCGTGCGCGGCGTGGGCTATCTGCTGAAGGCCTGAGCCGTGGGCACGCGCCGACCTACCCAGCCCGTCTCACTGATGCGTCGCCTGATGCTGGCCCTGGGCCTGGCCTTTGTGCTGGTGCAGCTGGTGCTCACGGGCTACAACTACGCCCGCTTCAAACACTCGGTCAGCGACCATGCGGCCTTGCTCAAGCTGGCGCAGGTGATGGTGCAGGGCCTGCGCATCATCGAGCAGCCGGCCGACGCCGCCACCGTGGCTGCCACGGCCGACATCATGCTGAACGCCTCGCGCGCCGACCCGGCCAGCAACCAGGGCCATGCGCTGGCGCCGCTGTGGCTGGAGCTGCGCGCGCGTGAGGGCGGGCAACGCCTGTACGCCAGCCCGGCGCTGGGTGAGCAGGCCCTGCGGGGCCAAGCCGGTCGGGTGCAGGAGCAGACCTTGCAGGGCCGTCTGTACTGGGTGGCGCAGGTGGACGACGCGCTGGTCGCTGCGCCTGGCCACCGTGGGCTTGGCCGACAGCACGGCCCTGGCCTGGATCGCCAGCGACCTGCTGCCCAACCTGCTGATCGCCTTCCCGTTTGCCCTGCTGCCTGTGGTGCTGGTGGTGTGGCGCGGCCTGCGGCCCTTGAGCCAGCTCAGCGCCCAGCTGCAGCAGGCCCGGGGGGATGACCTGTCGCCCCTGGTGGTGGACGATCGCTACACCGAGATCCGCACCGTGGGCGTGGCCTTCAACGCGGTGCTGGGCCGCCTGCGTGAGCGCCTGGCCCTGGAGCGTGCCCGCCTGCAGGACACGGCCCATGAATTGCGCACCCCGATGGCCGTGATGGCCGCCCAGGCCCATTGGCTGCTGCAAGCCGACAGCGAGGCCGAGCGCCAGGCCGCGCACGCGGGTTTGCAGCAGGCCATCGAGCGGGCCTCGCATTTGACCCAGCAGTTGCTGGTACTGGCCGCCCTGGACGAGGCCCAGCCGGCGCCCGATGCGGCGCGGGTCGATGTGGCCGAGCTGTGCCGGCAGAGCCTGGCCGCCTTCAGCCCGCGTGCCCTGGCCGCCGGGGTGGAGCTGGACCTGGACAGCCCCGACAGCCTGGCCTGGCCGCTGCCTGCCAGCGCCTGGCAATCGATGCTCGACAACCTGCTCGACAACGCCTTGCGCTATGGCCCACGCCGTGGTGGGCGGGTGCAGGTCACGTTGGCCCTGCAAGCGGACGGCGCGCTGGGCCTGGCGGTGCGCGACGACGGGCCGGGCATTGCACAGGCCGAGCAGGCCCAGATCTTCGAGCGCTTTGTGCGGGGCCGTGGCCAGCAGGCCGGGGGCGCGGGGGGGGCTGGCCTGGGGCTGGCCATCGTGCGCCAGGCGGCGCGTTCGCTGGGCGGCGACGCCCGCCTGGGGCCGGGCCTGGCGGGGGCTGGCGTCGGCTTTGAGGTTCGCTTGCCGGCGTTGCCACGCCAAGTCTGATCTTCAGCTGGGCCCAAGGTGGCGCTGGGCAGAATCGATTCAGACCGCTGGCGCTGGTGAGGCTCAAGCCTTCGCAGACCGGCGCATGACACGCTGAACAAGGAGCCGATATGAACTTTCCTGCCATCGATGCCGACAGCATCCGCCTGCTGCTGCAGGTGTGGAGCGGCAGCTACCTGATGGAGGCCGGGCGTTACGGGATCGTGGCCCTGCTGTTGTGGGGCGGGGTGCATGGCCTGCTGCGCCGGCGCCTGGCGCACCGTGTGATCGCGGGCTGGCCGCGCCGTGCCGACCTGAAGCGCGAGATCGTCTATTCGCTGCTGTCGATGGCGGTGTTCGCCGGCATCAGCCTGGGCGTGGTGGCCCTGATCTGGAGCGGTCATTTCGTGGTCTACCGGCAGCCTGGGCAATACGGCTGGGCCTGGTTCTGGCTCAGCCTGCCGCTGATGCTGGTGTTCCACGACGCCTACTTCTACTGGTCGCACCGGCTGCTGCATTCGCGCTGGCTGTTTCGCCACGTTCACGGGGTGCACCACCGCTCGCGCAACCCCTCGCCCTGGGCGGCCTACGCCTTCCACCCGGTCGAGGCCTTCATCAATGGCTTGATCACCCCCCTGATCCTGTGGGCCGTGCCCGTGCATGGCGGGGTGCTGCTGGTGTTCTCGTTGCACCAGATCATCCGCAACGCCCACGGCCACCTGTCCATCGAGACCCTGCCCGGCGGCTTTGCCCGCCACTGGCTGGGCCGGCACTTCACCACCACCACCCACCACCACATGCACCACGAGAACGGCCGTGGCAACTACGGCCTGTGGTTCACTTGGTGGGACCGCTGGTGCGGCACCGAGCAAGCCCACTACCTGGCGCGGTTTGACGCGGCCACCGCCGAACGACCGGCGCAGGCTCTACACTCTGCGGCATGATCCGCTGGTTCATCGTCGTCTTTCTGGTGCTGGTGCTCATCAGCGGCATCACGCCCTGGTTGCAGCGCCTGGGCTTCGGCCGCCTGCCGGGCGACTTCCGCTTTCGCCTGTTCGGCCGCGAATGGTCGATTCCGCTCGCCTCGACCGTGGTGCTGAGCCTGGCGCTCAGCGTCGCGGCGCGCTGGCTTTGAGCAGGTAAATTCCGCGTAAAAGAGCCCCGCCCCTGCCCATCGGCCGGGGCCCCTTCCCTAAGATGCGCGCTCGGCCTTGCAGCTTCTGCGGGGTTTTTCTGACTTGTGTTTGTAAGAAAACGCTTACCATAATTGCCAAGTCAAAGCTTGGTAATCAAGGTGATCGTGGGTGTCGGCATGAGTTCCCCTGTCCTGTCTCCTCTTCAATGTGCGGTCCAGTTGCGTGCCAGCGTGCTGCAGTTGGCGCGCCGTCTGCGCCCTGGGCTGGAGGCCGAAGGCATGGGCACGCTCAAACTCAGCGTGCTCAGCCGCCTCGGTCGCCAGGGCCCCATGAGCCCGACCGAGCTGGCGCGTGGCGAAGGCGTGCGGCTGCAGTCGCTGACCCGCCTGATTGCCGAGCTGGAGGCCGAGGGCTGGGTGCGCCGCTCCGACGATCCGGCCGACGGGCGCCGCTCGCTGCTGGCCCTGACCCCCGCCGGTGTGGCGGGCCTGCGGGCCGCGGTGGAGGCGGCCGAGCAGGCCATGGCCGCCCACCTGGAAGCCCTGCCTGCCGACGAACTGGCTCTGCTGCAGCGTGCCTGCGGCCTGCTGGACCAGCTGGAACACGCGCTCAGCGCCACCGGAGGCTTTCGTGCCCAACTCAGCGAATGAGTTCCAGGGCCCTCCCCAGATGTTTTTACCCGTGCCCCCTGCGGGTGGCATGGCTGTCGTCCCTCATTGCACCGGGCCTGCCCCGAAACTTGGCTGATCTTCCATGACCGACCCCAACGCCCACTCCGAACCCAGTGCCCTGTCCCCCGTGTCTGCGGCCCCTTTGCCGACCCCGGCCGCCAGCGTGCCACCGCCGCGGCGCCGCTCCCGTGCGGGCTGGGTCGGGCTGTTGATCCTGCTGCTGGGCCTGGGCGCGGGCGGCGCCTGGTACTGGAAGAAGCAGGGCGCCACCGCCCCCGAGGGCGGGGCCGAGGGGGCAGTTGCCGGTGCTCCGGGTGCCGGTGCGCGCCGCTTTGGCGCCGGCAACCGCCCTCAGCCGGTGTCGGCCCGGGCGGCCAAGCGCCAAGACCTGCGGGTGTCGGTGAATGCCATCGGCACCATCACGGCGCTCAACACCGCCACGGTGCGGGCGCGTGTCGACGGCGAGCTGCGCCGCATCCTGTTCCGCGAGGGGCAGCAGGTGAAGGCCGGTGATTTGCTGGCCGAGATCGACCCGCGCGCCTACGAGGTGGCGCTGGCCCAGATGCAGGGCCAGCTGCAGCGCGATGCCGCGCAGCTGAAGAACGCCGAACTGGACCTGGCGCGCTACCGCGACCTGCTGGCCAAGGACTCGATCGCCAAGCAGCAGGTGGACACCCAGGAAGCGCTGGTGGGCCAGCTCAAGGGCACGGTGCTGTCGGACCAGGCCCAGGTGGACAACGCCCGGCTGCAGCTGTCGTACACCCGGGTGACGGCGCCCATCAGCGGTCGCCTGGGCCTGCGCCAGGTCGACCTGGGCAACATCGTGCACGCCAGTGACACCACGGGCCTGGTCACCATCACCCAGACCCAGCCGATCGCCGTGGTGTTTGCCGTGCCCGAGGCCTACCTGCCCCAGATCAACCTGCGCCTGCAGGCCAAGGGCGGTGTGCTGGGCGTGGAGGCCTGGGACCGGGAGCAACGCCGTCGCCTGGCCCAGGGCCGGGTGCTGACCACCGACAACGCCATCGACACCACCACCGGCACCATCAAGCTCAAGGCCGAGTTCCCCAATGCCGACGGCACGCTGTTCCCGAACCAGTTCGTCAACATCCGGCTGCAACTCGACACCCTGCCCAACGCCCTGGTGGCCCCCAACAACGCCATCCAGCGCGGCAGCATGGGCACCTTTGTGTACCTGGTGAAGGAGGATGGCAGCGTCACCCTGCGCAAGGTCACGACCGGCGCGGTCGATGGCGACTGGGTGGCCATCGAGGGCGAGGTCGAGCCCGGTGACCGCCTGGTCACCGACGGGGCCGACCGCCTGCGCGAAGGCGCCAAGGTGGAGGTCATCGAAGCCAAGCGCGGCAACCGGCCCGGTGCGGGTGCGCCCTCTGGGGCCCCGGCAGGCGCCGCTGCGAGCCCCGAGGCGGGTGCTGGAAAGCCCGCGGCAGCCCTGGCCCAGGGCAAGAGCGATGCGGGGGCTGCACCCTCTGCCCCTTCCGCACCTTCCAAAGGCGAGGCGGCCGCCCCCGCCAACACCTCGGCAGCCGCCCCCTCCGCAGGCACCAGTGCCGAAGGCGAAGCCCGCCCGCGCTGGATGGACGCCTTGCCGCCCGAGCTGGTCGAAAAGCTCAAGGCCATGCCGCCCGAAGAGCGTCGCGCCTACTTGCAAAAGCTGCGTGAGCGTCGCCAGCAGCGCGAAAGCGGGGGCTGAGCCATGAACCGCCTCGTCCCGCCTGAACCGGCCTTGCGGTGGAGCACCGCCGCATGAACCTGTCGCGCCTTTTCATCCTGCGGCCGGTGGCCACCTCCTTGCTGATGGTGGCCCTGTTGCTGGTGGGCTTGCTGGCCTACCGCCTGCTGCCGCTGTCGGCTCTGCCCGAGGTCGACTACCCCACCATCCAGGTCACCACCCTGTACCCGGGCGCCAGCCCCGATGTGGTCACCTCGTCCATCACCGCGCCGCTGGAGCGCCAGTTCGGGCAGATGCCGGGGCTGTCGCAGATGTCGTCCACCAGCTCGGGCGGCGCCTCGGTGATCACGCTGCGCTTCACGCTCGATGTCACGCTGGACGTGGCCGAGCAGCAGGTGCAGGCGGCCATCAATGCCGGCAGCAACCTGCTGCCCAGCGACCTGCCCATGCCGCCCACCTACAGCAAGGTGAACCCGGCCGACGCCCCCATCCTGACCCTGGCCATCACCTCGCCCACGCTGCCGGTGATCCGGGTGCACGACCTGGTCGAGTCGCGCGTGGCGCAAAAGATCTCCCAAGTGGCCGGTGTCGGCATGGTGGGTATCGCGGGCGGGCGCCGCCCGGCCGTGCGCATCCAGGCCGACCCGGCGGTGCTGGCCGCGGCCGGCCTCACGCTGGAGGACGTGCGCACCACCATCACCGCGGCCAACGTGAACCAGGCCAAGGGCAGCTTCGACGGCTACTCGCGCGCCTCCACGGTGGACGCCAACGACCAGCTCAAGTCGGCGCGTGAGTACGCCCAGCTGATCCTGGCCTACAAGAACGGCAACCCGATCCGCCTCAAGGACATCGCCGCCGTGGTCGACGACGCCGAAAACCTGCGCCTGGCCGCCTGGGCCGATCTGCAGCCCGGCGTGATCCTGAACGTGCAACGCCAGCCCGGCGCCAACGTGATCGAGACGGTGGACCGCATCAAGGCCCTGCTGCCGCAGCTCAAGGCCACACTGCCCGCCTCGGTCGAGGTGCAGGTGCTGACCGACCGCACCACCACCATCCGCGCCTCGGTGGACGATGTTCAGTTTGAGCTGGCCCTGGCCGTGGCCCTGGTGGTGATGGTGATCTTCGTGTTCCTGCGCAGCGTGTCGGCCACCCTGATCCCGGCGGTGGCGGTGCCGCTGTCGCTGGTGGGCACCTTCGGGGTGATGTACCTGGCCGGCTTCTCGATCAACAACCTCACGCTGATGGCGCTCACGATTGCCACCGGCTTTGTGGTGGACGACGCCATCGTGATGATCGAGAACATCGCGCGCTATGTGGAAGAGGGCGACCCCCCGCTGGAGGCCGCGCTCAAGGGCAGCAAGCAGATCGGTTTCACCATCATCTCGCTGACCATCTCGCTGATCGCGGTGCTGATTCCGCTCTTGTTCATGGCCGATGTGGTGGGGCGCCTGTTCCATGAGTTCGCGATCACGCTGGCGGTGTCCATCCTGATCTCGGCCGTGGTCTCGCTCACGCTCACGCCCATGCTGTGCGCGCGCGTGCTGCGCCATACCCCCGAGGAAAGCCATGGCCGCCTGTACCAGGCCACGGGCCGCTTCTTCGACCGCATGATCGGCGGCTACGGCCGCATGCTGACCTGGGTGCTGGACCGCCAGGCCCTGACCCTGCTGGCCTTTGCCGCCACGCTGGGGCTGACCGCGCTGCTCTACCTGTGGGTGCCCAAGGGCTTTTTCCCGGTGCAGGACACCGGGGTGATTCAGGGCATCACCGAGGCCTCGCAAGACACCTCGTTCGCTGCCATGGCCGAGCGCCAGCAGGCCCTGGCCGAGCAGGTGCTGCAAGACCCGGCGGTGGCCAGCCTGTCGTCCTTCATCGGCGTGGACGGGGCCAATGCCACGCTCAATGCGGGCCGCATGCTGATCAACCTCAAGCCGCGTGAAGAGCGCGACGTGACGGCCAGCGAGGTGATCCGGCGCCTGACGGCAAATCTCAAGGCCGTGCCCGGCATCGCGCTGTACATGCAGCCGGTGCAGGACCTGACCATCGAAGACCGGGTGGCGCGCACGCAGTACCAGTTCATGCTTTCGTCGCCCAACATCGACGAGCTCAGCCGTGTGGCCCGCGATCTGGTGGCGCGCCTGAAAAAACGCCCCGAGCTGGCCGACGTGGCCACCGACCTGCAGGACCAGGGCCTGCAGGCCTGGGTCGACATCGACCGCGACGCCGCCGGCCGCCTGGGCGTGACGGTGGCCAGCATCGACGCCGTGCTGTACGACGCCTACGGCCAGCGCCTGATCTCGACCATCTTCACCCAGACCACGCAGTACCGCGTGGTGCTGGAGGTCAAACCCGCCGACAAGCTGGGCCCGCAGGCGCTGTCGCGCCTGTACGTGCCCACCAGCGCGGGTGGGGTGGTGCCGCTGAGCACGGTGGCCCGCGTGAGCGAGCGCCCGGTGTCGCTGGCGGTCAACCACGCCGGGCAGATCCCCTCGGTGACGATCTCGTTCAACGCCGGGCCCGGGGCCTCGCTGGGCGAGGCGGTGGAGGCCATCAAGGCCGAGCAGGCGGCCATGGACTTGCCGGCCAGCGTGGAAACCGGCTTCCAGGGCGCGGCCCTGGCCTTCCAGGCCTCGCTGACCAACACCTTGCTGCTGATCCTGGCTGCGGTGGTGACGATGTACATCGTGCTGGGCGTGCTGTATGAGAGCTACATCCACCCGGTGACGATTCTCTCGACCCTGCCCTCGGCCGGGGTGGGCGCGCTGCTGGCCCTGCTGGCGGCCCGGCTGGACCTGGGCATCATCGCCATCATTGGCATCGTGCTCCTGATCGGCATCGTGAAGAAGAACGCGATCATGATGATCGACTTCGCCCTGGAGGCCGAGCGCGAGCAGGGCCTGGCGCCGCGTGACGCCATCTACCAGGCCTGTCTGCTGCGCTTCCGGCCCATCCTGATGACCACCCTGGCCGCCTTGCTGGGCGCCTTGCCCCTGATGCTGGGCACGGGCACCGGCAGTGAGCTGCGGCATCCGCTGGGGGTCACCATGGTGGGGGGGCTGATCGTCAGTCAGATGCTGACCTTGTTCACCACGCCGGTGATCTATTTGGCGTTTGCTGGGTTGGCTCGGCGGTGGCGGGAGGGGCGGGCATGAGCTTGCTGCTTTGGGCGCTGCCCTCGGTTGATCTGTGGCGCCGCTGCGCTCTGTTGGTTCTGTTCTTCGTTTCAGGGCGGAGGCCGGGATTGCGCCCCGGCGGGCGCCTCACTTTCTTTGTCTCGCCAAAGAAAGTAAGCAAAGGTCGCGCAGCGGGGATTCGCTCACTTCGCGCAGCGAAGTTACGCGAATACCAAAGGCGACCCGACGTGCCCGCCCTGCTGCGCAGGGTCCGCTGCGCTGCTCAACTTGGGCGGGGTCTCGCTAAACTCGCTGCGCTCAAACAGACGCGAGCCCTTTTTCCGCCCAAGTCTGCGCTGCTCGCCGTGCCCGACGGGAGGGTGGGGGCGGGGGCCGACGGCTGCTGCTGCGCAGCGGCGTCAGTTGAACCTGATCTGAATCAGGGTTCTCGCTTTGCTCTTTTGGATACTTGCCTTGTTGAAGGGCGGAGGCCGGGATTGCGCCCCGGCGGGCGCCTCACTTTTTTTGCTTCGCCAAAAAAAGTAAGCAAAAAAAGGCGACCCGACGTGCACGCCCTGCTGCGCAGGGTCCGCTGCGCTGCTCAACTTGGGCGGGGTCTCGCTAAACTCGCTGCGCTCAAACAGACGCGAGCCCTTTATCCGCCCAAGTCTGCGCTGCTCGCCGTGCCCGACGGGAGGGTGGGAGCGGGAACCGACGGCTGCTGCTGCGCAGCGGCGCCGTGTTGTTTTACTCGGAGGGCGCGGCTGCTTCGCAGCGCGGATGGGCGTATGGGCGCTCTGCCCAACACATCAAACATCGGTCCACGAACGCTGCTGGATGCACCATCGCAACTGATTTCGTCAGTGCGTTTGCAAGCTCGTCCGCACCCGATCCCGCTTGCCCCGTGGGGCAGGGCCGAGCAGCGGAGTGCCAGGGGGATCAGGCCCCGCGTCTGTTTGAGCGTTAGCGAGTTTAGCGGGGACCCCCCTGGCGCGAGCAGCGCAGGGAACCACGAAGTGGCCCTGACTTCGGGTCGCCTTTCTTTGCTTACTTTCTTTGGCGAAGCAAAGAAAGTGAGGCGGCCGCCGGGCCGCAACCCCGGCCTCCGACCTCAACCAAAGAGCAGAACCTGCAGAGCGAAGCGGCACCAACATGCCGCTAAACCATGGACAAGGCACATCCCCAACCCGTGCCACCAGCCATCAGCCCCCCTCTGCCCCCATCCCACAGACAGTGAGTCACCATCATGACCCAACGCCCCCTCGACGGCATCACCGTCATCTCCCTCGAACACGCCATCGCAGCCCCCTTCTGCACCCGCCAACTCGCCGACCTGGGCGCCCGCGTCATCAAGATCGAGCGCCCCGGCGCGGGCGACTTTGCCCGGGCCTATGACCAGCGGGTCAACGGCGAGGCCTCGCACTTCGTGTGGGTCAACCGCTCCAAGGAAAGCCTCACGCTCGACCTCAAGCAGCCCGAGGCCCTGCAGGTGCTGCAAGAGCTGCTGAAAGACGCCGACGTGCTGGTGCAGAACCTGGCCCCGGGGGCCGCTGCCCGCATGGGGCTGGGCTACGACAGCCTGAAAGACAGCCACCCGCGCCTGATCGTGTGCGACATCTCGGGCTACGGCGAAGACGGCCCTTACCGTGACAAGAAGGCCTACGACCTGCTGATCCAGAGCGAGGCCGGCTTTCTGTCGGTCACCGGCACGCCGGATGAGCCCTGCAAGGCCGGCAACTCGGTGGCCGATATTGCGGCCGGCATGTATGCCTACAGCAGCGTGCTGGCGGCCCTGCTGCAGCGGGGGCGCACGGGGCAGGGTGGGCACATTGATGTGTCCATGCTCGAAGCCCTGGGCGAGTGGATGGGCTACCCCATGTACTACGCCTACCAGGGCGCCACGCCGCCGCCGCGCAGCGCGGCCGCCCACGCCACCATCTACCCTTATGGGCCTTTCAAGGCCGGCGACGGGGGCACCGTGATGCTGGGCCTGCAGAACGAACGCGAGTGGAAGGTGTTCTGCGCCGTGGTGCTGCGCGATGCCGACCTGGCCACCGACCCGCGCTTTGACAGCAACGCCCGCCGCAACGAGCACCGCGAGGCGCTCAAGGCCCTGATCCTGACGGCCTTCGGTGCGCTCAGCAGCGCCGAGGTGCTGGCCCGCCTGGACGAGGCCCAGATTGCCAACGCCCGCATGAACGACATGGCCGGCCTGTGGGCCCACCCGCAACTGCAGGCGCGCGAGCGCTGGCGCGAGGTCGGATCGCCCGCGGGCACCATCCCGGCCCTGTTGCCGCCGGGGCGCCACAGCAGTTTTAACTACCGCATGGAGGCCGTGCCCGCCGTGGGCCAGCACACCGAGGCGATCCTGCACCGCCTGGGCCGCAGCCAGGCCGACATTGCGGCCCTGCGCGAGCGCGGCGCGATCTGAACGGCCACGCCACGAAACGCAACGCCACGCAACGGCACCCAACCAGAACATTCCGGAGACGACAAGCCATGACATCCCTCACCCCCACCGCCGCCCTGGCCCACTTTGCGGCTGGCCTGCGCTATGACGACATCCCCGACACCGTGGTGCGCAAGACCGAAGACCTGCTGGTCGACTGGTTCGGCTCGGCCGTGGCCGGCCATGGTTCGCGCCCGGTCGAGAGCATCACCCGCTTTGCCGGGCACATGGGCAGCGCGGGTGGTGCTGGCGCACCCCAGTTGGGGCAGGGCGGGGCCGAGATGCTGATCAAGCGCCAGCTCAACAGCCCCTACCTGGCCGCCATGGCCAATGCGGCCGCCTCGCACGTGGCCGAGCAGGACGATGTGCACAACGGTTCGGTGTTCCACCCGGCCACGGTGGTGTTCCCGCCCGCGGTGGCCGTGGCGCAGGCGCTGGGGCGCAGCGGTCGCGACCTGCTGGCGGCCTCGGTGGTGGGCTACGAGGTGGGCATCCGCGTGGGTGAGTTTCTGGGGCGCTCGCATTACCGGGTGTTCCACACCACCGGCACGGCCGGCACCTTGGCGGCCGCCGCCGCCGTGGGCCACCTGCTGGGGTTGGACGCGCGCCAGATGCAGCACGCCTTCGGCTCGGCGGGCACCCAGTCGGCCGGGCTGTGGGAGTTTTTGCGCACCGCGGCCGATTCCAAGCAACTGCACACCGCGCACGCGGCCGCCGCCGGCCTGATGTCGGCCTACCTGGCCAAGGATGGCTTCACCGGCGCGGCCGACATTTTGGATGGCCCCCAGGGCATGGCCGCCGGCATGTCGAGTGACGCCGACCCGGCCCGCCTGGTCGATGGCCTGGGCGCGCGCTGGGTCACGGCCGAGACCTCGTTCAAGTACCACGCCAGTTGCCGCCACACCCACCCGGCCGCCGACGCGCTGCTGCTGGTGATGCGCGAGCACGGCCTGAAGCCCGAAGATCTGGCCGCCGTGCAGACCCATGTGCACCAGGGCGCGATCGACGTGCTGGGCCCGGTGGTGTCGCCCAGCACGGTGCACCAGAGCAAGTTCTCGATGGGCACGGTGCTGGCCCTGGTGGCGCAGTTCGGGCACGCGGGCCTGGCCGAGTTTGATCAGCACTTTCTGAGCGAGACCACGCGTCAACTGCGCGACCGCGTGAGCATGAGCCTGGACGCCGAGGTCGATGGCGCCTACCCGCGCCGCTGGATCGGCAAGGTGACGGTGCACACCACCGACGGGCGCGTGTTCCAGGGCCGGGTGGACGAGCCCAAGGGCGACCCCGGTAACACCCTGAGCCGCGACGAGATCACGGCCAAGGCCTTGCGCCTGGCGGCCTTCAGCGGCGGGGCCCAGGCCGGTGAGATGGCCCAGGCGGTTGAACACCTGTGGCAGGTGAGCCAATGGCCGGTGGTGGGTCGCCTGCTGCCGGGGGCGGCATGAGCGGCGCGACCCTGTTGCCGCGCCCCTTGGCGCAGGCGCGCAGCTTTCTGTTTGTGCCCGGTGACCGCCCCGAGCGCCTGGCCAAGGCCCTGACCAGTGCCGCCGACGCGGTGGTCCTCGACCTGGAAGACGCCGTGGCCCCCGCCGCCAAGCCCGCCGCCCGTGCCGCCCTGGCCCAGTGTTGGCCCGGTTTGAGCGCGGCCCAGCGCCAGCGCCTGCTGGTCCGGGTGAACGCGGTGCCTGCCCCCGGGCATGGCGACGACCTGGCCTTGTTGGAGGGGCTGCCCGGCCTGGCTGGCCTGATGCTGGCCAAGGCCGAGAGTGCGGCCCAACTGCAGGCCTTGGCCCAGCGCCTGCCGGGCCTGCCGCTGCTGCCCCTGATCGAGAGCGCCCAGGGCCTGCTGCAGTTGCAGGCCATGGCGGGCGCCCTCCAGGTGCTGCGCCTGGTGCTGGGCCACATCGACCTGCAGGCGGACCTGGGCATGGCCTGCGGGCCGGACGAGGCCGAGCTGCTGCCTGCGCGCTGGCAACTGGTGCTGGCTTCGCGCGGTGCGGGCCTGGCGGCGCCGGTCGATGGTGTGACCGTGGCGCTGGACGAGCCCGAGCAGGCCTTGAGCGATGCCCGCCGCGCCCGGCGCCTGGGCTTTGGCGCCAAGCTGTGCATCCACCCGAGTCAGATCGAAGCCGTGCACCAGGGCCTGGCGCCCAGCGCGGCCGAGTGCGACTGGGCGCGCCGCGTGCTGGCCGCTGCCGAGGCCGCAGGCGATGCCTTGGGGGCGGGGGCCCTGCGGGTCGATGGCCGCATGGTCGACGCCCCGGTGCTGGCGCTGGCTCGGCGCTGGCTGGCCCTGGAGCACCGCCCTGGCATCCCCTGAATGCCCTTGATGATGGGCGCGCCCCGGGGTTTGGCCTAATGCCGGCGGGCCCCGAGGCGGCGCAACATGGCTGCAGAACAAGAACGACACAGCAGGGAGTGCGCCTGGCACTGCGGCGTGAGAGCAGTGAAGCAAGGGGCGGGTGCACACCGCACCCCCCCGAGAACCCCTTAGAAACCGAGAGACAAGACCCATGAAAAATCGCTTCAGCCCCTTCCAATCCCTGTGGCGCTCCGGCTTGGCGGCGCTGGCGGCCGCCACCTTTTTAGCGGCCGGCCCGGCCCGTGCCGAGGTGTTCCCCGACCGACCCATCACCATGCTGGTGCCGTTTGCGGCCGGTGGCCCCACCGACGTGGTGGCGCGCCTGATCGCCATCCCGATGGGCAAGGCGCTGGGGCAGACCGTGCTGGTTGAAAATGCGGCGGGTGCAGGCGGCACCATCGCGGCGACCAAGACGGCCCGCTCGGTACCCAATGGCTACACCATCTTCCTGCACCACATGGGCATGTCGACGGCGCCGGCGCTGTACAAAAAGCTCAGCTTCGACCCGCTCAAGGATTTCGACTACATCGGCCAGGTGGTCGATGTGCCCATGACCCTGCTGGCCCGCAAGGATTTTCCGGCCAACAACCTGCAAGAGGCCCTGGCCTACATCAAGGCCAACAAGGAGAAGGTGACGCTGGCCAATGCGGGCCTGGGCGCCGTGTCGCACCTGTGCGGGTTGATCTTCATGAGCACCATCGGGGTCGATCTCAATACCGTGCCCTACAAGGGCACCGGGCCGGCCATGAATGACCTGCTGGGCGGGCAGGTCGATCTGCTGTGCGACCAGACCACCCAGACCGTGCCCATGATCAAGGAAGGGCGCATCAAGGTGTTCGGGGTGACCACGTTGAACCGGCTCTCGGCCCTGCCCAATGTGCCCACGCTCGACGAACAGGGCCTGAAAGGCTTTGACGTCAAGGTCTGGCACGGCATGTACGCCCCCAAGGGCACCCCGCCCGAGGTCATCAACAAGCTCAACGCGGCCTTGCGCACCGCTTTGCAAGACCCGGTGGTCACCAAGCGCCTGGCCGATCTGAGCTCGGATGTGCCCCCCCTGGACAAAATCACCCCCAACGGGCTCAAGACCCATCTTGAGGCTGAGATCAACCGCTGGGGCCCGGT
>Ga0208888_100341_pt1 | contig 23385 bp, 13 predicted proteins | sample LakWasM115_HOW13_2_FD_183929 | JGI IMG/M metagenome (GOLD analysis project Ga0208888, IMG submission 183929) | Freshwater sediment methanotrophic microbial communities from Lake Washington under simulated oxygen tension - Sediment Metagenome... | ecosystem: Environmental > Aquatic > Freshwater >...
AGAGATCGCCTCGTCCAGCCAGCTGCGCCAGAACCACGATGCCCAAAGCGACCGGGTGCCTTTCAGCATGGCCCGGCCGGTGTCCTGGGGCGCGTACTCGCGGGTGATGCTGGATCCGGTGACGATCTATGGTGGCCGAGACAGCCAGTTTGAAGACATCTCGCTCGATGAGCGAAGCGCACTGTCTGAGTACATGTTCAATGCCTTCTCGGGGCAGCTCGGCCAACGCTTCCGGCTGGTCAATGCGTCGCAGCCTGCCACCTTGCGCATCCGCCTGACCCTGACCGGCGCCAAGCCCAACACAGCGGTGGTGAGCACGGTCACCCGCTTCGATCTGGTCGGTGCCCCCTACAACGCGGTGCAAGGCATCCGGGGCAAAGAGGGGGCTTTCATCGGGTCGGTGATGTACTCGGTTGAGATCTACGACGCCGGCACCGGCGAGCTGTTGGGGGCCTATGTCGCGAAGCAATTCCCCAACGCGATGAACGTGCCGGCCACCATCGGGCGCCTCAAGGCTGCGCGGGTGGGCCTCGACAAAGGCGCCGAAGAGTTGGTGGCCTTGCTCAAGTAGGCTGTCTTATGAGGTGCTACCTGTTGCATTCAAGGCCCGGTGCTTGGGCTCGTGCCAATTGGCGGGCCATGGTCCTGTTTTCTGGCACGGCGGCATGCGCCGCGGTTTCGGCAGGCTACCTGGTGCTGGCTGGATCGCTGTCAGCGCCCGGTGCCTTCCTGGCTCATCAGCCGGCACTGAAAACGCAGACCAGGGCGGCCTGGGGCGCCGGGCCCATCGGGGCCGCCAAACCCCATGCTGCGTTGGGTGGCCTTGCATCAGCAGTCTGCGGTGTTGTGAAGTGCTGGTACCGCAGTCCGGGCTGGCGCAGCACTGCTTCTTGTCCATTGATCAGAGCGTGTTGGCGCCCGGCAGCCCCTTGGTCCTGGCCAGATCTGCCAATGTCGAACCCATCAGGGTCGCACAGCGGCATGGGGCCGTCGGGCAGGCCTGGCTGGTCGATGGGCGCTTGATCTCATGGCTGTGACGCCAGATGGCGCAGCAAGGGTTCTCTGAGTGTCATTCGGCAGGGCGAATCCGTTTGGATGTAGCCCTGTGCCTCCAGGTCTTTCATCACCCGGCTCACCATTTCTCGCGAGGCACCGACCATCTTGGCGATGTCCTGGCGGGATATCTTTTCATGAATCACCATCAAGCCATCGTCGGTGGGCTCGGCCTGCTCCACCAGGGCGCGCTCGACGCGGCCGTGAACATCCATGAGCGCCAGCGATTCAATCTTGCCATTCGCCTGACGCAGGCGCTGCACCAGATGATTCATGACGGCATAAGCGACATGTCTGTTTTCTTGCAGGCAGCGTTGGAAGTCGGATCGGCTCACGGTCAGCACGTCAGTGGGGATCTCGGCCTGGGCGGTGGCTGCGTGCGGTTGATCGTCGATGAGGCTCATCTCGTCCAGGATCTCGCCTTTGCGCAGCTTGTTCAGAACGAGTTGGCGCCCCTTGCTGTCACTGGAAAACACGCGGACCCTGCCCGCCAGCAAGACAAACAGCTCATTGGCCTGGTGGTGTTGCCGAACCAGAACCTCGCCCCGCTTGTAGTGGCGCTTGTTCACAGTCAAGGCAATGGCCTCGGCTTGCGCCGCGGTCAGCAAGGAAAACAGAGGAATGCGTTTCAGCAGATCCAAGTTTGAGACGATGGTGCTCATCTTGTTATTTGGTTCTTTTCAGCTGGCTGCGGGCCGGGAAATTCGCGACCCCACACGATCAATCGTTGTCTTGTTGGCCGGCAAGCCAGCCCCGACCCGTGGAAGCCCATCGACATTGGGGCCAAGGCCCTGCGGCCATCCGCGAACAAGCGTCGCCCCCTCGGCATCCCGTGAGCTGCCTGCGTGAGAAACCCCCACTGGAATCGTCTGCATCAGAATCTGCATTGGCGTCATGGCACAAAGACCAGGCCTCTGCCAAAGACGGCTCGCACGGGCAAGGGCAGACCCGTCTCGGTCAGCGTTTTGCGGCGCAGGCGATTGAGTTGGGATTCAATGCGATGGAAGGCCTCCTCTGAATCGCCGCCACCCATCGACTCGATCAGATCCGTCTTGCTGACGACGGTGCCCGGTGTTTTCGCCAGGCAACCCAGCAACTGCAGCTCTCGGGTTGTCAGTGGAACCGACTTGTTGTCAGGAGACATCAGCACGGCTTCGTTGGCTTGCAGGCGCCAAGCGGTCACCGTGGTCTGGCCTGCCGAGGGCTGGCCCGTGCGACGCAACAAGGAGCGGATGCCGGCCACCAACTCGTTGAGATCGGTGGGTTTCACGAAGTATTGCAGCGCCCCGGACTCCAGGCCCGCGATGCGGCTGCTGAGTTCGCCCCGTGCCGTCAGGATCACCACGGGGATGCCTTGTGCCGCCAATCGCTTGACCAGCGACAGGCCATCTTCACCGGGCAGACCGAGGTCCACGAGCACCAGGTCGGCATGCTCTCTGAGCAAGGCCACATAGAAGTCTTCGGCCGATTCAACCCCCCAAGCCCTGAAGCCGGATTTGACGAGGAAGCGACAGACGTTGTTGCGAATGTCTTCGTCGTCCTCCACAACAGCAATGCTGGGAGCGGTGGGAGAAGAGGCGGCTTGTTGAGGCATCATGAAAGGTTTTGATCTTGGATTTTCCAGGCCCCGCACGGAACGCGCCATGTACAAATACTCACAAAAACTCACAGTCAGGTGGTTGGTGTGTCTGATGCTTTTAATGGGGAGCCATGGCTTGCATGCAGGCGAATGGCGCCATCGCCTGGAGGCAGGTAATCCTATCCATTTGGGCAGTCAATGGCCGTGGCAACAATGGATTGATGTCACTGGCCAAGCCACGGTCGATACCGTGGCGGCCAAGCCCGACACTGAGTTTCAGTGGCTTCAGGGCCCCGTCAGCGAAGGCTACACCCGAAACGTGGTCTGGCTGCGCCTGGCCTTGCCGCCAGAATTGCAGCACGAGCCCGATCTGCTGCTGCAGATCAGCCCGCCCTACCTCGACTGGATCTCGCTCTATCAACGCCGTCAAGGACAGTGGGTGCAGCAGGATGCGGGGGACCTCCGTCCCTCGGTTGAGCGCCTGTCGACACGCAAATTTCTTTTTCGGGTGAACCCTGCTGAGCCCATCCTGATCCGGGTGCAGAGCAGCAGCGTGATGCGGGTGTATGCCAGCCTGTGGCGCCCGGCCGATCTGCTGGGCCAGACCGAGCGCGAGGGATGGGGCCTGGGGCTGTATTTCGGCCTGGGCTTCTCATTGCTCTTGCTGGTGGGCGGTGGTGCCGTGGTCTTCAAGGAGCGGCGCCTGGCAGCCACAGGTGTTCTGGGGATCTTGACCCTGATTCACGCCTTCAATCTTCATGGGTACACCAACATCTGGTTGCTGGACCAGCACCCCGCCTGGGCCAGCGCGATGGTGGGCCTGGGCTCGTTCTCGGTCGCGGCCGGCGTGGCCTGGCTGACGACCGAGTTGCTGACCCGCGGGCAGGCCCGATGGCGCGCCGTGCAGGTGCTTTTACGCCTGTTGTGTCTGGCCAACGTCGCCGCCATGCTCAGCATTCCCCTCGGCTGCTACGGGCGCTTTGCCCTGCTGGGCATCGTCAGCCCGATGCTGAGCGTCTTTGCAGGCAGCTGGATCTGTGGTGCAGACATCCGGCAACGTGGCTGGAGTGTTGAACGGGGCCTGCTGTTGGTGACCTTTGTATTCCAATCGGGCAATATCGTGCTCACCCTGGCCGAGTTCACCGGGACGCGGGTGGTCAAGCACGACACTGCGCTGGTCTGGCAATTCCAGTTGCTGCTGCTGCTGACCATGGCCGCCGCAGCGATCGGGGCAGGGTTGTATCAACGCTTCAAACGGGCCCACGAGGCCAGAACACAGGCCCATCTGGCATTGGCTGCGTCGGAGCGCATGTTGGAGACACGGGTGGATGAGCGCACGGCCGAGTTGGGCAAGGCCCAGCAGTCCTTGCAACTGGCGCTGGATCAAGAACGCCGCATGTTGCTGGAGCAGCGGCAGTTCTTCAGCATGATCAGCCACGAGTTCAGAACGCCCTTGACGATCATCGACAGTGCGGCCACCGAGCAGATGAGTTTTCCTGACCAGGACGTTGGACGCCAGCTTGAGCAGGCCGCGCAAATCCGGCGCGCCTGCCGACGCCTGAGTGCGCTGGTCGACAACAGCCTGTGCAGTGAGCGCTTTCGTGCCGGCGGCTTGCAGCTCGTCAGCGCCGAGTTCAATCTGGCCGACCTGGTGAACGAAGCCACCCAACTGGTGCACTGGTCGCCCAGGCACTGGCTGCAACTGTCTCTGACCCCGGATCCAGCGGTCTGGATCGGTGACCCGACCCTGCTTCGGATGGCTTTGTCCAACCTCATCGACAACGCCGTCAAGTACGCGCGGCAGGGCCAGGTCAGCGTCAGCACCACGCTGGATACCCGGGGCTGGCTTCTGTTGTCCGTCAGCGATCAAGGCGAGGGCCTGGATCAACAGACGCAGGCCCGCATTTTTTACAAGTTTGAACGTGGCCAGTACGACGACAAGGCCCAGGGCTTCGGTCTGGGCCTGTGGATCACCCGTCACGTGGCCAGGCTGCACGGCGGGGATGTTCTGCTGTACTCCGAGCCTGGGCAGGGGTGTCGATTCGTGATTGAACTGCCTCCCACGCTGGCGGATGCGCCTCGTCCGTCGCAGCCGAGCTGAGCGGGGTCTGCGCCAGGCACCGGGCTTGGGCTGTCCCGGGTCAGCCCCGTAAGCCCTGGCACGGGGATAGTCCCAAGCGCGTCGTCAGGCTCACCAGGTCCTGCTGGGGCTCAGGGCCTGCACCTCTGTGGGTGCGCTCATGACAAGGTAGCGCTATCCATCCCGGTTTGTTGGTCCGCATGCCCTTTTGGGGCCGGATCGAGCATTTCGCAAGGTATGCTCCGGCCGTTTCAAGACGGCGACTCCCCCATGCAACGCACCCTGCTGAAATCGAAGATCCACCGAGCCACGGTCACCCATTGCGAGCTGCATTACGAAGGCTCCTGTGCCATCGACGAAGACCTCTTGGAGGCTGCCAACCTGATTGAAAACGAGCAGGTCCATATCTGGAACATCAACAACGGCGAGCGATTCATCACCTACGCGATCAAAGGCCAACGGGGCAGCGGCATGATCTCGGTGAACGGGTCGGCGGCCCGTCGTGCAGCCGTGGGCGATCTGTTGATCATCGCTGCCTTTGCTCAGGTGGACGAGGACGAGGTTCGCGCCCATCAACCGCAGCTGGTGTTTGTGGATGGATTGAACAAGCAAACCGAGTTGCGGCACGGGGTGCCCACCCAGGCGGTTTGAAGCCTGAAAGCTTGAGCAGGCACCGCCGTCGGAGGTGCCCGCCATCGTGGCTGTCTAGCTCGACGCCAAGCTCTGCCGCCAGCCCAGGTGTCCTGTGGCCAAAGCGGGTACCAGAGGGCTCTCGCCGTGGCTATTCGATGCCGAGGTCCAACTTGGAGACCAGGGCACGGCTGTGCTCGTTCAGGCCGCGCACCTCGACCTCGCTGCCGTGTTTGCGCAGCCTTTGACAGATCTTGTCCAAGGCTGTGACGGAGGTGATGTCCCAAAAGTGGGCCTGACTCAAGTCGATGGTGACCGACCTGCCTTCGACCTCTCGCACGTCGAAGGCGTCAACCAGCAAGTCGGCGGACGCAAAAAAGACCTGACCCGAAACCCTGTAGGTGAGTGCGTCCTCTCCTGTCCTGGTCACGACCAACAGGCGCGACACCTTGAATGTGAAGAACACGCCGCTCAGCAGAACGCCGATGGCCACACCGGCTGCCAGGTTGCCCGTGGCGACAGTCACCGCGACGGTCGCCAGCATGACCAGGCTTGACAGTTTGGGGTGGCGCAGCAGGGCGCGCGCGGATCCCCAGTCCAGCGTCGAAGCCGACACCATGACCATGATGGCGACCAGCGCGGCCACCGGCACCTGCGCCACCCAGGGCTTCAGTAGCACCATGAGGATCAACAGGAAGGCCCCTGCAAAGAGTGTCGAAAGCCGACCTCGGCCACCGTAACGCACGTTGCTCACGGTCTGGCCAATCATGCCGCATCCCGCGATGCCGCCGAAGAGGCTGGCCGCCATGTTGGCCATGCCCAGGCCGCTGCATTCCCTGTTCTTGGCACTCGGTGTGTCGGTAAGTTCGTCCACAACGCTGGCGGTCATCAGCGACTCCAGCAGCCCGACCATGGCGATCGCGAAGGCCGGGAGTGCGATGAGTCGGAGTGTCTCCATCGTGAAGGGCACGTTTGGCAGCGCGAAGACCGGCAAGGCATCCGGCAGCAAGCCCAGGTCGGCCACGGTCTTCAGCGGCAAATGCAAGCATTGCCCGATGAGTGTCAGCACCACGATGCAGACCAATGGCGAAGGCACTGCCGTGGTGATCCGAGGCAGGCCATAGATCACCACCAGTCCCAGGGCAACCATGGCCCAGGTGGCGCTGTTGGCGCCGATGAGGTGCGGCATCTGTGCCGAAAAAATCAGAATGGCCAAGGCATTGACGAATCCGGTGCGTACCGAGCCGGAGACAAAGCGCAGCAGCACGCCGAGTCGGAGCCAACCAAAGAGCACTTGCACCGCACCGGCCAATAGGCCGGCCGCAAAAAGATAGGGGACACCGTGTGAATGCACCAAAGGGGCCGCCACCAGGGCGACCGAGCCCGCTGCGGCGGAGACCATCGCGGGCCGACCGCCCGCAAAGGCAATCACGATGCTGATGATGAACGACGCGAACAGCCCTACCGCCGGGTCTACGCCGGCGGCAAAAGAAAAGGCGATGACTTCCGGTATCAGGGCAAAGGTGGCCACGGCACCGGCCATGAGTTCTCGCGGAATGCTCGGAGCCCACTGGGCCCGAAAGAAATGAAAATGTTGGGACATGACAAGGCCGCTCCCAGGAGGGAGGCCGAGAAAGCGTGATCGAGGCAGGCATGGAACTTCCACACCCATGAGGTCGACGTTCGCTTTGTTCTAAGGGGGCGTCAGACGCGAGCAGCCTGACTGGCGCCGACAGGCATCCCGCGCGATGCGGGCCAATGTGAAACTTTGAAAGCGGGCGGCCATGGGTTCGGTGGTGCCCGATGCACAGTCCGAAGGGGCAAGGCGTTGCGCAGTCATCGGGCGGATTGTAGCCAGGTCAGAGGGACTGCCGTTGCGGCCGCACATGCCGATGCCCGCCCTGAACCGGGTCGCGGCAGGTCCGCGTCTCCGCAGTGGCTTTTGTGGTTTGGCCGTGTCCATGTCGGTGGCCCAGCCTGAGGGCACCATCCACCTCTGGGTGCGGCGTCAGGCAGGCACATCGGCCCGTGGCGTGGACGGGCGGGTTGAGGATGTCGGGACCGCCAGGCGGTCCCGTCTGAAACGGCCTGGCGTGTCTTGGGCTTCAGCGCACCACGATGCCGGTGGGCGTGCTGCCGCCGCTGGACACGTTGGTGATCAGGCTCAGGTCGCAGCTGGTGCCCACGCTGTACACCGACACGGTCGAAGCGCCGCTGTTGGCCACGTAGGCAAAGCGGTCGTCAGGCGACAGGGCGATGGCCACGGGGCTGCTGCCGGTGGCCACGGTGGCGGTGGCCAGGGCGGTGGGTACGCCCGAGCTGATGATGTATTGTGACACGGTGCTGTCGCTGCGGTTGACCACGTAGGCGCAGCGGCCGTCCGAGCGCAGGGCCACGGCGTAGGGGGTGGTGCCGGTGCTGACCGAGGCGGGCGACAAGGCGGTCAGCTTGCCGGTGCTGGATTCGATGCTGTAGGCCAACAGCTTGGCGCTGCCGGCCTGGGTGGCGTACAGATACTGGCTGCTGGCAATCGCCAGACCGCGCGGGGCGCTGCTGCTGTTCAGGCTGTAGCTGGCGGTGCTGAGTGCGCTCAGATTGCCCCCTGAGCCCACGCTGTAGGCCGTCAAGGTGGCGTCACCCGAGTTAGCGGCGTAAACGTATTTGCCGTCGGCGGTGGCGGCTACCGAGAGGGGGGTGCTGCCGGCGGTCACCGAGGTGGGGTAGAGCGTGCTCAGCACGCCGGTGCTGGCCACGCTGAACTGGCCCAGCGATTTGTCGGTGTAGTTGGTGCTGTACAGGTACTTGCCGTCGGCCGACAGGGTCATGCCCCGGGTTTCGCTGACGGCGGCGGTGTTGGCCAGGAGGGTCAGAGCGCCGCTGCTGGACACGCTGTAGTTGGCGATCACGGGGCTGTCCTGAAAGCTCACATAGGCCTTCGAGCCATCGCTGCTCATCACGATGTTGGTGGGCGGGTAGGCCGTGGGGGCGCTGCCGCTGCTGCTCAGGGCGGTCAGCGTGCCGGCCGAGCTGCTCACGCTGAAGCCGTTGACGGTGTTGCTGCTGCCGTGGGTGACATAGGCCAGGTAGGCGCGGCAGGTGACCACCACATTGCTCACGTTGGCACTGGCCGTGCCGCTGGCCCCTGAGGTGACGGCGCAGGTCTGGCCCGTGGGTTGCGACTTGACCGTGACGGCGTAGCTGCCCACCCCACTCGGAAAGGTGAAGCTGGTGGCACCCGAGGCCACACTCACGGTCTGGCTGCCGGTGGCCAGCACCAGGCCGCTGGTGCTCAGGCCGCTGACTGTGCCGCTCAAGGTGTAGTCAGAACTGCCGCTGCCGCCGCCACAGGCGCTCAGCAAGGCCGCAGCCAGCAATGGGGTGAGGGCAGGCAGGGTGGTGCGGGCCGGGCGGGCCAGGGTGAATCGTTGGGCGGGCATGGTCTGGGGCAGGTGGTTGGGCAAGAGATCGCTCGTGGTTGGCATGGCGTTCGAGGCGGTGGTCTGCTGCGCAGGCTTGGGCCGGCGACCAGCAGTGCCAAGGCAAGGAAACGGATCTGCGATCCCTGAGCAAGAGAGAAAGAAAGAGAAGAGGCGAGGCCCGGGCAGCACCGACGTGTGGCCTCGCCTCGTCAAGGCCTGCATTGTGCGGAGCAGAGGGCGCGCCTGCCAAGCGCATTGCAGGGGGCGTGTTGCATGTACCCGACTTGTTGCAAAGTCTTCACCCGTCGGTACATGGCGGCGCAGAGCGGGGGGCATGGAAGAGGTAGGTGGGGCCGCGTTGCTTCACGAATCTATACACCCCGCACACATGGGCGCCAAAGGGCGCTTTCAGAATCGGCGCGCGGCCCCGTATCGGGGCTTGCCTTGATTCATCCCGCTGCCCGTGGGCGCCTGAGCGCACTGCGGGCGGCCCATTCTTGCCTCATGACCCTACGCCTTTCACTGCTGGCCACTGCGGCCTTGCTGACCCTGTTGCAGGGCACCTTGCCGGCTTGGGCCGACACAGCTGCACGGACCAAGTCGGCCGCCCCGGCCAACCGGGCCGGGCCGGGCACCGACCGCACCCTGACGCTCAACTTCAGCAACGCCGACCTCGAATCGGTGGCCCGGGCCATGGCCGTCATCACCGGGCGCCAGATCCTGCTCGATGCCCGGGTCAAGGGCAATCTGTCACTCACCAGCGAAGACCCCATGACCCCATCACAGGCCTGGAGCCTGTGGGCCAGCGCGTTGCGCTTGCAAGGCTATGTGGTGGTGGAAAGCGGTGGCGTGTACCGCGTGCTGCCCGAGGCCGATGGCAAGCTGCAGTCGGCCTCGGTGGTGGCCGGTGCCGAGGGCCCGCGCGACGATCGCATCGTGACCCGGGTGTTCAAGCTCAGCCACGAAAGCGCCAGCAACCTGGTGCCGGTGCTGCGCCCGCTGATCAGCCCCAACAACGTGATCAACCTGAACCCGGGCAACAACGCCCTGGTCATCACCGACTACGCGAGCAACCTGGCCCGCCTGGCCACGCTGATCGAATCGTTGGATGCGCCCAGCGGCACGGATGTAGAGATCATTGCGCTGGAGCACGCGGTGGCGTCCGACCTGGTCAGCACGCTGCAGCGCCTGGGCGATTCGCAGCTGCGCACCGCCAGTGCCGGGGCCGCTGCGCAGGCCGGCACGGTGGCGGCCGGGGGATCGGCCGGTGGTGGCTCGGCCAGCGCCACGGCGGGCCTGTCGATCATGGTGGACCAGCAGAGCAACAGCCTGCTGGTGCGCGCCGCCAACCCCGAGCAGATGGCCTTTGTGCGCTCGCTGGCCGCCCGGCTCGATCGCCCCAACACCGGGGTGGGCGTGCACGTGGTGCACCTGCAGAACGCCGATGCCACCAAGCTGGCCACGGTGCTGCGGGCGGCCTTCCCCTCGGCTGACAGCTCGCGCACCACAGGCAACAGTTATGGCAGCAGCAGTGCCAGCACCGGGGGCGACAGTGCGGGTGGTTTCTCGTCTAGCATGACGTCGGGCAGCAGCAGTGCCAGCACCTCCAGCAGCGGCAGCAAGGGCAGCAGCAGCCCCTCGGTCAATGCCTCGGCCCAGCCCAGCACGGGCGGCGGCATCCAGGCCGATCCCAGCACCAACTCGTTGATCCTCACGGCTTCGGAGCCGCGCTTTCGGGAGATGCGCAAGGTGATCGACCAGCTCGATGCCCCGCGCTCGCAGCTGTATGTGGAGTCGCTGGTGGTCGAGGTGGACGCCAGCAAGAGCATGGATTTGGGCGTTCAGTGGTCGCAGCTGTTCAGCATCAGCAGCAGCACCACGCTCACGCTGGGCACCATTGCCTCGGCCCTTGAGACCATGTCAGGCACCAACATCCTCTCGACCGCCAATGTGATCACCCTCGACAACGAAGAGGCCAAGATCGTGGTGGGCCAGAACGTGCCCTTTGTGACCGGCTCGTACACCACCACCAGCAGCACCACCTCGAGCCCGTTCCAGACCATCGAGCGCAAGGACGTGGGCATCACCCTGAAGATCAAGCCCCAGATCGGCGAGAACGGCAACGTGCGCCTCACCATCTACCAGGAGTCGTCTTCGGTGGCGGCCACCACCGCGGCTGGCACCACCAACGCCGGGCCCACCACCAACAAGCGCTCCATCGAGTCGACCGTCACGGTCAAGAACGGCAAGATCATCGTGCTGGGCGGCCTGATCGAAGACAGCGCCACCAACGATGCCGGCCAGGTGCCCGTGGTGGCCGACATCCCCGTGCTGGGCGCCATGTTCCGCAGCCTGAGCAAGAGCCGCAAAAAGACCAACCTGATGGTGTTCCTGCGCCCCCGCGTGGTCAGCGACGATGAGGGCAGCGAGGCCTTGTCGGCCGAGCGCCGCCAGGCCTTGCAGGCGCGCCAACGCGAGCTGCCCCCGGCGATCCGCGATGTGCTGGTGCCCGAAACCCAGCCCGCCTGGCCCCAGGGCTGGGATCAGCCCAACCGGCCGGCCAGCCCAGCGGCCGGCCAGTCAAGCCCCCCGCCGGCCAGCTCACCCGTGAGCCTGCCGGCCAGCCCTGCGGCCACGCCGCTGCAGCCTGCCGGTGGGTGATGGCGGCCGGACCTGTTGATGTTGATTATGTCTATTCGGTAAATATCAATGAATTAATGCCTTGGTGTTCGTAAATAAAACGGAATGTCAGGTTAATTAATGTGCAGAAAAATATGCGTTGAATAAAACAGAAGGTATTTGAAAAAAGCCTTGAAAACCTTCTGAGATACTCCGCGCGCCCTCCAACTTTCAGACTGAATGCAGGAACATCCCATGGACATCAGCCGTCGAACTTTCACCCTGGCCGGCCTGGCCGCAACTGCCTTGGCGGGCTGCGGTGGGGGCAGCAGCTCCAACAGCAACCTGCGCCTGCTCAACACCAATGTGAGCTCGCCCAATGCCTTGTCGCTGGAGGTGAATGGCACCGTGATCAGCTCGGGCGTGGCCTTTGGCCAGGCCGGCAGTTATGTCTCGGTGGGCACCGACACCAATACCGTGCGGGTGCTGGACCAAAATGGCACGGCCATTTACAGCTCGTCTTTCAGCCTGTCGGGCTCCAGCGGGCCCTACACCCTGGTGGTGGCGGGGTTCTCGGGCGCTACCCACACCACCACCCTGACCGAAAACCAGTCTTCGGCCGCCAGTAGCCGCGCCTACCTGCGCATTCTTGATCAGTGCCCCGATGCTGACGACATCGATATCTACATGCTGGGAGATGGCGAAACCCTGTCCAGCGCCACGCCGCTGGTGTCGCTGAGCAGCATCACGCTGGCGGGCTACTACACCCTCAATTCGGGCACCTACACTCTGGTGGTCACCGGGGCCGGCAGCCGTGACGATGTGCGCCTCACGCAAAGCGGCATCACGCTGGCCTCCACCTCTGTGCAGACCCTGGTGCTCAGCTCGGCCGCTGGTGGCGTGCTGGTCGATGCCACCCTGCTGCTGCAGCAAAGCACTGCCACCACCTACCGCAACACCCAGTCGCGCCTGCGCGTGGTGTCGGCCCTGCCGTCCCAGGCCGTGGCCAGCGCCTCGGTCACCTCGAGTGGCAGCAGCGTGAGCCTGATGTCTTCTCTGGTGTCGCCTGCCATCGGCACCTACAGTCTGGTGGCCTCGGGCAGCCTTCCGCTGAGCTTGACCCTCAACGGCACCACCACCAGCCAGACCGTGGCACTCACGGCTGGCAACGACTACACCCTGTTGGTCTACGGCGACCCGGCCTCGCCGCAGACCACGCTGCTGACCGACTCGAACCGCCTGCCCACCTCCAGCACCACCGCCAACGTGCGCCTGTACCACGCCTGCGGCACCAGCACGGCCGCCACCGCCCTGAGCATCGGCTACGTGCCCATCGTCAGCGGCGTTACCCTGGGCAGCTCTGGCCTGGGCGTGCTCAGCAACACGCCTTACAGCAGCACCCAGCTCACGGTCAGCGGCGGCGTGTCATACAGCGCCAGCGACATCGCCGTGGCCTCCAATGGCCTGTACTCGATGTTCATCATGGGCAGCACGGCCAGCCCGGTGGGGCAGTTGTACCGGGAGCGTTGAGGCCTGGCGCATGCTGGTGACCAGATGCTGAGGTCACTGGGGACTGGGCAGGCGGAGAAAAGTTTGTTCCTGCAGGGCATGGGTCGGGCGGGTATGAGCTGAACCGCCTGCGGCCCAGGCATCCTGAAGACGGTGCGATATTCGCAGAGGGTTGAGACCCGTCCGATGGGTGGCTGAGCGATTACCAAAAGCCAAGATGGCGCTGGGCTTGCCATAGATCGGTGTATCGGTGATATTCGCTGTTCGCGAATAGCGAATATCAACCCTCGAACGTCTCATGGAACTCAAGCCTCAAGATCTGTTGGTGCTACTCAAAGTGGCAGCCAACCCATCGCAACGTTGGACTTATGCTGCATTGGGCGAGGCCCTGTCCATGAGCAGTTCCGAAACCCACGCCAGCGTGAAACGCGCGCAGGTCTGTGGGCTGGCCGTAGCCCAGGCCTCGGGCGGCTGGGCGCCTGTGCGCAGCACCCTCCTGGAGTTCGTTCTACACGGTGTGCGCTATGTCTGGCCGGCAATTGTGGGTCCTTCCAAGCGGGGCATTCCCACCTCTTTCGGGGTTGAGCCTCTGTCGAGCCAGTTGACGGCGGTGCCTGGCGAAGCTCCAGTGTGGGCACATCCCAAGGGCAGCGCCAAAGGCCCAACCCTCTCGCCCTTGTATCGAACCGCTCCCCAGGCGGCACTGAATGACCCTGCCTTGCACCGTCTGCTGGCTTTGCTGGATGCCTTGCGCGCAGGTCGGGCTCGCGAGCGCGCTCTGGCGGCGACGCAGATGGAGGTCGAGCTTTTGCCCCCAACCTCAGGTGTAGGCCATGCGAGTCGATGACCCCAACTTGCCGGACCTGCGGGTCATTGCCCAGTCATTGGGCGATCTGTGTGAGCAGGTGGTTTTCTTAGGAGGTGCCGTGGCCGGCCTGCTGGTCACCGACCCGCTGGCCGATCCGGTGCGCGCCACCAGGGATGTGGACGCCGTGGTCAATGCGGATCGTGCCCATTTTTTTGCCATTGAAAAGCAACTCGCAACGCGCGGTTTTGCGCGAGACGTGCAAAGCGATGTGATCTGCCGCTGGGTTCACAAAGCATCCTTCATCAACGTACTGCCGGGGATGTTGGCAGAGCCCGAGCGGACTGAGTGGGTGTTGGGGCAATTGAGGGCCTTGAGCCGGTGATAAGAGCAACGGGTGGTTTCGAACGCCGAGTTCGAGCAGACGTGCCGCCACAATCAAGCCTTTCGAACCCATCTCAGTACGGGGCCTGGTCGGCTTGACGTTCTTCAGATCTCGCAGCTTGTTTTCGATTCCATTTTTTCCCGCTCATTCCTCATGCGCCTCCTCCACACCTCCGACTGGCATCTGGGCCAGCATTTCATGGGCAAAAGCCGCCAGGCCGAGCACCAGGCCTTGATCGACTGGCTGTTGCAGCAGGTGCAGGCGCAGGCGGTGGATGCGGTGGTGCTGGCGGGCGACATCTTTGACACGGGCACGCCGCCCAGTCATGCGCGCGAGCTGTACAGCCAGCTGGTGGTGCGCCTGCGCGAGGCCGGGGTGGGTCTGCTGCTGCTGGGGGGCAACCACGATTCGGTGGCCATGCTGGGCGAGAATCAGGCCTTGCTGGCCTGCCTGGGCACGCACCTGGTGGCCCTGGCGGCGGCGCAGCCGGCCGATCAGGTGCTGGTGCTGGCGCAGCGCGACGGCACGCCGGGCTGCATCGTGTGTGCGGTGCCCTTCATCCGACCGCGCGATGTGCTGCAAAGCCAGGCCGGGCAAAGCGCGCAAGACAAGCAACAGGCCCTGCAGCAGGCCATCCAGGCCCACTACGCGGCGGTGTACCAGGCCGCGCTGGTGCGTCAGGCCGAGCTGCAGGCCAGCCTAGGCCGGCGCCTGCCCCTGATCGCCACCGGCCACCTGACCACCCTGGGCAGCAGCCTCAGCGAGTCGGTGCGCGAGATCTATGTGGGCAGCCTGGAGGCCTACCCCTGCGATGCTTTTCCGCCGGTCGACTATGTGGCGCTGGGCCACATCCACCGCCCGCAGCGCGTGGGCGGCCACGAGCACATCCGCTACAGCGGCTCACCCCTGCCTTTGAGCTTTGACGAAGCCGCGCAAGTCAAAGAAGTGTTGCTGATCGACCTGGGCGAAGCCGGCCTGCAGCAGGTCACGCCACTGGCCGTGCCGCGCTTTCAGGGCCTGCAAGCGGTGCGCGGCACCCTCGATGAATTGGCCCTGGCCATGCCCGCGCTGGCGGCCCAGGCCACGGCGGCCTGCCCGCTGTGGTTGGAGGTCACCGTCAGCCAGGACGACTACCTGCCCGACTTGCCGGCCCGCGTGCAGCAGATGACCGAGGGCCTGCCGCTCGAGGTGCTGCGCGTGCGCCGAGACCGCGGCACGGCCAGCGCCCAACTGGCCGCTCAGGCCCGCGAGACGCTGGACGAACTGAGCCCGCAAGAGGTGTTTGAACGCCGCCTGCAGCAAGAAGACCTGCCGCCCGAGCTGGCCCAGGCCCTGACAGACCGCTACCGGGACGTGGTGCACGCCTTGCAGCAAGGCAGCGCAGAAGCCGAGGGGGCTGCAGCATGAGGATCCTGCGCCTGCGCCTGAAAAATCTGAACTCGCTCAAGGGCGAGTGGCAGGTCGATTTCACCCGCCCTCCGTTCATCGACAACGGCCTGTTTGCGATCACGGGCCCCACCGGGGCCGGCAAGTCGACCCTGCTCGATGCCATCTGCCTGGCGCTGTACCACGAGACCCCGCGCCTCAAGACCATCAGCGCCAGTGCCAACGACATCATGACCCGGCACACGGCCGACTGCCTGGCCGAGGTCGAGTTCGAAGTGCAGGGCCAGGTCTACCGCGCCTTCTGGAGCCAGCACCGCGCGCGCGACAAGGTCGACGGCGCGCTGCAAGCCCCCAAGGTGGAGTTGGCGCTGGGCGACGGCAGCATCCTGAGCAGCCAGAGCAAGGACAAGCTGCAGCGCATCGAGGCCATCACCGGGCTCGACTTTGCCCGCTTCACCAAGTCGATGCTGCTGGCTCAGGGGGGCTTTGCCGCCTTCCTCAACGCCAGCGCCAATGAGCGGGCCGAACTGCTCGAAGAACTGACCGGCACCGACATCTACGGCCTGATCTCGCAAAAAGTGTTTGAGCAGGCGCGCCACGCACGCGAGCAACTGGCCCAGATCAAGGCCCGCGCCGACGGCATGGAGCTGCTGGCCCCCGAGGCCCGCGACGCCATGGCCGCCCAGGCCGCCAGCCTGCAAGAGCAAGCCCAGGCCCTGCAAGCCCGCCAGCAGCAAAGCCAGGCCCAGCGCCAGTGGCGGCTGCAACTGGGTCAGGCCGAACAGGCCGCCACCGAAGCGGGGCAGCGCCTGGCCCAGGCCCAGCAGGCCCAGGCCGACGCCGCACCTGCCCTGGGCCGGTTGGCCGACAGCGAGCCGGCCCAGGCCCTGCAACCGCTGCAGCAGCAGGCAGCGCTTGCCCAGGCCCAGGTGCAGACCAGCCTGCAGACCCTGGCCGACTTGCAGGCCCAGCACCAGCACACCGGCACGCAAGAGCGGCAGGCCCATGGCCTGGCCCTGGCCCTGGCCGAGCGCCAGGCCCGCCAGGCCCAAGCGCAATGGCAGGCGCTGCAGGCCGAGCAGCACAGCCTCGACCAGTTCTGTGCCACCTACGCCCGGCATGCCCGCTGGGGCGATGCCCTGGGCGTGTGGCGCCAGGGCCTGGCCGAACAGGACCGCCGCCTGGCCGAGCTGGCCACGCAGCAACAGCAGGCCCGCCAGCAGGCCGACGAGCAGGCCGCCCTGCAGCAGCGGGCCCCGGCGCTGCAGCAGGCGCTGGCCCGGGCCCAGCAGGCCCAGGCCGAAGCCGATGCCACCGTGCAGGCCGCCCAGGCCGGCTTGCAGCAACGCCTGGCCGGGCGCAGCCTGGCCCAGTGGCGCGAGCACTGGCAGGCGGCCCAGGGCCGCCACGCCCAGTGGCAAGGCCTGCAGGCCCAGGCCCAGCGCCTGCGTGAGCTGACCGCCACCGTCACCCGCCAGGCCAGCCGCCAACAGCTGGGGCTGCAGCAGCAGGCCCAGCACGCCAGCGTGCGCGAAGCGCTGCTGGCGCGCTACAAGGCCTTGAAGGCCACGGTGGTCGACAAGCAGCAACTGCTGGCACAAGAGCAGCGCATCCAAAGCCTGGAGTCGCACCGCCAGCACCTGCAGCCGGGCGAAGCCTGCCCGCTGTGCGGCTCACCCGACCACCCCGCCGTGGCGGCCTACCAAGCGTTGGATGTGTCGGCCACCCAAGCCGCCCTCCAAGCGGCCGAGCAGGCCTTGGATCAGGTGCGCACCGAGGGCGAAGCGGCTCGCGAGGCCCTGGCCAGCACGCAGGCCAGCCTGAACGCCTGGGCGCAAGAGCAGCAAGGCACCCAGGCCGAGGCCGAACAGGCCCAGGCCGACTGGCAGCAGGCCTGCGAGGCCCTGGGCCTGGAGCCGCAGGCCCGCCCCGACTGGGCCGCGGCCGACGCCCTGGCCCAGGCCGTAGATCATGCCGGCCAGGATGTGGCTGCCGCCCTGCACACCCTGCAACAGGCCGAGGCCGCCGAAGCCGTGTTGCAGGTGGCCCAACAACGCGCCCACACCCAGGCCCAGGCCCAGCAGGCCGCGCAGGCCCAACTGGCGCTGCTGAACCAGTCGCTGCAGGCGGCCGCGCAAAGCCAGGCTGCCTTGGCCGCCGCCGTGCAGCAGCACACCGAAGCCCTGGCCAGCCAGCGTCAGGCCTTGGCCGCCACCCTGGCCGAAGACGGCTTTGAGCTGCCTGAGCCCGCCCAGGCCGAGGCCTGGCTGCAGGCCCGCAGCACCGAATGGCAGCAGTGGCAGCACACCCAGACGCGCCGCCAGACCCTGGCCACCGAGCTGAGCCGTCAGCAGGCGCTGTGTGAGGCCGCGCAGGCCGAGCAGGCCCGCTGGGCCGAACGCTGGCAGGCCCAGCAGCCCCGGCAACCCGAGCCGCCAGAACCTCAGGGCGGCTTGTTCGATGCCCCGCCCATCAGCGTGCCCGAGCCCGCGCCTTCACTGGCTGCGGTGGGAACCGAGGTCGATCGGCTGAGCCGCGAGCGCGCCGCCCTGCAAGGCCGGGTGTCCCAGTTGCAGCAGGCGCTGGCCGAGCAACAGGCCACGCTGGCCCAAGCCGAGGCGGCCTGGCAGGCCGCGCTGCAGGCCAGCCCCTTTGCCGATGCACAGGCCTATGCCGAAGCGTTACTGCCGGCGGCCGAACGCGAACACCTTCAGGCCCTGCAGGCCCGTCTGGCCCAGGCCCTGCACCAGGCCCAGGCCGTGCACGAGGCCGCGCTGCAGCAGCAGGGTGCTCTGCTGGCCCAGGCCTTGAGCGAAGCCAGCCTGGCCGAGCTCGACGCCATGCTGGCCGAGCAAACCCTTCAGCTGGACGAGCTGCGCCAGCAACTGGGTGCCCAGCAAGCCCTGCTGCGCGACGACGAGCAGCGCCGCCAAAGCCAGCAGGCCCTGTTGCAGCACCTGAATGCCCAGGCCGCCGAATCGGAGCTGTGGCAGCGGCTGGACGGCTTGATCGGCTCGGCCAAGGGCGACAAATTCCGCCGCTTTGCCCAGGGCCTCACGCTGGATCACTTGCTGCACCTGGCCAACCGGCAATTGCAGCGCCTGCACGGCCGCTACCAGCTGCGCCGCAAAGGCACGGGTGAATTAGAGCTGGATGTGGTCGACACCTGGCAGGGCGACACGGCGCGCGACACCCGCACCCTGTCAGGCGGCGAGAGCTTTCTGGTCAGCCTGGCCCTGGCCCTGGCCTTGTCCGACCTGGTCAGCCACAAGACCTCGATCGACTCGCTGTTTCTCGACGAAGGCTTTGGCACGCTGGATGCCGACACCCTGGAAGTGGCCCTGAGTGCGCTCGACACCCTGAACGCCAGCGGCAAGATGATTGGCGTGATCAGCCACGTCGAAGGCCTCAAAGACCGCATCTCGGCCCAGATCCGGGTCGAGAAGGGTGGGGGCGTGGGGCATTCGCGGCTGCGCGTTTGATCAGGTGGTCGGCTGCGGGGTCGTTGGGCTTTCCTTGGCGGCTTGCAGCAGTTGGTCGCACGACGTGATCTGGATTGATCCGTAGCTGATCCGTATCAGCCCGTCACGCTCCCAGCTTTTGAGAATCTTGTTCACGGTGGGCCTTGACACGGCCAGGCAGGTGGCCAGGTTGTCTTGTGAGCCCCAGTAGACAAATCCTCCATTGGAGCGAGGTGTGCAATGACGGACCAGTTTGGTGGCCATCCGTTCGGGGATGGGGCGCGACATGGCCTCCTCGACCCAGCACAACACCCGGCGGTAGCGCGAGGCGACCAGCCGAGCCACATCGCAGGCCAGTGCCGCATCCCGGGCCATCAGTTGCTCGAAATTTTCCCGCTTGACGATTCGAAGGAACGAGCTTTCGATGGCCTCGACGGTGAAGACGTTGTCGCCTTGCAAGAGCAGAAACGCCTCCCCAAGCCAGTTGCCGGGCCCCCAGTCGGTAAATCCGAACTGAGGCTCGGTGCTCGAGAAAATATAGCTTCTGATTTGCCCAGACTCCACATACACCATCGCCTGCTGGCACTGGCTACGGTCCCAGAGGATGTCGCCGGTTTCCACGCGTTTCAGTTCTGAAATCGAAAGCAGCTTTTGTCGGCTCTCCGGCGACAGGGCCCCGACCATCTCGGTGGCAAAGGCCTTGGGCTGTGTATTGTTAAATTTTGACATTCTTTTTATCTGAGGATCGCGTTTGTCTAGATGTGACTTGATCGCAACGGATTGTCAAATATTGACAATAAATAAGACGATAAAAATGAATCAACCCAAGGTGAGTCGCGAGACTGAATGGTTAAAATTATCAATTGCTTATAAAAATATAACAGATATAACGAAGAGGACCGTGCCAGGTGCAGGTGACGGATGTTGCACTGTAATATTTTTTGGGCCCAGCACGCCATCCGGGCAAAATTCTAGAATTTTCTTCAGGACCGGTGGGGTGCCCTGCCTTGGGCGCCAAGGAAGTCGATGGATGCTTGAGTGGCAGTGATTATGAGTTTAACTCAATTCGGAATTTCACGAGGTGTTGATTATTTTCCCTTGCTCAAAAAGCTTGCCAAAGCCGTGTTGCTTAAATTGAATTTCGAGAGTTATTCGGTTCAGGTGTTTGCCGCATCGTCGGCCTTGGTAATTTCATTTTTGATCGTATTGTCTTCAGTGGCTTTCATGGTTTACAGCGAAATCAAGTCCATGCATACCATCAAACTCAAATCGCTGCATTATTTTGTGCAGGAGGTTGATCGGGTCTTTGGACTGGTTCAGGCTTCCATGTCGGCCAGTTGTTCGCCCCAGAATCTTGAGAGGCTGCACGAGGTCCTGCTCACCCATCACTCCATTGTGCATATCGGACTCGGGATTTCCGGGCAGGGTGTGAAGTGCACCACCTTGACGGGCCCGCTGGAAAATGCGGTGAAGACCCCACCTGATCAGTACTCGTTGCCGCTGGATGGATTCATTTCATCATTGCCCGGCAAGGCGTTACTCACCGATATGAGTTCTACGCTCCATTTTGTGGTGCTACAGAGGGGCGATATTTACCTCTTCATGGATGAAGCGCGTTATGCCCATCTCTTCGGTGTGAATCATGTCCGGGTACTGGGCCACCCTCAGAAGATTGGGCCCCACATCGAGGGGGCGCATCAGGGGTGGTTGAAGAATTCTGAGAATGGAACGTTGACGCTCGAATCCAGCCTGCATTGGGCGGTTGGCACCATTGAAATCACATCCAGGTTGGATCCGCCCGACGACGAAATTCGGCTGAGCAGCACCGTCAGCCCCCTCGTGCTGTTGACCGCGGGAGAAGGGCGATGCCTGGGCTTCATTCTGTTGCTTTCCGGCGTGCTGGCTGCTCTTGTTTTCGCTTGCTTACGCTGCCTGATGAGGCGGGTGGATTCCATCGACTTCTACATCCGCCACCTTTGCTCGCCGGACGATGTGCACTGCTTTTATCAGCCGATTGTCAGTGTCCGTGGCGGTCAAGTGCTTGGCTGTGAGGTCCTGACCCTCATATCGCGGCGCAGAGGCTATGTCACGCCCGACGAATTCATCCCGGTGCTCATGAAGAGCGGCCTTCAGAAAGAGTACGACGAGATGGTGTGTCGTCGGGTACTTCAAGAGCTTGCCAGTATTCCAGATTTGCCAGCGGGGTTTCACGTGGCCATCAATTTCTTATCGCACCGCCTGGATGCTCAGTGGATAGAGGACTTGAATCACGGCATTGGAGAGCAGATCAAGTGGGTGATCGAGGTCGCCGAGCATGAATTGTCAGAGGACAGGTTGGTCGAGCTTTTGGAAATCAAAGGCGCCGGGTTTTTGATTTTGGTTGATGATTTGGGTGCCGATTTTTCGGGTCTGGGCGCGCTTGGTAAAGTATCGCCAAATTATCTGAAAATAGATCAATCACTCATTTTCAGTCTTCATGATTCCCCCATGGTTGCCAGTCTGCTGCCGGAGATTGCAGGGATTGCCAAGGCCATTGATTCTGAACTGATTGTTGAAGGCGTTGAGACCGAAGCGCAATTGGAAAAGATCAAGTCATTGCACATTCCTTATGCGCAGGGATGTCTTTTTGCCAGACCCTTGGCATTGAGCGATTTTTATGAATATTTGTGGATGCAAGATTCGCTGCAGCATTGCTCAGTGTATTGATGCGGATGCGCGATGCCCGAGAAACTGAGGAGAAATGATGAATGGTTTGAAAATATCCACGCGGATCATCGGATTGCTGGTGTTGATGTCTGTATTGCTCGCCGCAGTCGGTCTGCTGGGCCTGTTGGGTTTGCAGCAGTCGAATGCGGCGCTGCAGCGCGTTTATGCCGATCGAGTGGTACCGCTGTCCGAGCTGTCCGACCTGCAGCGCTTGATGCTCAGGAACCGCCTCGCTGTGGCCAATGCCGTTGCTTTCAACACGCCGGCCCACACCCAACGGTATGTGAATGAAATAGAGGCCAATATTCAGCAGGTCGACAAGGTTTGGGCACGCTACATGGGCACCAGCCTGACAACAGACGAGGCCAGGTTGGCGAAAGCGTTTGATGTTGCGCGCACCCGTTTTGTGCAGGAGGGGCTGCAGCCCGCACTGGCTGCCATGCGTGCGAATGACCTGGATGAAACTCGGCGGCTGGCCCTGGAAAAACTCCACCCACTGTGGGACCCGGTGCGGGACAACTTGCATGCCTTGCACCAGCTGCAGGTTGATGTTGCCAGGCACGAATATGACGGGGAGATTGCCAATTTCGGCGTGATCAGCGCCTGGTCCATCGCGTCCATTGTGGGTGGCATTCTGGTGGGGGCTGCTTTTGGACTGCTGTTGGTGCGCAACATTGCACGCTCGCTCCAACAGGCCATCGCTGTGACGGAAGCGGTGGCCCAGGGCGACCTGAGCCGACGCATCGAGGTACAAGGCCAAGACGAGGTGGCGCAATTGCTCGCCGCCCTGTCGAGCATGCAGCAAAGCCTGATCCAGGTCGTTGCCAGGGTGCGTGCGGGGGCCGAAGGGGTGTCCACGGCCAGTTCTGAAATCGCCACCGGCAACTCCGACCTGAGCGCCCGCACCGAAAGCCAGGCCAGTGCGCTGGAGGAGACAGCGGCCTCGATGGAAGAGCTGGGTTCGGCAGTTCAACACAACGCCGACAACGCCCGCCAGGCCAATCAGCTGGCCTTGAGTGCGTCGCAGGTAGCGCACAACGGCGGACAGGTCGTGGCCCAGGTGGTGCACACCATGAAGGACATCCACCAAAGCAGCCAGAAGATTGCCGACATCATTGGCGTGATTGACAGCATCGCCTTCCAGACCAACATCCTGGCGCTGAACGCGGCGGTGGAGGCCGCCCGGGCCGGCGAGCAGGGGCGCGGCTTTGCCGTGGTGGCGGGCGAGGTCCGTGCCCTGGCCGGCCGCAGTGCCGAGGCGGCCAAGGAGATCAAGACCCTGATCTCTGCCAGCGTGGAGCGAGTGGACCAAGGCAGCCAACTGGTGGACCAGGCGGGCCAGACCATGGGCGAGGTGGTGGCCGCCATCGGCCGGGTGAGCGACATCGTGGGCGAAATCAGCGCAGCCACCGGCGAGCAGAGCGCGGGCGTGGCCCAGGTGGGGGAAGCGGTGACACAAATGGATCAGGCCACGCAGCAGAACGCGGCCTTGGTTGAACAGATGGCCGCGGCGGCCACGGGCTTGAAGAATCAGGCACACGATCTGGTTCAGGCGGTCAGTGTGTTCAGGCTGGGGGGCATCGACCGTGCCATCCGGGGCAGCACGCTCCCATCCTTGCCTCAGGAGGCCTCCTTGCAGCCCCTGAAGGCCAGCGTGCGGCAGGCAACCTTGCCGCCGAGGGCGGGTCCGTTGATGTCGAGAACGGCTACACGGGTCTCGGTGCAGGTCCCCCTGGCGGTGCCTGGTAAGGCC
>Ga0208888_100345_pt1 | contig 23046 bp, 17 predicted proteins | sample LakWasM115_HOW13_2_FD_183929 | JGI IMG/M metagenome (GOLD analysis project Ga0208888, IMG submission 183929) | Freshwater sediment methanotrophic microbial communities from Lake Washington under simulated oxygen tension - Sediment Metagenome... | ecosystem: Environmental > Aquatic > Freshwater >...
CCCGCCAACGCTGAGCTGCCCGCGGCCGCCCCCGTGCCCATGATCGCGGCGGTGAGCGGCAGTTGCTCGCCCGTCTCGGCCGGCCAGATCCGCTGGGCGCGGGCCCATGGCTTTGCCACCGAGCGGCTGGACATCGCACCCTGCCTTCTGCCCGACCGGCGCGAGGCCGAACTGCAGCGCGTGCTGGCGCAGGCCGGCAACGCGCTGTCGGCCGGGCGCAGCGCCCTGGTCTTCAGCGCCGAGGGCCCGGACGACCCTGCGGTGCAGGCCTTTGACCAGCACGCCGCCCGGGCCGGCCTGAGCCGCGCCGAGGCGGCCCGTGCGGTGGGCGCCTGCCTGGCCGAGGTCATGCGGCGCCTGCTTGACCAGCACCCCCTGCAGCGCGTGGTGGTGGCGGGTGGCGACAGCTCGGGCGAGGTGGCCAGCGTGCTGGGCATCGAAGCCCTCACCGTGCTGGCCCGCGTGACGCCCGGCGCCCCGCTGTGTCGGGCTTGGTCCGCCAACCCCCGCCGCGACGGGCTGGAGCTGATCCTCAAGGGCGGCCAGATGGGCGGCGAGGCCTTTTATGGCCAGGCCTTGCACGGCGGGTGAACCAGGGCCGGTGAAGCAGGGCAGGTGAGGCGGGGCAGGGGTGTTGGGTGGGGCGTTCAAGGCCCCGGCTGCTGCGGCGGTGAAGGCCGCCACGCCGGGTATATTGACCAGCCCCAAATCACCTCCACCCTGGCCTGCCAACATGATCACCTGCCACCTGCGCTACGTCATCGATCCCACCCAGCTTCAGACCTTCGAGCACTACGGCAAGCTCTGGATCGGCCTGGTCAACCGCCTGGGCGGCATTCACCACGGCTACCTGCTGCCCTCCGAAGGGGCCAACAACATCGCCCTGGCGTCGTTTTCGTTCCCCTCGCTGGCGGCCTACGAGGTCTACCGCACCCGCTCCCAGACCGACCCCGAATGCCAGGCCGCCTTCAAGCTGGCCGAAGACACGCGCTGCATCCTCAGCTATGAGCGCAGCTTTTTCCGGCCGGTGTTTGAGTAGGCCTGCTTCACGCCCTGTGCGCATGGGCCACCTCGCCCCAGGCCAACGCCGGGCAAGTCAGGGTCTGGTGCTGGTGATGTCCCGTGCACTGACATAGGCCATCTCGGCCCAATCCAGTTCCTGGACAAGCTGCCGGTAGGCCGCTTCGCCCACGCGCCCTTCATTGCGCAAGGCGATGACACGTTCTCTGGCGTCGGAGATGCCTTGCAGGTAGCTCAGATCACGGGGTTGATCTTCACCCCCATGGGGGGCCTCGGGCATTCGATCACGCCCTGCGAGGCGTTCAAAGGGCGCCCGCCGGTGGGTCAACCCGGCAGGCCCATGGTCGCCCCGTGCGGCGCTCAAGGCTTGATGGATTTCGGCTCTGCCTTGTCGCACCTCTTCAGACACCGGGTCGGATTCCGTCAAGTTCAGCCAGCGAATCAAGGGCCTCAGACTCAGGCCTTGCAACACAAGTGTGCCCAACACAACCCCAAAGGCGCAAAGCACCATCAGATCACGGTACGGAAACGCCTTGCCGTCAGCCAGGTGCTCAGGCAGCGAAAACGCGGCCGCCAGGGTCACGATTCCCCGCATGCCAGACCACGAAACCACGCACCGAGTCGCCCAATGCCGGCTGCCAAGCTTGCGGCGGTGCGTGTGCATCACGGCACCGTAGCCCATCACCCAGACAAATCGGCTGGCAATCACGACCAGCAACACCACACTGGTGAGGCCCAGCGCTTGCAGCCGTTCCTCATCTGTGCCAAAGCGCTCCCAGATCGGGCGCAGTTGCAACCCGATCAGTACGAAGCTGAGTGCGTTCAGTACAAACACAACAGTCTCCCAGGCGGACAAGATGGGGACCCGCATGTTGGCCGGGATGCGAGGGCCACCACCTCGGGCCAAGGTCATGGCATAGGCCACCATCGTCAGGATGCCCGACAGGCCCGAGCGCTCCGCGGCCATCCAGACGCCGAAGGTGCTTGCAAACTGGATGGCCAGTGAGGTGGGCACGTGGGCGGTGTACGCCAGCAACGGCCGCAACATCCAGCCCAAGCCCATGCCAACAATCAGGCTGCCGACCATGGTCAGGCTCAGAACGGGAATCACCTCTTGCCAGGCCAACGGCCCGCCTGCCAGAGCCATCAAGGCCAGACGGTAGACCAGCAAGGCGCTGGCGTCGTTCAACAAGCTCTCGCCCTCCAGGATATTGAGCACCCTGTGCGGCAGCCCGACCTGGCGCATGACCGCTGTGGCCGCCGCGGCGTCTGGCGGCGCCACAATCGCGCCCAGCGCCACAGCCACGGGCCATGGCATGTCCGGCACCAGCCAATGGCAGACCCAGGCAACTGCCAGCACCGTGGTTCCTACGGCCGCGACGACCAATCCGGCGACGGGGCGCCAATTGGCCCGCAGATCGCGCAGCGAGGTGTCATAGGCCGCATCCAGCAGCACAGGGGCCACAAACAGGGTCAGGGCCAGTTCCGGGTCGAGCACCCAATGCGGGCCTTGGGGGAGGCAGGCCAGACCCACGCCGCCCAATGCCAGCAGTGTCGGATAGGGCGCGCCGATGCGACGAGCCAATTCAGCCAGGGCCGCCGCGCCTGCCAGCAACAAGATGATCCATTCAAAAGTCTGCATGACGGTGTCCTCTTCCTGCCCCGGCATGGCATCAAGGCCATGCTTGTGCCGGGGCGGTGATCCGGGTCGGGCGGGGCAGATCCAAAGGTCAATACGTGCTTGCCACCGCGACTGAAATCTGCCACTGTCCGCGGCGCCGCACCAGTTGTGCGTCGAGCTGAAGAGGCCAGGCCCCACGTGCCCCCCAGATGTCGGCGCTGACCCGGTTCCTTCCTCTCAACCGGGCGGTGTCGCCATCGATGTGGACCGTGACCTCTTCCTCTGTGGATGAGAAGTAGCGCATTCGCCCCGACTGGATGTCGGCAAGCCATTGCGCCCGCGGCTGGTCGTAGCCGGTCATGTGAATCAGGTGAAAGTCGTCGGTCAGCAGTGTGGACAGGCCCACTGTGTCACCGCTGACCATTTGGGCATGCAGTTGGCCGTACAGCGTGTGGACGGCCAAAGTGTCATCTTTTGGGTGGGGCATGGCGCTGAAGCCGGCGTGTCTTACATCATGCCGAGCACGGGGTGCGGCGCATAAGGGGCCTCAAGCGCCTGGATGTCCTCGGCAGACAGCGGTATCTCCAGGGCTGCGACGGCATCTTCGACATGCTTGACGGAGGTGGTGCCCACGATGGGGGCCGTGACCCAGGGCTTGCTCAGCAGCCATGCCAATGCCAACTGACCCATCGGAACACCCTTGGCTTCGGCCAGGCGCTGAACATTGTCGACCACCACCTTGTCGAGCGCATTGGTGCTGTCCCAAACCCACTTGGACACTTCATCGACCTTCACGCGGGCCGTCTGCGTTCCCCATGGGTGAGCCAGACGGCCACCCGCCAACGGACTCCAGGGTGTCACCGCCACTTTGCGATCCTGGCACAGCGGAATCATCTCCCGCTCTTCCTCGCGGTAGATCAGGTTGTAGTGGTTCTGCATGGACACAAACGGAGTCCAGCCATTCTTTTCGGCGATGTTCTGCATGCGTTCGAATTGCCAGGCATACATCGTGGAGGCCCCGATGTAGCGCACCTTGCCACTTTTGACGACGTCGTGCAGAGCCTCCATGGTCTCTTCAACGGGGGTCTGTGGGTCGGTGCGGTGGATGGTGTAGAGGTCCACGTAATCCAGTTGCAGGCGCTTCAGGCTCTTGTCGATTTCACTCAGGATGGCCTTGCGCGACAGGCCCCCTCCGTTGGGCTTGCCAGGGCGCATTTCCATGCGCACCTTGGTTGCAACCACGATGTCATCGCGATCCAGGCCGAATGCGCGGATCAATTGACCCGTGACCTCTTCACTGGTTCCCAGTTGGTAGATGTTGGCCGTGTCAAAGTAGTTGATACCCGCTTCGATGGCCGCCCTGAAGATGGGCTTGGCTTCTTCAAAGTCACGGGCCCACGGAAAGAGCCCGTGCTCGGGGCCTGGTTTGCCAAAGCTCATCATGCCCAGGCAGATTCGGGAGACATCAAGGCCGGTATGGCCAAACTTCACGTATTTCATGGTCAGTCCTTTCAAGAGGGTGAGGAGGTGCGAGCCGGTATCAGGCCCGGATCAGCATGGAAAAATTTCGGCTTCAGGTCGTGTTGTCCAGGGTGCACCGGCAGGGCAACGCTTTTGCGGTTGGTGCGGTGTTCAGGCATCGGCATGGTCAACGGCGCCGGGGGCGCCAGGTTGATGCACCACAAAGCCGAGCACCAGCGCCAGAGAGGCCGCCAGCAAGGCCGCTGCACCTCCAAGAGCCATGCCAATGCGGTGGGCTTCTTCAACCCGTGGGGCTGTTCCCGGTGACACACTGGTGGTGGCAAAGACAAGCACCAGGAGCGCCAGGCCCAGCGCACCCCCCAGTTGATGGGCGACACCGACCAACCCCGAGGCTGAACCCGCATCCTCAGAGGGCACCCCAGCGACGCCAGAGACCGTCAGCAATGCCAGCGAAGCGCCCATGCCAGCACCGACCAGCACCATTGGCAGGGCAACTCCCAGCAGGAAGGGCGAGTCAGCGCTCAATTGACTGAGCCATGCCATCCCCGCCAGCGATAGGCTCATGGCCCCCACCAACACAGGCCTGTTGCCGATCCGCTTCGCAATTCGGGGGGCCGCCAACGCACCCAGAAAGTTGACCAGCATCGATGGAAAGAAGGCGATCCCTGCCCAACTGGCCCGCAGCCCCATCACGGCTTGCAAGTACTGGGTGGTGTAGAAGAAGAAGCCCATCGCAGCGCCGACGAACAGAACACGCGCGGCATTGGCGCCAGAGCGTTCTCTGTTGGCAAACAGGCGCAAGGGCAGGATGGGCATGGATGCCCGCTGCTCCACTAGAAGAAAAAGAACCAGGGCGGTGAACCCGACGGCCAACGGGATGGCCGTACCGCGGTGCAACCCGCTTTCTTCTGCCGCGTGGACCAACCCATACACCCATGCGACGACGCCCACGGTTGACAAAAAGGCCCCTGCCACATCGACGCTGCCAGCCTGCCGGGGTGTTTCGACGATCGCTCGTCGGGCGCCCCAGATCAGCAGCGCGCCAAGAGGCACGTTGATGAAGAACCCGGCCCGCCAGGAGACCAGATCCGCCACGATCCCACCCACGACCAGCCCGACGCTGGCCGTGATGCCGCCTATCGCGCCGTACCACCCCAACACCCGGTTGCGCTCGGGGCCCTCCGGGAAAGCCGTTGACAGAAGGGCCAGAGTGGCTGGTGCCAGGATGGCGGCCCCGATGCCCTGGATGGCCCGGCCGGTCACCAACCAGAATGGCGTGCTGGCGACGCCGATGGCGAGTGAAGCGAGCGTGAAGATGCCCAGACCGACGATGAAGACGCGGCGCCGCCCCAACAGGTCTCCAGCACGGGCTCCGAGCAGCATCAGCCCCCCAAAAGCCAGGGCATAGGCGTTCTGAACCCAAGACAGCCCCGTTGCCGAGAAACCAAGACCCTTCCGGATCGCCGGAAGGCCGGTGATCACGATCGAGTTGTCAATCACGATCATCGCGTAGCTCGACAGCACGATGACCAGTAGCCAGCGTTGGCGAGTTGAGTCGTTCCAGCCACTCAGCGGGTGGCCCGTGTCCAGATGGGCGGTGCATTCGTTTTTGTCCATGTTGTGTTCGCATTCAGGACTGGGAGATGACAGCAAGCTGACGCACGCCTCACTGCGGTGTTGGGTTCAAATGACATAGGGGCAGGCAGTACACCTGTGCCGATCAGGGCCTGACTTGGCTACAAGCCGTCTTGGGACAGCCCATCACGCCAACAGATCTTCAGCCGGCTTGCTGGGCCCGCAAGCGCTTCAGATCGCGTGCCGGGGGGGAGCCGAAGAAGCGGCTGTATTCGCGATTGAACTGGGATGGACTGTCATACCCCACGCGGTGGCCTGCTGCGCAGGCGTCGATGTTTTCTGCAAGCAACAGGCGTCTTGCTTCCTGCAATCGGATCTGCTTCTGGTACTGCAAGGGGGTCATCGCTGTGACGCCCTTGAAGTGGTGATGCAAGGCCGACGCGCTCCAGTGCACTTCTGCAGCCAAGTCTTCGATTCGCAAGGTTTCGCGAAAGCGCTGGTGCAGCCGCGCAATCACTTGGGCCACGCGCTGGCTGTGGCTGCCCGGCAGGGCCAACTGAGCCAATGCTGCACCTCCAGGGCCTGTGAGCAATCGGTACAGGATCTCTCGGGTGGCAAGAGGAGCCAGGATCGGAATGTCCTGGGGCCGCTGGATCAACTCGACCAAACGCAAAAGAGGCTGCAACAATTCGACGGTCAATTCGGTCGTGTACACGCCTCTGCGTGACGCACCTTCTTGCTTCACATCGATCCGCAGTTCCAGGGCCAATTCGGCCAGCACTCCCACATCCAGATCCAGACGTACCGCCAGATGGGGTGTCTCGGCAGACGCACCGATCACATGCCCCGTGACGGGCAGGTTCTGGGCAAAGATCAAGGCCTGTGTCTGGTCGTAGACGACGACCTCGCTGCCCAGCAGCACGCGCTTGCAACCCTGCGCAATCACACACAATGCGGGTTCATAGACCATGTGCACAGGATGCGCGACATGCACGCCATGCCCCAGGGTCAGCCGCGGTACCGCGGTTGAAACCACAGTGTCGGGCGCAATGAGGCGCTCGATTTGGGCAGCCAAGCGGGCGCGCAGCAAGGTCGCCTCGACTTGCACATCGGAGCGCTCTTGCGGGCGGCGGAGGGTCTTGCTGTTTGGCATGCCGTCTAGCTTAGACAAGACGGCAGGGAATGTCGTTAGCTGTCTCTCAATTCCAGCAGGATCGTGCAAGGATCCGCAAGGAAGCAGCAACAGTTCGGTGTTTGCAAAGGCCTGAAGCCTGGCTCAGCTCAAGCATGCTTCGTGTTTGCAAGGCCGTGCTGGTGGGGCCCACGGCCCTGGGCTGGGGCGGCGCTGGGGGGGGGAAGCATGGCCAAGCTGTCGTCGGTCCATCCCCGGGTTCGCAGGCTTTGCGGCGGCTGCGCGCCCACCGCCACGTCCCGCCGGTCGAATGTCGGCGCGAACTCCCTCCTTCCCTGGGCCACAGGTGCACTTCAGCCGACCAGCCAAAGAATCGGTCCGATGTGAGCGTTTGTATGACTTCAACGTTTTAAGAACGCGACCCTGCGATGCCCGTGCACCAAGAAGCCAGAACGCAGACGATCGCCCTGTTCAGCGATGGTCTGGCGCCACATCACCTGCGTCGCTCGGCTTCTCTGCTCGTCCATCCTGCTCTCGCAGCCACTGCGCCAGATCTGCCATCAATTGCCAGCCCGTGGGCGACAGCCGCGTGAAGTGCAGGCAGGCGTGGATGGCGCCGGGGTAGTGCTGGTGGCGCACCGGCACGCCGGCCTGGCGCAGGCGGCCACCCAGGGCCACGCCCTCGTCGCACAGAGGGTCGTGGCCCAGGGTTGCCAGCCAAGTGGCGGGCAGGCCTTCGAAGCCGGTGGAGCCGAGCAGGTCCACCTCGGGGTGGCCGCGGTGCGCCGGGTCACTGCCCAGGTAGGCCTGGTTGAACCAGTCCATGGCGGATCGGGTGAGGAACTTGCCTTGCCCGTGTTCGCGCTGCGAGGCGCTCTGGGTGTCGGGGTGGGCGGCCACCGGGTAGATCAGGCCCAGGGCCCGGATGCCCTGGCCTTGCAGGCGGCGGGCCGCCACCAGGGCCAGTTGGGCCCCGGCGCTGTCGCCGGCCAGGGCCAGCGGGCCGGGCTGGCCGCCCAGCGATTCGGCATGCGCCAGCAACCAGCGCACGGTGGCCTCCACATCGTCGGGTGCGGCCGGGAAGGGGTGCTCCGGCGCCAGCCGGTAGGCCACCGCCACCACCAGGGTGTCGGCCATCTGGCACAGGGTGCGGCACACGGCGTCGTGGGTGTCCAGATCGCCCATCAGAAAGCCGCCGCCGTGCACGTACAGCAGCGTGGGCCAGGGGCCCTGGCTCGGTGGGGTGTACACGCGCAGCGTCAGCGTGCTGGCGGGGCCGGCGATGCTCAGGTCGCGCACCGCGGCCACGGCCGGTGGGTCCTGGCTCAGCTCGGCACTGATCTGTCGGTACATCTGGCGCGCCTGGGCGGGCGTCAAGCACTCGATGGGCGGGGCGCCGGCGGCAGCGGCCTGCTGCAAGAAGGCGGCAAAGCCGGGCTCCAGCGGGGCTTTTGCAAGAGTCGCCTGCGCTGTGTTTGGGGCTTGAAGGTCGATGTTCATGTGAAGTCTCCGGGTTGGGGGTCATTCGCTCAGGGCGAATGTGCTTGGGGTGGTGGCTGAGGCCGCTGGGGCCGGCGGCGAGGCCGATGCTGTGGGGGCCAGGTCGGTGGCCTTGGCGGCCGGGCGCAGCAGGAAATGGCTCAGTGCGGGCAGCAGGGTCAGGGCGCCGACCATGTTCCACAGGAACATGAAGGCCAGCAGCAGCCCCATGTCGGCCTGGAACTTGATGGGCGAGAACACCCAGGTGCCCACGGCCAGGGCCAGGGTGATGCCGGTCAGCATCACCACCCGGCCGGTGAACTGCAGGGCGTGCCGGTAGGCCGTGGCCAGGCTGTCGCCCTGGCGTTGGCGCGCCAGGATGATGCTGAGCACGTACAGCGCATAGTCCACGCCAATGCCCACGCCCAGCGCGATCACGGGCAGGGTGGCCACCTTCACGCCGATGCCCAGCCCCACCATCAAGGCCTCGCACAGCACCGAGGTCAGCACCAGCGGCAGCACTGCCACCACCACCGCGCGCCACGAGCGGAAGGTGACCCAGCACAGGGCAATCACCGCGGCATACACCCACAGCAGCATCTCGCGGTTGGCCTGCTCCACCACGATGTTGGTGGCGGCTGCAATGCCGGCGCTGCCCGCGGCCAGCTCGAAGCGGATGGCCTCGTTGTTGTGGGCTGCCGCATAGGCTTCGACCGCCTTCACCACCCGGGCCAGGGTGTCGGCCTTGTGGTCCTTGAGGTACACGTACAAGGCCAGGAAGGAGCAGCTCTGGTTGAACAGCTCGCGCGGCGCGCGCGTCTGCACGCCGCCCAGGGCGCCGTCGTTGGCCAGCAGGTCCAGCCATTTGAAGTTGCCCTCGTTGTAGCCCACCATGGCCATGCGCGACAGGCCCGCCATCGACTGGGTGGCTTCCACCCCGGGCAGCTGCTCCAGTTGCCAGGCCAGCGCATCCATCGGGGCCAGGGCGGCATAGCTGGTGCAGCGGTCGGGTGGGGTGACGGCCATCACGGTCAGGATGTCGGTGCTGGCGCCGTAGTGGCTGATCAGGTAGGCGTTGTCCTGGTTGTAGCGCGATTCGGGGCGCAGCTCCGAGGCACCGGGGTCCAGGTCGCCGATCTTCAGCTCGCGGCTCACCAGGGCGCCCGCGCCGGCCAGCACAGCTGCCACCACCAGCGTGCCCAGGGCCCAGCGGGGCTCGGTGAAGCGGGCCAGCAAGGCCCACAGGCCGGCGCCGCTGCTCTTGCCATCGCCCTGGCCGCTGTCCTGGCGCAGGCTGCGGGCCGCGGCCGCCGGGGCCACTCCGGTGTAGGACAGCAGCACCGGCAGCAACACCAGGTTGGTGAAGATCAGCACGGCCACACCCAGGCTGGCGATCACCGCCAGGTCCTGGATCACCTCGATGCGGATGAGCATCAGCACGGCAAAGCCCACGGCGTCACACAGCAGCGCCGTCATGCCGGCCATGAACAGGCGCCTGAAGGTGTAGCGCGCCGCCACCTCGCGGTGGGTGCCGCGCCCGATGTCCTGCATGATCCCGTTCATCTTCTGCGCGCCGTGGCTCATGCCGATGGCAAACACCAGAAAGGGCACCAGCACCGAGTAGGGGTCGAGCGCATAGCCCAGCAGTGTCAGCAGCCCGAACTGCCACACCACCGCCACCACCGAGCAGGCCACCACCAGCGCGGTGCTGCGCAGGCAGCGGGTGTAGGCCAGCAGAATGCCGCTGCAGATCAGCAAGGCCAGCACAAAGAAGGCCAGCACCTGGTACAGGCCCTCGATCAGGTCGCCCACCACCTTGGCGAAGCCGGTGATGCGCACTTGCAGGTGTTCGTTGCTGTGCCGATCGCGCAGGGCCTCCAGCTCGCGCGACAGGGCGCCGTAGTCCAGCGGTGCACCGGTCTCGGGGTGGCGCTCCAGCAGGGGGATCAGCACGCTGCTGGAGCGGAAATCCGCCGCCACCAGCTGCCCGATCTCGCCTGAGCGCTCCACGTTGGCGCGCAGTTCGGCCAGGCTGGCGGCGCTGCCGTCGTAGCTGTCCGGGATCACCGGCCCGCCGTCCAGGCCGTCTTCGGTCACGGCCACCCAGCGGGTGTTGGAGGTCCACAGCGACTTCATGAAGGGCCGGTCCACGCCAGGGATCAGGAACACCTCGTCGTTGATCTTCTGCAGGGCGTCCAGGTAGGCCTTGTCAAAGACCGTGCCCTGGCGGGCTTCCAGCACCAGGCGCAAGGTGTTGCCCTGGCCCGCCAGATCGGCCCGGTGCGCCAGGTAGTTGGCGATGTAGGGGTGCGAGGTCGGGATGGTCTTTTCGAAGCTGGCGTTCAGGGGCAGGCGCAGCGCCTGCCAGCCCAGCAACAGGGTCAGCAGCAGGCACAGCCCCAGCACCCAGGGGCGGTGGTTGAAGACGCTGCGCTCCAGCCAGGAGCCCGAGCGGGTGTCGAAGTCTTCCAGCCGTGCGGCCACGGGATGGGGGTCTGAAGAAGTGTCGGTGTGCATGGGTGAAGGCACCGCCATGGCGGTGCAGGGAGGTCGATGAATGGAGGGGGCGCTGATCAGCTGAGGCGCGGTGGGCCCAGGCGGCGCATGCCGCGCAGGCTGGAGGCGACCAGCGAGCCGTCCGCCGCCAGGGCCAGGCCGGTGAGCGGCAGGGGCTCGCCGGTTGCGGCGCGCAGCTCGGGCTCGGGGCCCTGGCCCAGGCGCAACTCGCCGGCCTGGCTGCCCACCATGAAGCGCTCAGCGCCGAGCGCCACGCCGGCCCCCAGGCTGGTGTTCAGGCCGCTGTTCAGGCGCTGCCAATGCCGCCCTCCGTCGATCGACTGGTAGGCCGAGCCGCGCAGGCCATAGGCCACCACGCTGTGGCCTGCGTTGCGCAACAGGCCGAAGAAGCTGCCTTTGTAAGGCGCCGGCACGGCCTCGAAAGCCTGGGTGCCAGAGGCGTCGCCGCGCAGCACCAGGCCTTGCTCGCCCACCACCACCAGCGTGGTGCCCAGGGCGCGCAGACCGTACAGGTGCAGCTTGCCCGGGTTGGGCAGGCGCAGGCCCTGGCTGTGCCAATGCTGGCCGCCATCGTCGGTGCTGAACAACATGTTGTAGGCCCCCACGGCAAAGCCGTGCTGCTCGTCCAGAAACTCCAGGTCGAAGAAGGGCTTGTCGGCCCCTTCGGCCACCGCCTGGCGGGCGTCGTTCACGGCCCCCTCCTGGCCCGAGGCCATGGCCGCGGCCAGCTGGGATTGGGCCGCGGCCTGGCCATCGAACTGGCGCTGCCAGTGTTCGCCACCGTCCGCGGTGTGCAGGATCACCCCGGCGTGGCCGGCGGCCCAGCCCTGGTTGGCACTGGCAAAGCACACGCAGGTGAGGGTGCATTGCACGGGCACCTGGGCCTGGCGCCATTGCTGGCCATGGTCGTCTGACAGCAGCACGATGCCGCGCTCGCCCACCGCCACCAGCCGGGTGCCCGCACGGGTCACGGCCAGCATGGCCGCGCCCTGGGCCTTGGGGCTGATCAGGGCCGGCTGGCCCAGCACGGCCGGCAGGCTGGGGGCCGGCGTTGCCTGGGCGGCCCAACTGGCGCGGCCCGCCCACCCGCTCAAACCGGCCAGGCCTGCCAGGCCCAGAAGGCCCCGCATTGCGCCGCGCCGGCGCAACACAGGGGGGTGATCCTGCATGCCCTGCCGTGTCATCGCGACCCCTCGTTGGACAGCGCTTCGGGGCTGAAGAACGAGCGCGGGATGGTGGGCTTCACCTCGTACTGGCGCGGCAGCTCGTTGGACGACATGTTCAGGTAGTAGGCCCCGGTCTGCAGGTCATAGCCGCCCCACATCACCACATTGGTCACGGCCGGGATGTCGGGCGCCGTCAGCATCAGCGAGTAGTTGGTGTGCCACAACTGGCCCTTGGCGTCCCAGCCGTCGAACAGCACGATCTGCCAGCTGTCCTCGTCCAGGTAGTAGCGGCGCTTGGGGATCACATGGCGCTTGCCGCTGGCCAGCGTGGCCTCCACCTCCCACACGCGGTGCAGCTCCCAGCGCACCTGGGCCGGGTTCAGCGTGTGCGGGGTGACCAGCTCGTCAACCTTGGCATTGGCAGCGCGGTTGTTGTTGTAGGGGATGTACAGCTCTTTCTTGCCCACCAGCTTGAGCTCGTGCTTGTCGATGGGGCCGAACAGCGTGAAGGCCTCATCGAACAGGCCGATGCCCGAGGTGACCGAGTCGGGCGTGTCGTAGGCCACCGAAGGGGCCTTGCGCACCCGCCGCTGCCCCACCAGGTATTGCCACAGGCCGCGTGGCGCCGCGTCCGACACGCCGTCCAGCGCGAGGATGGCCTCGCCCGCCTTGGAGCCGGGGGCGTCCACCACCAGCTTGCCGTACTGGTAGTAGCCATCGAACTTCTCCAGGCTGCCGGCGGGGTCGTAGTAGGCTTGGCGGATCGTCTGCACCCCGCCTGAGGCCATGCTGCGTTGCCCGTCGCCGGTCACCACCCAGACCCGCATCGGCATGCTGAAGTTGCCGCCGCGCCAGGCCAGGCGCTGGTTCCAGATCGCCTCGTAGCCGTCTTTCGGGATCGGGAAGGGGATGCCGCCGTAAGCCCCCTCGACGCCGTAGCCGCCCTCGATGGTCTTGGCCCGGGTGGCGTTGCGCAAGGTGTTGTCATACACCCATTGCGGGGCTGCCGCGCTGCGGTGGCTGGGGTAGACCTCGATGCTGAAATCGGGGTACTTCTTCATCAGGGCCTGCACGCCATCGCTCAGGCGCTCGGCATGGGCCGCCATGTTCTTGGCGTTGATGGTGAGCAGGGGCTTGTCGCCGGCAAAGGGGTCGGGCCGGGGGCTGCCGTTCTTGTAGCCCGCCGGGGCCTGGGTCAGGCCGCCGGTCCAGGCCGGAATGCTGTTGTCCTTGTTGCCGGCCTTCTCGGCGCCCAGCGGGGTGAGCCGGCCTTTGAGCTGGGCGGCCTCGTCGGCGCTGACGGCGGCCTGGGCCGCGGGGCTGGCCAGCAGCAGGCTGACGGCCAGTGTGGTGGCCAAAGTGATGGTGTTGGCGCCCAGGGGGCGTTGTGGCTTGTTCATGGGGTGTGTCTCCGTGGGGGTGTTCAGAACGTGCGCGAGGCGCTGAAGGCGAGGTAGCTGCGGTCGCGCAGCGTCTGGCCGAAGGACAACATCCGGGTGCCCAGGGGGTCGGGCACGGTCAAGGTGTTGGCCGAGCCGAAATAGGTCATCAGGTTCAGCGACAGGTTCCAGCCGTCCTGGAACTTGCCCTTCACCCCGATGCTCAGGTCGCCCACCTTGCTGCCGCCGCCGGCAAAATTGACCACCGCCGATGAGCGGCCGGCAAAGTTGTAGCCCAGCCCCACCGGGAACGACAGGTCCAGCCCCGGGCGCACCTGGTAGTACTGGGGCTCGAAGATCATGCGCAGGGCCGCCGCATCGCGCGTGGTGTTGGGGTCCAGGCCGCCAAAGCCGCGGGCGCTGGGGTTGTTGAGCACGCTCAGGGTGCGGTTCCAGGCCACCTCGCCGAGCAGGGCACCGCCGTCCCACCAGGCCGACTTGCTCAGCACATAGATGCCCGACAGGTTCAGGTGGGCGGTGTTGCCGGTGGCATAGCAGGGGTTGCCGGCGTCGCCGCTGCACTGGCTGGACGGCATGAAGGGCGCCCCCCCCAGCACGGCGGGGTCGCTGGCCAGCGGGGCGTTGTGGCGCCACGAGCCCTCCAGCGCCCAGTTGAGCTGCCCGATGGACGAGGTGACGCTGGCCCCCAGGGTCTCGATGCCCTTGGCATAGGTGTTGTGCACATTGCCATTGATCAGGTCGAACACCGGTACCGCCGGGGTCTTGTCGTGGTAGCGCGCGGCATAAAAGCCATACTCGAAGGCGCTGCCCTCGGGCGACCAGCGCAGCTGGGCCCCGAACTGGCCGCTGTTGCCGGGCGTCTGGTTCTTGCTGTTGTCGGTGTTGAGCACCGGTGGCAGCGGCGCGCCAAAGTACACCGGGCCGCCGCCGATGTAGTTCTGGTTGGAGAAGTAGCTGCCCACGCCCGGGATCAGGCTGGGCCGCCATTTCCATTGGTAGTAGGCGCCCAGGGTCAGCTGGTCGCTCAGGCTCACGGTGCCCGACACCTGCTCGACCGGCAGCAGCACCTCCTTGAATTGCCAGTTGGGCACCGACAGGATCTTGCCGATGTCGATCGGGCCCTGGGCACCGGCAATGCCGTTCTGGCCGAAGAACAGGGTCTCGCCGTACTGCACCGAGTGCTTGCCCACGCGCAGCGTGGCCGGGCGCTCACCCAGCGAGCCCTTGAGGTAGACAAAGGCATCCAGCAGCTGGTTGTTCTTGCCCACGCTGCTGCTCACGGCCGGGTTCACGCCGGCGGCGGTGTTGGTGCCGGTGTTGCCCAGAAAGCGCGAGTCGTTCCAGGCCGCATCGCTCACGCGCAGGCCCCAGTTGCCACGGCTGTAGTCGAACTCGGTCAGCAGGTCGAAGCGGCTGCTCACGATGCCCTTCTTGAAGTTCAGGTCGCCAGCGTTTTCGTTGACCACGCCGCCGTCACCGCGGGCCGCGGGCGAGGTGAGCACGGCCGAGGGGTTCTGCAGGCGGTAGGCTGTGCTGTATTTGGGCGTGAAGTCAAGGCGGATGCGGGTGTCGGGGTCGTCTGACTTCAGTTCGATGGCCTGCGCGGACAGGGCGCAACACAGGGCGCTGGCCAGGGCCAGGGCGCGCGGCCTCGGCATGTGGGCTTGTCGGGTCATGGTTTGTCTCCTCGTGGATTGGAATCAAGGGCGTGCCGTTCGAGCGGCACGTCACCGCTGGGGGCGCCTGCGACCAGGCGCCGGGCTTTCACAGGTAGGTCGAGGCCAGTCCTCCGTCCACCGGCAGGTTCACGCCGCTGACCCAGCGGGCCGCGTCGCTGCACAGCCAGGTGATGACGCTGGCCACCTCGTCGGCATAGGCCGGGCGGGCCATGCGGTGGGCGTCGCGTTGCACGCGCTCCTCGCCCAGCATGGCCACGAAGTCGCCCAGGATGGGGGTGAACACCGGGCCCGGTGCCACGCAGTTCATGCGCACGCCGTGCTGCAGAAACCAGGGCTGCGACTGCACCGCGTTCCACACGATCAGGGCTTCCTTGAAGTACTGGTAGCAGGTGTCGGCGGGCACCGGGTGTTCGGCCAGCCATTGCGCGCCGGCTTCAAAGCCGGCCGTGGCGGCCAGGGCCTTGTGGGCCGCCAGGCGCTGCGGCCATTCGGCCCCCAGGATGGACGCCACATTGACGATGGCCCCCCCGGCGGGCAGGCGCTCCAGCAGCTGCGTGCTCAGGTGGCGCAGGCCCAGGTAGTTGACCCGGGCCACTGCATCGGGCGGGGCGGTGCCCGGCACGCCGGCGATGTTGCACAAGGCGTCGATGCGCTGCGGCAGGCGGGCCACGGCCTCGTCGATGGTGGCCGGGCTGCTCAGATCGGCCTTCACAAAGCCGTCCAGCGTCAGGCTGGGTTCGTTGCGGTCCACACCGATCACGCGGGCGCCCTGAAATCGGGCCAGGCGTGCCACTTCGGCGCCGATGCCGGAGGCGGTGCCGGTCACGACAATGGTTTTTCCTTGCAGGCTCATGGTTTTCCTTGGAGAGAAGAAACGGGTCAACAGAAACGGTGGAAGGGGCCGGCCCCTGGCCGGGGCCGCCGGGGGCTCAGAACGGGTAGGTGGGCGCGGTGTCCTGCACCGTCAGCCATTGCCACTGGGTGTATTCCTCCCAGTCGGCCGGGCCGCACACGCTGCTGCCATTGCCCGCGATCCCGGGGCCGCCAAAGGGGTTGACGCAGTCGTCGTTCACGGTCTGGTCGTTGATGTGGACCATGCCGGACTTGAGCTGTCGGCCCACGGCCAGGGCGCGTCCCACCGAGCGCGAGATCACCGCCGAGGCCAGGCTGCCCTGGTGCTGGTTGGCGAGGGCCACGGCCTCTTCGTCGCTGCGGTAGGCGACGATGTTGGCCACCGGGCCGAAGGTCTCTTCGTCGAACACGGGTTGGCCCGGGCGCACGCCGCTGAGCACCGTGGGCTGGTAGAACAGGCCGTCAAAGCTGCCCCCGGCCTCCAACTGGGCGCCGGCCGCCACGCTGGCCTGCACCAGTGCGTGCACGCGGTCGCGCTGGCGCGCATCGATCAGCGGGCCCAGGGCCACCTGGCCGCTGGCGCCATTGCCCACGGGCAGGTGGCGGGCCTTGAGCACCAGGCGTTTGGTGAACTCGGCCGCCATGCTCTCGTGCACCAGGATGCGGTTGGCTGCCATGCAGATCTGCCCCTGGTGAAAGTACGCGCCCCAGGCCGCGTTGCTGGCTGCCACGTCCAGGTCGGCGTCGTCGAGGATCAGCAGCGAATTGCTGCCACCCAGCTCCAGCGTCACCTTCTTCAGGTGGCGGCCGGCCAACTCGCCGATGCGCCGGCCCACCGCGGGCGAGCCTGTGAAGGCGATCATGGGCACGCGCGGGTCGGTGACCAGGGCTTCGCCCACATCCGCGTCACCCGGCAGCACCTGCAGCAGGCCCGGCGGCAGGCCGGCCTCTTCGAGCACCCGGGCGATCATCAGCCCGCCCGACACGGGGGTGCGGGTGTCGGGCTTCACGATCACCGCGTTGCCCGTGGCCAGCGCGGGTGCCACGGCGCGCAGCGTCAGGATGACCGGAAAGTTGAAGGGCGAGATCACGCCCACCACACCGCGGGGCATGCGGCGTGCCAGGCTCATGCGGCCCGGCGTGCTGGGCAGCACCTGGCCTTGCGACTGCAGCGGCATGCCGGCCGCCAGGTGGCACAGCACAGCCGCCTCGCGGATCTCGTGCTGGCCCTTGGGCAGGATGCCCCCGGTCTCGCGGGCCACATGCAGGGCCAGTTCGTTGTAGCGCTGGCTGAACAGGTGGCCCGCGCGGCGCAGGATCTCGGCCTTGTCACGCGGGCTCACTTGGGCCCATTGGGCCTGGGCTTGCTCGGCGCGCTGGGCGGCGGCAGCCACATCGGCGGGGGTGGCCAGGTTCACGGTCCACAGGGTCTCGCCGGTGGCGGGCTCGCGCACCTCGCGTGTACCGCCCCCCAGTGCTGGGGGTGTGGCGGGGTTGAAGTTGTAGGGCTCGGCGGTTCTGACGGCGCTCATGGGCGGATGTCCTCTGGAAGCGTTTGAAACGGGTTGAAAGGGCTTGGATGAAACTCGCCACCTCTGCGGTGGTGTGCCTGTTCATCGCAAACGCCAGACCAGCCCGGCCTGAAAGGCGCGATTGCTGCGCTGCACACAGGCGGTTTTTCGCTCGCAGACTCCGGACAATCCCTAGTGCCGATTGCTGCTGTGCAGCAGTCGAAATGTCTCGACTTTTTTTGTCCAAATGGTTACAAAAAGAAATCAAATTTTTGATCAAAAGATCAAACCGCCGAGCAAAGGCAGGAGACAAGACATGAAGACGGGCGAACGCATTTCACTGGCCGACCTGGCCCGCAGCTCAGGTGCCGGCCTGGGCCGCTTTGACCCCGGGGCGGTGCAGCAGGCCCTGGGCGGCTTTGCCACGGCGCGCATCAGCAGCGACGCCTCGCCCACTGTCAACGACATCAGCGAATGCCTGTTTTTTTCGCCCGGTGACGGCCGCATCTGGCTGCAGGACCAGCGCATGGTGCTGCTGCACACCGAGGCCCTGGGCTCGCTGCGGCGCGAAATGGTGGACAGCCTGGGCCTGGAGCGTGTGCGCGGCCTGTTCACGCGGGCCGGCTATGTGAGCGGGGCGCGCGATGCCAGCCTGGTGCGGCGCCAGTGGCCCGATGCCGAACCCCCCGCGGCGGCCGTGGCCGGCACCCGGCTGCACGCGCTGGAGGGCATGGTCAAGGTCGAGGTGGTCGATGCGGCCTTCGACCCCGAGCGTGGCAGCTACGAGGGCGAATTCCTGTGGCATCACTCCAGCGAGGACGACGAGCACATCGCGGCCTATGGCATCGGTGGCTCACCGGCCTGCTGGATGCAGGTGGGCTATGCCACGGGCTATGTGAGCACGCTGTTCGGGCGCTTGATCGTGTTCCGCGAGGTCGAATGCCGCTCCATGGGGGCCGCGCACTGCCGCGTGATCGGCAAGAGCGCCGATCTGTGGGACGACGTGGAGGAAGACATGCGCTACCTCAACGCGCGCGATTTCGTCGACACCGCGGCCTACGACCGCGCGCCGCCCCAGGCCGCGCGCCCGGCCTCGCCCGAGCCGCACCCCAGCGACGCCATGGTGGGGGCCTCGTCGGCCTTCAACGCCGCCTGCCACCACCTGAGCCGGGTGGCGCGCACCACCGCCACGGTGCTGTTCACCGGCGAGTCGGGCGTGGGCAAGGAGAAGTTCGCCCAGATGCTGCACCGCATCAGCCCGCGCAAGAATGCGCCCTTTGTGGCGGTCAACTGCGCGGCCATTCCCGAGACCCTGATCGAGACCGAGCTGTTCGGCGTGGAGCGCGGCGCCTACACCGGGGCCAGCCAGTCGCGGCCCGGCCGCTTCGAGCGCGCCAGTGGCGGCACGCTGTTCCTCGACGAGATCGGCACGTTGAGCTTTGTGGCCCAGGGCAAGCTGCTGCGGGCCCTGCAGGAGGGCGAGGTGGAGCGCGTGGGCGGCAGCCGTGCCGTGAAGGTGGATGTGCGGGTGGTGGCCGCCACCAACGAGGACCTGCGCGAGGCGGTGCGCGCCGGGCGCTTTCGCGAAGACCTGTTCTTTCGCCTGAATGTGTTCCCCATCCACCTGCCGCCGCTGCGCGACCGGCGCGATGACATCCCGCTGCTGATGAACCACTTCTTGCAGCACTACCGGCACAAGCACCAGGGGCAGGCCAAGGGCTTCACCCAGGCCGCCGTGCGGGCCCTGCTGGGCTACGACTTTCCGGGCAACATCCGCGAGCTGCAGAACCTGGTGGAGCGCGCGGTGATCCTGGCCGAGGACACCGACCTGATCGACACCCACCACCTGTTCATGGGCGGCGAGGTGCAGAAGCAGGGCTTTCTGACGCTGGATGTGCATGGCGCGCCCGGGCGGCTGATGGCGCAGGGTGGGGCGATACCGCCGCTGTCTTCACCAGCGCAGCCCTTGTCGCACCTGCCTCGTGATGCGGAGCCGACGCCCCCGGCCCCGGCGCCTTCGCTGGCCGGCGGTGGCCGGGCCATCCACCTGGCGCTGGACCAGGCCGAGCGCGAGCTGCTGAAAGACGCGCTGGCCCGCTGCGGCGGCAACTACTCGGCGGCGGCCCGCCTGCTCAAGATCAGCCGGGCCAAGCTGGCTTACCGGGCCCGCAAACATCAGCTTTGACCAGCTTTGACCAGCGCTGAGCCGCTCCAGGTCAGGCCCTGCCGCTGGCTGGGCTGCCGCCTCACAGCTCCAGCACCAGGCGCGCCGACAGCGAGCGCGAACAGCAGGGCAGGAACTGCTGGTTGGCGGCCTTCTCCTCTGCGCTCAGGTAGGCGTCGCGGTGGTCGGGCAGGCCGGCCAGCACGGGCGTCAGGCAGGTGCCACACACGCCTTGCAGGCATGCCGTCATCAGCGGCACGCCGGCCTCGGTGAGGGCGTCGGCCGCGCTGCAGTCGGGGGCCACCCACACCGTCTTGCCGCTGCGCGCCAGTTCGATCTCGAAGCCGGTGTCGCCCGCCTGGGCCTGCACGCTGGCGCCAAAGTACTCGTAGTGCAGCTGATCCTCGGGCCAGCCCGCATGGCGCGCGGCGGCCAGGGTGGCCTCGATGAAGCCCTGCGGGCCGCACACGTACACATGGGTGCCAGGCTCGGGCTGTGCCAGCAGGGCGCCCAGGTCGAGCCGCTGCTCGGTGGGGCCGTCGTCAAAGTGGTGATGCACCTGGGCGGCCAGGTCGGGCTCGGCCAGGCGCTCCAGGTAGGCGGCCTGGGCGCGTGAGCGAGCGGCGTAGTGCAGGCTGAAACTGGCGCCGCTGCCCTGCTGTGCCGGGCTGGCCAGGTGCTGGGCCATGCTGAGCAGCGGCGTGATGCCGATGCCCCCGGCCAGCAGCAGGTGGTGGCGCGCCGCCGGAGCCAGGGCAAAGTGGTTGCGCGGGCCGCGCACCTGCAGGGTCTGCCCCGGCTGCACGGCCTCATGCACGGCCCGCGAGCCGCCGCGCGACTGCGGGTCGAGCAGCACGCCCAGGCGGTACAGCTGGCTTTCGGCTGGCGCATTGACCAGCGAGTATTGGCGCACCAGGCCCTGAGCCAGGTGCAGCTCCAGGTGGGCCCCGGGGGTGAAGGGGGGCAGGGTCTGGCCCGGCAAGGCCTCCAGCTCCAGGGTGCAGATGCGCTCGGTGGCGGCCTGTTTGCGCGCCACGCGCAGGGTCAGCAGGGGCTCGCTCATGCGCTGGTACCGCTGGTGCTGCTGGTACCGGCCTGTTCGGCAGCCATGATGCGGTCCAGGATCTTGCGCGCCTGCACGCCGCCGGCATCGATGTTGAGCATCAGCAGCTTGCGGTCGGGCCATTGCAGCAGGTTCTGCTGCTGGCGCTCCAGCATCTCCTGGTCTTCGGCAAAGATGCCGCCCTGGCCCTGGCGGATCTGGGCGGTGAGTTCGGTGTCCTGCGGCTTGAAGTGGCGCGCCATGCCCCAGAAGTACCAGATCGAGGTCTCGGTCTCGGGCGTGATGAAGTCCACCACGATGCTGGAGGCCTTGACCGCGTCGGGGGCGTCGTAGCCGCCGTGGCCGGCCAGGGCCACGCCCACTTCGATCAGCACGTGGCTGGGCGGCGTGAAGTGGCAGATCTGCCAGCGGTCCACCGGCTGGTCATCGGGCAGGCCGTTCATGCGCAGCGCCATCTGCCAGAAGGGCGGCGGCTGGATGCCTTCCATGAAGCGGCTGGTGATCACCTCTTCGCCTTCCACCCGGGTGCGGCAGGGGGTTTCGTCGATCTCCTTCTGGCCGATGCTGGTGCTGTGCACATAGGTCTCGTGCGTCAGGTCCATCAGGTTGTCGATCATCAGGCGGTAGTCGCAGCCGATGTGGTACAGGCCGCCGCCATAGGCCCATTCGGGGCTGACGGCCCACTCCAGGTGCGGGATCAGGGCCGGGTCGGCCTTGGCGGCATCGCCGGGCCAGACCCAGATGAAGCCGTACCGCTCCACCACCGGGAAGGGGCGCACCCCCGGGAAGGCGTGCACACGCTGGCCGGGCATGGCCACCGTCTTGCCATCGCAGCCCATCTCCAGGCCGTGGTAGCCGCACACCAGCTTGCCCTCGCACACCTTGCCCAGCGACAGCGGGGCACCCCGGTGCGGGCAAAAATCTTCCAGCGCCACCGCCCGCTGCTCGGGGCCGCGGTAAAACACCATGCGGTGCCCGCAGATCATGCGGCCCAGGGGTTTGTCGCTGATTTCGTCGGGCGTGCAGGCCACATACCAGGTATCTTGAGGGAACATCGCTTGTCTCTTTCTCAGGTGGGTTGGATTTATTGGATCCAATTCTAGAAAATAATGGCTCAAATTACAAAAGAAATCTTGAAAATGGATCCAATAAAGCCGGCAGCAGCCGATTCGATCAGCGTGGTGGCCAGTCTGCGCCAGCTCATCATGGACGGGCACTTCCCGCCTGGCGCCCGCCTGGCTGAAGAGGCCGTGGCCGAGGCCCTGGGCGTGTCGCGCACCCCCATCCGGCTGGCTTTCCGCACGCTGGAGCAAGAGGGCCTGCTCGAAAAAACCGGCAAGCGCGGCCTGGTGGTGCGTGATTTTTCAGAGGCCGATGTGCTGTGTGCCCTGGAGGTGCGTGGCGTGCTCGAAGGCCTGGCCGCACGCCGCCTGGCCGAGCGAGGGCTGGACACGGCCTTGCGCGAGCGACTGCAGGCCTGCCTGGACGAGGGCGAGCGTGTGCTGGCCCCCGGTGCCCTGCAACTGGAGAGCGTGGCCGCCTGGAGCGCGCTCAACGACAGCTTTCACAACGCCATCGTGGGCGCGGCCGGCAGCCAGGTGATTGGGGACGCCATCACACGCAACAACCACCTGCCTTTTGCCTCGGCGGGCTCGATCCAGATCGACAAGCTGGCGCTCGACCGCGAGTACCAGAAGCTGCGTGTGGCCCAGCTGCAGCACCAGTTGGTGTTCGACGCCCTGCAGCGCGGCGAATCGGCCCGGGTGGAGATGCTGATGCGTGAGCATGCCTACATCGGCCTGCGCTACGGGCCCTTGCTGGGTGCGGCCGGGCTGGGCGGTCTGCGGCCCTGAGGGCGGTTTGGACGATCGTCTTGAGCACCTGGCTTTGCTGCTGCTGGCCGTCGGGGTGGCCTCGACATTGAGCCGAGGCACGGTGATGGCGACCAGCCAGCGCTGAGGTTTGAACGATGACCTGCGCTCCCGTGAGGAGCCGGAGCTGGACCGCTTCATCGGCTTGGTCGAACGCCACGCCGCGCAAGACCCCAGCCTGCAATGGCTGGACCGTGCCCCGGCGGCCATGCGCCAGTTGGTGGGCGCGCCTGAGCTACACCGACTCGCCCGGTGGGGGGCGTTGCGAGGCCAGCCCGCTGGGTGTGTGCTTCTTCGTGGAGGACAGCGCTCCTGGCGTGGCGCCTGAGCCGCAGCATCGCCGTTCGAGCCCCTGTTCCGCACCGAGGGCGCCCGCCGGCGCCCCCGCCCTGGCCCACCGGCCATCGGCCTTGCGACGCACCGTGCTGGTGGTGGAAGACGACTTCAAGATCCCCGACATGCTGAGCAACTACCTGGGGGCGCAGGGCTTTCGCGCGGTCTGGTTGTCGGAGGG
>Ga0208888_100352_pt1 | contig 22782 bp, 20 predicted proteins | sample LakWasM115_HOW13_2_FD_183929 | JGI IMG/M metagenome (GOLD analysis project Ga0208888, IMG submission 183929) | Freshwater sediment methanotrophic microbial communities from Lake Washington under simulated oxygen tension - Sediment Metagenome... | ecosystem: Environmental > Aquatic > Freshwater >...
TGCCATCGCACTGGAACGAAGCGGAGTTAACGCTGGTCCGGGGCGAGCGCACCATGCGGTTCATATTCATCCGGACCAACCTGGGCCAGGCGCTGGAGGCCACAGCCCCATTGGCTGCGCAGGCACTGCGTCCTGGCCAGTCCCTGCATTGGTCCGACCTGGCAGCCCGGACCTGCTTCGTCATTCCATTGACCGGGGATTACGTGCGTTAGCGCACGGACAGGCCGGCCATGAATTTCTATAGTTCACTGATCGGCCTGTTCCGACCACCGGGGGTGGGGCCGATCAATATCAAAAACCTGCAAGCCAAAATTGCTTTATTACTGGAGAATCATTATGTACATCCGCACCACACTCGCCATTGCCATTACTGCCGTTGTCATGCTGACCGCCACGGGCTGCGCAGTCCAACGCGGCCAGGAAACCGTCGGCGCTTACGTTGACGACACCGGAATCACCACCCTGGTCAAATCCCGCTTCGTCGAGAACAAACAGGTTGATGCCGCATCGATCAAAGTCGAAACGCTCAACGGAACCGTCATGCTGTCCGGCTTTGCCAAGAACGGCAACGAGCGCACCATCGCAGAGTCGATTGCGCGCGGTGTCAAGGGCGTAGTCTCGGTCCGCAACGAAATCGTCGTCCGTCCTTGATCGCTGATGTCCCGGGCTCCCTCGCGGGATCCCGGGCATTTTTTTGCTATTTTTTCGGCCCTTGCGCCAGGAACTGCGCCAACTCGTCCAGTACGGTCTGCACCACACGGTTGGCCGCGTCCACGCCCGCACGCGGGTCGTCGCTGGTCGCCGCAACCTGCCCGTCAAACTCGCGCCATGCGAGGACGCGGCGCGTCTTCTCGTCCACCAGGTAGGCACGCAGCGTGAAATGCACACGGCTCGGGCTGGTCTGGAACTCCTGTTGCAGCCTCACAATTTCGGTATCCAGCCGCAGTTCGCCACTGGCAGAACCTGGCGTCTGAACGACGGCCCGGAATGCCCCCGTGCGTGCAATGGATGTGACCAGAATGGGCCCCAGCATGCGCGCCGGTGTGTCGATCCACTCGCTGTGGGCAAAGTACTCCAGCTTGTGAGCGTCCTTGGTGTAAATGATGCGCTGGCTGTCAAAACCCGACGCAGCGCGAACCGGGCTGATGATCAGGGTGGATCCGTTCACGGGGACTGCCATGGGCCCGGTGGACGGTGGCGCATAGTCCAGTGCGTAGAAGGCCGGTGGGGCGCTCGCCTTGGGCTGTAGCAGGCTGCAAGCGCCCAGCGCAGCGGTAGCGGCGCACACAGCCAGCAGGCGCAAGCCGAAGGCAGCGTGCCGGAGGTGGAATGTCTTCATGGTTTTTCTTCCTGTTCACCGGGGCCATCTGGCACCGGCGTGCGACCGAAAATAAAGCCCCTGGGATCGCGGGTGGTCTGCTCGCTCAAGCGGCGCAGCGACGTGCTCAAGGTTCCCAATTCGCCGAGCAGATGCTCAAGTTCCGGAAGTGTTTCGGACCCCAGGCGTGAGACGCCGGCACCCAGTCCGTCGGCCGCCTTGGCGGCGCTGGCTCCGGCGCTGGAGAGGTCCTTGCCCATTTTTCCGACGGCGTCTGCGCTATTGCCAACACGGTCAATCAGGGGGCCCAGCTTGGCTGTCGCCGCCGACGTGTTGCTCAGTATGTTCTTGAACGCCTTCTGGTTGTCTTCGCTCAAAATGGCATTGATGTTGTTCGACGTGCTGTCCAACTTGCCAAGGACGCTGGTGAGAACATTTTCCAGCCGTGCGCTCAGCGATGGCCGGGTCTGGATGATGGGGTACCTGTTTGGGGCGACTGCGCGCAGCGGTGGCGAGGCCACTGCACCGCCGCTGAGTTCCACATAGGTGATGCCCGTCAAACCCTGGGTCTTCAAGATGGCAATCGTGTCTTCCTTGATCGGCGTTCCGCGCTCGATGGCGAAGGACAGGGTGACACGCTGTGGATTGGCATGGTCCAGGTCAATGCGGCGCACCTTGCCCACGTCCACTCCGTTGTATTTGACCGGTGCATTCAGGTTGAGGCCTGCAACGGATTCGTTTTCGATGGCCCAATACAGGTCGTAGTCCTTTTGCCAGGCGCCGCCCGAGGCGAGCCACAAGACTCCGGCAATCAGCACGGCGCCCAGGCCGAGCACAAAGGCGCCCACGATGGAATAGCTCACTTTGGTTTCCATGCTGGCTCCTGGGTGGGCGTCAAGGTTTCGCCCTGCTGCTGCGCGCTGCGTGCACGCGGACCGTCAAAAAACGGGCGAATAAAGGAGTTGTCGGAGTGCGAAAGTTCAGGCATGGAGCCGGTACCCTGCACCTTGCCATCGGCCAGCACGGCCACGCGATCAGCAACCTGCCACAACAGGTCCAGGTCGTGGGTGATCATCACAATGGTCAGGCCATACAGGTCGCGCAACGTGCGCACCAGGGTGTCCACGCCCGCCGCACTGTCGGGGTCCAGGCCGGACGTGGGCTCGTCCAGAAACAGGAGTTCAGGGTCCAGGGCCAGTGCCCTAGCCAGGGAGGCGCGCTTCATCATGCCGCCACTGAGCTCCGACGGATACTGGGTGGCCACTTCCGCCTTGAGTCCGGCCATGGACAGCTTCCACCGTGCAATCTCATCAATCAGGGGATCTGCCAGATCGGTATGTTCACGCAGCGGCAAACCGATGTTTTCGAGAACGGTCAATGAACCAAACAAGCCGCCGTGTTGAAACATGACGCCCCAGCGCCGGCGCAGGGCCAGGGCAGCGGTGTCGTCTATTCCCTCCAGCGGAACGCCCAGCACGCGGATCGTTCCTTCGCTGGGCTTCTGTAAAAGTACCATCTCGCGCAGCAACGTCGACTTGCCCGAACCACTGCCGCCAATCACGGCAAATATCTCGCCGCGGCGTACGTCAAGATCAAGGCCCGAATGCACCACGTGGTCGCCAAAGCGTGTCGTGACCTGGTGCATCGCGATGACGGCATCTTCGGCGTGCTGCTGGTTCTGCATGTCACAGGTCCAACAGGCTGAAGGCGATGGAGAACAGTGCATCCGCCACAATCACCAGAAAGATCGACTGAACCACGCTGCGCGTTGTTTGCTGCCCCACGCTGTCGGCCCCGCCCCGCGTGCGAAAGCCCTGAAAGCAGCCGACCACACTGATGATCACGGCAAAAATCGGTGCCTTGCCAATGCCCACCACGTACGATGTGATGCTGACCGCTTTCGCCATGCGGTCCAGGAATTCGCCATAGCCGACGTCCAGCTGGCTGCGCGCCATGATCATGCCGCCGGCGACACCCAGCACATCCGCAAACACGGTGAGCAGGGGCAGGGCGATCACCAGTGCAATGACCTTTGGCAAGACCAGCAGCTCCACCGGGGCAATGCCAATGGTGCGCATGGCGTCGATTTCTTCGGTCACCGCCATGGTCCCGATTTGCGCCGCAAACGCGGATCCGGAGCGTCCGGCGATCGTGATGGCCGTAATCAGCGGCGCGAATTCGCGCAGCATGGACAGGCCCACCAGATCGGCCACAAAGATGTTCGCGCCGTACTGCCGGAGCTGGTCGGCACCCTGGTAGGCCACCACAATCCCGAGCAGAAACGACAGCAGGCCGACGATGGGCAGCGCATCAAAGCCCGCCCTTCGAATGTTGAACAGGATGGGGCGCCACCGTATGCGCGATGGGTGGGCAACGCATCCCACGAAGGCCAGAGCGCTTTCACCCAGAAAGCCCAGCATGGCATGGGCTTGCTCCAGTGCGGCTGAAGCGTTGCGCCCGACGCGCTCCAACACAGCGGGCTGCGGCGGGCTGGCGGGCACCGGCTCGCTCGCCTGCTCCTTCACGTGCGCTGTAACCGCCTCGAACAATCGCGCAAATTCCGGGCGCAAGCCTTGCGGCGCGACGACAACGCCCTGGCTGCGCAGGCGTGTGAAAAACTGCTGCAGTACCCATGCACCGGCCGTGTCCATGGCGTCAATGCCTGTCGCATCGGCCTGTACCGTTGCGTTGGCGGCAAACTGCATGGAATCCAGTTGCGTGCCCACTGCACCCAGGCCACGGGCGGTCCAGGTCCCACCCACGGTCAAGTCTTTTGGGCTTGGCTGGGTGGCAGTGGCCAGTGGTACGAGGCAGTGCTTCATAAGTCAGAGGGAGCTTAGACGCGCAGACCGGTCCTGTTTGTGCGCAAGCGAACAGATAAGCCGGAAGAATCAGCGCAATGTAGGGGGGCCGTCACACATCCGTGATTGGCTTTTTGGAGTACCCCACATGAAGACCCGTCTAGATACCCTTGTTTTAAACACCGCACTGGCCAGCGTTTTGGCGATCTCGGTCGTGGGCTGCGGAAAGTCGGTCGACAGCGTCGGCATGCCGCTGGCCAGCACCACCGTTGGCACCGATATTGATGACAGCGTGGTGACCAGCAGTGTCAAATCGGTGCTGCTGGCCGATTCCGACATCAAGAGCTTTGACTTCAAAGTGGAAACCCGCAAGGGCGAAGTGATGCTCAGCGGTTTTGTTGACAACCAGGCGCAACTCGACCGGGCAACCGCTGCCACCCGTTCGGTTCCGGGCGTCAAGTCCGTTCAAAATAATGTGATCCTGAAAGGCGCACCGTCCACCGTCGGCAACAAGGTCGACGATGGAATCATTACCAGCAAGGTCAAGGCAGCGCTGCTGGGTGATGCCAACGTCAAGAGCTTTGACATCGCGGTTGTGACGCGAAAAGACGAGGTGCTACTCAGCGGCTTCGTGGACAACCAGGCCCAGATGGACCGCGCCATGGAAGTGGCCCGCGGCATCGACGGTGTGCGTCTGGTCAGTAACCAGATGAGTATCAAGAAATAATCAAGGAAACACCATGAAAACCATAAACCATTTGGGAACCGTGCTTGGGCTGTCGTCCGTGCTGCTGCTGGCTGCCTGTGCCGGCGCTCCAGAGTCGACCTATTCCTCCAGTTCTCCTGCTCCATACCCGGTCTACAACAACCAGAATCAGGTGTACCCGCGCTATGGCGTGGTGCAATCCGTTGATCGGGTGCAGGTCAATGCCGCCGGCGCAGACAGCAGCAAACTGGGTGCCGGTACGCTGGCGGGTGCGGTGGTCGGCGGCATCGTTGGCAACCAGGTTGGATCGGGCGACGGGAAGACGGCGGCGACGATTCTCGGTGCGGCGGGCGGCGCCTACGCCGGCCATGCGCTGGAAAAACGCAACCAGCAAACCACCGATGCGTTCACGATCACGGTCCTGATGGAGGACCGCACTTACCGGACCCTGACCCAGAGCACCAACGCTGATATCCGGGTTGGGGACAGCGTGGTGGTTGAAAACGGAGTCGTGCGCCGGTACTAGTACGGCATGGGTAGCTTGGGCCTTTGCGCCCTTGCACCTAGCGGCCAGGGCGCTGGTGCACATCGCTTAGCAAGCGGTCCAGTTCTTTCTTGACCACGCCATAGCACTCGCAGGCGTGGGTCTCCAGACCCTTTCGGTCCAGCACCGCAATATGCCCGCGGCGGTAGCGGATGTAGCCCGCATTTTGCAGGTTGCCGGCTGCCTCGGTCACGCTTTCCCGGCGCACCCCCAGCATGCTGGCCACCAGTTCCTGCGTCATGACCAGGTCTCGTGTCGGTACCCGGTCCATGGTCAACAACAACCAGCGACACAGTTGCTGCTCCACCGAATGGTGGCGGTTGCAGACGGCAGTCTGTGCCATCTGGGTCATCAGGGCCTGGGTATAGCGCAGCAGCAAACGCTGCAATGCGCCGGCCCGGTTGAACTCCTGCTGCAAAACGTGGCGATCCAGCCGATAGGCGTGGCCCGCCGTTTGAACCACTGCCGAGCTGGGCGTGGTGTCGCCACCCATGAAGAGCGAAATGCCCACGACACCTTCGTTACCAACGCCAGCCGTTTCTGCCGATGCGCCGGACTCCGTGACGTAGTGCAGGGAGACGATGGAGTTGGTCGGGAAGTAGGCGTGGCGCAACTGCGTGCCGGGCTCATACAGCATTTGGCCCAATGGCATGGGCACCAGCTCCAGCTGGCTGGCAAAGGGCTCGAGGTCCGCCGGTGGCAGGGCTGCGAGCAACTGGTTTTGTTGGGGGTTATGGAGTGGATTCATGGTGTGTGTCCGTACGTTTGCGGCTTCAAGCGCCAGCCATGATTTCAACGCCTATGCCACGGTAGCCCTGAAAGCGTCCGTTGCGGCTGAACATGGGCTCGCCACTCACCCTGAACTGCTGCGGAGAGCCATCGGCATTGACCCGGTGAAAGATGAGGTCCAGAAACGGCTCGCGCGCCGCAATGGTGGCGAGAAGGGCATCGCGGTCCGACTGGTCCCAGCAGTCCACCTGGCCACCATTGGCAGTGGCCTTCAGCGGGTCCACCCGAATGCCGAGCATCTCCAGAACCGGGCCCGACACCTTGGTGAAGTTGCCGTTTTCGTCCTGTTCCCAATACCAGTCCGAGGCCAGCTCGGTCAGGCTGCGGTAGCGTGCCTCGCTTTCGCGCAATTCCGCGGTACGCTCCAGCACGGTCTGTTCCAGCACCTTGTTGAAGTCCGCCAGTTTCTTGTACAGCAGGCGCACTTCCAGCATGTTGTGGATGCGTGTCTTGACTTCGACCAGGTCAAAGGGCTTGCTGACAAAGTCCTTGGCACCCGCCTGCAATGCCCGCAGCTTGTGGCCGGGCTGGGCCGTGAGAACGATGACCGGCAGGTACGGGTCCGTTGTGCTGGTTTTGAGTGCCTCCATCACCTGGAACCCATCCATGCCGGGCATCTGCAGATCGAGCAAGATCAGGTCGTATTCGTTCTTGCGGTGCAATGCGCACACTTCCTGTGGCTCCAGGGTCGACGAGACATCGGTGTAGCCCGCTCCGTGCAGCAACTGCTGGAGCAACTGCACATTGGACTCCTGGTCGTCAACAATCAATATCTTGGCGTTGAGAATGTCGTCAGCGTGGATCATGGGTTTGTTCCTTTGGTTGGGGCGTGCGGGCGCTCTTCGGCGCGCGCAAGCAGAATAATTTGCCTGGCAATGTCTTCGGGTGACAAAACAAAGTCGATGCAGCCGCTGGCAATGGCACTCTTGGGCATGTCCGGCTGGCTGGCGGTACTCAATTTTTGAGCGATGGTGGTGCCACCCAGGGCCTGGATGGCGCACAGCGCGTCAGCGCCATCGCCGTCGTAGCCCGACACAATCACGGCCACCAGCTTGCCCTTCCAGTACCGGGCCAGAGAGGTCAGAAAGACGGTGATGACATCGGGCCAGCCCCGGGGCTTTGAAATGGGTGCCAGGTGAAACTCTTCGCCATCCACATGCAGATCCCGGTTGGAGGGGATGATGAACACATGGTTGGGCGCTATCTTCAGGTCTTCTGTGATCAGCTCGACCGGCATGCTGGTGTAGCGCGGCAAAATTTCATGGAGCTGGGTTGGCATCAGGGTGATATGGTTCACGATGACGATCGCCACGCCCATGTCGGCTGGCAGGTTTTGCAGCAGCCGAATGTACGCATCGAGTCCGCCGGCTGAACCACCCACGCACACGATCGGAAAATTCCTGAGGGGTGTGCTATTCATGCTGCGCTTGGTGCAGAGGCGTCGCACAGGTTCACCTCGATCCAGAACACACTGCCTGCGCCGACGTGGCTTTCTGCGGCGATCGTTCCACCCATCAACTCCACCAGGCGCTTGCTCACGGCCAGGCCGATGCCGGAGCCTTCTTCGGCACTGTTTTCCATGCCGAGTCGGTTGAATGGCTGAAACAGATGGGCCAGCTTTTCTTTGGACAATCCTTCACCGGTATCCCGCACACTGATGCGTAGACGCTGACTGTCTGTGCGGCCGCAAGACACTGTCACGGTGCCTCCCGCACGGTTGTATTTGATGGCGTTGGACAGCAGGTTGATCATCACCTGCTTGAGACGGGTGCGGTCGGCATTCACACGCCATTCAGGGGTCTCTGGCGGGAAATTCATCACAATATTCTTCTTGTGGGCAAGACCTTCCATCATGGTCTGGCAATCCAGCAGTACATCGGACACAGACAGTGGCTCAATCGACACGGCCAGCTGGTCTGACTCGATGGAGTTGAAATCCAGAATCTCCCCAATCAGATCCAGCAAATACCATCCAGCCCTCAGTATCTGGGCAACATGGGTCTTTTGGGCTGGTGTGGGTTCCGGGGAGCCCATGTCAATGAGTTGGGCAAAACCGAGAATGGCATTGAGTGGTGAGCGCAATTCATGGGTCATGTTGGACAGGAAGTCTGACTTGGCCTGGCTCGCCTGGTCTGCTTGCGCCCGCGCCACCTCAAGCTCCTGGTTCTTTGTCTGCAGCACGCCATCCAGGCGTTTGCGCTCGGTGACATCGCTCAAGATGATGCGCTGCACCGGAACGCCCTTGGCGTCGTGCGCGGCGCTGGTCTTCAGGCTGACCCACAGCGGCGTCGCATCGCGTTGGAGCATGCGCAACTCGCATTCCTGCGGCATCCCGTCTTCGAACAGGATCTGGCGGCACTTGTAGTACCGGTCCTGGTCCTCCTTGACGATGAAACGGCTCAGCGGCTGTTTGACCATTTCGCTGCGCGACAGGCCCAGCAGGGTCGCTGCGGTGAAGTTGGCCTCCAGAATCAGCCCGTTTTCGCTGACCGTGCAATAGCCCACCGGCGCCAGGTCATAGAGGTCAAAATACCGGGCCCGTGCGGCATCGAGCTCCAGTTGGCTTGCCCGCAGCTCGTCATTCTGCATTTCCAGCTCAATCTGGTGCACCTGAAGCTCGTGCACCAGGCGTTGCATGGACTCGACCGACAGGTCTTTCAAGCCTTCAAGTGGCGGATTCGCCTTGAGCCGAACCCTGTCTTCAGCCCTCCTGCGCAGTGCCTGCGCAGGGGTGTTAGTCGATGTGGTCATCGGGCGCCCCCAGGGATGTTTGGTCTTTGGGGTTCGCGCTGCGTTCTGTGGTCGCAATGGCATACATCTGGCCCGCACCATTCATCAGCGCTGTGGAAGTGAGCGACACCTCCAGCACCGAGCCGTCTTTGGCCAGTCTTTGCGTCCGATAGGGCTCCAGTGTCTGGGCCTGGCTGAGCTGGTGGACTTTGGCCAGGGCGTTGGCTTGCAGCTCCTTTGGAATGCGGTCGCGCACATTCATGGCCAGCGCCTGTTCCTCGGTCCAGCCATACAGGCGCTCGGCACCGGGGTTCCAGGCGATGATGCGGCCGTCCAGGTCCTGCACGGTGATGGCGTCATGGGCATCGTGCACCACCACCGCCAGGCGCAGCTGTTCATTGGCCTTGCGCAAGGCTTCCCGAATGCGCACGACTTCGGTGATTTCAACAAAGGTAATCACGGCGCCCTCAATCACGTTCTCCAGCGTCCGGTAAGGCAGGATGCGCATGGTGAATGATTTTCCGTCGGTGGTCTGCACCGCGAGTTCCTTGGGGATCAGTGTGGTGAGCACCGCCTGAGCATCGGCCAGCAGACGGTCGTAGCCCACCAGGTTGGAAACAATGTGGCCCACCGGCCTTCCCACGTCGCTCAGGATCAGGTTGACGATTTGCGTTGCGGCGGGCGTAAAGCGCAGGATGCGCAGGCTGTGGTCCACAAAAATGGTGCCAATGCCAGTGCCTGCCAGCAGGTTGTTCATGTCGTTGTTGGCACGGGACAGATCGCTCACCTTGGTTTGCAGTTCCGCATTGACCGTGGACAGCTCTTCATTGATCGATTGCAGCTCCTCCTTGGAGGTCTCCAGCTCTTCGTTGGTGGATTGCAGTTCCTCGTTCACGGACTGCATCTCTTCGTTGGACGATTTCAGCTCTTCGTTGGAGGTTTCAAGCTCTTCGTGGGCTGCATGCAGATACTCTTCCTTGGCCTGCAGCTCTTCTTTGAGCTCGGCAATTTGAGCTTGGGTGTCCTGCGCCTGGTGGTCCATACTGGCCGCAGCGGGGGGCGAGGGTGGCTGTCCCGCCGCGGTGGCCACGCTGGGCACCTCTTCGAGTATCACCAGATACAGTTGCGACTCCAGCGCGGCAGCCGGGCCCGTTTCCACCGGGACCACAGCCAGGTTGACCAGCGTGTGGTGACCGTTGGTCTTGACGCGCAGACCCATGGCGCCGACCCGCTTTTTGGAGCTCGCCACCTTGTGCAAGGCGGTGGTCAAGTCATGGCGCAGGCCGTCACGTGCCATCTTCAGAATGTTGCTGATGCCCGCCTCCCCGGGGGACGGCTCCAGGTACATACCAGCGCGCCCGTGCAAAAAGAGAATGTCACCCTGTCCGTTGACCAGTGCAGCGGCTTGGGCAACCTGCTGCAGCAAGGTCTGCTCGGTGACCTCGCGCAAGGACAGCTTGGGTGCCGATGCAATTTTTCCAGGAATCATTGGCAGCGCTCCGTCCTTGATTGCAGGGGGGAGCAGGAAGCGTCCCAAGGCTGCCCGTTGCGCGCCCTGGAAATCTTCCTTGCGCTGATAGACCTTGGACTTGCGGTCCAGTGGTACGTACAGATCACTGAAGTCGCCCACCGTCTCGGACGTTCCCAGAAAGAGCATGCCGCCGGGGTTGAGCGCGTAGTGAAACAGCGAGATGACTTTCTTCTGCAGCTCATTGCCCAGATAGATCAACAGATTGCGACAACTGATCAGGTCGAGCTTGGAAAAAGGCGGATCCCTGATCAAGTCCTGCTCCGAGAACACCAGCAGGTCGCGAATGCTCTTGTGCACGCGGTAGGCGTCGCCGGTGGGCTCCGGCGTGAAAAATCGCGCCAGCCGTTCGGCCGAAATGTCGTCGGCGATGCTGGCGGGATAGATGCCGGCGCGCGCGATGGCAATGGCATTGCTGTCAATGTCGGTGGCAAAAACCTGGATCTTGTAGCTGTGCTTGAGCGTTTCCATGCGCTCCTGCAACAAGATGGCGATCGAATAAGCCTCTTCGCCCGTGGAGCAACCGGTGGTCCAGGCGCGCACCACGCCGCCCGCAGGCTTGGATGCAAACAATTTGGGTATCACCAGCGTTTCCAGTGCGGTAAAGGCTTCTGGATCGCGGAAGAAATTGGTGACCCCAATCAGCAGGTCACGAAACAGTGCTTCGACTTCAGCGGGCGTCTGCTGGAGGTATTTGACATAGTCGTCCATGCCCTCAATTTGATGAACCGCCATGCGCCTGTCGATGCGGCGGCAAATCGTGCTGGGTTTGTACTGGGAGAAGTCGTGCCCCGTCTGGGCGCGCAGCAGCACAAAGATCCGCTTGAGCGCACCTTCGGATTGTGGCGCGGCGGTGGTAGCCGTACGCGGGGGTTTTCCCAGTGCATGGGTGACATAGGCGATGAGTTGCGCCGGCATTTCAGCCGGTGGCAACTCATAGTCCACCAGGCCCGTGGCGATGGCGTTGTGCGGCATGGAGTCAAATTCACAGGACGCCATGTTTTGTGCCATGACCATGCCGCCGCCGTCCTTGATGGCCCGCACGCCCAGTGTGCCGTCGCTGCCGGTGCCGGACAGCACAACGCCAATCGCGCGTTCGCCCTGGTCTTGCGCCAGCGAGTGAAACAGGTAGTCAATGGGCAAGCGGTGACCCCGCGCAGCCGTGGGTTCCAGCAAATGCAGGGTGCCGTTCAAAAACGCCATGTCGCGGTTGGGCGGGATGATGTAGACACAGTTGATTTGCACCACCATGCCGTCGGTCACTTCAAACACGGGCATGCGGGTGGCACGCTGGATCAACTCGGTCAGCAGGCTCTCGTGGTCGGGAGCCAGGTGCTGCACCAGCACAAAGGCCATGCCGGGTTCCCGGTCGGCGGGCATGCCCGAGAAGAAGGCCACAAAGGCGGCCAGGCCACCGGCGGACGCGCCGATGCCCACAATGGGAAATGGCGTCGGAGGGGTGGCTTCCGGTGTTACCGAGGACGTCACGTGAGGTGCTCCTGAAATAATAGCTGCTTGCGCACAATCTACGGGGGCTAGAGCCCTATTCGGTACTTGAAACTGGTTCGGATTTGGTGCGCGCCAACTCCAGGCTCATGTCCAGCGCCTGCATGAACTCGCCAATTTTAATGGGCTTGGTCAGGTAGCGAAGGAACCCGGCTTCCAGTCCCTTTTCGATGTCGCGCGGCATGGCGTTGGCGCTCAGGGCCAGCACCGGAATGTGGCGGGTCAAGGCGTCCTCGCGCAGCAGGCCCAGGGCCTGCAGTCCGCTAATGCCCGGCAGATTGATGTCCATCAGGATCACATCCGGCAGGTGGGCGCGCGCCATTGCAATGCCGCGCAGGCCGTCCGAGGCGCGCAACAGGCGCATATCCGGCCGCCGGGAAATGAGCTGCGCCACCAACTCCATATTGGCCTGGTTGTCTTCCACGTAGAGCAGGGTGCGCAGGGGGGCGCCGTCCTGAAGCGGGATCGGGTCTTGCACGGTGTCCACCTCGTCGTCCTGCGCAAGCGCATGGGGTTCTGCCAGATTCAGTTCAATCCAGAACTCGCTGCCCACCCCGGCGGTGCTCTGCGCGCCAATGGTGCCGCCCATCAGCTCCACCAGGCGTTTGCTCACCACCAGGCCAATGCCGGTGCCTTCTTCGGTGCTGTCTTCCTGGCCCAGCCGGTTGAAGGGTTGAAACAGCTGTGCCAGTTGCAGGTCAGTCAAGCCCTCGCCTGTGTCCCGCACACTGATGTGCAGGCGTTCTGGGGTGGCGGCACGAAAAGTCACGTCCACGGTGCCGTTGGTGCGGTTGTATTTGATGGCGTTGGTCAACAGGTTGACCATCACCTGCTTCACACGGGTGCGGTCCGCATCGACAAAACAGGGCGCATTGAAATGGGGAAAACGCATGAGAATGCCCTTCTTGTGCGCCTGTGGCTCGATCATGGTCTGGCAATCGAGCAACACCTCGGGCAGCGATACGGGCTCCATCGACATGGACAGGCGCCCGGACTCGATCAGCGCCAGATCCAGAATCTCATTGATCAGCTCCAGCAGGTACCAGCCCGCTTTGAGAATCTGCTCAATGCTGCCCGCTTGGGCCGGTGTGGGCAAGGGCTGGCCGGACTCCATCAACTGGGCAAAGCCCAGGATGGCGTTGAGCGGTGAGCGCAATTCGTGGCTCATGCTGGACAGAAACTCGGACTTGGCCAGGTTGGCCTTGTCGGCGGTCGCCCGGGCCGCTTCCAGTTCCATGTTCTTGATCTGCAGTGCACGGTCCAGGTGGGCGCGTTCGGCTTCAACGAGCTTGCGCGCGGTGTTGTCGGTGCCAATGAGCAAGTAGCCAATGATGGCGTTGTCGTCGTCGCGCAGCGCGGTGACCGACACCACGGCGGGGAAGCGGCTGCCGTCCTTGCGGATGTAGGTCAGCTCATAGATGTCTTCAATGCCACGCGAGGCCTTGAACACCAGTGCCTCGAAGCCCGGTCTGATCTCGGTTTCCAGTTCCGTGCTCAGGGTCTGGGCGCGGGCAATGATTTCCTGCGGGTCGGAGATGTCGGCCGGCGTGATCTTGTTCATCACCTCGGCGGCCGTATAGCCCAGCATGCGTTCGGCGCCGACGTTGAAAATCTGGATCACGCCTTTGGCGTCGGTGGCGATGCTGGAGAAGTTGGCACTGTTGAAAATGGCGCTTTGCAGGGCCCCGGCCTTGCGCAGCGCCTCTTCGGCCTGCTTGCGTGCGGTGTTGTCGGTGCCAATGAGCAAGTAGCCAATGATGGCGTTGTCGTCGTCGCGCAGCGCGGTGACCGACACCACGGCGGGGAAGCGGCTGCCGTCCTTGCGGATGTAGGTCAGCTCGTAGATGTCTTCAATGCCACGCGAGGCCTTGAACACCAGGGCCTCGAAGCCCGGTCTGATCTCGGTTTCCAGCTCCGTGCTCAGGGTCTGGGCGCGGGCAATGATTTCCTGCGGGTCGGAGATGTCGGCCGGCGTGATCTTGTTCATCACCTCGGCCGCCGTATAGCCCAGCATGCGTTCGGCGCCCACATTGAAAATCTGGATCACCCCTTTGGCATCGGTGGCGATGCTGGAGAAGTTGGCGCTGTTGAAAATGGCGCTTTGCAGGGCCCCGGCCTTGCGCAGCGCCTCTTCGGCCTGCTTGCGTGTACTGATGTCGCGCAAAATTCCGGTGAAGTAACGCTGCCCTCCCAGCATCATCTCGCTGACGGCAATTTCCAGGGGGAAGAAGCTGCCATCCTTGCGAAAGCCCATCACCTCGCGGCCCTGGCCCAGCGTGCGCGCCTCGTCGCTGACACCGTAATACTCCAGCGACACATTGTGCTGCTCCTGGTCCAGCTCGGGTATCAGAAAGCCGAATCCTTTGCCCGTGAGCTCGGAGGCGCTGTAGCCAAAAAGGTGTTCGATGGCCGGGTTGACCGACTCAATAATGCCGCCGTGCGCATGCAGTGTGACCACGCCGTCGCCAACCGTGTTAAGAATCGTCTGAACCCGTGCCGCACTGTCGCGCAGCGTTTGTTGGGCGGCATACTCATCGGTCACATTGCGAAACACCAGCACCGCGCCCACGACCAGACCTTCGGGATTGCGAATGGGGGCGCAGCTGTCGGCAATGTCGAATTCACGGCTATCGCGTGCAATCAAGACGGTGTGGTTGGCCAGCCCCTGGACGGTGCCCTGGGACAGGGTTTCCGCCACCGGAATGGTGGCAAGCTGGCGGGTGTCCTTGTTGACGATGTGAAACACCTCGTCGATCGGCTTGCCCTTGGCCTGCACATGCGTCCAGCCGGTGAGTTCTTCTGCCACCGGGTTGAGCAGCGTGACGCAGGCCGCCGCGTCGGTCGCAATGACCGCATCGCCGATCGAATTCAGCGTGACGCCGAGTTTTTGCTCACTGTCCTGCAAGGAGCGGTTGGTCTGCTGGAGCAGCCGGTTGGTGGCCATCTGGGCCTCCAGCAAGTGCTGGGTTTCGCTGTGCACCAGGTCTTTGAGCCGTTGCTGCGCGGCGCGGTAGCTTGCATAGGCAACATACAGCGCCAACAGCGAGGCCAGCATGCCCACGCTCACAATGATGGCAAACAGGCGCCGCATGCTGGCGTCGAACTCGGTGTTGTGCTGCGCCTGGATGTCATTTTCAATCTGGACGATGCTGTGCATCTCGGCCCGGATCGTATCCATCAGGCGTTTGCCTTCGCCACTGTTGATCAGCGCCAGCACGCCGGTCATGTCATGGTTGCGACGCAGGGCGATGGTTTGGTCTATTTCTGCCATCTTGGCGTCCAGCAAGGGCGCCATGGCGTCCAGATGCTGTTGGGCCGCAACGCTGGTGGTCAGTTGGCTCAGCCGGGTCAGGTGCACCTTCATGCCATCGCGCACCACCAGATAGGGCTGCAGGTAGGCTTCGTCCCCGGTGAGTGAATAGCCACGCTGGCTGGTTTCGGCATCCTTGAGGTCGGACAGGACCTCGTCCGCAGCTCCAATGACGTCGCGCGAATTGCGGCGGTGGTCGGATGCCTCTTCAATCTGGTGGTAGGACCAGAACGTGAAGACCATGCCCAGGGTCATGAGCAGGAACAAGGCAGCAAGCCAGGTATACGTTTTTTGGGTGGTTTTCAAGGAGTGGGTACTTTCACAGGGAGCAATGGCCTTCCGCCTTATACGCGCATCCTTTGACTGAATGAAGATTACTTTATCGGCGCGCGTGGACGGGTGCCGTGCGCGAAGCTTAGCAAACGGATTGTTCGTGCTCTGTGCGCTGGGTAACTTTGGCCCGCTTTTATATGAAGAATGTGGCCCTGGCCCCCGTAGAATGTGCGCAAGCAGCTCCTGAATGCATAGCAAAATGTGAGCGCGCAGGGCTTTTGTGCGCGGTGGTGCGCCCGGCACTACCACAGGCGGCATGGGCCACCAAGTGACCAGTCCAACGGAAAAAAAGAAGCGGGTTAACTGCGCAATTGCGCGGTTAACCCGCTGTCCGCCACGGAGCTTAGTGGCCGTGAGCGGCATCCTTGGCCGCTGCCTTGGCGTCTTTGACGACTTCCTTGGCATCGCCCAGCTTTTCTTCCAGCTTGCCGGTGACCTGCTTGTGCAAGCCCTTGGCCTGCTGCTCTGGGTTGCCGATGATTTTTCCGGCCTCTTCCTGCACTTTTCCGACGATGTCTTTGGCAATGCCGTGGACTTGATTTTTGTTCATGGTTGAATTCCTTTGAGAAGTTGATGGTTGACTGCATGAGGCCAATGAAGGCTCACGAATGAATACTAGGCAAGTGCAACCCATTGATCTGTGCGCTTGGGTACACAAGTGCCCTGCCGCAAACGCCGTGGTGTCCGGTTGCGGTCTGGCCGGACCAGGTTGGTGCAATGGCGCACCGACAGACTGGCAAGGCGCGGGCTACTCTGCGTTGCCATTACCGGCATGCAAAGAGGAGTCACACCATGTGGAGATACGTCTGTTCATTCGCCGTGCTGCTGTCGGCAAGCGCATGCTCTTCGCTGTTGCCAGTCTCGCACTCCGACGCTTCCTCATTCAATAGTTTCGAAGAGGCCCGCAGTGCCGTGGTGGCCCTGGTGCCTATGAAAAGCTCCCGCAGTACCCCGGCCAATGGCGGGATTGATTTTGCCGCGCAACCCAATACCAAGATCCTGACGCATTCCGATGTGGTGCGGCTCCTGGTGCCGGCAGGTCTGCTCAAGCGCGAGGATCTGGACCCCGGCATTCTGGTCTGCGTGGAAGCACGCGATGCCTGCCAGGGCCTGGATATCAATGCATCCCGAATCGCGAAGACCAGGACCGGAAACTTCTTTGCGGACTTCATCAATTACCGGCAACGCACTGAAACAACCGGATGGCGGTTCAATGCATTGATCCTGTATGTCAATGATCTGGTGGTCTACCGGTCTTGGGGCGGCCAGCCCAAGGTCGACGAGCTGGATGTTTCCACCCGGCCCCTGGGTCCGTTCCAGGACTTGGGGCCGTCCCTGGTTTCAACCGGGCGCTAGTTTCATACCGCTGCGGCAACCCGCCGCAGTGGTGTCATGTTTCTTGGTGCACTGGCCCCGGCACGGGCATCGCCCCAACGCAGCTGTGACGCCTCATCGCCCTGGTACAGGGTCTCGCCCCGGCGGTTGACGCAGTACTGGCGTGACACGATCATCTCGTTGAAATGCATGTCGGCGGCAATCCGTGTGTACTCAAACAGGATGCTGCGGGTAATGCGGGCACCGGAGCGCACCAGGCTGCCGTGGCCGATCCATGCCGGGCCAATAATGCAGGCACCAGGCTCTACGCGCACGTTGGACCCGATATAGACCGGTCCCTGGATGTTGACCTGATCCCACGGGATCGATGTGTTCAGGCCCACCCAGATGCCCGGTCGGACCTCACGGCCCGGCATCTTCATGTACGCAATCTCGCCCCTGAGTACGCGCTGCAACACCGACCAGTAGTCGCTCACCCGGCCAATGTCCAGCCAGTTGAAAGGACGGTTCTGTACAAAGAAGGGAAGTTGTTCGGCCACCAGCTGGGGGAACAACTGGGAGCCTATGTCGTACACCTCGCAGGAAGGCACCTTGCCCAGTACCTCCGGCTCGAAGATGTAAATGCCGGTGCTGGCCAGGGTGGATCTGGCCTGCGCAGGCGCGGGTTTTTCCTGGAAGGACTGGATGCGGCCATTGCGGTCGGCCACCACGATGCCGTAGGACTGCACATCGGCCAGCGGGACCTCCAGAGCCACCACGCTGGCCACGGCGCCCTTTGCCCTGTGTTCCGCCAGTGCGGCGGTAATGTCCAGGTCGATCAATGCGTCGCCACACAGGACCAGAGTGGTCTCGTCAAAGAATCCGCCGAAGTCCTGAATGCCGCGCATGCCCCCGGCTGACCCCAGGGGGCGGGGCAGTATGTCGCCGTGGTCGCGCACACCTTCATAGGCGTACCCAATCTCCACCCCCCAGCGGTGCCCGTCGCCAAAGTATTCCTCGATCCTCTGGTGATGAAATGCCACGTTGACCATGATCTCGGTGATGCCATGGCGCGCCAGGTGTTCAATCAAATACTCCATCAATGGCTTGCCCAGTATGGGCACCATGGGTTTTGGCAGGTCCTGCGTCAGTGGACGTACGCGGGTGCCTTGCCCCGCCGCAAGAATCATTCCTTTGGCCATTCAATGTGTCTCCAATATGTGGGTATGCCGAACCCAGGTGCGCTGTGCCCTGGCTGGTGCAGGCACGATCGTATGGAATCGGTTGCCGCTGCGCTGTCTGCTGGCACACACAGCGCGCCGCGCAGGTGCACGGTGTGTTCGCCAACGAACTGACGCGGGCACCGTGCTTGCGTAATCTTGGGTTTTTGACCCCAACAGGAGCTATTGATGAAACCAGTTTTTAGAGCAGCGCTCACCGTAGTCGCCGCGGTTATCGCAACCCAGGCGTTTGCTGAAGTTACATTTTTTGAGCACGAAAACTTCCAGGGACGGTCGTTCACGACGGAACGCCAGATTGGAAACCTTGGACGCGCCGGCTTTAATGACCGTGCATCGTCGGTTATTGTTGGTGGGGAGCGAGGGACCCGCTGGGAGGTTTGCGATGACGTCCGCTTTGGGGGACGCTGCATGATTTTGCGCCCCGGACACTACCCGTCTCTCAACGCCATGGGCCTGAACGACCGCGTGTCATCGGTCAAGATGGTAGACCGCAATGGCCGTGATGTTGCTGACCGTCTGGCTCCGGTGCCTTTGGGTTCGCAGGTCACGTTCTATGAGAACGAGGGCTTTCAGGGCCGCACGTTTTCCGTAGATCAGCCGGTTGAAGATTTTTCACGTACAGGGTTCAATGACCGCGCCTCCTCCGTGGTGGTGCTGGGCCAGCGCTGGGAAGTGTGCCAGGACAGCCGCTTCAACGGACAGTGCATGGTGTTGAACCCGGGTCGCTATGGCTCGCTGGCGGCCATGGGCATGAATGACCGCATTTCATCGGTTCGCGCAGTGGACTGGAATGTGCGCGTCGATGACCGCCGCTTTGCTCCCGCGCCCGTAGCGGTCTACGACAACCGTCGTCGCGATGAAGAGCGCATCTATGAGGCCAACGTCACGTCCGTGCGAGCCGTCGTGGGCCCACCCGAAAAGCGTTGCTGGATGGAGCGTGAAGAGGTTGCCGCAACCCGCGGTGAGGCCAATGTGGGTGGCGCGGTGGTCGGTGCGCTGATTGGCGGCGTTCTGGGTCACCAGGTGGGTGGCGGTGTAGGCAAGGATCTGGCCACCGTGGGCGGTGCAGTAGCCGGTGCGGCGGTAGGCGCCAATGTGGGCCGCAACAACAACGGTCAGCCCGCGACCACCCGTGATGTACAGCGCTGCTCCGAGCGGCCGAGCAGTGCAGCTCCGGCGTTCTGGGACGTGTCCTACAACTTCAGGGGATTGGAGCACCGCGTGCAGTTGACCGCTGCGCCCGGATCCACGATCTCGGTCAATGCGCAGGGTGAGCCCCGCAACTGATCCACTGCCCAGGATGGCCTAGCGCCATCTTGGGCGGGCAAACAGCCGGCGTTTGAAACCCGCGCTTCTGTTTCGCAGCAGGTGTACAAGGGCAAAAGCCAGCTGGGCTGCGGCCAGAGCCAGCAAAATCCAGAACAATGCAGGGCGAATGCCAGCGGGCGCGTGACCTTCCTTCGCGTGGATGATCCAGGCGAAAGCGATCGTTGCCACGAGAAGGATCAACCTCACCCAGTGCATCAGCACGGCGGTGTGGCCCTGCCGTCCGTGGCTCTGAAAGTGGGGCAGGGCCGTGCCGCCACGCTGGCTGGAGGGATGGTTCGATTGGCCCATTTGCGCGTTACCGGGTCACTGGCACGTCCGATGGCCGCTTGACGCGCAGCCGATCACACCTGGGACTTGAAGTAATGGAATGAATGCGTGAACGCGTCACGCACTTTTTCCATCTCGCTCACCATGGTTTCCCAGGTTTCTTCGGTGGCGGTTTTCATGTCGTCCAGTTTCGCCACGGCGAGTTTGGACTGGTGGCGCAGCTTGCGCATTTCTTCCCGGTACATATCGCGGGCGTCTTCCCTGGCTTCCTCCGCCTTGGCGTCGAGCGTGTTCATGTTGGCGTTGAGTTCATCGAGTTGGGTCTTCATTTTCTCGATGTAGATGGATTGCTTGGTCATGGTGAGTTTTCCTTTTTGAGAGTGGACTGGTTGCCAGTGGCACCGGCGTCACGGATCTAGAATAGACAGCGGACGGCACAGGGTCTGTTCGCCCGCGCACAGATGAATGGGGTTGAACGCCCTATTCTCACAACTGCCGCCTTTGCGGCGAGGTACCGGGAACGCCATGCAAATCAAACGGATTCTTCGTCTGTCACTCGCGGCTTGCGCCAGCGTGCTCTTCTCGGCCTGCGCCGCGTTGCCGGAGGTCAACTATTTGAAGGATCCCTTGCCGCAGGGTTCCATGCCCACGGTCACCAGTGCCCAGGGGACGATGAGCCGGCAATCGAGCAGTGCGTTACTGGCAAAGCGCTGGAAAAATTCTTATGTTGATGGCAAGGCACTGGCCCAGCTGGAGGAGCTTGCCACCGGCAGACCGCTGATTGCGGGCAACAAGGTGACGCTGCTCTACGATGGTCCCCAAACCATGGCGTCGATGATCGCGGCCATTGAAGCCGCCAAAGACCACATCAATCTGGAGACCTACATATTTGACCAGGATGCGGTTGGTCTGCAGTTTGCAGAACTGTTGATGGCACGCCAGCGTGCTGGCATCCAGGTGCATGTGATCTACGACGCCATTGGAACGATTGGTACGCCCCAGGCATTCTTTGACAGGATGCGCGACGCGGGTATCCGCCTGGTGGCGTTCAACCCCGTCAATCCGCTGAAACTGGTGGGCCCGTGGGAGCCCAATAACCGGGACCATCGCAAGATTCTGGTGGTTGATGGGCTGGTTGCATTCACCGGCGGCGTCAACATCAGCAGCACCTACGCCAACAGCTCCCTCTTTCGGTCCAAGTCACGCGACCACGCCAAGGTCGGATGGCGCGATACCCACATCCGGATCGAAGGTCCGGCTGTTGCCGCGCTGCAGTGGGAGTTCCTGAACAATTGGGCCAGTCAATTGGCACCCGATCTCAGCGACAGCAACTTCTTTCCGCAGTTGCACAACGTCGGGGACAAGCTGGTGCGCATTCTGGCCAGTGCGCCCGATGGCGACCAGGACATTTACGCCGCCTACCTGGTGGCGATCAACACGGCGGTAACGTCCATCCACATCACCTGCGCCTATTTTGTTCCCGATGTCCGCATTCTGCGGGCGTTGACCGATGCTGCACGCCGTGGCGTGGATGTCAGGATCATCTTGCCCGGTGTCAGGGAGAGCGGCTTGGTCTTTTATGCCGGGCGCTCTTTCTACCAGGACATGTTGACCAGTGGCGTGCGGGTCTATGAGCTGCAGATTTCCGTACTGCACGCAAAAACCGCCGTCATCGACCGGCTCTGGTCGACTGTGGGGTCCACCAATATCGATACGCGCAGTTTTTTGCACAACTACGAGATCAATGCCGTTGTTTTTGACAACGAATTCGGTCTCGCCATGGAGGCGGCCTTTGATGAGGATTTGCGCTATTCCGAGGAAGTCACACTCGAAAAGTGGAATCAGCGACCGCTGGCCGACCGCATGAAGGAATGGGCCGCCCGCCGGCTTGAATACTGGTTGTAACGCCGGTCACCCGAGGCAACCCACATGAGCAGGAAATCCCCATGAATTTTGTGAGGCAGGCGCAGGGAATTTCCGCGCCGCGCCGTGCCTGGCGCAGCGCGCCGTTTGTCGCATGGGTCCTGGTGCTGAGTGCCTGCGGCGAGATGGCGACGTTGCCGTTGTCCGCCGGCACGGGGCCCAGTCCGACGTTGCCAGCGCCCGCCACCCCACTGATCCCCACCGTCAACATTGCGCCTGCCAAGGGGTGGCCTGTGGGTTCGCGCCCGCAGGCGGCACCGGGTACCCGTGTTGCAGCGTTCGCCCGCGACCTGGATCACCCGCGCTGGCTGTACGTGCTGCCCAACGGTGACGTGCTGGTGGCCGAGACCAATGCGCCGCCCAAGCCCGACGACGCGCAGGGGATACGGGGCTGGCTGATGGGCCTTGTGATGAAACGGGCGGGTGCCGGTGTACCCAGCGCCAATCGCATCACGCTGTTGCGCGACACCGATGGCGATGGCGTGGCGGATGTTCGGACCGTGCTGCTGGAGGGATTGAACGCGCCGTTTGGCATGGCGCTGGTGGGCAGCAGCCTGTATGTCGCCAATTCAGACGCGGTACTGCGGTTTCCCTACGCTAGCAGTGACACGCGCATTGTGGCGCGTGGCACGCCGGTCGTGGCACTGCCGGCGGGCCCGGTCAACCACCACTGGACCAAGAACCTGATCGCCAGTCCCGATGGACGCACGCTGTTTGTCACCGTGGGTTCAAACAGCAATGTGGCAGAACGGGGCATGGAGCTTGAGGCGCAGCGCGCTGCCATTTGGGAGGTTGATGCCCAAAGCGGTGCACACCGGATATTTGCGTCTGGCCTGCGCAACCCCGTTGGGCTGGCCTGGGAGCCCCACAGTGGCGCGTTGTGGACGGTGGTCAATGAGCGGGATGAACTCGGCAGCGACTTGGTGCCCGACTACCTGACGTCGGTGCGCGACGGCGGATTTTACGGTTGGCCCTACAGTTACTACGGCCAGAATGTGGATCAGCGTGTGACACCGCAGCGGCCCGACATGGTGGCCCGGGCGCTGGTGCCGGATTACGCGCTAGGCCCCCACACGGCGCCCCTGGGGCTGGCTTCGTCCGTTGGCACATCGCTGCCCGCGGTCTTTGCCAACGGCATGTTTG
>Ga0208888_100359_pt1 | contig 22584 bp, 19 predicted proteins | sample LakWasM115_HOW13_2_FD_183929 | JGI IMG/M metagenome (GOLD analysis project Ga0208888, IMG submission 183929) | Freshwater sediment methanotrophic microbial communities from Lake Washington under simulated oxygen tension - Sediment Metagenome... | ecosystem: Environmental > Aquatic > Freshwater >...
TACGGATTCATGTTTAAAAATCAAGAATTGAAAGGGAACTTCAACATGGCTTCCAATCAGTTTGCCGTTTCCGATTTTATGACGACAGAAGCTCCAAAAGCAAATGAAAAACCAAAAGAAGCGGTTAAGATTCCAGCGTACCTAAATTGCTCGCTAACCGCCAAAGCCAATACTGTTTTATATGATAATTTGGTGTTGAAAAACGTTTCGGGTAAAATCATTTTGAAAGACCAAAAGGCCACCTTAGAAAATGTAAAATCATCCATATTTGGCGGACAAATTGCGGCCAATGGTTCGGTTTCTACCAAAGGAAAAACACCAATTTTTGACATGAATTTAGGCTTAAGTGCGGTGGATATTCAACAAACCTTCACCCAATTAGATATGTTGAAGAAAATCGCTCCCATTGCCGGCGTGATTAATGGAAAACTAAACTCTACTATCAAACTTTCCGGAAATTTGGATGCCAAAGAAATGACTCCTGATTTGAATACATTAACTGGTGATTTGGCTGGTCAATTGTTATCCACTACCATCAATCCGAGCAATTCCGAATTATTGACCAAGTTGGATGACAATGTCAGTTTTATCGACTTAAAGAAACTCAACCTCAACGATTTGAAAGCGGCCTTAACGTTCCAAAACGGAAAAGTAACCGTGAAGCCTTTTGATCTAAAATACCAAGATATCAAAGTGAATGTTTCCGGCCAACACGGTTTTGATCAGAACATGAATTATGCCGTGAAGTTTGATGTGCCTGCCAAATACTTAGGGGCCGAAGCCAATAAATTGATTGCTAAATTATCGCCTAGCGATGCCAATAAATTGGAAAACATTCCCGTAAATGCGATTCTTTCTGGGAATTTTAAAAACCCGAAAGTAACGACCGATATGAAAAGCGCCGCGACGAATTTAACCAACCAATTGGTCAAACAACAAAAAGAAAAGTTAGTAAAACAAGGTACCAATGCGCTAGGCAATTTAATCAATGGGGCTACCAAAAAAGACAGCACCAAAACCAATACTCCGGTTAAAGAAGATATCAAAAAGCAAGCAGGCGATTTGTTGAACGGCTTGTTTAAGAAAAAATAACTAGAGCGAAATACTCACTTGATAGCCTTCGGAACTTCGAATATTAAACACGGTTCCGTCTTCAAATAGCAAATATTGCCCTTTTATTCCCATCAAAACGCCTTTGAAAAGAGGCGTTTTTTCTAAACTCAAACTAGTCACTTTCTTCGGATACGACAAGACGGGATACTGCAGTTCGTACAAGTCGTTTTTCTCATTATAGAAATACTCTTGCACTTCTTGAGGAAGAAAAGGTTGCACGTTGGCTTTCTCGCGAATAAGATCCGTACTCACAATATCATTCGTTAGCATCTTTCTCCAATTCGTTTTATCAGCAAAATGGTTTTTCAAAGCGACTTCAGTGATGCCAGCCAAATACCGATTTGGAACTTCCACAATGGCAATAGCCTTTTCAGCACCTTGATCAATCCATCGGGTTGGGACTTGCGTCTTACGCGTCACTCCTACTTTAACTTCACTCGACAACGCCAAATAAACAATGTGCGGTTGCAATTGTACTTTCGTTTCGTAGTCTAAATCGCGATCAGCGATGCCTAAATGTGCCGTACTTAACTCGGGATTCATGATCCAGTCGCCCACAGCCGGACTCGAATAAAAACAGTCGTAGCAAAATCCTTGACGAAAAATCTTTTTCTTTTTTCCACAATTCAAACATTGGTAGCCTTCCATTTGAATCGTAATTTCTTTGTTCAGCACTTGGTTGACATTCAGGAAACTTTTTTCAAAAACGAGATAATATTGAATTGGGTTTCCGAATTCTGTTTGCATTTTGGTCAGCACACCTTGATAAGTCATCGTTGGGTTTAGGATTTGAGTAATTTTTTAGTATTTTTGGTAACGCAGTAAAGTTATGGATTTGAATTCGGATTTTTCAAATCGCAAATCGTAAATCGTAAATCAAAATGCCAATACCAATTATCAATTCTTTTGCCTCGTGGGTTTTGAAGCAACGCATTCATCAAATGGAGTTGTTTTTAAAATACCCGAATGAAGTTCAAGAAGAATTGCTCATGAATTTGATACGATCTGCCGAAAGTACTTTTATTGGCATGAAATACGATTTCTCTTCGATTAAATCCTATCAAACGTTTACCGAACGTGTTCCTATTTCCACTTACGAAGAATTGCAACCCTTAATCGAGCAAACGCGCCGTGGCGAGCAAAACATCATTTGGAACAACCCCATAAAATGGTTTGCCAAATCCAGCGGCACTACCAATGCCAAAAGCAAGTTCATTCCGGTGAGCAACGAAGCCTTGGAAGATTGCCATTACAAAGGCACCAAAGATTTGCTGTGTTTGTACTTGAACAACAACGAAAATTCTGAACTGTTTTTGGGAAAGAGTTTGCGCTTGGGTGGCAGTTCTCAAATCTACGAAGACAACAATACGTATTTCGGAGATTTGTCGGCAATCCTTATTGAAAACATGCCAATTTGGGCCGAATTCAGTAGCACGCCTAGCAACCGTGTTTCGTTAATGAGCGAATGGGAATCCAAAATCGCAGCCATTATCAGTGAAACGAAAAATGAAAATGTAACCAGCTTTGCCGGCGTTCCTTCGTGGATGTTGGTGTTGCTCAATAAAATATTGGAAGAAAGTGGCAAAGCCAACCTATTGGACATTTGGCCTAACCTAGAAGTATATTTCCATGGCGGCGTGAGCTTTGATCCGTATCGAGAACAATACAAAAAAATACTTCCAAAAGGCGATTTTAAATATTACGAAATCTACAATGCCTCCGAAGGCTTTTTTGCCATTCAAGATTTAAACGGTTCCAGTGAATTGCTCTTGATGTTGGATTATGGTATCTTTTATGAATTTATACCGATGGATGTTTTTGGTACTTCGGAACAAACAGCGGTTCGCCTTGCCGATGTCGAATTAATGAAAAATTATGCCGTGGTGATTACCACCAATTCTGGATTGTGGCGCTATCTCTTGGGCGATACCGTTCGCTTTACTTCCTTGAACCCCTATCGCATTCGGGTAACGGGTAGAACCAAACATCACATCAATGTTTTTGGAGAAGAATTAATGGTGGAAAACACCGATATGGCCATCGCCAAAGCCTGCGCCATTACCAATACCGAAGTCGTAGATTATACCGTGGCTCCTATTTTTATGCAAGACAAAGAAAAAGGCGCTCACGAATGGATTATTGAATTCAAGAACAACCCTGAGAACCCCACGGCTTTCAAAACAATCCTAGACGAAACCTTACAATCGCTGAATTCGGATTACGAAGCTAAACGCTATAATAACATGACTTTAAATCCGTTAGTCTTAAACATCGCTCGTCCAAACTTATTTTACGATTGGTTGAAAGACAATGATAAGTTAGGCGGTCAGCATAAAATTCCAAGATTGTCCAACCAGCGCGATTATCTAGAACAACTAAAAAACTTATCGACACCTGTACATCGATCATGAAAAAAGTATGCGCAATAGTGCTTCTCCTTTCCTTCCTACTCTCTTGTGGACCACATCGAATGCGTTGCGGTGCCACCGGAATCTGTGAAACTTCTTCCCAAAAAAAAGATAAAAAAAACTCCTAATGTTGTAACAGTTTTGAGCAAGCGTCGTCTAGTAGGCATCATCAATCAAAATCATTACACATGAAATCATTACTTTTCGCCACATTGGTTCTCCTGAGTTATTCGGTAACGGCACAGGAAATCAAAAGCACTTCCGAATCCCCAAAAAGTACCGCCGCGCAAGATTCCGTTAAAAAAGCACCCAGTCCAAAAACACTCCAAGAAGTCACCGTTTTCGGAAACAAAAAACAATACCTCAAAGTAGAATCCGATAAGACAACAGTGAATGTCAAAAACAATCCCATGCTCAACAGCGGGAGTAGCTTGGACGCCGTTAAGAAATTACCCGGTGTGATTACTTCTCCTACGGGAAGTTTGACCTTAAACTCCAAAAACGTAGCCATCTACATTGACGGCGCACCCAGTTCTTTAAGCGGAACGGATTTGCAAAACTACTTGTCGAGCTTGCCGGCCAACGCTATCGAAAAGGTCGAGTTGATCTACAATCCCGGGGCTTCTTTCGACGCTAATTCTAGTGGTTCTGTGATTAATATCGTGACCAATTCGAAACGCATGAAAGGCATCAACGCCAGTTTCAACATGAATTACAATTTCAACAAGTACCAAAAACCTAGTCCGCAAATCTTGCTCAACGGAAAAAAAGACAATTTAAGTTGGCAAACTATGCTGGGCTATAATTACATCGATGGTGAAAACAAAACGCAAAACGACCAAACGTTTACCTCTTTTACCCCAAATAAAAAATTATTCCAAGAAAACTTTAGAGTAACCACCAATCGGAATTTGTATTGGAGAACGGGAACCAACTATAAACTCAGTGAAAAATCAAACTTGTTGTTCAACTACAATGTAAACCTTGGGAACGATCGCGATGTAGCGCAAACCAAAACCTTGAGCGAAACCATCAATTATAGCGATGATGGCGTTACCAAAATCAAAAACGACAACCACGAAATCAGTTTGCAATTCAAAACCAAATTGGACACCCTCGGCACCACCTTCGATGTGACCGCCTTTACGAATATTTTTAACCGAAACCCGTTAAACAACTCCCGAAGCAACGCGAATACCTTCAACAAAAGTGATGTGAATTTTGATTTGAAAAACTACTATTTGAAGTATGATTTTTCCTTTCCTTTAAAACACCAATTCGCCATCAATACGGGTGGAAAATACAACATTTTAGAAGTGAATAATTTGGGAAAATACAATACGAATAGTGCTATCGACACCAATACGTTTACTGATTTTACCAATTTTGATTATACCGAAAACAACTTGGCGTTTTATGTCGAGGCTCGCAAGAAACTAAAGAAATTCAACTTTACGGCCGGACTTCGTTTTGAAGATTACAAAGTAGACCGTATCGGAAGCTCGAATAGCAGTGCCTCCACTCGAGTTAAATACAACAACACCAACTTCTTCCCGAATGTGAGTGCGTTGTATGAATTTAACGATCAAATGAATTTGAGCGCTTCTTATTCTAAAAAAATCAACCAGCCAAATTACAACACGATTGACCCGAACAACAGTAGTGCTACCAATGCCTACAATTCTTCTAATGGAAATTTGAACTTGAAACCTACATTTTACGACAATTACGAAATCAAATTTAGTGCGTTCCAATTCGTGCAATTGGGTGCCAATTACACTGTTACCAAAGACGACAACCGTTTTGTATTTGAAGCCAAACCCGGTGCTTTGGTCAGCAACCAATCGTTTCAAGCGTTCGATCGCATCAAAACCATGAGTGCGTTTGTATCGTTCCCGATTCCGCTAGATTATTTCTTGAAAGGTAAAGAGGAGTTTCAAAAACGAATGAATACCATTGACAAAATGAACTATATTTTCATTAATGTCAACTACGTAAAATCTACTACCGAAGGCTATTCGTTCCCTTTTAAAAACCAACCTATTTTGAACTACAATGCCCAAGCACAATTCATGTTGCCTTGGGAAATTACCAATACGATGTCGTATTTTATCTTACCTAAAGGAACCTGGGAGATTTATCAAATCACGAAACCCATTCAAGAGTTTGACATTTCCTTCAACCGTGATTTTATGAATAAGAAATTAAAAATAGGGTTGCACTGTTTTGATGTGTTCAATGCCAATCAGATTAATGCTACCATCGCAGCAGCCAATTTGAATACTGGTTTCTATCAAAAACCTGATTCGAGAACCTTCCGAGTTTCGTTGACTTATAACTTTGGAAACATGAAACTGCAAAAAGAAAACACCGACATTCAAATCGAAAAAGCCAATCAAGGTGGTGGTATTCTAAAATAAAAATACTCACAAAAAAACCCGTTGCTATACTGTAGCAACGGGTTTTTATTTTTTAGGCTTCTTTCTTTAGGAAGCTATTTCCAATCGTTTTAAAAGATTTTTACTTAAAGTATCTTTAGTATAATCTTTGTCAATTCTTAGTATTTTTTCATCGGAACTTGGCAAATCATACATCGCATCCGTAAGTATGGCTTCACATAACGAACGCAATCCTCGCGCTCCTAATTTGTATTCTAACGCTTTATCAACAATAAAATCTAGAGCGTCATCGGTGATGATAAACTCCACATCGTCCATCATAAACAACTTCTGGTATTGTTTGATTAACGCGTTTTTAGGTTCGGTTAAAATGGCCCGTAAGGTTTCACGATCTAGAGGATCCATGTGCGTCAATACGGGAAGACGACCGATAATTTCTGGAATCAATCCGAAATCTTTAATGTCTTTAGGTATGATGTATTGCAACAAATTGTCTTTATCGATATTGTCTACGTTTTTAGAAGTGCTATACCCCACCGCTTGACGATTCAATCGTTTCGAGATAATGCGTTCGATACCGTCAAAAGCACCACCCGCAATAAACAAAATATCTTTGGTATTGACTTCTACGAATTTTTGATCCGGGTGCTTGCGTCCTCCTTTGGGCGGTACATTCACTACCGTTCCTTCTAGGAGTTTCAACAAAGCTTGTTGTACGCCTTCTCCGGAAACATCTCTGGTTATCGAAGGATTGTCACTCTTACGAGCAATTTTATCAATCTCGTCAATAAAAACGATTCCTCTTTCGGCTTTAGCCACATCGTAATCGGCAGCTTGTAATAATCGGGTTAGAATACTTTCTACATCTTCCCCAACGTAACCCGCTTCAGTTAATACGGTAGCATCCACAATCGCCAAAGGCACGTCTAGCATTCTGGCAATGGTTTTGGCAACTAAGGTTTTTCCTGTACCGGTTTGTCCGACCATGATGATGTTGCTTTTTTCTATTTCAACATCGTCGTTCAATTGTTGTTGCATCAATCGTTTGTAGTGATTGTATACGGCAACAGCCATGACTTTTTTCGTTTGGTCTTGACCGATAACATATTGATCTAAAAAGGCTCTGATTTCTTTTGGTTTTTTTAGAACCAAGTCGGCAGCTAATTTAGAATTGCCATTGGTTTTTAATTCTTCCAAAACAATTCCATGGGCTTGTTCAATGCATTTATCACAGATGTGTGCATTGATCCCTGCAATTAATAGATTGGTCTCTGGTTTTTTTCTTCCACAGAAGGAACAATCTAATACTTCTTTTGCCATTATTTTTTATTTAAAGTTAAGTAGGGAACTTAAACTGTTTTATCTTCTTAATACCTCATCAATCATTCCGTATTCCTTGGCTTCGTCAGCAATCATCCAGTAATCGCGTTCGCTGTCTTTATGCACTTTATCAAAGGTTTGCCCCGAATGTTGCGAAATAATTTGATACAATTCATCTTTCAATTTCAACATTTCGCGCAAGTTGATTTCCATATCGGTAGCGACACCTTGTGCGCCTCCAGAAGGTTGGTGAATCATTACACGAGAATGCGGTAATGCCGAACGTTTTCCTGCTGCTCCCGCACACAATAAAACAGCTCCCATAGAAGCGGCCATACCGGTACAAATCGTAGCTACATCGGGTTTGATGTATTGCATAGTGTCGTAAATTCCTAGTCCAGCATACACGCTTCCACCTGGAGAATTCAAATAAATTTGAATGTCTTTAGAGGCATCGGCACTTTCCAAAAACAACAATTGCGCTTGCACGATGTTGGCAATTTGATCGTCGATTCCGGTTCCTAGAAAAATAATTCGGTCCATCATCAAACGTGAAAAAACATCTAACTGAGAGATGTTTAATTGGCGTTCTTCGATGATATAAGGAGTCATACCTGTTGGTGTCATAGCATTGACGATCTTATCGTAATACATATTGTTGACTCCATGATGTTTTGTAGCAAATTTTTTAAATTCTTTACCGTAGTTCATAGCAGTATTTCTTTTTATAGCTTTTTTAAATAAATTGAGCGTCAAAGCTTTCGTTTTGACGCCCAAATATAAGCATTTATTTTGATTTACTCTCCGTAAGAAGCGGCAATAAATTCTTGGTAAGTCACTTCTTTAGTTTTAGGATTTACTTTCTCCTTGAAAAGGTTGAGCATTTTCTCGCTCATCACTTGATCTGAAAGGCGTTTTACCTCTTCTTGATTCGACAAAACGCGAGCTACAATACCTTCTACATCCGAATCGGTTGGATTCATTTGCCCGAATTGTGCCATTTGTTTTTTAATCAATTCTGCAGTATACGCTTTCAAATCTTCAAACGTAATTTGTAAGTGATTTTGCGACATGATTTTGCCTTCGATCAATTGATAACGCAATCCGTTTTCAGATCTAGCAAATTCGGCTTCCGCTTGTTCTGGTGTTAAAGGTGTTTCTCCAACGGTTTGAATCCATCGTTTTAGAAAAGCGGATGGCAAATCGAATTTAGTGTTGGTTAACAGCGACTCGGTTACGTCGTTTAAGAATTTTTGATCGGCTTGCGTAGCAAATTGCTTCTCTGCATCTTCTTTGATTTTCGCTTTGATTTCTTCTACCGAGCTCACATTACCTTCACCAAACAATTTGTCAAACAACTCTTGATTCAATTCGGCTGGCTCGCTAGTAGTGATTTCTTCAATCGTAAAGTTGACGTCAATATCCAATCCGTGCACGTCATCGTGACCTACTTTTAAGTAGTCCATCAATTGGTGATCGTCAGCGAAAAGCCCTTTGGTTTTCAAAACAACGACATCGCCAACTTTTTTACCCAAAAAGGCGTCCCCTGTCTTTTTGTCTTTGAAAATGTCTAAAGTAATTTGTGCTGGATTGTTAATTCCTTGTGCTTCATTATTGAAAGTTCCCGAAATATCATCTCCTGCTTCAATTGTATCTTTAGGCAACATTTTTCCGTATTGTTTGCGGATGCGGGTTACTTGCTCTTCCAACAGGGTATCGTCTGCCACAATTTTATACTGGGTTATGTTTTTCACCACGGCCATATCGACGTCGAAGGTTGGTGTTAATCCCAATTCGAATTCGAACGTAAAATCTTTGGCATCCCAATCGAAATTCTCATTGATTTTAGGTAACGGATTTCCTAAGATATCCAATCGTTCTTGTTGCAAGTATTTGCTTAGATTTTCTTGCACAATTTTATTTACCTCTTCCAACAAGACGGCTTTTCCGTATTGTTTATGAATCAAACTAAACGGCACGGCACCTTTTCGGAAACCCGGAACCGTAGCTGTTTTTAGATATCCTTTTAACACTTTATCCACTTTAGACGCATAGTCTGCTCTCAAAACTTCTACGGTTAGAATGGCATTCAATGCATCTACATTATTTCTTGTAATATTCATCTTTATATAAACTAAAATTGGGTGGCAAAATTAGAACATTTTCACCACCCAAACAAGTTTTTAAAAGTATTGTAAGAATATTATTTTTTGTCTGTTAATCCATAAAAAACGGATTGCGAAATCGAAAGCACAATGCTGAATAATAAAGCGGTCCAAAAATGCGCAATGTGAAAACCACCGACAATTTTGGTGCACAACAAAATAATCAACGCATTAATCACTAATAGAAACAATCCAAACGTGATTAGCGTAACAGGCAGTGTCAGCAATATTAAAATGGGTTTTACAAAAATATTGAGCAAGCCCAAGACCACTGCAACAATAATCGAAGTAGTAAAACTAGCCACGACCACGCCTGGCATGAAATGGGCAATCACCATGACTAAGATGGCGGTGATTAGAATTCGGAGTACTAGATTCATAGGGATTGATTTATAATTCAAAGGTATTGAAAAGTTTGGTGGAATAAAAGCTGTTTTTAGGAGTCCTTTCAACTACCCTTTGTTCGAGAGTGCTTCGAGGATCCTTCGATTGTATTCGAGAAAAAAGGGCATTTCCCGAACGATCCTCGAACAACACTCGAAGGAACGTGCTAAAAAAGTCGAAATTATGCGCCCTCAGTATTCGTTCAAAAAAGCACTAGTAATCTCAAAAAACAGTTTTGGGTTTTCGGCATGCAACCAATGCCCCACATTGGGGATGGTTTTTAAAACGGCATTCGGAAAGTGCTGTAGAATTCCGGCCCAGTCTTCGTCTTTGATGTAGTTGGAATTGCCGCCGCGCACAAACAAAGTTGGTTTGTCGAAATGAGCTTCAGGAGCTAAGGCGGTTCCGATTTGTTCGATTTCTTTGTTGAAAACTGGAAGGTTAAATCGGAAGGCTAGCTGCCCAGGTTCTTGCCAATAGAGGCTTTTTAGTAAAAACTGTCGGGTTCCAAAATCGGGAATGTAGCGGGCTACGATTTCGTCTACTTGGTTGCGTTCAGGTTTTTGGGTGAAATCTACGGCGTTGAGTCCGGCAAGAATGTCTTGATGGTGCGGGGCGTAGTATTTGGGTCCGATATCGCCAACAATTAATTTGTTGATCAACACGGGTTGCGTTGTTGCTAGTAGCATTGCCACTTTGCCACCCATCGAATGCCCAATGATGTCGGTGTTTTGAATGTTGTTTTCATGACAGTAATCAACGACGTCTTGTGCCATACTCTCGTAAGTAAAAACCTCTGAGTGAAAACTTCGCCCGTGATTTCTTAAATCTACTAAATGTACTTGATAGCCTAGGGCGGCATATTGGGTTCCGAGGGTTTTCCAGTTGTCGGACATGCCCAGGAATCCGTGAAGGATTAGTAAGGGTTTGCCGGTACCTTCGATTTTGGAGTAGAGCATTGGATTTATGATTTTTGATTACGATATCCGATTTTTGCGAGGGGTTGCGTGAGGGATTGGAGCGGCATCCTCGCAGTGCAACGGAGAGATACAGCGGAAAGCCCGACCCTTGTGGGCACGCCCCAAATTTATTTCAATTTATTCAAGTACATGTTTACGACATTATCTAAGCCCAAATAGAGCGCTTCGCAAATCAGGGCGTGGCCTATGGAAACCTCTAACAACCCAGGAATATTTTGTTTGAAAAACTGGATGTTGTCGAGGCTTAGGTCGTGTCCGGCGTTGATGCCGAGTTCGAGTTCGTTGGCCAATTCGGCGGCTTTGACATAGGGTTCGATGCCGTTCTGATTTCCTAACCCGTAGTCGTGCGCGAAGGCTTCGGTGTAGAGTTCGATGCGGTCGGTACCGGTTTTTTTGGCACCTTCAATCATCGAAAGTACGGGATCTACGAAGATGGAGGTTCGGATGTGGTGGCGTTGAAACTCTTGAATCACTTCGGTCAAATAGGCTTGGTGTTTCACGGTATCCCAACCGGCGCTGGAAGTGATGGCACCAATGGCATCGGGCACTAAGGTCACTTGTGTGGGTTGGAGTTCGAGGACTAAATCGATGAAATTGTGTTGTGGATTGCCTTCGATGTTGTACTCGGTATAGACTAGTGGTTTCAAATCGCGTGCATCTTGGTAGCGGATGTGGCGCTCGTCGGGACGCGGGTGAATGGTGATGCCTTGGGCTCCGAATTGTTGAATGTCTTGCGCTACTTTTAAGAGATTGGGCACATTTCCGCCTCTTGCATTTCTTAGGGTTGCAATTTTATTGATATTTACACTTAACTTTGTCATGGTGTAGGAACTTAAAAAGGAATTTTTAATTTTCGATGTGCACAAAAATACGAAGTTATCGTAGGTGTTATGGCATAAATTTGATTATTTTGCAAGAGCAAATAGGTTCGCCGATTATGACAGAAATTAAAGAGTATATCAACCGAGATTTTAAGGCCATCAACAGTAGTGATACGGTGGTTGACGTTCAGGATTTTTTCCATGAAATGTCTTTTTCGCACTTCCCGGTATTGGAAGACAGTGTTTATTTGGGGTGCATTGCTTTGGATGACATTGCAACCTTTGATGCCGATAAAAAAATAGCCGATTATCGGTATGCGTTGGAAACGTTTTTTGCGCGCGACACGATGATTTGGTTGGATGTCTTGGAAGTTTTTGCGAAGAACCACACCAATGTAGTACCGGTTTTGGATGAAAACAATGCCTATGTCGGGTATTACGAATTGGAAGACATCATTAAGTTTTTCCATGAAACGCCTTTTTTGAAAGAACCTGGAGGCATTATCGTAGTGCAAAAACCCGTGTTGGATTATTCGATGGGGCAAATCACTCAGATTGTAGAAAGCAACAATGGGAAACTATTGGGGTTGTTCATTTCGGAGGCGACCGTTGATACGGTACAAGTGACTATGAAAATTAGTTTGGGTGCGATGAACGATATTATTCAAACCTTTAGACGCTACAATTACGAGATCATTTCCGAGCATCACGAAGACAATTACATCAACAATTTAAAAGAACGATCGGATTATTTAGACAAATATCTGAACATATAAATTTGGGGTTAGGGGTTACTGATCCCTACTCCGCCTATCCACCAATCACCGAACCACCACTCTATGAAGGTAGCCATCTACGGACAATATTATCAAAACAGTACGGAGCCCATTATTAAAGACATCTTTGTTTTTTTTAATAGAAACCAAGTCGAGATGGTTATTGAAGCTGATTTTTTGAAGTTGTTGTATGAAAAGAAAATCGTAGAACGGGAATACAAAACCTTTAGCTCGCATACCGAACTCGATGCTACTTTCGACATGCTCTTGAGTATTGGAGGCGATGGCACGATGTTGCGTGCGGTTACATTAGTGCGCGATTCTGGGATTCCGATTTTGGGAGTAAATGCCGGACGATTGGGATTTTTAGCTTCAGTTCAAAAAGAAAATATCGCTAACTTTTTGCAGTATGTTATCGAAAAAAAATACACCATATCTTCAAGAAGTTTGTTGTCGGTGCACTGCAGTCCGGACAATAAAGAAATTGAAGCGATTGATTTTGCTTTGAATGAAATTTCGGTGAGTCGGAAAGACACGACTTCGATGATTACGATAGAAACCTATTTGGGCGGCGAATTCCTAAACTCTTATTGGGCCGACGGTTTGATTATTGCTACTCCAACAGGCTCTACGGGTTATTCGTTGAGTTGCGGCGGACCGATCTTGACTCCGAATGTATCGAGTTTGGTTATTACTCCTATTGCGCCTCATAATTTGAATGCACGACCGTTGGTTATTCCGGACCATACGGAGATCCGATTAAAAGTTACTGGGCGAGAGGACTTCTATTTGGTATCATTGGATTCGCGGATTGCTTCGGTGGCAAACGAATCGGTTTTGACAATTCAAAAAACGCCATTTCAAATTAATATGGTGGAAATTCCCGAGGAAACTTTCTTGAAAACCTTGCGCAACAAATTGCTTTGGGGCGAAGACAAAAGAAATTAGCCCTATTTTTACGGTTCGATATACTATACCTGCATAACTTCCCGTTTGTTTACTACCCTTTTAGTGAAGGATTTGTAGTTTTCATTAACCTTTAAATATAATTTAACAGAAATACGAATTTGATGTCAAATGAGTACTCATAATTATTATATTTGCACGCTATTTTCAATTCAATGAATCGCTTTTTAATTGTAATTCTATTCCTGTTTGGGGTTTTATCGACCAAAGCGCAAATCCATGAAATTGGGGTGTTTTTAGGAGGCAGCAACTTCATCGGAGATGTTGGTCCGACAACCTATATTGCGCCGAATGAATTGGCTTTAGGTATTTTGTACAAATGGAATCGGAGTCCGAGACACAGCTGGCGTTTTTCGTACATGCAATCGAGGATGACTTCCAATGATAAGAATTCGGATGTCCCTTCTAGAGTAGCACGTGGCTATCATTTTGTTAACAACATAAAAGAAGTGAGTGCGGGATTGGAGTTTGATTTTTTTGATTTCAATTTGCACGACATGGAGCCTAAGTTTACGCCTTATGTTTTTTCAGGGTTGAGTTATGTGCTATATGACGGTTTGTTTTTTGTAAACGGAGATTCGAAATACGACTCCACACACGGTTCCCTGGCCATTCCGATGACTGTGGGTATTAAGGGTCGGATTTATGATAATTTTGTAATAGGATTGGAATGCGGCACTCGATTTACCTTTAAAGATGATTTAGATGGCAGTAGACCACAGAATAAGAATTTAGATAATTTAAAATTTGGAAACATCAACAGCACCGATTGGTATGTATTTACGGGATTTACGTTAACGTATACCTTCGGAAACAAGCCCTGTTTTTGTACTAATTAACTACATGAGTTTACTAGAACAATTAAATAAAGAGAACTTACCCCATCATTTGGCCATTATCATGGACGGCAATGGTCGTTGGGCCAAACAGCAAGGATTTTTAAGAGCTTTTGGTCATGAAAACGGCACCAAGTCGGTTCGACTTACAGTAGAAACCTGTGCTAAATTAGGAATCAAGAATTTGACCTTGTATGCTTTTTCCACAGAAAACTGGAACCGTCCCAAACTAGAGGTAGATACCTTGATGAAATTGTTGATCAGTTCTTTAAAAAATGAATTGAAAACCTTGACTGAAAACAACATTCGATTGCTTTCTATTGGGAATTTGGATTTATTGCCGAAATCGGCCAAAAAGGAATTGGAAGACGTCATCGAGAAGACCAAAAACAATACGCACATGACCTTAACCTTGGCGCTAAGCTACGGCTCCAGAGAGGAAATCCTGCAGGCAGTGCGGAATATCAGTGATAAAGTTAAAAATAATATAATTTCAATTAACGATATTGACGAATCAATTATTAATCAGCATCTTTACACGCGAAATTTACCAGACGTAGATTTATTAATTAGAACAAGTGGTGAGCACCGCATTAGTAATTTCTTGTTATGGCAAATTGCCTATGCAGAGTTGTATTTTACCGATGTTTTGTGGCCTGATTTTAAAGAAGACGATTTGTATGAGGCCATTATTAGTTATCAAAAAAGAGAGCGTAGATTTGGAAAAACAAGTGAACAAATTAAATAAAGTATTAGTGTTATATAAAAGAATACCAGCAATTATTGTCTTATTATTTTTCGGAGGAATTTCCCAAATAAACGCACAAGATAAAGTACCTTTTGACCAAGGAACAAAATACATACTCGCCGACGTTGATGTAACCGGTAAAATAAGCTACAACAAACAAACGGTTGTTACTTTTGCAGGTCTTGAAAAAGGGCAAGACATTACGATTCCTGGAGAGGAAATTAGCAACGCTATTAAGAAATTAGGAAAGCTAGGCTTGTTTAGTGAGATTGATTTCTTTGTGAATAAAATTGCTGGCGATAGCATCTACCTCGAATTAAATATTACCGAATTACCGAAATTGAGTGAGGTTAAATTTGTTGGCGTTAAGAAAAATAAGACCGAAGCCTTAATCAAAGACAACGGTTTGACGAAAGGTAAGATTGTCAATGAGAATTTGATTACTACCACTAAGAATTACATTGAAAACAAATACAAAAAAGACGGGTTTTACAATACCAAAGTCAACATAATTACCAAAGCCGACACTACCAGCGGCAACGAAGTAAAAATGTTGGTTACCGTAAATAAAGGTAAAAAAATTAAAGTTCAGGACATTGTTTTCAGTGGCAACGAACAGTTTTCCGATTACAAACTTCATAGCGCTATGAAGAATACTAAGGAAATCAATTACTTCCGGTTTTACAAAGCTTCTAAATACATCAAAGACAAGTACAAGGATGATTTGACCAAGATTATTGACAAGTACAAAGAAAAAGGTTTTCGCGATGCGAGAATTGTTTCGGATACGGTGGGCTTTGCCAAAAACAAGAAAGACTTAGCCATTAAGATCAATATCGAGGAAGGGCATAAATATTATTTTGGAAATATCAAATTCCTAGGAAATACCATTTATACCGACCAAGGATTAAACAGAATGTTGGGGATTAAGAAAGGCGACGTGTATAATGGTGTCTTACTAGAAAAAAGAATCTCAGACAAAACAAAACCGGATGGCGATGACATTACCAACTTGTACCAAAACAATGGGTATTTATTCTCCAGTATTAATGCGGTAGAAACCAAAACAGCCAACGACACTATTGACTTTGAAATCCGAGTAATTGAGGGGCCTTTAGCCTATTTCAATAAAATTACAGTGGTGGGTAATGACAAAACAAACGATAAAGTAATTTACCGAGAACTACGCACGAAACCGGGTGAAAAATACAGTAAAGAAGAATTGGTTCGTACGATACGTGAAATTGGTCAACTAGGATTCTTTGATCCAGAGGCTATTGAACCTAAATTCAAAAATGTTGATGCAGGAGCGGGTACGGTGGATATCGAATACCACTTAGTGGAGAAAGGATCCAGTCAAATTGAGCTTCAAGGAGGTTATGGTGGCGGTGGATTCATCGGAACATTAGGACTTTCTTTTAATAACTTTTCGGTGCGCAATATTTTTAATAAAGAAGCTTACAAACCCTTGCCAATGGGTGATGGTCAAAAAGTATCGCTTCGATTGCAGGGAAGCACTTACTTTCAAACGTATAGTGTTTCGTTTTCGGAACCTTGGTTTGGAGGAAAAAGACCTATTCAATTTAGTAGCTCTTTGGCTTACAGTAAGCAATTTGCGAACACCAGTACAGGTGTGGATAAAACTCGGAATTTCAATATCATTTCGGCTACCATTGGTATTGCCAAACGCTTAAGCGAGCCCGATGATTTCTTTGTCTTGTCTCAGGCTCTAAGTTTTCAATTCTATGACTTGCACAACTACAATATTGGGTTGTTTACGTTTGGAAATGGATCCTCCAGAAACTTAGCCTATACGATTGGTTTGAGTCGAAATAACAAAGGGGTTAATCCTATTTTCCCTACTTACGGATCTGAATTTAGTGTGTCTGGTAAATTTACACTGCCTTACTCGTTGTTTAATAATATCGATTATGCCAATCTAAAAAACTTGGAAGAGTACAAACAAAAGAATGAAACTACGAAACAAATCTTGAGTGCCGATCAATCCCAATTCATCAATCCGGGTGACTACATTGATGCTAACGGAAACAAAGCCGCAACCTATCAAGATGCCGCTCCGAATCAAGGAAAAGTAGATCAGAAACGATTCAATTGGTTGGAGTATTATAAAATAAAATTTAAAGCCGATTGGTTTACGAAAATATATGGTAAATTAGTACTTCGCTCTTTATCTGAATTTGGTTATTTAGGAGCCTACAATCAAGCTAGAGGCATTGTGCCTTTTGAACGATTTTTTGTAGGAGGAGATGGATTGGCCAACTTTGCTCAAGACGGAAGAGAAGTAATCCAATTGCGAGGGTATCCCAACAATTCGTTATCAACAGACACTGGAGGTTCTATTTACAACAAGTTCTCTTTAGAATTGCGTTATCCAATTACTTTGAAATCAGCCGCATCTATTTATGTATTGACCTTTATGGAAGGTGGTGCCTCTTATAATTCCTTTAGCGCCTACAATCCGTTTCAGTTGAAACGATCAGCTGGTGTTGGATTGCGAATATTCATGCCCGCTTTTGGATTGTTAGGTATTGATTTTGGTTACGGATTTGACCCATTATCAGGACAAACCAAGGCAAATGGGATGGAAACTCATTTTATTATTGGTCAGCAATTTTAAAATAAATATATTTGGCATGGTATTTTCTAATAAAATTTTAAGTGTATGAAAAAACATATTTTATTACTAGTCGCATTCGTTGTTGTTTCGTCAACAGTTCATGCACAATCTAGAGGAGTAAAAATAGGCTATATCGATATGGAATATATCCTTCAAAATGTTCCTGATTATACTGAAGCTAAAAATCAACTAGAGCAAAAAGCTCAAAAATGGAAACAAGAGATAGAGGCTAAGAAGAATGAAATTACGGGCCTAAAAGAAACGCTAAAAACGGAACGAGTACTGCTTACGAAAGAGTTGTTAGAAGAACGAGAGGAAGAAATTACTTTTAAAGAAACGGAATTATTAGATTATCAAGAAAAGAGATTTGGGCCCAAAGGAGATTTAACCATCCAAAAAGCGGTTTTAGCTCAACCAGTACAAGACCAAGTTTTTAATGCTGCACAAGATATTGCTGAAGCCAAAAAGTATGATTTCATCTTTGATAAAACTTCAGACTTAACCATTCTTTTTGCCGCCAAACGATACGACATTAGCGACCAAGTAATTCGAGTAATTACAAGGTCAACAAAAAGAAGTCAGCTTTCTAAGAAACAACAAAAAGAAGAGGAAGCCAAAGAAGCCAAAGAGGACATGGTTGATGAAAGCCCAGCCTTAGCCGAAAGACAAAAAAAGTTGGACGACAAGAAAGCCGCTAGAGAAAAATTAATTGCAGACAAGAAAGCGGCATTAGTCGAAAAGAAGCGTCTAGCGGATGAAAAAAGAAAAGAATTGCTTGCCGCCAAGAAAAATGGTACAACAAGTCCAGTGGCCAAACCAGACGGTGGTGCTGTTAATACTGATACAGCAACTGACCCGACCACTAAAAGCGAAGCTCCTAAAACAGAAAATGCTCCTAAAAAAGCAGTAGACACTGCAGCAGTGAACAACAAACTGAAGGCAGCGAGTGATAAAGCCAAAACTTTGGAAGAGCGTAAAAAAGCAATTGAAGAGAAAAAACAAAAGGTTTTAGCCGATAGAGAAGCTGCACGAAAAGCAAAAGAAGAAAAAGCAAAAGAAAATAAAAAACCCTGATAATAGATAAATTAATTAATATTTTAAAAATGAAGAAACAATTGAAAACTTTAGTAATAGCTGCATTTCTTTTTGTTATAGGAAATCAAACAATTAATGCACAAGCTAAAACCGCACATGTTGATGTAAGTGATATTATGGCTAAAATGCCAGCAATGATTGAAGCTCAAAAACAGTTGGAAAAATTAAGCGGTACTTATGATGCTGAATACAAAACTATGGTTGATGAGTATCAAAATAAACTAAAAAAATACGATCAAGAAGCGACTACAGTTACTGAAGCTGTCAATGAAACCCGATCTAAAGAAGTGCAAGATATGCAAAAGAGAATTGTTGATTACAGAGACAATGCTCAAAAAGAATTGCAACAAAAAGAAGCTGACATTGTTAAACCTATTATGGACAAAGTAAAAGCTTCCATTCAAAAAGTGGGGAAAGCTAAAGGGTACCAATACGTGTTGAACTCAGAAGGCCTTTTGTTAGCCGATGGACCAAACTTAACTGTAGACGTAAAGAAAGATTTAGGGTTTTAATAAACACCTAATACTGACATAAAATAAACTACTCCTTCTGAATTGATTGAGTAGTTTTTTTTTACTTTTGAAATATGATTAACAATCAACCTATCGGGCTTTTTGATTCTGGCATTGGCGGTACTTCTATCTGGTCAGCGATACATCAACTGATGCCGAATGAGGACACCATCTATTTAGCCGACAGTAAAAATGCGCCCTATGGTCAAAAGTCAAAGGATGAAATTATAGCCTTAAGCATCAAGAACACTGAATTTCTCTTGGAGAAAAATGCGAAAATAATAGTCGTAGCGTGCAATACCGCAACTACTAATGCAATCAAAGAGTTACGATCCAAATACAAGATTCCATTTATTGGTATTGAACCGGCCATTAAACCGGCAGCCCTTCACTCCAAAACGCAAACCATTGGCATTCTGGCGACAAAAGGAACGCTCAGTAGTGAACTATTCAACAAAGCAGTAGAAGTATACCAAGAAACTAAGATTATTGAACAAGTAGGACATGGCATCGTAGAACTCATTGAAAATGGCGAGCTGAACTCCAAAGAAATGAATGCGTTACTTCATTCCTATGTAGACCCTATGATTCAACAAAATATTGATTACTTGGTTTTGGGCTGCAGTCATTACCCCTATTTGATTCCACAACTTGAGAAGATTTTACCACCACACATTCAAATCATTGACTCAGGGGAAGCTGTGGCTAAACAAACTCAGAAAATTCTTCAAGAAAAGGTTGGATTGCATGAAGCTGGAAAAAGTAATTGTACGTTTTACAGTAATCACAATCCCAATGTACTGCAAGAAATTCTTCACCATCAGTATCCTGTAGTATTTACTGATTTCTAAGACTACTCTTCCTTTTTAAACCATCCCGAATACATTACGTAGTTGTTGGATATACGTTCTATTTCACCAGCAAAATCAGAAGCATCTAGATTTTTGACCCATTTAGCGGGAATGCCTGCAAAGATAGTTCCAGAAGGAACAATGGTGTTTTGTGTCACCACAGAACCGGCTGCAATTATAGCATTACTTTCCACTACACAATTGTCCATTACGATAGCTCCCATACCCACCAAAACATTATCTTTAATGGTACATCCATGAACAATGGCATTATGACCAATAGAGACGTTGTTCCCGATTACAGTCGCGTGTTTTTGGTAGGTACAATGAATGATAGCACCATCTTGAATATTGACTTTATCTCCAATGACAATGCTATTCACATCTCCCCTAATCACCGTATTGAACCATACACTACAGGATTTTCCTAACGTCACTTCCCCAACAATGGTAGCATTTTCAGCAACATAACAGTCGTCTGGAATTACGGGACTTTTCCCGTTTACTGATTTTATCAACATAGTATAAAAAAATAGTCCCGAAGGAATCGGGACTTATTAGTATTAATTGATGGCAGGACAATTACAGTGGTATTTTTCTGGTCTGCAAAACAAGTTCATTCCTAGGGTAATTTGATGGTATCCGCCGTTGTCAAATTTAACAGCTCCCGAAACCACGGAATAGGTGTAGGAAAACATAAAATCTTTATAATTCATCCCAACAATTGGAGTGATGTATTGTAGTTTTTGAACTTTGGTAGCATTTCCTTGTTTGTACTCGGCTCCGTCTAATGCTCTACGATAGGACAATCCTCCCCATAGCTTTCCAATTTCCAATTGTTTGTATACTTTTAAATTTACGTCTAAGGATTTTTCCTTTGTTTGGTTGACCAATTGAAACATGACAGACGGTTCCCAAAGTAAATTGTCTGGATCTCCAAAAACATACCCTGTATTTAAGATTACCTTTCTAATATTATCATCTTCATATTCTGAGTAGATTTTTCTTCTCGTTTCAATGGCGTTTTTAACGGTAACGTGAGCGTAAAAATCTAAATAATTGTAGGACATTCCCACATCCACATTAAAGTAAGAATATTTTTGAACGATAGTTCCATCAATGTTTGGATCAAATTCTCTAAACTCAGTTTCGTCCAAAGCACTCTGAACAAAACCAGCGCTCATACCGAAAGACAATTGATTCAAATCCACATCATCTCTTGAAAACATAATATGATGAGCATAAGTAGCTTTAAAACCTTTTTGAGAATGGTACCCATTTTTGTCATTATAAACGATAACTCCTGCTCCCGATTGATCCCCGATTTTACCATTAAAACTCAGGGTTTGCATCGCAGGCGCATCCTTTTGTCCAAACCATTGTTGACGGGCGGTCAATCTCAATTTAGAGCAATTAGCAGCACCAGCCATGGAAGGGTGCAATAAATAATAATTATCTGATAGGTAATCGGAATATACTGCGATTCCTTCTTGTGAATAAGTGAATTGTATTGAGAACAATACCACCAATAACCATAATTTTTTAAAAATCATTTTATCTATCGTTTTAGTGAGAAATGGGACTTAAATTCTTTACTAACAGCATTTTCTTCATAGTCAACTTGAAACCAATAATCTGTAGATGGCAATGGTTTTCCATTATAAATACCATCCCATCCTATACCTGAAGGGCTGATTTCTTTAAGTAATTTACCAAATCGGTCAAAGATATAAATTTTTGCATTAGCTTGACCATTCAAATCAAAAATATTCCACGTATCGTTATACCCATCGTCGTTGGGAGTGAAAAACTTAGGATAGTCGATAATGCGTATGGTGGTGGTTTTGCTTCCACATCCGTATTTGTCTTTCACGGTAATGGTATGGGTTCCTGAGCTTAAATCAGAAAACTGATTTCCTTCTTGGAAAGCACCATTATCTAACTGATATTCGTAATCTCCCGGAGGTGTTACCGTAACGGTTATGATTTGATCGTCTGCAAAATAACTCGATGCCGTGGCATACACTGCCGATGGGGGCAATGAAGTGGTGATGGTGGCGCTGGCCGAGTTCTTACAACCCGTCAAGGCGTTGGTTACTTGAACCGTATAATTTCCTGGTGCACTGGCCGTATAACTACTTGCAGTGGCTCCTGTGATTACTCCCGAGGCATCCAACCAAACAAAAGTATACAAAGCCGAAGACAATCCCGTGGCTAAAGTATAGGTTGTTATTGGTGTTCCAAATTCATCCACACAAATAAAACCGTTTTGCGGTAGTGCCACCACCGGCAACGGATTCACTTTAATCACGCCACTCAAACTTGCCGTATTACAACCCCCAACAGTAGCTACCGTATAATTGAAGGTTCCTGCACTTGAGGCGACACCGTCAATAGTGAAGGTTTTCGTTCCCGCGTTATACGTTCCGGTCACGCCCGTTGGTAAGGCGCCTGAGACTAGCGTGGCTCCAGTGGCACCATTGGCCACCAAATAGGTAATGGATGTTATCGGTTCATTGATGCACAAGCTTTGATTGGCCGTAGCTAAAGGCGAACTCAGTGTTATGGTTGT
>Ga0208888_100362_pt1 | contig 22421 bp, 20 predicted proteins | sample LakWasM115_HOW13_2_FD_183929 | JGI IMG/M metagenome (GOLD analysis project Ga0208888, IMG submission 183929) | Freshwater sediment methanotrophic microbial communities from Lake Washington under simulated oxygen tension - Sediment Metagenome... | ecosystem: Environmental > Aquatic > Freshwater >...
TGCTCCACCAGCACGCCGTTTTCCATCACCGCCACCCGGTCGGCAAAGCGGCGCACCATCTGCAGGTCGTGGGTGATCAGCAGCACGGCCATGCCGGTGCGGCGCTGCAAATCGGCCAGCAGATCCAGGATCTGCGCACGCAGCGTCACGTCCAGCGCGGTGGTGGGCTCGTCGGCCAGCAGCAGGCGCGGCTCGGTGGCCAGCGCCATGGCGATCATGGCGCGCTGGCGTTGGCCGCCCGACAACTGGTGCGGGTAGCTGCGGGCACGCCGCTCCGGCTCGGGAATGCCGGTGTCGGCCAGGGCTTTCACGGCCAGGGGCCAGGCTTGTTGGCGGTTCAGGCCCTTCTTGAGTTGCAACACCTCCACGATCTGCTCGCCCACTGTGAACAGCGGGTTGAGGGCGGTCATGGGCTCCTGGAAGATCATGGCGATGTCGTCGCCCCGCAGGCCTTGCAGCTCGCGCTCTGGCAGGCTCAGCAAGTCGCGCATCGGCGCGCCAGGGGCGGTGTCGCGCAGCAGCACACAACCCTGGCAGCGGGCATGCGCGGCCAGGCGCAACAGGCTCAGCGCGGTGACCGACTTGCCCGAGCCGGACTCGCCCACCAGGGCCAGTTTCTCGCCCGCTGCCAGGTTGAAGCTGATGCCATGCACCACCTCCTTGCCGTCAAAGGCGATGCGCAGGTCCTGCACCTGCAGCAGCGGTGCGTCGGTGGTCGGGGTGTTCATGCCTGGGCCTCCGCCTGACGCGGGTCGAGTGCATCACGCAACGCGTCGCCCATGAACGTGAGCAGCAGCAGAGTGACGACCAGCACGCCGAAGGTGGACAACGAGATCCACCAGGCGTCGATGTTGCTCTTGCCCTGACTCAGCAACTCCCCCAGCGAAGGCGTGCCGGGTGGCACCCCCAGGCCCAGAAAGTCGAGCGAGGTGAGCGCCAGGATGGCCGCGCTCATGCGAAAGGGCAAAAAGGTGACCACCGGGGTCAGGCTGTTGGGCAGGATGTGGCGCCAGATGATCTGGGTGTTCGACACCCCCAGGGCACGGGCGGCCTTCACGTAGTCGAGCTGGCGGTTGCGCAGAAATTCGGCCCGCACATAGTCCGACAGGCCCATCCAGCCGAACAGGCTGAGCAGCACCAGCAGCAGGGCCACACTGGGCGCAAACACCGCGCTGAAGATGATCAGCAGGTACAGCTCGGGCATGGAGCCCCAGATCTCGATGAAACGCTGAAAGGCCAGGTCGGTGCGCCCGCCAAAATAGCCCTGCACCGCGCCCGTCAGCACCCCGAGCAGCACCCCCGACACGGTGAGCGCCAGCGCAAACAGCACGCTGACGCGAAAGCCATAGATCAACTGGGCCAGCAGGTCACGCCCCCGGTCATCGGTGCCCAGCCAGTTGTCGCGGCTGGGGCCGGAGGGGTTGGGCTCTTTGGCGAAGTAATTCAGGGTTTTGGGGCCGTAGGGGTTGGGCGCAAACACCGCCCAGTTGCCAGGCTGGGCCAGTTGCTGGCGGATGAAGGGGTCGAGGTAGTCGGTGGGGGTTTCGAAGTCGCCGCCAAACACTTTCTCGGGGTAGTCGTTCCACATCGGGAAGTAGCTCTGGCCGGCATAGCGCACCAGCAGCGGGCGGTCGTTGGAGATCAGCTCGGCGCCCAGGCTCATCAGCACCAGGGCTGCGAACAGCAGCAGGCTCCAGTAGCCCAGGCGGTTGCGCTTGAAGCGCAGCCAGGCGCGGCGCGAGGGGCTGAGGCTGGCGGGCACCTGGGTTACGACGGGATGGAGCATGTGGATCGGTGCTTCAGTCGAATTTGACACGGGGGTCTACCCAGACATAGGACAGATCAGAAATCAGCTTGGTCACCAGGCCGATCAGCGTGAACAGGTACAGCGTGCCCAGCACCACCGGGTAGTCGCGCCGGATCACGCTCTCGTAGCTCAGCAGGCCCAGGCCGTCGAGCGAGAACAGGGTCTCGATCAGCAGCGAACCGGTGAAGAAGGCGCCCACAAAGGCCGCCGGAAAGCCGGTGATGATGGGGATCAGCGCGTTGCGGAACACATGCTTCCACAGCACCTGGCGCTCGCTCAGGCCCTTGGCGCGGGCGGTGATCACGTACTGCTTGCGGATCTCTTCGAGAAAGGCGTTCTTGGTCAACATGGCTGTCACGGCAAAACTGCCCAGCACCATGGCCGTCACCGGCAGCGCGATGTGCCACAGGTAGTCGGTGATGCGCGCCGGCCAGGCCAGATCGGCCCAGTTGCTGGAGGTCAGCCCGCGCAGCGGGAACCACTGCAACTGCCCGCCAAAGATCACCAGCAGCGCCACCCCCAGCACAAAGCCCGGAATGGCATAGCCCACCAGAATCAGCAAGGTGGTGACCAGATCGAAGCGCGAGCCCGCCCGCACCGCCTTGGCCACCCCCAGGGGCACGGCCACGCCGTAGCTGATGAAGAAGGTCCACAGGCCCAGGCTGGCCGACACGGGCAGCTTGTCGAGGATCAGTTGCCACACGTCCTTGTTCTGGAAGAAGCTCTTGCCCAGATCGAAGCGGGCAAACTGGCCCAGCATCTGCACAAAGCGTTCGGCAGGCGGCTTGTCAAAGCCGTACAAGGCCTTGATCTGCTCCAGCCGCTTTGGGTCCACGCCCTGGCTGCCTCGGTAGCTGCCGCCGCCCTCGGCGCCGCGTTGGGCCCCGGCCTTGGCCTCGGCCAGGTACTGCTCGACCGGGCCCCCGGGCACGAACTGGATCACGGCGAAGGTCAGCAGCAGCACCCCGAACAGGGTGGGCACCATCAGCAGCAGGCGTTTGACGATGTAGGCAAGCATGGGTGGGCTGGTGGGTGAGCGGGTGGTGAGCTGGCGGTGACGGGTTCAGGGCTTCTGGCCCGACGCTGGGCGGGCCCACCAGGTGTCGATCACCCACTCTTCACCTGGGGCGTAGGGCGGCATGGTGGCCGGGCCCTGCAGGCGCCAGGCATCAAACACCAGCCGGTGGGTGACGGCGGTGTACTGCGGGATCAGGTAGTGGCCCTGCATGATCACACGGTCCAGGGCACGGCAGGCCGAATGCAGCTCGGCCTCGCTCTTGGCGGCCGTCATGCGGGCAATCAGGGCATCGACCGCCGGGCTCTTGACGCCGGCCATGTTGCCCGAATCCTCGGTGTCGGCGGCCTTGCTGCCGAACAGGTCGGCGTACTCCTGCCCGGGGGTGTGGGTGCCGGGCACGGCCAGGGTGATCAGGTCGAAATCGAACTTCTGGATGCGCTGCAGGTACAGCGCAAAGTCGACCGAGCGGAAGTTGAGCTTGACGCCCAGCTTCTCCAGATTGCGCCCCCAGGAGGCAAAGGTGGCCATCTTGCCCTCGCTGCTGTCCAGGTACTCCAGCACCAGGGGCTCGCCCTGGGCATTGCGCAGCGCGCCGTCGCGGTAGCGCCAACCCGCCTCGGCCAGCAGGGCCTGGGCGCGGCGCAGGTTGCCGCGCAGCGACTGGTCGCCATCGGTGCGCGGCGGCTGCGCCATGGGGCCGAACACGGTGGCCGGCAGCTGCGCGCGCCAGGGCTCCAGCAAGGCCAACTCGTCGGGGCCGGGGCTGCCGGTGGCCGCGCAGGCCGTGTTGCCGAACAGACCGGTCACGCGCTGGTAGCTGCCATAAAACAGCTGCCGATTCATCCATTCGAAATCAAGTGCCATCCCCAAGGCCTGCCGCACCCGGATGTCGTCCAGCGGCTTGCGCCGGGTGTTGAGGAAAAAGCTCTGGAAACCCGAAGGCAGCTGGTGCTTGAACTCGCGCTTGACCAGTTCGCCCGAATCGAAGCGCTTGCCATTGACGCGCCGGGCCCAGTCGCCAGCCGAAAAAAAGCGCATCAGGTCGAACTCGCCGGCCTTCAAGGCCTCAAGCTTGGCCGTGTTGTCCTTGTAGATCTTGACGGTGATGCGGTCAAAGTTATCGCTGCCGCGTTTGACGTTGAGCTCACGCGCCCAGTACTGCGGGTCGCGCACATAGGTGATGTCTTTGCCGAAGCGCACCGGGCCGATGCGGTAGGGGCCGCTGCCGATGGGGATGTCGGTCACCACCTCGCTGAAGCGTTTGCCCGCCCCCCACTGGTGGCTGAACACCGGCAGCCCCCCCACGGTCAGGGGCAGTTCGCGGTTGGGCTTTTTGAAACGGTAGCGCACGGTGCGCTCGTCCAGCACGTCCAGGCCCGCCACGTCTTCGAGTGTGGTCTTGTAGGCGGGCGAGGTGTCCGGGCCCATCAGCATGTCGTAGCTGTATTTCACGTCGCGGGCCAGCACCGGGTCGCCGTTGTGAAAGCGGGCCTCGGGGCGCAGCTGGAAGGTGGCGCTCAGCCCGTCGGCCGCCACGCTCACATCGCCCGCCAGCAGGCCATAGCCCGAGCCCACCTCGTCCATCGCGCCGGTGAGCAGGCTGTCGAACATCAGCGCGCTCAGGTAGGCCGGGGCCGAGCCTTTGAGGGTGAAGGGGTTGTACTTGTCGAAGGTGGAGGCACGGCTGTTGCTGACCAGGCGCAGCTCGCCGCCCTTGGGCGCCTGCGGGTTGACGTAGTCGAAATGCGCAAAGCCCGCCGGGTACTTGGGCTGGCCCCACAGGGCGTAGGCCTGGCCGGCCCCGGCCGGGAAAGCACTCAACGCCGAAGCGGCAAGCAGGAAGCAAAAGCTCAAAGCACGCATGAGACAATTCTGCCCTAGTCCGGGTGCTGCTTCAGGCAACCAGGCCTCTGCCGGCGCTGCCGCCGCCAGAGGCCTGCCCAAGCGCCCCGGCCCCTGAACCCCGCCCGGCACCGCTGCCCGGGCCCCGATCTGGAGAACAAAAATGGGATTTCTCACCGGCAAGAAACTGCTGATCACCGGCGTTCTGTCCAACCGCTCGATCGCCTATGGCATTGCCAAGGCCTGCCACGCCCAGGGCGCTGAGCTGGCCTTCAGCTATGTGGGCGAGCGCTTCAAGGACCGCATCACCGAATTTGCCGCTGATTTCGGCTCCAAGCTGGTGTTTGACTGCGACGTGGCCGACGACGCCCAGATCGACAAGCTGTTTGCCGACCTGTCTGCCCACTGGCCGAAGTTCGACGGCTTTGTGCATGCCATCGGCTTCGCCCCCCGCGAAGCGATTGCCGGCGATTTTCTCGATGGTCTGAGCCGCGAAGCCTTCCGCATCGCGCACGACATCAGCGCCTACAGCTTCCCGGCCATGGCCAAGGCTGCCCTGCCCTACCTGAACGACAAGTCGTCGGTGCTGACCCTGAGCTACCTGGGCGCCCTGCGCACGGTGCCCAACTACAACACCATGGGCCTGGCCAAGGCCAGCCTGGAAGCCTCGGTGCGCTACCTGGCAGATTCGCTGGGCAGCCAGAACCGCGGCCTGCGCGCCAACGGCATCTCGGCCGGCCCGATCAAGACCCTGGCCGCCAGCGGCATCAAGGGCTTTGGCAAGATCCTGTCGGTGGTGGCCGAGAACTCGCCGATCCGCCGCAACGTGACCATCGACGACGTGGGCAACGTGGCCGCCTTCCTGCTGAGCGACCTGGCGGCTGGCGTGAGCGCCGAAATCACCTATGTGGACGGTGGTTTCAGCCAGGTGGTCGGCGGCATTGCCGAACCCGCCGTGGCCGGCTGAGCACCACAATCCTAGGCGGCCCCAGCGCCGCCCTGCCGCGCCCGGGCAGAAGCCCACCGCGCCCGTGCCAGGCGGCACCGGTGCGGTGCCGATCGACCTTGATCCCTTCGCACCGGACGCTGCCATGCCCTCTGCCTCTGCCTCTCCCACCCCCCGCCCCCTGGGCAGCGCCGCTGCTTCACGTCATCCTGCCCGACGCCAGACCCTGTTGGCACTCGCTGCGCTGGGCTCCATGGCCCCGCATGCCCGGGCCCTGAGCCCTCAGCCCACCCCAGGCCCCCTCATGAAGGCGGGCCGCTACCAGGCAGGCCAGCCGGTGGACGGCTTTCTGGTCAGCGAAAAGCTCGATGGTGTGCGGGCGCGCTGGGATGGGCAACAACTCTGGACCCGCAGCGGCCGCCGGATCACGGCACCGGCCGACTTCACCGCGGGCTGGCCCGCCCTGGCCCTGGATGGCGAGCTGTGGGCTGGCCGAGGCCAGTTTCTGCGCGCTGTGGCCGCAGTGCGCGAGGGGGCCGGCAGCGAAGCCTGGAGCAGCCTGCGCCTGATGGTGTTTGACACCCCCGACCCGGTCCGGCCCTTTGGCGGACCGGACGGTCGCCTGGCTCTGCTGCAGACGGCACTGGGCACACCGCCCGCAGCGGCACTCACTGGCTTGCAAGCCTTGCCCCAGCACCCGGTGACATCGACGGCCGACCTGCAATCCTGGCTCGACGAGGTGGTGGCCGCCGGCGGCGAGGGGCTGATGCTGCACCGCGCCAGCAACCTGTACCGCTCGGGCCGTTCCAACGACCTGCTGAAGTACAAGCCCTTTCTGGACGCCGAAGCCCGCGTGGTGCAGATCCTGCCCGGCAAAGGCCAGTGGCAGGGCCTGGCCGGCGCCCTGCTGGTGCAGACCACCGATGGCCACCGCCTGCGCCTGGGCAGCGGCCTGTCAGAGGCCCAGCGCCGCGCGCCGCCCCCCGTGGGCAGCTGGGTCAGCTTCCGCTACCAGGGGCTGCACCCAGGCGGCATGCCCCGCTTTGCCAGCTTTGTGCGCGTGATCCCCGACATCGACCTTTGACGTTCTGAGCGCCCCACGAAAAATGCCCCGCCTCCTGACGGAGGACGGGGCATTTTTCGTGGGCGGCAAGCCGGCCGCTCAGCCGGCCAGTCTCACCAATCTCACGCGTCCTCTTTGACGCAGTCGGCAAAGTAGCGCACGTGGCCGCTGGCGTCTTCTTCTTCGACCAGGCCGTGGATGTCGGTCTCGAAGCCGGGGCATTGGGCATTGAACTCGCGCGAGAACTTGAGGTAGTCGACGATCTTCTTGTTGAACACTTCGCCCGGGATCAGCAGCGGGATGCCCGGCGGGTAAGGCGTGACCAGGCTGGTGGTGATGCGGCCTTCGAGGTGGTCGATCTCCACGCGCTCGGTCTTGCGCTGGGCGATGTAGGCAAACGCGTCCGAAGGCTTCATCGCCGGGGTCAGGTCGCTCAGGTACATCTCGGTGGTCAGGCGGGCGATGTCGTACTTGGCGTACAGCTCGTGCACGTGCTGGCACAGATCGCGCAGGCCCATGCGCTCGTAGCGGCGGTTCTTCTGGCAGAACTCGGGCAGGATGCGCCACATCGGCTGGTTCTTCTCGTAATCGTCCTTGAACTGCTGCAGCGCGGTCAGCAGCGAGTTCCAGCGGCCCTTGGTGATGCCGATGGTGAACATGATGAAGAAGCTGTACAGGCCGGTCTTCTCGACGATCACGCCGTGCTCGGCCAGGAACTTGGTCACGATGCTGGCCGGGATGCCGGTCTTGGCGAACTTGCCGTTCAGGTCCAGGCCCGGTGTGACGATGGTCGACTTGATCGGGTCGAGCATGTTGAAGCCGTCGGCCAGCTTGCCGAAGCCGTGCCACTTGGTCGACTTGGCGTCGGCCTTGATGATCCAGTCGGTGGCGCGGCCGATGCCATCGTCCACCAGCTTGTCGGGGCCCCAGACCTTGAACCACCAGTCCTTGCCGTACTCGTCGTCCACCTTGCGCATGGCGCGGCGGAAGTCGAGCGCTTCGGCAATGCTTTCTTCCACCAGCGCGGTGCCGCCGGGCGGCTCCATCATGGCGGCGGCCACATCGCAGCTGGCGATGATGCTGTACTGAGGGCTGGTGCTGGTGTGCATCAGGTAGGCCTCGTTGAACAGGTGGCGATCCAGCTTGGTGTTCTGCGAGTCCTGCACCAGCACGTGGCTGGCCTGGCTGATGCCGGCCAGCAGCTTGTGAATCGACTGGGTGGCGTAGACCACGCTTTCCTTCGGACGTGCGCGCTTCTTGCCCATGGCGTGGTAGGGGCCGTAGAAGGGGTGGAAGGCCGCGTGGGGCAACCAGGCCTCGTCAAAGTGCAGGTTCTCGACGTAACCGTCGAGCATGCCCTTGATGGTCTCGGTGTTGTACAGCACACCGTCGTAGGTCGACTGGGTGATGGTCAGGATGCGCGGCTTGACCTTCTTCGCGTCCACGCCCTTGAGCAATGGGTTGGCCTTGATCTTGGCCTGGATCGACTCTTTGGTGAACTCGCTCTGCGGGATCGGGCCGATGATGCCGAAGTGGTTGCGCGTCGGCTTCAGGAACACGGGGATGGCCCCGGTCATGATGATCGAGTGCAGGATGGATTTATGGCAGTTGCGGTCCACCACCACCACATCGCCGGGCGCCACGGTGTGGTGCCACACCATCTTGTTGCTGGTGCTGGTGCCGTTGGTGACAAAAAAGCAGTGGTCGGCATTGAAGATGCGGGCCGCATTGCGCTCGCTCTCGCCGATGGCGCCGTTGTGGTCCAGCAGCTGGCCCAGCTCTTCCACGGCATTGCACACGTCGGCGCGCAGCATGTTCTCGCCAAAGAACTGGTGGAACATCTGGCCCACCGGGCTCTTCAGGAAAGCCACGCCACCCGAGTGGCCCGGGCAGTGCCAGGAGTAGGAGCCGTCTTCGGCGTAGTCGAGCAAGGCCTTGAAGAACGGGGGCTGCACGCCCTCCAGGTAGCTCTTGGCCTCGCGGATGATGTGGCGCGCCACGAATTCGGGGGTGTCCTCGAACATGTGGATGAAGCCATGCAGCTCGCGCAGGATGTCGTTGGGCAGGTGGCGCGAGGTCTTGGTTTCGCCATAGATGTAGATCGGCACATCCAGGTTCTTGCGGCGCACCTCATCGATGAAGCTGCGCAGATTGACCACGGCCGGGTCCAGGTCGGGGCCTGGCGTGAACTCTTCGTCGTCGATCGACAAGATGAAGGCGCTGGCCCGGCTCTGCTGCTGGGCGAACTGGCTCAGATCGCCGTAGCTGGTCACCCCCAGCACCTCGAATCCCTCGGTCTCGATCGCCTGCGCCAGGGCGCGGATGCCCAGGCCCGAGGTGTTTTCAGAGCGGAAGTCCTCATCGATGATGACAATGGGGAAGCGAAATTTCATGCAGACCTCCGGGAGCGGGGATGGGGGCTAAAAAGGGTGTGGATCAGGGAAACAGGCGCGAAGTGTAAGGAATATTGAGGTCGCCCTTTTGACACCCCCTGTTTTTCACCCAGAATGTGGTGCCAGCAAGACAACATCATGGCTGGCCTGGGAGAAGAAATCATGACCCCGATCACCCTGTGGTGGATTCTGGCCGGTGCCGCCGTCGTGGCCGAACTGCTGACCGGCACGCTCTACCTTTTGCTGCTGGCCGCCGGCCTGGCCACCGGCGCCCTGGCAGCCTTGCTGGGCGTGAGCACCACCGGCCAGCTGCTGCTGGCCTCGGCCGTGGCGGGCGCGCTGATGGGGGCCTGGCACCTGTGGCGCCGCCAACACCCCAAAGACCGCCCCGCCAGCCAAAACCCCGACGTGAACCTGGACCTGGGCCAGACCGTGCAGGTGGAGCACTGGCAGGCCGACGGCAGCGCCACCACCCATTACCGTGGCGCACAATGGGCCGTGCAGTTGCAGGCCGGGCAAAGCGCCCGCCCCGGGCTGCAGCGCATCGTCGAAGTGCTGGGCAGCCGCCTGATCGTCGCCCCCGTCTGAAGCGCAACGCCTTCTCACTTTCCACCAGCCCCGTCCACCACCCCAGGGAACCCCATGGAATTCGCCCTCGTCATCGCGGTCATCGTGGCCATTTTCATTGCCCGCTCGATCAAGATCGTGCCCCAGCAACATGCCTGGGTGGTCGAACGCCTGGGGCGCTACCACAGCACCCTCACGCCCGGCCCCAAGCTGCTGATCCCCTTCGTGGACAACGTGGCCTACCGCCACAGCCTGAAAGAGATCCCGCTCGATGTGCCCAGCCAGATCTGCATCACCCGCGACAACACCCAGTTGCAGGTGGACGGCATCCTGTACTTCCAGGTCACCGACCCGATGCGGGCCAGCTACGGCTCGTCCAACTACATCATGGCGGTCACGCAACTGGCCCAGACCTCGCTGCGCAGCGTGATCGGCAAGCTGGAGCTGGACAAGACCTTCGAAGAGCGCGACATCATCAACGCCCAGGTGGTGGCCGCCATCGATGAGGCGGCCCTGAACTGGGGCGTGAAGGTGCTGCGCTACGAGATCAAGGACCTGACCCCACCCAAGGAGATCCTGCATGCCATGCAGGCCCAGATCACGGCCGAACGCGAAAAGCGGGCCCTGATTGCCGCGTCGGAAGGCCGCCGGCAAGAGCAGATCAACATCGCCACCGGCGAGCGCGAGGCTTTCATTGCCCGCTCCGAGGGCGAAAAGCAGGCCGCCATCAACAAGGCCCAGGGGGAGGCAGCCTCCATCACGGCGGTGGCCGACGCCACGGCCCAGGCCATCGAGCGCGTCGCCGCGGCCATCCGCCAGCCCGGCGGCGAGCAGGCCGTGCAGCTGAAGGTGGCCGAGCGCGCCGTGGATGCCTACAGCCGCGTGGCCACCGACGCCACCACCACGCTGATCGTGCCCAGCCACATGGGCGAGCTGGCCAGCCTGATCGGCTCGGCCATGGCCCTGGTCAAGCAGAACAAGGTTTGAAGGCGGCAACGGGGCGACAACTGGGATGAACCCAGTGGGTTGTCCCCGCAGGCACTGAACAAGCCTGTGGACAAGCCGTGCCCTTTGCCTTGAAAGCACACGCAAGCCCTTGATTTGATTGAACTTGGCTTGCACTGCCTGTTTTCAAGGCAGTGGTGTGACAGTCGCGCGTTGTCGAGGGCCATGGGCCTTGAACGAGAGCCAGAACAGCACGATGGCCACCGCTGAAAAGGTCCAGTAGTCGGTGGGAGCCCACCACCACCAGTGCTTTTGCCAGGGCACGTTCTGCGGATCGAAGCGGGCCAGGCCGAAATCGGGGTTGAGCACGAACCACAGAAAATCTTCCATCACCCAGAACTGCATGATGCAGGCCAGTGCCCGGGCCTGCAGGCGCCACGACCAGGTCTGCAAGAAGGCCAGCGGAAAATGGAACATCAGCACCATGAAGGAAAAGATCCAGGCGTGGTAGCCCGTCATGGCCCGCCCGCCCCAGAAGATGTCGAGCAGCCAGTGCTGTTCGATGCGCCAGGTGGGCAAGGCCGCTGCCCAGCCCGCGCCGCCTTCGATCTGGATCTCGACCTGGGCAAAGAAGAAGGCCAGCACGGCCACCCAGGCCACGGTGAGCAGGGGCCGTTCAACGGATGGAGCCGGCAGGCTGGTGGAGGCCCTCATGCCAGCACCCTGGCCAGCACCCGCTGCGCGGCCTCGGGCCGGCCCAGCGCGCGGCTGCGCTCGCGCATCGCGGCCAACAGCGCCGGCTGATCAAGCAGGCGCCGCACCCGGTACTCGAGCGTGACCCCGTCAAAGGCCTTGAGTGCCACGCCCTGCTCCAGCAGGTAGTCGGCGTTGCGCTCCTCCTGGCCCGGGATGGGCGAGTTGACAATCATCGGCAGGCCCATGGCCATGCATTCGGAGGTGGTCAGCCCCCCGGGTTTGGTGATCACCAGGTCAGCGCACGCCATCAAACGCTCCACGAAAGCTGTGAACCCTTGCGGAAACAGCCGCCCCGGGTGCTCCAGGGCCAGGCCCTGCAGGCTGGCCAGGGCCTGCTGATTGCGGCCGGCCAGCACCAGCAGTTGAAAGCGCTGCTCCAGGCGCATCAGGCGCTGGGCAATCGTCTCCAGGCTGCCCACCCCGGCCCCGCCGCCCATCAGCAGCAAGGTGGGCTGAGCCGGGTCCAGACCGTACTCGGCCGCACAGACCGATCGGCTCAAGGCCTGGCCGAACGCCGGCATGATGGGGATGCCCGTGACCTCGATGTTGCGCGCCGCGATGCCCTGGGCCTGCATGCGAAAAGCCACCTCGTCGTTGGCGGCGAAGTAACCCGCCATGCCATCGTGCACCCACAATCGATGCAGGTCGAAATCGGTCACCTGCACCCACACCGGGCAGGAGAGCTCGCCCAGGTGGATCTGGCGCGCCAGCATCTCGGCCGGCAGAAAATGGGTGCAGACGATGGCGTCGGGCTGCAGGGCACGGATCTGGCGGCGCAAGGCCCGCGCGTTCATGCGCTCCAGGGCGCGGCGCAGGCGCTCCAGCGAGCTGTCGGCCTTGGCCTCATGCGTGTGGTTGTACAGGTAGCCCCAGAGGGTGGGCGCTTTGTCGACCAGTTTGACGTAGAAATCGGTGTAGATCTTGCGAAAGCCGGCCGTCACGAAATCCATTGCATCCAGGTGCACCACCTCGGCCACCTCGGGGTGCTGCAGGGCACAGGCCCGGATCGCCTCGGCGGCCCGCACATGGCCCATGCCGGCCGACACGCTCATGATCAACAGTTTCTTGGCAGGCATGGGGTTCGGGATCGAGAAATCCTGAAGCCTAGAGCCCACACATGACAGGCACATTTCGCCCGGTGCAAACCTGGCAGGGGAGCAGGCAGCAGATCGGCTTCAGCCTTTCGAGTACCCCAGCGCAGGCCCGGCCCCCTCCAGCCGGAATACAGCCACCAGTTCGGCCAGTTGTTCGGCCTGACCTTTGAGGGCTTCGGTCGCCGCCGCCGCCTGTTCGACCAGGGCGGCGTTCTGCTGCGTCACCGAATCCATCTGGGCAATCGCCTGGTTGATCTGCTCGATGCCCAGGGTCTGCTCCTGGCTGGCAGCCGCAATGTGGGCCACGATGTCGGCCACCTGGCGCACCCCGGACTCCACCTGGGCCATGGTGCTGCCGGCGCCCTCCACCAATTGATGGCCCTGGTCCACGTTCTCGACCGAAGCCGAGATCAGGCCCTTGATCTCCTTGGCGGCCTGGGCGCTGCGCTGCGCCAAGACACGCACCTCGCCGGCCACCACCGCAAAACCTCGGCCCTGCTCACCCGCACGGGCCGCCTCGACCGCGGCGTTCAACGCCAGGATGTTGGTCTGGAACGCAATGCCGTCGATCACACCAATGATGTCCACGATGCGCCCCGACGAGGCGTGGATCTGGCCCATGGTCTGCACCACCTGCCCCACGGCCTGTCCGCCCGCTGTAGCGCGCTCCGAGGTGGCTTGCACCAGTTGCTTGGCCTGACGCGCGTTGTCGGCGTTCTGCCGCACGGTGCTGGTGATCTCTTCCATCGAAGCCGCCGTCTGCTCCAGGGCGCTGGCCTGCGACTCGGTCCGTCCCGACAGGTCCAGGTTGCCCTGGGCGATTTCGCTGGAGGCATGCAGCATCGCGTGGGTGCCCTGGCGCACCTGGTTCACGATGTCGCGCAGGCGTTCGCTCATCGCGCCCAGTGCATTGAGCAGTTGTCCGACCTCATCGCCACGTTCGCTGCTGATCTGCCGCCGCAGATCGCCAGCGGCCACCAGATGAGCCACCTCCACCGCCTGGGACAGCGGCTGGGTGATGCTTCGGGTGATGAGTACGGCCATGGCCAGCGCCAGCACCACGGCCAGACCGCCCAGCACCAACATCTGATTGCGGCCACTGCGGTTGTTGTCCTCGATCAGGACCGCGGTCTGGTCGATGGCCCGGCGCTGTTGGTCCAGCAAGGTTTGCAGACTGCCCAGGTAGTTCGCGCCAGCCGGCTGGAAATCCTGTCGAAACAGACGCTCGACCTCCTCGGCCTGCCCTGCCGTCTTGCTCGCGGTGATGGCATCCCGGGCCTTGACATAGGCGATGCGGTGGACCAGCAACTGTTTGAAGACGGCCTGCTCGTCAGCGGTTTCCAGCAGACCTTCGAGGTCTTTCTGCTGCTGCGACGACACCTTGGACGCGGCCTGATTCTCCTCGGCAAAAAAGGTGGCCAGGGCAGGATCGGCACTTTTCACCACGGCGGTGGTTCTGCGCACACTGGTGTGGATGGTGCGGTACCAGTCCGACACCAGGCGCTCCTTGGCCAGCGGGCGCTCCATCATCTGGTGGGTCTGCGAGGCGATGTCCTGCAGGCGCCACACCCCTACGACCAGCATGGCGACCATCATCAGAATGAGCGCTGCAAAAGCCAGCGCCAACCTGGCTCCGATGCGAAGCCTCTGAAACACGCTCATAGGAGTTCCTTTTCGGTGGGTCACCAATCCCTGGCTTGGTCCTGAATTCAATCACCTAAGTGACCGCAGGCCCAGTATAGATATAACAAATGACATCAAGAAGATACAAAAGGCGCATTGACACAGTTTCGATACCCATCCACTGCAAGGTATTTCAAGGTGCCGGCTCGGTCACTGGATAGGGGGCACGCCCCTCCACCCCGACCCGCCATTGCCCGATGACTGCCTCCACATCGTCAATGCCTTGAATGGCCTGTTCGATTGCCCTGCCCTGCGCCTCTGAGCCCACACAGCCCAACACGAACACCCAACGGCGTTGACCGAGAACCCACAGGGTGGTGCCAGAAAAGCGTTCGTCCTGTTGAGCGAACTGACGCACCCTGGGGATGATTTCGGCGTCGTACAGATAGGCGTTGGGCAGGCGGCAACGACCCGAACGGTAGCAACTGGTGCCGCGCTCCGCTCGCCAGTGGGCCGATTCGCGGGCCTGGGCCGGGGTCTCCACAGGCACGGCCGGCTCTGGACACCTGGCCATCCCCTCACTGATCTGCAACAAAGGATCATCGGCATGGCGGGTCTGTTGAGCACCCACGGGCCCCGTCCCAAGAAGGATCAGCAAGCACAGCCAGCCTCCAAGGCAAGGCCCATCAGGGTTGAATGCCACCCTGCGAAAAGCCACACCCACCCGCGACATCAAAGTGCTTTCCATGCGTTCCCCTTGTCGACAAACACCCTTGGCCCAGCCATTGATGCACCCACCTGCAGGCCAGCGGCCACGCTGCCGCTGCGAAGGACTCTTTAGGGATTGGCGCATTGAATCGGAACGCCCCGCATCATCGGCATCATTTATGTTTGCCAAAATTTGAACAATGAAGAAATAACATCTACTTACAATCAGGCAGCTCATCTTTGCACCGCAGACACTTTTTTGCCCACCAGGAGCCTCGCATGATCCGTCGCCCATCCCTCAAGACCTTGTCTGCCAGCTTGCTGGCCCTCGCTGCCTTCGCGGCACATGCCTCCGATGCCGCCCCCCACTGGGGCTACGCGGGCCATCACGGCGCCGCGCACTGGGCCGAGATGGACCCGGCATTTGAAACCTGTGCCAAGGGTTCGCGCCAGAGCCCCATCGACATCAGCAGCACGGTCAAGGAAGCCTTGCCGGCGCTCGAATTCCAGTACGGCAGCGCGGCACCGACCCTGGTGAACAACGGTCACACAGTGCAAGTGAATGTGCCCGCCGGCAGCAAGCTGACCGTGGGCGACAAGAGCTATGAATTGCTGCAATTCCACTTCCACACCCCCAGCGAAGAAACCCTGAAGGGTCGCCACACCGCGATGGTGGCTCACTTCGTGCACAAAAGCACCGCAGGCGAACTGGGCGTGGTGGGTGTGCTGATTCAACCCGGCGTGCCGAACAAGGCTTTCGAGCCGGTGTTTGCCCACCTGCCGCGCCCGGGCGAGAAGATCACCGTCGAGGCACTGGAAATCAAGCTGGCGGACATGCTGCCCTCCAACCTGGGCTACTACGCCTTTGAAGGCTCGCTGACCACGCCGCCCTGCTCTGAAGGGGTCAACTGGATGGTGCTCAAACAACCCATCACCTTGGCACCGGCTCAGATCAAGGCCTTCCGCCGCCTGTTCCCGGCCAATGCCCGGCCCGTGCAGCCCTTGCAGGGTCGGGTGGTGCGCGAGAGCCTCTGAACCACAGTCACCACCCACGGTGGCGACAGCAGAGGGGGCAGACCCATCCCGGCCAGACACCTCGCAGCGCGCCATGAACTGAGCGCAATCCGGTACAAGACCCCGGGCCCGCTGGCACCTATTCTTGCCTCGGGCCCGCCGCACATGACAGGGGCCAGACCGGAACCCCATGACTCCCATGCCTTCATCAGACCTGCGCAAGCTTGCAGCCGCGCTCCCGCAAGCTTGGCACTCCCACATCGTCGCGCGGCTGGGCCACAGCCAGCTCAAGGTGCTGCGCATGGACGGCCTGTCCGCTGAAGACGAGACCCACCCCTACGACGAAGCCTTTGTGGTGTTGGAAGGCCAGCTCTGCTTGGTGGTTCAAGGGCAAGCCTTGAATGTGCAGGCCGGCGAGCTCTATACCCTGGCTGCCGGCACTCCCCATGCGGTGGCGGCAGGCAGCTGGGGTACCTTGCTCATCATCGACCCGGCGGCTTGAACCCACTGGCCTGGCGTGGCGAGCGGGCCGTGCCCCTCACAGATTCAGGACGAATCCTGCACCAGCGTCTGCACCAGCGCGGCGGTTTCTGCCACGCAGGCCTGCGCGATCGGCTCGGGCCAGGCGCTTTGCAGCACCAGCACCCTGCGCGAGGCCGGGTGGATGTGGATCTGTTGGCCAAAAATACCCAGCGCCGCATAAAGCCCGGCAGCGCGCTGGCCTGGTGCGGGGGGCGGATCGCCAAAGGTCCACCATTGGTAGCCATAGCCCCGCGGGGCATAGCGGGGGATCTGCCCAGGTTGCAGGTGGGCGTGGCTGACCACGTCGGTCGAGTCGACCACCCAGTGCGGCGGCAAGAGGCGCTGGCCGTCGACCACACCTTGGTCCAGCATGAACTGCCCAAAGCGCCCCAAATCGCGCAATGTGGCATTCAGGCCGCTGCCGGCAAACTCCAGACCCTCGGGCGCATCAAGTTGCCACAGCGCATCGCACTCCATGCCCATCGGGCCCCACAGCTTGTCAGAGAGGTAGTCGCTGAGCGGGCGCCCCACGGCGGCAGCCAGGATCTCACCCACCAGGTAGGTTTCACCGGTGCTGTAGTTGAAGCGCGTGCCCGGCTCGGCCACTCGCGGCAAAGCGGCCATGAATGCCAGCACCTGCCCCCGTTGGCCAGCCGCCTGGGCGGCCAGCATGCGCCGACGCTCGGATTGGGGATCGAGGTAATCCTCGTTCCATCCCACACCGGAGCTCATCTGCAGCACCTGGCGGATGCTGACCTGTTCGTAGGCCGAGCCCAGGAGCTTGGGCACATAGTCGGTCACGGGCTGCTCCAGGCTCTGGATCAGTCCCTCACGCAGGGCCACACCCAACAACACCGAGGAAATCGACTTGGCCACCGAAAAAGACGGCCATCGGCTTTGGGCATCGCGGCCCGCCGCATAGCGCTCCAGCCGCACCTGCCCGTTTTGCAGCAGCAACAGACCGGTGCAGCGGGTGCGCTGCATGAACGCATCCACGCCCAGGGTCTGCCCTTCGTAGCGGTACTGAAGCGACAGGGCAGGCCCCTGAGGCAGTGGCCGCACCACAGGGCCACAGCGGACACGGCGGGTGGGGTAGACACATTCCATCTGCCGGTAGCTGGTGAGCTGCACGTCTTCAGGCCAGGTCATCATGTCTTCAAAACGGCCTACCGGCGGCGGCTCAGCGGGCTCGACAGGGCTCAGAAGCCCGCAAGGATCGGAAGCAATGGGCATGGTGGTGTGGGGTGGCAGAGGAAGAAGGTCAGATCATCCTTCGCCAAGTTGGATGATTCAAGCGCAAAATAATCATTCATTTTTTGCAAACTCCTCATACAAAGACCTTCAAGCATGGAAAGCCGCAAGTTGCAGCACTTTCTGGCGGTGTGCGAGCAGGGCTCGATGCAGCGGGCGGCCGAGCATTGCCACCTGACCCAATCGGCCCTGAGCCGCAGCCTGGCCGCGCTGGCCCAGGAATTGGGCGTGCCCTTGTTCGATGGCGGCAAACGCCGCCTGCAACCCAGCCGCTTCGGCCTGGCCTTGCAGCAAAGAGCCCAGCGCCTGCTGGATGAGGAACGTGAGCTCAAACGCGAGCTGGCCCTGATGAACGCCGGCCAGGCCGGCGACTGCGCCATCGGCTTCAGCCCGACCCCGGCCGAGCTGGGCATGGCCCCCTGCCTGGCCTGGCTGGCCAACCAGGCGCCGCGGGTGCACGCCCGCATGGTCATCGGCAGGACAGACGCCTTGCTCAACGATCTGCGCCGCCATGTCCTGGACCTGGCGGTGGTGGACGCCAGCGCCCTTCACGACACAGAGGGCCTCAGCATCGAGCTTTTGCGACCACTGACTGGTGGTTTCGTTTGCCGGGCCGCCCATCCTCTGAGCGCCCTGCCCCAGCCTGGCCTGGCCGATTTGCGCCCCTACGCCGTGGCCTGCTCCCCCTTGAGTGAAGCCTTTGACCGGGAGATCGGCCAGATCCTGGACAAGCCGCTGCACTCGGGTGACTTGCTGAGCCTGCAGGGCGACAACTACCAGGCCCTCAAGAGCGCAACCCTGGCCTCCAACATGGTGCTGCTGGTGGCGCATGCCGTGGTGCGGGCCGAACTGGACGATGGTCGCCTGATCGCTCTGCCCGCCACCGGTCTGCCGACACCGGACGGTCGCTATGCCCTGGTACGGACCACCAGCCGGGTCCAATTGCCGGTGATGGCCCCTTTGTGCGACCTGCTGCGCGAGCACATGGCCCGGGCTTGAGGGTGAACAAACGTTGGAGTCAACGGACATTCCGCCACCGGCGTGAGCCGGCCTGTCCTGAGCCCCCTGCCCACCAAGACACACACGGTACCCGAAGAACTGCTGTCCAACGACATGCAGCCTAAGAGCGGCTTATATGGACACCGCCCGGATTGCAAGTGACGGGGATGCGTGAGGGATCGGGAGGCTGGGCTGCAGTCTTATATCCGGCGAGACTGTCGGAACTTTGTGTGTGAGGCATAGCTTTTCAACAAGGAGCATGAATGCCACGCAAGACGAAGACCGCCGCCACGGCGGTCCGGATCGCCGTCACCGACGGGCTCAAGGCCATGCCCGAGGCGCTGGGCACAGTGTTCCCGGCCACGACGCTGCAGACCTGCTTCGTGCACCTGATCCGCAACAGGATGGACTTCGCCATTTGGAAAGGCCACAAGGCGCTTGCAGCAGCGATCAAGCCGATCTACACAGCGGTGAGCTCGGAGGCCGCTGAGAGCAAGCTGAACGCGTTTGAAGCGGGGTCCTGGGGCCAGAAATTCCCGACCGTCGTCAACGCCTGGCGCAGGGCCTGGAACAAGGTCATTGCGTTCTTTGCGTTCCCGCCGGAGGTGCGGCGCGTGATCTACACGACCAATGCGATTGAGAGTGTGAACGCGAGCTGCGCAAGATCATCAAGACGCGGGGGCACTTCCCCTGCGTCGATGCAGCCACCAAGCTGATCTTGCTGGCCCTGCGCAATATCACCGAGGACTGGAGACGGGCAGCAAACAACTGGAAATCAGCAATGAATCAATTCGCGATTCTCTACGAAGACAGGTTCACGAAATCGAGGCAGTAAGATACTCAACCTGCTTCACGAATTCGGTGAAGATTCAATGAGCGTCACGCACGGAAATTCGGACAGGCCCCGAACATCCGACCTTAAACGCATCCAGAGCAAGACTTGTGTACCGTCGGGAACGAACGTTGCCGCAACCAGCGACCCCGTGAGCCTATTCAAGGAACACCAAGCAGGATGCCCCATGCCATGGCGGCATGGGCCTAGTACAACCACGGTGCGCACGGCCGCAATCAGCTCTTTGCACTCCAGGTGGGCCTCGAAGTCGACGGCCCAACCGCTGCCAGAGGCGCCCTGAAAGCAGAGGTGCATTGGCCCAACGCCTCTCAAACTACATCAATTCCCGTTTTGGCACGCCATGACAGACTCCGTTCAATTTGATCCCGCCACTCAGTTCGTGCATGACTGCATGCGCGCACGCCTGCGCCCCGAGGATGCGGCCATCGTCCACACCTATTGTGAAGACGTATTCAGGCAAGGTCGACGCGACCATGTGGTGCGAGCGATGGAAACCCTGCGGCTCTTGTCAAACAAAAAGCTGTTGACCCCACAAACCCGCCTCGCGGAAACAGGCGACCTTGGCGAAGTCGGCTTGACCTTGCGCAACGCCGGGTATGACTGCCAAGGTGTCGAGGGCGACTTGCGAAAGCAGATGCAGATGCCGGACGCGTCACTGGATCTACTGCTATCGCTCGAAGTCTTTGAACATCTGCAGGACATCCCGCCCGACCATTGGCGGGAGACAGCCATTTTTCATGGAAATGGCGCTCAGGCATTTGCCAAAGAATGTGGCCGCCTGGTAAAGCCTGGCGGACATCTTCTGCTGACCACACCCAATGCAACCTCGCTGTTCTCACTGATCCAACTCGCTGAAGGCCAGGCCCCCATGCTGTGGCGCCAGCACGTGCGCGAGTACACGATGGCCGAAGTCACGACTCATTTTGAGGCAGCGGGCTTCGTGCTGGAGCACATCGAAACCTGGTTTGCTTACCACTTTCTGCATCCCCACGATATTGAAAGCCTGGAAAACCGCTACTTGAAGCCGCTGGGTGCCTCTTGTGAACACAGGGGGGACGATGCAGCCTACATCTTTCGCCGCCTGGGTGCCCCTGCCTCTCCTATTCCAGCCGAGTGATTGAACTCACGCCACGGGCCTGTACCCCACTGGGGACCCGCTCCAGGCTCACACCCGTCGACACGGCGGCGGGAAACATCGCCTTCGTCAACCCGGAACTGTGCGGTCCGAGCGCTTCGCCACCGCTCATGCGGGACTTGGCACAAAAATTCTTTGAATTTCAACCTCCTGACAGCATCAACCAGCCCATCCGCCGAGGTTAGGATCGGAGGCACCAAGTGCTTCATTCCGCGCACGTGACGTTGAGTCGATTCTGTTGTGCGATACACCCCCTCCCGTCGTCACGGAGCTGACCCTGGCGGGCCCTGCCTCGACTCCTACCAACAGAGGTGGACCCGACCTCATCAACAGAGTACCGCATGCGGGCGATGCAACGGACAGACAGAACTTAGGCTAGTTTCATCACCTAGCACCGTGGGCTCAAAACCACCCAAGCATCACCGAAGAATTTGCATGATGGGGCGGCCCAGTCCGCTCCACACAACAGTAAGTGGCCCCAGCTACAGCATTTGTCCCATGAAAAAAGTCGCGATCTTAGGCTGTTCATTCAGGTTCCCCGGCACAACACCAGCGCAGTATTGGTCAAATCTGATGGGCGGCAAGAACTTGGTCACCAACGTGGATCCGAGCCGTTGGGCCACGGACTCCTTCACACATCCCGACAAAAAGCACGCAGGCACCAGCTATACCTTTGCGGCCGGCATGTTGCAAGGTATCGACGAGTTTGATGCCGCTTTCTTCGGGATTTCGCCTCGTGAAGCGGCGCAAATGGATCCCCAGCAACGCCTCCTGTTGGAGATGAGCTGGGAAGCCCTGGAGAATGCAGGCACCCGCCCCAGCACCATCAGGGGGACCAGATGCGGTGTATTCATTGGCATCTCCAGTGCGGACTATGGCCTGCGCTTTCTGGACGATTTGGGGGCAGTGGACGCGAGCGTGCCTACCGGCAACACCTCGTGCATTGCCGCCAACCGCATCTCTTACTTATTGGACCTGCAGGGTCCAAGCATGTCGATCGACACGGCATGCTCATCGTCGCTGGTTGCCTTTCATCAAGCATGCCAATCGATTGCCACCGGCGAAGCCACCATGGCCTTGACCGGTGGGGTGAGTTTGCTGCTGCATCCGTATGCTTTTGTCGCGTTTTCCAAGGCCTCGATGCTCTCGCGCAAAGGGCGTTGCAGCGTCTTTGATGCCGCTGCGGACGGCTACGTGCGCTCTGAGGGTGGGGGTATCTTCGTTCTCAAGGCGTATGACCAGGCACTGGCCGACGGTGATCCCATTCTGGCGGTCGTGGCAGGCTCCCTTGTCAACACCGATGGCAAAAAGTCAGGTCTCACGGTGCCCAGCAAGGTCGCGCAAGCGACCTTGTTGACCCAAGCCTATGCCCAAGCAGGCATAGCGCCGAACGAAGTCTCCTACATCGAAGCCCACGGGACGGGCACACCCGTTGGCGACCCCATTGAAACAGGTGCCCTGGCCACGGCCTTGAGCCAACGGCGCCCCAAGGGCCAGCCGTTGCTGATTGGATCGGTCAAGAGCAACCTGGGCCACTTGGAGGCTGCCAGCGGCGTCGCCGGCTTGGTGAAGGCGCTTTACTGCCTGCGGCACCGAGCCATCCCCGCCTCGATCCATTTCGAAAACCCCAACCCCAACATTCCTTTCGATGAATGGAATTTGAAGGTCGTCAGCGAAAACACCGATTTACCCAGCACGGGCCGTCTGATTGTTGGGATCAACAGCTTCGGCTTTGGGGGGGCCAATGCTCACGTGATTCTGGAGAGCCACGACGACGCCGCCACGGCACGCAAAACCACGCCGCGGCCAGGCCCCATCGACGTGCCACTGGTTTTGTCCGGCAAAACCGAAGCGGCCTTGAGAGCCAACGCCCGACACTATGCCG
>Ga0208888_100363_pt1 | contig 22385 bp, 17 predicted proteins | sample LakWasM115_HOW13_2_FD_183929 | JGI IMG/M metagenome (GOLD analysis project Ga0208888, IMG submission 183929) | Freshwater sediment methanotrophic microbial communities from Lake Washington under simulated oxygen tension - Sediment Metagenome... | ecosystem: Environmental > Aquatic > Freshwater >...
CAGGATGGCCCTGACAAAAGCCATCGGCGTGGCGGCTTGCTGGGGCGCTGGAAGAGGGGGACGGCGGGGCTCGGGTGACATGCGGTAAGTGTGCCGGCCTGTGGCGTGATTTGCAACCTTCTTGGCCTCGGCAATTTCGGGCCGCCGACGTATCCTGCGGAGCAACGCCCCCCGAGGGCGACGCCCCGTCAGAGGAGACAAACACATGGCCCCAGCCGATTCCGCCGCCCCGGTGGCCCTGAGCTACGCCCAGGGTCGCACTGACATCGCCCTCATCGAAGACACCCTCGGTGACTTCTTCGACGCCATGGTTGAGCGCCACCCCGAGCGCGAGGCCCTGGTCAGCCTGCACCAGGGGCGCCGCTACACCTACCGCCAGCTGCAGGGCGAGGTGAACCAGCTGGCCAGTGCGCTGCTGGGGCTGAACCTCACCGTGGGCGACCGCATCGGCATCTGGTCGCACAACAACGCCGAATGGGTGTTGATGCAGCTGGCCACCGCCAAGGTGGGCCTGGTGCTGGTCAACATCAACCCGGCCTACCGCACCTCCGAGGTCGAGTACGCGCTCAACAAGGTCGGCTGCAAGGCCCTGGTCAGCATGGCCCGCTTCAAGACCAGCGATTACCTGGGCATGCTGCGTGAGCTGGCGCCCGAGCTCGCCAGCAGTGCCCCGGGCCAGTTGCAGGCCCTGCGCCTGCCTGAGCTGCGCAGCGTGGTCTGGATCGATGTCGAAGGCGAGGGCGCCGACGAGCCCGGCATGCTGCGCTTTTCCAGCCTGCTGGCCCGTGGCGACCGCTTCGACCCGCGTCTGCCCTCGTTTGCGGCCACGCTCAAGGCCACGCAAGCCATCAACATCCAGTTCACCAGCGGCACCACGGGCTTTCCCAAGGGGGCCACGCTGACCCACCGCAACATCCTGAACAACGGCTTCTTCATCGGCGAGGCCATGAAGCTCACGCCCGAAGACCGGCTGTGCATCCCGGTGCCGCTGTACCACTGCTTTGGCATGGTGCTGGGCAACCTGGCCTGCCTCACCCATGGCGCCACCATCGTCTACCCCAACGATGGCTTCGACCCGCTGACCGTGCTGCAGGCCGTGCAGGACGAACGCTGCACCGGCCTGCACGGCGTGCCCACCATGTTCATTGCCGAGCTGGACCACCCCCGCTTCCAGGCGTTCGATCTGCACACCCTGCGCACCGGCATCATGGCCGGCTCACCCTGCCCCATCGAGGTGATGAAGCGCGTGGTGGCCGACATGCACCTGGGCCAGATCACCATCGCCTACGGCATGACCGAGACAAGCCCGGTCAGCTGCCAGAGCAGCACCGACACCCCGCTCGAGAAGCGCGTCAGCACCGTGGGCCTGGTGCAGCCCCACCTGGAGGTCAAAATCGTCAACCCCGAAACCGGCGAGACCGTGCCACGCGGCAGCTCGGGCGAGCTCTGCACGCGCGGCTACTCGGTCATGCACGGCTACTGGGGCGACGAAGAAAAGACCCGCGAAGCCATCGACCCCCAGGGCTGGATGCACACCGGCGACCTCGCCACCATGGATGCCGAGGGCTACGTCAACATCGTCGGCCGCATCAAGGACATGGTGATCCGCGGCGGCGAGAACATCTACCCGCGTGAGATCGAAGAGTTCCTGTACCGCCACCCCAAGGTGCAGGATGTGCAGGTGGTCGGCGTGCCCGACCGGCAGTATGGCGAGCAGCTGTGCGCCTGGGTGGTGGTCAAGCCCGGCCAGACCCTGTCCGAAGACGAGCTGCGCGCCTTCTGCAAGGGGCAGATCGCGCACTACAAGGTGCCCCACTACATCCGCTTTGTGTCGGGCTTTCCCATGACCGTCACCGGCAAGATCCAGAAGTTCAAGATCCGCGATGAGATGAAGACCCAACTGGGTCTTGAAGAAACCAAGACCGCCTGAGGCCCCCATGATTCTTGAAAGCAAACTCAACCCCCGTTCGGCCGAGTTCCAGGCCAATGCCAGCGCCATGCGCGCCGTGGTCGACGACCTGGCCGTCCAGGTCGCCAAGGCGGCTGCTGGTGGTGGCGAGGCCGCCCGGGCCAAGCACACGGCCCGCGGCAAGCTGCTGCCGCGCGAGCGGGTTCAGATGCTGCTGGACCCCGGCACGCCTTTTCTCGAACTCAGCCCGCTGGCGGCCCACGCCATGTATGGCGATGCGGCCCCTTGCGCCGGCGTGATCACCGGCATCGGCCGCGTCAACGGGGTCGACTGCCTGATCGTCTGCAACGACGCCACCGTCAAGGGCGGCACCTACTACCCCATGACGGTGAAAAAGCACCTGCGGGCCCAAGAGATCGCGGCGCAGAACCACCTCACTTGCATTTACCTGGTCGATTCGGGCGGCGCCAACCTGCCCAACCAGGACGAGGTGTTCCCCGACCGCGACCACTTCGGCCGCATCTTCTTCAACCAGGCCAACATGAGCGCCCAGGGCATCTCGCAGATCGCGGTGGTGATGGGCAGCTGCACCGCCGGCGGTGCCTACGTGCCCGCCATGAGCGACGAGACCATCATCGTCAAGAACCAGGGCACCATCTTCCTGGGCGGCCCACCCCTGGTGAAGGCCGCCACCGGCGAGGTGGTCACCGCCGAAGACCTGGGCGGTGGCGATGTGCACACCCGCCTCTCGGGTGTGGCCGATCACCTGGCGCAAAACGACCTGCACGCGCTGGCGCTGGCGCGCCAGGCCGTGAAGAACCTGAACGCCCGCAAGGCCGACCCGGTGCCCACCGACGCGGCCAAACCGCCGCGTTTCGAGGCCAGCGAGCTGTACGGCGTGATCCCCACCGACACCCGCAAGCCCTTTGATGTGCGCGAAATCATTGCCCGCATCGTGGACGACAGCGAGTTCGACGAGTTCAAGGCCCGCTTCGGCACCACCCTGGTCACCGGCTTTGCCCGCATCGAAGGCATGCCCGTGGGCATCATCGCCAACAACGGCATCCTGTTTTCCGAATCGGCCCTCAAAGGGGCCCACTTCATCGAGCTGTGCTGTCAGCGCAAGATCCCGCTGGTGTTTTTGCAAAACATCACCGGCTTCATGGTGGGCCGCAAGTACGAGAACGAAGGCATTGCCCGCAACGGCGCCAAGATGGTCACGGCGGTGGCCACGGCCAGCGTGCCCAAGTTCACCATCATCATTGGCGGCAGCTTCGGCGCCGGCAACTACGGCATGTGCGGCCGCGCCTACAGCCCGCGCTTTTTGTGGATGTGGCCCAACGCCCGCATCAGCGTCATGGGCGGCGAGCAGGCGGCCAGCGTGCTGGCCACCGTCAAGCGCGACGGCATCGAGGCCAAGGGTGGCCAATGGAGCGCCGACGAAGAAGAAGCCTTCAAGGCCCCGATCCGCCAACAGTACGAAGACCAGGGCCACCCCTACTACGCCACCGCCCGCCTGTGGGACGACGGCGTGATCGACCCCGCCGACACCCGACGCGTGCTGGCCCTGGGCCTGTCCGCCGCGCGCAATGCGCCGATCGAAGACACTCGATTTGGCGTCTTCCGCATGTGATGTGTATATTTTTCTGAATTCATACACATTCGAGGCCTGCTGTGCGAACCAACATCGACATCAACGACGAGCTGCTGGCGCGAGCCATGGAGGCCGGGGGCTTCAAGACCAAAAAAGAGGCTGTGGAAGAAGGCTTGCGCCTGCTGGCCCGAAAGAAGATTTACGACGGCCTGCTGGCCCTGCAAGGTCAGTTGCACTGGGATGATTCTGATCAGGGCTGGGCTGAGGCCTCATCCCAGACGGCCAGCCTGCAAGCCACAGCCATGGCGGTCGCAGAAACGCCTGCTACCGCCTACAAGGCGACGCCTGTGGTGGCTCGTCCAGTCAAAAGGCGGCGCTCGTGATTCTGGTGGATTCCAGTGTCTGGATCGACTTCTTTGCCGGCCGCAGCAACCGGGCTGTCGAGGCCTTGCGGGCGTTGCTGCAGGGCAATCGCGGTGACATCGCGGTGGCCGATCTGGTGATGTTCGAGGTACTGCGTGGTTTCCGCTCCGGACGCGCGCTGGACCTGGCCGAGCACTACCTGGGCAGTCTGCCGCAGGTCCAGTTGGGCGGTTTGGCGGCCGCCCTGCTGGCCGCCCGCGAGTACCGCGAGTTGCGTGTAAGAGGCGTCACTATCCGCAGCCCCATTGACATTCTGCTGGCCAGCTTCTGCATCCACCATGGCCACCAACTGCTGCACCGCGATGCAGACTTTGACGTGATCGAAACCTTGAGAGGACTCTCCACATGGCCGCGCTGAGCACCATCACCGTCGACACCGGCCCCGTGGCCCGTGTCACCCTGAACCGCCCTGAAGTGCGCAACGCCTTCAACGAAACCGTGATCGCCGAACTCACCCAGGCTTTCCGTGATCTGGGGCAACACCCGGAGGTGCGGGCCATTGTGCTGGCCGGCCTGGGCCCGGCCTTCTGTGCGGGTGCCGACCTCCACTGGATGCGCAGCATGGCCGACTACAGCCGTGAGCAGAACCTGGCCGATGCCGGGCAACTGGCCGAGATGCTGCGCGTGGTCTACGCCTGCCCCAAACCCACCGTGGCCCGCGTGCAAGGCGATGTCTATGCCGGTGGCACCGGCCTGGTGGCCGCCTGTGATGTGGCCATCAGCGTCGACACGGCCCATTACTGCCTCAGCGAGGTCAAGCTGGGCCTGATCCCCGCCACCATCAGCCCCTATGTGATCCGGGCCATGGGCGCGCGTGCGGCGCACCGTTACTTTCTGACCGCCGAGCGCTTCAACGCCGCTGAAGCCCTGCGCATCGGATTCGTCCACGAGGTGGTGGCCGCCGAGGCCCTGGACGCCCGGGTGGACGCCGTCGCGGCCGCCCTGCTGGCGGCTGGCCCCGAGGCCGTGCGCCTGAGCAAGCGCCTGGTGCAGGACGTGGCCGGGCACGACATCGATGTGGCCCTGATTGCCTCCACCGTCGAGCGCATCGCCGATGTGCGCGTCAGCCCCGAAGGGCGTGAGGGCATCCAGTCCTTTCTGCAAAAGCGCAAGCCGAACTGGCTGCAGGGGTAAGCCATGGGGTGCCTGACGACACGTTGGCGTCTTCTGGGCCCAGCCGGCCTGTTGATGCTCTCCCTGGGCCCGCTGGGCCCGTTGGGCCAGGCCGGGGCGCAGGCCCCCGCCGCCGCAGTGCCGGCCGAGCCCGTGCTCGCGGCCGATCTGCGCGAGGAGATTCAGCACATCCCCGTCACGGTGAGCGACCTGTACGAGCGCCAGGAGACGCGCCAGATCCCCATCACGGTGTTCCGTCCCGCCGGGGCCGGTCCGCACCCACTGGTCATCCTGAACCACGGCCGGCCCACCCGGGACAAGCGTGCCCAGCAAGGGCGCCAGCGTTATGAACACATGGCACGCTACCTGGTCGCCAAAGGCTTTGCCGTCATGCTGCCCACGCGACTGGGCTACTGGGAAACCTACGGCGATTTCGACCCCGAAGACAGCGGCGCCTGCAATGCCATGCGCATCGAGCCCATGGCCAAGGCCGCTTCGGACCAGGTGCTGGCCACCCTGGCCTATGCCCAGAGCCAACCTGACATCGACACCTCGCGCTGGCTGGTCATGGGGCAGTCCGTGGGCGGTCTGACCGCTGTGGCCACGGTGGCGCGCCACCCCGCGGGGCTGGTGGGGGGCATCAACTTCTCGGGGGGGACTGGCGGCGATCCTGAGCGCCGGGCCGGCAACCCCTGCGGTCCGGCTGTCGTCGCCAAGGCCTGGGAGGCACAGGCCAAAGAGGCCCGGGTGCCCATGCTGTGGCTGTATTGGGCCAACGACCAGTACTGGGGCGAGGACAACCCCCGTCGCTGGCAACAGGCCTGGACGGCGGGCGGTGCCCAGGTCGAATTCCACACCTTGCCCGCGTCGGGCAAGGACGGCCACAACGGCATGAATGCCGACATGGACCATTGGGTGCCCCTGGTGGAGGCCTACCTGGCCCGGCTGGGTTTCACCCGCCCGGGTGTGCCCACCGTGCCGCCGGCCCAGGGCCAGCGCCGCGTTGATGCCCTGAACGAGGTGCCCATCAGCGACAGCGCCCGCGAAGGCTTCTACCGCAAATTTCTCGCCGCCCCGGCGCCCCGCGCTTTCGTCATCGGCCCCTCGGGCAACGTGGGCTGGGCCACCGGCGACTGGGCCGTGGGCCGCGCCCTGGGCTTCTGCCAGGCCCGAAAAGGCCAGACCTGCAAGCTGTACGCCGTGGACGACCAGGTCGTCTGGGCACCGTGATTTTGGAGACCACCGTATGTTCAAGAAAATTCAGATTGCCAACCGTGGGGACAAGCCGCAACGCGGCGCAGCGGCGAAGCCAAATTGCCTGACACGCGCAGCGTGTGCAGGGTATTGAGACGCGAGGGCACCATGTTCAAAAAAATCCTGATTGCCAATCGCGGCGAAATAGCCTGCCGCGTTGCTGCCACCGCCCGCCGCATGGGCATCAAGACCGTGGCGGTCTACTCTGATGCCGATGCCCAGGCCAAGCATGTGGCCGCCTGTGACGAGGCGGTGCACGTGGGCGGCAGCGCCCCCAAGGACAGCTACCTGCGCTGGGAGCGCATCCTCGAGGCCGCCAAGTCCACCGGGGCCGAGGCCATCCACCCCGGTTATGGCTTTCTCAGCGAGAACGAAGACTTTGCCCAGGCCTGCGCGGCCGCCGGCCTGGTCTTCATCGGCCCGCCGGCCTCGGCCATCAAGGCCATGGGCCTCAAGGCCGAGTCCAAGCAACTGATGGAAAAGGCCGGTGTGCCCCTGGTGCCCGGCTACCACGGGGCCGACCAGAACCCTGAACTGCTGCAGCGCGAGGCCGACCGCATCGGCTACCCGGTGCTGATCAAGGCCAGCGCCGGCGGTGGTGGCAAGGGCATGCGTGCGGTCGACCGGGCCGAAGACTTTGCGGCCGCCCTGGCCTCGTGCCAGCGCGAGGCCATCAACAGCTTTGGCGACGACGCCGTGCTGATCGAGAAATACGTGCAGCGCCCGCGCCACATCGAGATCCAGGTGTTTGGCGACACCCATGGCCAGTGCGTTTACCTGTTCGAGCGGGATTGCTCGGTGCAGCGGCGCCATCAAAAGGTGCTTGAAGAAGCCCCGGCCCCGGGCCTGAGCGAGACCCTGCGCCAGCAGATGGGCGCCGCCGCCGTGGCAGCCGCGAAGGCCGTGCAGTACGTGGGCGCCGGCACGGTCGAGTTCATCGTCGAGCAGCGCGCCGACGGCAGCATGAACTTCTTCTTCATGGAGATGAACACCCGGCTGCAGGTGGAGCACCCGGTCACCGAGGCCATCACCGGCCTCGACCTGGTCGAGTGGCAACTGCGCGTGGCCAGTGGCGAGCCGCTGCCCCTGCAGCAGGCCGACCTGCGCATCCAGGGCCATGCGATCGAGGCCCGCATCTGCGCCGAGAATCCCGACAACCAGTTCCTGCCCGCCACCGGCCGACTCGACATCTACCGCAAGCCTGCCAGCACCAGCTTCGAGCGCGGCACGGTGCGCATCGACGACGGCGTGCGCCAGGGCGATGCCATCAGCCCGTTCTACGACTCCATGGTGGCCAAGCTCATCGTGCACGGCGCCACCCGCGAAGAGGCGCTGGCGCGGCTCGACACTGCACTGGCCCAGACCCACATCGTGGGCCTGGCCACCAATGTGCAGTTCCTGCGCCATGTGGTGCGCAGCCCCTCGTTTGCCGGGGCCCAGCTCGACACGGCGCTGATCCAGCGCGAGCAGGCCGTGCTGTTCCAGCAAGAGGTGCTGGGCCTGCCCCTGGTGGCGGCCGCCGTGGTGGCCCAGACCCTGGCGGCCGAACAGGCCCTGGCCGGTGCCGACCCCTTCAGCCGCCGCGACGGCTGGCGCTCGCACGGCGAGAACGTGCGCCGCTTTGCCTTCGAGTTCCATGGTGAGCGCTGCGAGGCGCGCCTCACCTACGGCCATGACGGTCAGCTGCAACTGGCCATCGGCGAGGCCGCCGGCCCCTTGAACTGGCGCCACGCTGATTCGGGCCTGCTGCTGGAATTCCAGGGCCAGCGCCTGGGCGTTCAGGTCGATGTGCTGGGCGAGGTGGCCCATGTGTTTGCGGCGGCCGGCGCCTCGCAGATCACTGTGATCGACCTGCTGGCCCACGCGGGCGACAGCCAGGGCGAGGGCGGGCGCCTCTCGGCACCGATGCCGGGCAAGGTGGTGTCCTTTGCCGTCAAGGCCGGCGATGTGGTGCGCAAGGGCCAGCCCCTGGCGGTGATGGAGGCCATGAAAATGGAACACACCATCGCCGCGCCCGCCGATGGCACGGTGCAAGAGCTGCTCTACGCCCCGGGCGACCAGGTCAGCGACGGCGCCGAGCTGCTGCGCCTCGAGGTGGCGGCCACGGCCAAGGTGGCGGCCTGACCGGCGCGTGACTGCAGGCCATCCTGCGGGATGGCAGACTGCTGCACCATGAACATCACCCTCTGCCTCACCGACACCAAGCCCGAGCCCTGGCAGGCCGGCTTGTCTGCTGCTTTCCCTGATGCCCAGGTTTCCGTCTGGCAAGCCGGCGCCGCGCCGGCCGACTACGCCGTGGTCTGGGCGCCGCCCCAGGCTTTTCTGGATCAGCAGGCCGGCCTGCGCGCGATCTTCAACATCGGCGCGGGCGTCGATGCCCTGATGAAAAGCCGCCTGCCCGCCGGGGTGCCGGTGGTGCGCCTGGACGATGCCGGCATGTCGGTGCAGATGGCCGAGTTCGTGGCCCATGCCGTGATCCGGCATTTCCGCGAGCTCGATGGCTATGAAGCCGATGTGGCCCAGGGCAAGTGGTCGTACCGCAAGCCCCGCCTGCGCAGCGACTTCACCGTCGGCGTGATGGGCCTGGGCGTGCTGGGCCAGCGGGTGGCCCAGGCCTTGCGCCTGTTCGAGTTTCCGGTGCGCGGCTACAGCCGCAGCGCCAAGCAGGTCGAGGGCGTCGAGTGCTTCTCGGGCCCGGTGGGTGGCGAGGGCTTCCAGGCCTTTTTGCGCGGCACCCGGGTGCTGGTCTGCCTGCTGCCCCTCACCCCCGAGACTGAGAACATCATCGACCGCCACACCCTGGCGGCCCTGGCGCCCGGCGCCTATGTGATCAACGTGGCGCGGGGCTCGCACCTGGTCGAGGCCGATCTGCTGGATGCCCTGGCCCGTGGCCAGGTGGCCGGTGCCACCCTGGACGTGTTCCGCACCGAGCCACTGCCCGCCGGCCATGCGTTCTGGCAGCACCCGCAGATCACGGTCACCCCCCACACCTCGGCCCGCACCCTGCGCGAAGAAAGCATTGCCCAGATCGCCGGCAAGATCCGGGCGCTGCAGGCTGGCGCCCCGCTGAACACCATCGCCGGCGTGGTCAACCCCGAGCGCGGCTACTGAGGCCGGCGCGCACTTATCCCCGGAGACACCCCCCATGACACTGCCCACCCGCGTCAAACTGGTCGAGGTCGGCCCCCGTGACGGCCTGCAGAACGAAAAGCAGCCCGTGCCTGCCGAGGTCAAGATCGGCCTGGTGCACCGCCTGCAGGACGCCGGCCTCACGCACATCGAGGTCACCAGCTTCGTCAGCCCCAAGTGGGTGCCCCAGATGGGCGACAACGCCGAGGTCATGGCGGGCCTGCAGCGCCGTGCCGGGGTGCAGTACTCGGTGCTCACGCCCAACCTCAAGGGCTATGAGGCGGCGGTGCTGTCGCGGCCCGATGAGATCGTGGTGTTCGGTGCGGCCAGCGAGGCCTTCAGCCAGCGCAACATCAACTGCTCCATCGCCGAGAGCATCGAGCGTTTTGCACCCGTGGTGGCCGCGGCGCTGGCCGCCGGCATCCGCGTGCGGGGCGCCATCTCGTGCACCGTGGGCTGCCCCTATGAGGGCGACATCGCCCCCGAGCGCGTGACCCAGGTGGCCCGGCTCATGAAAGACATCGGGGTGCAGCATGTGGGCGTGGCCGACACCATCGGCGTGGGCACGCCGCTCAAGGTGCAGCGCGCCATGGAGGCCGCCCTGCAGGTGTACGCGCTCGACGATGTGTCGGGCCACTTCCATGACACCTACGGCCAGGCCCTGGCCAACACCCTGGCCACACTGCAGATGGGGGTGTGGCAGTACGACACCTCGGTGGCCGGCCTGGGCGGCTGCCCCTATGCCAAGGGCGCCACCGGCAATGTGGCCACCGAAGACGTGGTCTACATGCTGCACGGCATGGGCATTGCCACCGGCATCGACCTGGATGCCCTGATCGATGCGGGCGATTTCATCAGCCGCCACCTGGGCCGGCCCACGGGCTCGCGCGCCGGCAAGGCCATCCTCAACAAGCGCTCGGCTTGAACCCTGCGCCTGCCTGGACATCGCGACAGCGGCACAATGCTGGCCGTGATGAACCCTGAGGAAGCCAGAACCATGTGTGGTGCCGAATTGAAACCCCTGCCTGACGGCGTGCAGCGCGTGGCCGCTGCGCTGCAGGCCAAGGGCCATCCCCATGCCCCGCAAATGCTGGGCGAATCCTGCCGCACGGCCCAGGAGGCCGCCGACACCCTGGGCGTGGCCGTGGGCCAGATTGCCAAGAGCATCATCTTCAAGCGCAAGAGCGACAACCTCGCCGTGCTGGTGATCGCCTCGGGCGACCGCCGCGTGGACGAGAAAAAGGTCGACGCCCTGGTGGGCAAGACCGGCCGGGCCGACGCCGATTTCGTGCGCGCCAGCACCGGCTTTGCCATCGGTGGCGTGTCGCCGGTGGGCCACCTCAACCCGCCCGTGACCTTGATCGACCGCGAGCTGTTCCGCTTCGAAGAGGTCTGGGCCGCGGCCGGGCACCCCAACGGCGTGTTCCGCCTGCGCCCGCAGGACCTGGAAGCCCTCACCGGCGGCGCCCCGGTGGCCGATGTGGTGCAGGCCCCGGCGCCATGAGCAGCCCACTCGAGCTGCTGGCCGCCAAGGCCGAGGCCGCCCTGGCGGCCGAAGACAACGTGCCCTCGCCCTGTGTCTCGGTGTGCCGCATGACGGCCGACCGCAGCCTGTGCCAGGGTTGCTACCGCACGCTGGACGAGCTGCGCGCCTGGAGCGGCGCCTCCGACGGCTACAAGCGCAGCGTCTGGCGCCAGGTGCTGCTGCGCAGCGGCCTGGTGCGCGCACCCCAGGCCTGACCCCCGGCCCCGAACCCAGGCCCAGCCCCTCAGGACCGCATGAAACACATCGACTTCTACCTCGACTTCGTGTCGCCCTATGCCTGGCTGGCGCTGGAGCAACTGCCCCAGGCCCTGCAGGGCCTGAGCTACCACGTGAGCTACAAGCCCGTGCTGCTGGGGGCCCTGGTCAAGCAATACGGCCACGGCGGGCCGGCCGCCATCGCCCCCAAGCGCGACTGGACCTACCGCCACGTGGCTTGGCTGGGGCACAGCCTGGGCGTGGGCCTGCAGATGCCGGCGCAGCACCCGTTCTCGCCCGTGCCTTTGCTGAGCCTGGCCCTGGCCACCAGCGTGGACGGCTGCATCAGCCGCCATGTGGCGCGTGAAGTGATGCGCCATGTCTGGCACGGCGGCCAGGACGCGCTGGCCCCTGAGCGCCTGCAGGCCTTGCAGCAGCGCCTGACCTTGCGCCACGAGCCGGGCGCCGATGCGCTGCGGGCCCAGTTGCGCCAGAACACCCAGGAGGCGCTGGCGGCAGGCGCCTTCGGCGTGCCGACCTGGGTGGTCGATGGGCGCGTGTTCTGGGGCCTGGACGCCTTGCCCCTGCTGCGCGCCTGCTTGGCCGGTGACCCTTGGCTGCAGGACCACTGGGACACGGTACCCCAGGTGACGAACGGTCTCAAGCAGGACCTCCAAAGCTGAACCTGGGTCAAGTCGCGAGCCATTCCGGCGCGCGACAATCCTTCGACAACACCGCAGCTCGCCTCGGCGCCGCGGCCCCTGATCGGAGACAAGCGATGCCCAACGCCTTCAATTTCTCGGCCTCGCCATTCGACTGCCTGAACCCCGACGAGCAACGTCTGGTGCGCAACAGTGTCGATGTGGCCTACTTCCGCGCCGGCACCCCCATCCTTGAGGTGGGCTCGGCGCCCACCCACCTGTTCGTCATCATCAAGGGCTATGTGACCCAGCTCGATGGCGACGAGGTCATTGGCAGTTACGGCCCCGACGACTGCTTTGATGGCCGGGGCCTGGTGGCGGGCCGCGTCAGCCACCGTTTCGTGGCCTCGGAAGAGGTGGTGGCCTACCAACTGGCGCACCAGGCCGTCAACGAGCTGATTGCCTCGAACGCCACCTTTGGTGCCCTGCTGTTCTCCGACCTCAGCAACAAGCTCAGCACCCTGGCCCAGCGCCAGGGCAGCCACGAGCTGCACTCGCTCACCATGGCACGGGTCGACGAGGCCTTTGTGCGCCCGGCCCCCACGGTGGAGGCCGACACCGACATCGTCACCGTGGTGCGCCGCTTCCAGGCCGAAAAGACCTCCAACGTGCTGGTGCGCGACCGCCGCAGCGACCCGCCCCGCTTGGGCATCTTCACCGCCACGGCCTTGCAGCGCGCCGTGCTCGACGGTCGCCCGCTCGACCAGTTGGCCGTGGGCGAGCTGGCCAGCTACCAGCTGGTCACTGTGCGCCCGGGCGATCTGCTGGGCGACGCCATGGCCCTGATGCTGCGCAGCCGGGTGCACCGTGTGGTGGTGGCCGAAGGCGGCGAGGTGCGGGGCATCCTGGAGGCCCTGGACCTGTTCAGCTTCCTGGGCAACCACTCGCACCTCATCACGGTGCAGATCGAGCAGGCCCGCGATCTGGCCGGCCTGGAGCAGGCCGCAGCCCAGATCAACCGCATGATCGGCCTGTTGTCGCGCGGCGGCACCCGGGTGGGGCTGATTGCGCGCCTGGTGCAGCAGCTCAACCTGCGCTTGTTCGAACGCGCCTGGGACATGCTGGCGCCACCCGAACTGGTGGCCAACAGCTGCCTGTTCGTGATGGGCAGCGAGGGCCGCGGCGAGCAGCTGCTCAAGACCGATCAGGACAACGCCCTGGTACTGCGCGACGGCTATGTGCCACCGCTCGATCTGCAGGCCCTGTGCGAGCGCTTCTCGGCGGCCCTGAGCCGATTCGGCTACCCCGAATGCCCGGGCCACATCATGCTGAGCAACCCCGACTGGCGCGGCAGCGTCAGCGAGTTCAGCCAGCGGGCGCGCGATTGGCTGCTGATACCTGACGCCGACAAGCTCATGAAGCTCGCCATCTTCATGGACGCCCACGCAGTGTGTGGCGACGCCCAGTTGCTGACCCGGGTGCAGGAGCAGGTGCAGGCCCTGTCGCTGGACAACGAGGCCATGCTGAGCCGCTTTGCCTCGGCGCTCGACGCCTTCGGCGAATCTTCCAATGGCTGGCTGCACCGGTTGTTCTCGCTGGGCGAGGATGATCGCCAGCTCAACCTCAAGAAAGAAGGCATCTTTCCGCTGGTGCATGGGGTGCGCAGCCTGGCGCTGGCCCATCGCATCACCGAGACCAGCACCAGCGGCCGCATCACGGCCCTGGTGGCCACCGGGGCCCTGAGTGCCGACACGGCCACCGAGCTGACCGACAGCCTGCAGGTGTTCATGGGCCTCAAGCTGAAAGCCGGCCTGGCCGAGATCGACCTGAAGCGGCCGGTCACCGGCGCGGTCGACTTTGCTCAGTTCAGCGCCCTGGACCGCGACCTGCTCAAGGATTCGCTCAGCGTGGTCAAGCGCTTCAAGGTGCAACTGCGCCACCGTTTCCGCCTGGACGCCCTGTCATGAGCACCCTACCATTGCCCTCGGTGGCCAACCGCTGGTTGCAACGCCTGCGCCGTGACTGGGCCTTGCGCCGCCTGGCCGACCCGTCGTTTGCCTTTCTGTTCGACGACCCACCGCCCGATGAGTGGGTGTCGCTCGACTGCGAGACCACCGGCCTCAATGTGCGCAGCGACGAGATCGTCTCCATCGGGGCCGTGCGCATCGTGGGCGACCGCCTCATGACCAGCGAGCGGCTGGAGCTGCTGGTGCGCCCTGAACGTGGCGTGTCGGCCGAGAGCGTGCGCATCCACCGCCTGCGTGAGCGCGACGTGGCCGAAGGCCTGCCCGCCGACGAGGCCGTGCGCCGCCTGTTGCACTTCATCGGGCCACGCCCGCTGGTGGGTTACTTTCTGGAGTTTGATGTGGCCATGCTCAACCGCGTGGTGCGGCCCTTGCTGGGCCAGCCTTTGCCGCAGCCCAAGATCGAGGTGTCGGCCCTGTACTACGACCACAAGTTTCGCCAGCTGCCCCCTTACCAGCAGCACGACAACGCCGACATCGACCTGCGCTTTGCCACCCTGATGGCCGATTTGCAGCTGCCGCTGCGCGATGCCCACGACGCCATCAATGACGCGGTGATGGCGGGCCTGGCCTTCATCAAGCTGCGGGCGCTGAAGAGCGGCTAGCGCCCGCAGCGCAGAAAAAGAAAAACCGGGCCTAGGCCCGGTTTTTTCATGGGTGGGAGACGGGGCGCGCCAGGGCGACCCGATTCCGCTTCAGTGACCCGAGGCGCCGGCGGCACCCAGGCCGGTTTCAGAGCGCACCTGCTGCGAAGCGAAGGCGGCGCGTTCCTTGGTGGCCTGGGCGCTGCGGTCCAGCACCGAGAACAGCCACACACCGAAGAAGCCGATGGCCATCGAGAACAAGGCCGGCGACGAGTACGGGAACCAGGCCGAGCCCTTGGGGTAGCCCAGCGTGGCTTCCCACACCGAGGGCGACACGATGGTCAGGCCCACCGAGGAGATCAGGCCCAGGAAGCCACCGATCACGGCACCCTTGGTGGTGCAGTCCTTCCAGAGCACCGACAGGAACAGCACCGGGAAGTTGGCCGAGGCGGCAATCGCGAAGGCCAGCGACACCATGAAGGCGATGTTCTGCTTCTCGAAGGCAATGCCCAGCACCACGGCGACGACGCCCAGGGCGATGGTGGTCAGGCGCGACACCTTCAGTTCGGAGGCGCTGTCGGCCTTGCCGTTCTTGAACACGGTGGCGTACAGGTCATGCGACACGGCCGAGGCACCCGACAGCGTCAGACCGGCCACCACGGCCAGGATGGTGGCGAAGGCCACGGCCGAGATGAAGCCGTAGAACACGTCGCCGCCGACCGACTTGGCCACCAGCACGGCCGCCATGTTGGCCGTACCGGCACCGCCCTTGATCACGCCCTTGGCCACGTCAGCCATTTCAGGGTTGGTCAGCACCAGGGTGGTGGCGCCGAAGCCGATGATGAAGATCAGCACGTAGAAGTAGCCGATCCAGGTGGTGGCCCACAGCACCGACTTGCGGGCTTCCTTGGCGTCGGGCACCGTGAAGAAGCGCATCAGGATGTGGGGCAGACCGGCGGTACCGAACATCAGGGCCATGCCGAAAGAGATGGCCGAGATCGGGTCTTTGATGAAGCCGCCGGGGCCCATCAGCGACAGACCGATCTTGGCTGCCTCGTCAGGCGACTTGCCTGCGTTGGCCGCAATCGCGGTCTTCACCTTCACGCCTTCGGCAAACAGGGCTTCGGGGCTGAAGCCGAACTTGGCCAGCACCATGAAGGCCATGAAGCTCACGCCGGCCAGCAGCATGCAGGCCTTGATGATCTGAACCCAGGTGGTGGCGGTCATGCCGCCGAACAGCACGTAGACCATCATCAGCGCGCCCACAATCACCACCGCCAGCCAGTAGTCCAGGCCGAACAGCAGCTTGATCAGCTGGCCGGCACCCACCATCTGGGCGATCAGGTAGAAGGCCACCACCACCAGGGTGCCCGAGGCCGCGAAGGCGCGGATCGGGGTTTGCTGGAAGCGGTACCCGGCCACGTCGGCAAAGGTGAACTTGCCCAGATTGCGCAGGCGCTCGGCCATCAGGAAGGTGATGATGGGCCAGCCCACCAGAAAGCCGATCGAGTAGATCAGGCCGTCATAGCCGGTGGCCATCACCGCAGCGGAAATACCCAGGAACGAAGCGGCCGACATGTAGTCGCCCGCAATCGCCAGGCCATTCTGGAAGCCGGTGATGCCGCCACCGGCGGTGTAGAAGTCGGAGGCCGACTTGGTCTTGGCTGCGGCCCACTTGGTGATCCACAGCGTGCCCGCCACAAAGGCGCCGAACATGAGGATGGCGGTCCAGTTGGTGGCCTGCTTGGCCGCCTCACCCACGTCACCGCCTGCGGCCAGTGCCGAGCCTGCGGCCGCCAGTGCCAGCGCGGCCGCCAGCGCGAATTGGAGTTGCTTTTTCATTTTGTGGCGTCCTTCAGGATGTCCTTGGTCAGTTGGTCGAACTCACCGTTGGCGCGCTTCACGTAGATGCCCGTGATGATGATGGTGAAAATGATCACGCCCATGCCGATCGGGATGCCCAGCGTGGTCACGCCGGCGCCGATGGGCTGGGCCAGGAAGGCCTTGTCAAAGGCGATCAGGCCGATGTAGCCGTAGTAGACGACCAACATCAGGATGGTCAGCAGAACGCCCAGGCCATTGCGCTTGCGGCGCAGTTCCAGGTACTTCGGATGGGTTTTTATCTTGTCGACAACGGGGTCGCTCATGTCTCTCTCCAGTTGGTGGAATGGATGCAGGACGTGGCCCGAAAGCCACCGGCCACGAAACAATTCTGGGTAGCCTCCCTGACCAACTGCTTACGTAAGCCAGCGATAAGCCAGGCCTGTCGGTCGAGATCTGAAAATCAGAAAACCCAAGCCCCATGCGGGTTCCAGCGGTGTTTTGGCGCGCTGAACGGTATGCGATCGACCGTTCAGCCGGCGACCAACGGCATGGGGATCGGGTAAACCCCTGACCCGTGTTTACCCTTGCATCAGGGCATGTCCCGAGCCTGTTTGTCAGGGTTCGGTCAGAGAAGCTTCTGATAGTGGCTGCAAGTGCCCCAGCAGGGCACGCTGCACCCACACGACTGGAGACAAACCATGGCAGCCTCTGCACGCCCCATGACGCCCGAGGAGCGCCGTGTCATCGTCGCATCCTCACTCGGAACCATCTTCGAGTGGTACGACTTCTACCTGTACGGATCGCTGGCCGGCATCATTGCGCAGCAGTTCTTCTCGGGGCTGGACCCGAGTTCGGCCTTCATCTTCGCCCTGCTGGCTTTTGCGGCCGGCTTCATCGTGCGGCCTTTCGGCGCGCTCGTGTTCGGCCGGCTGGGCGACATGATCGGGCGCAAGTACACCTTCCTGGTCACCATCCTGATCATGGGCATGTCCACCTTCATCGTGGGCATCCTGCCCTCGTACGCCACGGTGGGGCTGGCGGCGCCGGTGATCCTGGTGGCCTTGCGCATGTTGCAGGGCCTGGCCCTGGGCGGTGAGTATGGCGGGGCGGCCACCTATGTGGCCGAGCATTCGCCGCCCGGGCGGCGGGGCGCCTACACGGCCTGGATCCAGACCACCGCCACACTGGGCCTGTTCCTGTCGCTGGTGGTCATCCTGGGCGTGCGCAGCCTGGTGGGCGAGGCCGCCTTTGCCGACTGGGGCTGGCGCATTCCCTTTCTGGTCTCCATCCTGCTGCTGGGGGTGTCGGTGTTCATTCGCCTGTCGATGAACGAGTCGCCCGCCTTCAAGCAGATGAAGGCCGAGGGCAAGACCTCCAAGGCACCGCTGACCGAATCCTTCGGCCGCTGGAAGAACCTGCGCGTGGTGCTGCTGGCCCTGTTCGGGCTGGTGGCCGGGCAGGCCGTGGTCTGGTACACGGGGCAGTTCTATGCACCTTTCTTCCTGACCAATGTGCTGCGGGTGGACGGCTCGACCGCCAACATCCTGACCGCCGTGGCCCTGCTGCTGGGCACTCCCTTTTTCATCGTGTTCGGCACGCTGTCCGACCGCATCGGGCGCAAACCCATCATCCTGGCCGGCCTGCTGCTGGCCACCGTGAGTTACTTCCCCCTGTTCAAGGCGCTGACCCAGGCGGCCAACCCCGATTTGGCGGCGGCCCAGGCGCGCAACCAGATCGTGGTGATCGCTGCCGCAGGGGACTGTTCCTTCCAGGGCAACCCGGTGGCGCGCGAGATCGACTTCTACCGCTCTTGCGACATCGCCAAGCGCTTTCTGGCCCAGAACGCGGTGAGCTACTCCAACCAGGTATCGGCGGCTGGCGGCCCGGCCCGGGTGCGCATCGGCGAGCAGGACATCCCGGCCCCGGTGGGGCGGGTGGTCAACCACAAGTTCGACGATGAGAGCTACCGGGCCATCACGGCCTTCAAGAAGCAGGTGGGCGAGGCCCTGAAGGCCGCGGGCTACCCGACCCAGGCCGACCCTGCCAAGGTGGACCACGTGACCATCGTGCTCATCCTGACCTTGCTGGTGATCTACGTGACCATGGTCTACGCGCCCATTGCAGCCATGCTGGTCGAGCTGTTCCCCACCCGCATCCGCTACACCTCGATGAGCCTGCCCTACCACGTGGGCAACGGCTGGTTTGGCGGCCTGCTGCCCACCATCAGCTTTGCCATGGTGGCGCAGAACGGCAACATGTTCCATGGGCTGTGGTACCCGGTGGTGATCGCGGCGGCCACCCTGGCCATCGGCCTGGTGTTTGTGCCGGAGACCCGGCAGGTGGATATCTACAGCGCTGATTGAGCTGCTGTCGGTGCGCCCGTCCAGGGTGCACCGACTTTGAAGGGCTTTGGCTTGCGTCATGCGGGCTTCGCGGTGGGCTGCCTAGAATGTTTGGCCTCCACAGGAACCAGCCGACCATGACCCAGGGAATCATCAAAATCCGCGGTGCCCGCCAGCACAACCTCAAGAACCTCGATCTGGACATCCGCACGGGTGAGCTGACCGTGGTCACGGGGCCCAGTGGTTCGGGCAAGTCGAGCCTGGTGTTCGACACCCTGTATGCCGAGGGGCAGCGCCGTTACGTCGAGACCTTCTCCGCCTATGCGCGTCAGTTCCTGGACCGCATGGACAAGCCCGCGGTGGACCGGGTGGAGGGCGTGCCGCCGGCGATTGCGATCGATCAGACCAACCCGGTGCGCAGTTCGCGCTCCACCGTGGGCACCATGACCGAGCTGAACGACCACCTCAAGCTCTTGTTTGCCCGTGCCGGCGCCCTGTTCGACCGACAGACCGCGCAGCCCGTGCGCCACGATTCGCCCGAGACCATCTACGCCCAGTTGCTGGCGCGGGCCCAGGCCGCCAGCGTTGACGGGGTGGAGCCGCGCCTGATCCTGACCTTTCCGGTCGAGCTGCCGGCCAGCGCCACGGCCGACGAGGTGAGCCAGTGGCTGGCCGCCAGCGGCTTCACCCGTGTGCAGGCCGAGCGCGAGGTGGCCACGCCCACCGGCCCACGCAAGGTGCTGGACGTGGTGGCCGACCGCCTGCGCGTGGGCAACGCCGAGAAGGTGCGGGTGGTTGAGGCCATCGAGACCGCGCTCAAGCGCGGCAGCGGGCGTTTGAACGTCTATGCCCTGGCGGGTGAGGATGCCGAGCCCGAGCTGTGGCGCTTTTCCACCGGGCTGCACTGCCCCGACAGCGACCAGCGCTACAGCGAGCCGATCCCGTCGGCCTTTTCCTTCAATTCGGCCGTGGGCGCCTGCGAGGTGTGCCGTGGCTTCGGGCGCGTGATCGGGGTGGACTACGGCCTGGTGATCCCGAACGACAAGCTCACGCTGCGCGCCGGTGCCATCAAGACCATGCAGACCCCGGCCTGGGCCGAGTGCCAGGACGACCTGATGCGCCACGCCGAGGCGGCTGGCATCCCGCGCGACACGCCCTGGTACAAGCTCACCCCCGAGCAGCAAAAGTGGGTGATCCAGGGCTCGCCCAACTGGAACGGCAAGTGGAACCAGCACTGGTACGGCGTCAAACGCTTCTTTGAGTACCTGGAGACCAAGAGCTACAAGATGCACATCCGGGTGCTGCTGTCCAAGTACCGCAGCTACACGCCCTGTGAGACCTGCGCCGGCGCCCGCCTGAAAACCGAAAGCCTGCTGTGGCGCATCGGCAGCCGCGAAGCCGCCGATGCCGTGCTGGCGCCTGCCAAACGCTTCATGCCGGCCGGCGTGGCCTGGTCGCGCGAACAGCTCGAGGCCTTGCCCGGCCTGTGCCTGCACGACCTGATGCTGCTGCCGCTGGAGCGCCTGCGCCGCTTCTTCGATGCCCTGCACCTGCCGGGCCATGGCTCGGACGGTGAGGCCCAGGCCCTCAAGCTGCTGTACGAGGAAATCACCACCCGCCTCAAATATCTGTGCGATGTGGGCATCGGCTACCTCACGCTGGACCGGCAAAGCCGCACCCTGTCGGGTGGCGAGGTTCAGCGCATCAACCTGACCACGGCGCTGGGCACCTCCCTGGTGAACACGCTGTTCGTGCTTGACGAGCCCAGCATCGGCCTGCACCCCCGCGACATGAACCGCATCACCGAGGCCATGCACCGGCTGCGCGACGCCGGCAACACCCTGGTGGTGGTCGAGCACGACCCGGCCGTGATGCTGGCGGCCGACCGCATGATCGACATGGGCCCGGGCCCAGGCGAGCGCGGCGGCCAGATCGTGTTCGACGGAACCACCGACGACCTGCGCCGTGCCGACACCCTGACCGGCCAGTACCTGGGCGCACGCAAGCAGGTGGGCATGGGCTTCAAGCGCCTGGTCAGTGACAACACGCCGCGCCTCATCCTGGAAGGGGCGCGCGAGCACAACCTGCAGAATGTGTCGGTCGAGATCCCGCTGCAGCGCCTGGTCTGCGTGACCGGCGTGTCGGGTTCGGGCAAGTCCTCGCTGATCCAGGACGTGCTGGCGCCCGCGCTGCTGCGCCATTTCGGCAAGGCCACCGAAACCCCGGGCCTGCACGACCGCCTGCTGGGCGCCGACCACCTGGGCGATGTGGTGTTTGTCGACCAGTCGCCCATCGGCAAGACGGCGCGCTCCAACCCCGTCAGCTATGTGGGCGCCTGGGACACGCTGCGCGAGATCTTCGCCACCGCGCCGATGGCCCGCCAGCGCAGCTACACCGCCAGCAAGTTCAGCTTCAACAGCGGTGATGGGCGTTGCCCCACCTGTGGTGGCTCGGGTTTCGAACACGTCGAGATGCAGTTCCTGTCGGACGTGTACCTGCGCTGCCAGGATTGCGATGGCCAGCGCTACCGCCCGGAGATCCTGGAGGTCAAGATCGAGCGCGGTGGCCGCCACCTGAGCGTGGCCGATGTGCTGGACCTGACCGTCAGCGAGGCGGCCAGCCTGTTTGCCGGCGACCGCGAGGTGCTGCGCGCCCTGCAGCCGATTGTGGATGTGGGCCTGGAATACGTGAAGCTGGGCCAGCCCGTGCCCACTTTGTCGGGCGGCGAGGCGCAACGCCTGAAGCTGGCCGGTTTTCTGGCCGAGGCCGCCAAGGCCGGCAGCTCCAGCCGCCAGCCGGTGGCGCGCAAGGGCACGCTGTTCCTGTTCGACGAGCCCACCACCGGCCTGCACTTTGACGACATTGCCAAGCTCATGCGCGCGCTGCGCAAGCTGCTGGAGGCGGGGCACTCACTGCTGGTGATCGAGCACAACCTGGACGTGATCCGGGCCAGCGACTGGCTGATCGACCTGGGCCCCGAAGGGGGCGATGGCGGCGGCCTGGTGGTGGCCGTGGGCACGCCCGAAGACGTGCGGGCCCACGCCACCTCGCACACCGGCCAGGCGCTGCGCGAGTACGACCGTGCCATGGGCCTGGGCGCCCATGCGGTGGAAGAGGGCACGCCGCTGCAGGCCCTGGTGCGCCCGCGCCGCCAGGTGCCGGCCCACGGGGCCGATGCGATCCAGATCGTCAACGCCCGCGAGCACAACCTGAAGGGCTTGTCGGTCGACATCCCGCGCGGCAAGTTCAGCGTGGTCACGGGGGTCAGCGGCTCGGGCAAATCAACCCTGGCGTTTGACATCCTGTTCAACGAAGGCCAGCGTCGCTACCTCGAAAGCCTCAACGCCTACGCGCGCAGCATCGTGCAGCCGGCCGGCCGGCCCGAGGTGGATGCGGTGTATGGCATCCCGCCCACCGTGGCCATCGAGCAGCGCCTGTCGCGCGGCGGGCGCAAGTCCACCGTGGGCACCACCACCGAGCTGTGGCACTTCTTGCGCCTGCTCTATGTGAAGCTGGGCGTGCAGCACTGCGTGCACGACGGCGCCGCCGTGCAGCCGCAGACGCCTGACAGCATCGCCTCCCAGCTGCTGCGCCAGTTCCGCGGTCAGCACATCGGCCTGCTGGCGCCGCTGGTGATCAACCGCAAGGGGGTCTACACCGAGCTGGCCGACTGGGCCCGCCCGCGCGGCTACACCCACCTGCGGGTGGATGGACAGTTCCTGCCCACCACGGGCTTCCCGCGGATCGACCGCTTCAAGGAGCACACCATCGAGCTGCCGGTGTGGAGCCTGATGGTGCGGCCCGACA
>Ga0208888_100365_pt1 | contig 22236 bp, 15 predicted proteins | sample LakWasM115_HOW13_2_FD_183929 | JGI IMG/M metagenome (GOLD analysis project Ga0208888, IMG submission 183929) | Freshwater sediment methanotrophic microbial communities from Lake Washington under simulated oxygen tension - Sediment Metagenome... | ecosystem: Environmental > Aquatic > Freshwater >...
AGAATCTAAAGAAGAGCAAGCCTAATGGTTGCCCACTCTTAAATATAAAGGATAAACAGTTTTGTTTATCCTTTTTTTTTTGCGCTGCTCTTACTATTGCGGAGGTTTAGAAGCGAATGGCTCGGGATTTACCGGCATACCATTTTCCCGCTTTTCGCGCTACGCGGTAGCTGCTTCAATCGGGGCTAAAAGGAATCTAAAGGAATGTTTATAAACTTTAATAATTCCATTTTAATATGAGTGTTCAATAAATTAATTTTGTCATTCAATGAGCAAAACATAAACCAACAACATACAACCTACAACATACAACAACACAACAAATGAAGTACACTACAAGACCACAAGCCTTACTACTACTAGCCGACGGTACTATTTTTTACGGTAAATCCATCGGTATCTCCGGGAAAACCTTCGGAGAAGTTTGTTTCAACACCGGAATGACGGGTTATCAGGAGATCTTTACTGATCCGTCGTATTTCGGGCAAATCATGGTCGCCACCAATCCGCACATCGGAAACTACGGTGTCAACGCCAACGAAGTCGAAGCCGATAAAATCATGATTTCAGGATTGGTTTGTAAAAATTTCAGTTTTACCCATTCGCGTCCCGATTCGGAAAGCAACTTATACGACTATTTCGAAAAGGAAAATCTTATCTGTATTTCTGATGTTGATACCCGCGCGTTGGTAAGTTACATCCGAGACAATGGCGCTCAAAACGCCGTGATCTGTACTGATGGTACTCCTGTAGAAGAATTAAAAACCCTTTTGGCCAAAGTACCTGATATGAAAGGTTTAGAATTGGCCTCGACCGTTTCTGTAACTGAACCGTATTTTTTCGGAGCAGAAAATGCCACCTATAAAATTGCCGCTCTCGACTTAGGTATTAAAAGAAACATCTTGCGCAACTTAGCCAAACGCGATTGCTACATTAAAGTGTTTCCGTACAACACGCCGTTTGAAGATTTAAAAGCCTTTAATCCAGATGGTTATTTCTTGTCCAACGGACCCGGTGATCCGGAACCGTTAACTGAAGTAATTGAAACGGCTAAACAAATGATTGCGTCCGACAAACCGGTATTCGGAATTTGTCTGGGTCACCAAATTATCGGTTTAGCTAACGGGGTGTCAACCTATAAAATGTTCAACGGTCACCGCGGTATCAACCATCCGGTAATGAATATCCTAACGGGTAAAGGGGAAATCACTTCACAAAACCATGGCTTCGCCGTAAACCGTGAAGAATTAGAAAAGCATCCTGATTTAGAAATTACGCACTATCACATCAACGACAATACCGTTGCCGGGATGCGCATGAAATCGAAGTCGTGTTTCTCAGTGCAATACCATCCTGAGGCCAGTCCCGGACCGCATGACGCCGAATATTTGTTTGACGAGTTTGTAGCCAATATCGAGAAAGCCAAAAGCTTACAAACGGTTTAAGGTTGCCTCACTAGCCCCGATGGGAAGAGTTACCGCGTAACTCGGACAGCGGGAACAAGGACAACAAAAAAGCCCGAACCATTCGCTTCTGAAAATTCGACTATACTAAATCGTTTGCGTTAATAACATTCGGCTGAATTGTCAAATTCCTAAAAAAAGATGGAATATATTTGTGATATATCTAAAATCTAATATCAAATATTTAATATTATAAAAATGAGTATTATTATCAAAGTACATGCAAGACAAATCCTTGATTCCAGAGGAAATCCAACCATTGAAGTTGATGTAGTAACTGAAAACGGCGTTTTGGGTCGTGCTGCTGTTCCCAGTGGTGCTTCTACCGGAGAACACGAAGCAGTGGAGTTAAGAGATGGTGGCAAAGCCTACATGGGAAAAGGAGTTTTGAAAGCGGTGGAGAATGTAAATACTAAAATTGCTCCGGAATTAATGGGCGTTTCGGTTTTCGAACAAAACCACATCGACCAATTGATGATTGATTTAGACGGAACAGCAAATAAATCCAACTTAGGGGCTAATGCTATTTTAGGGGTTTCTTTAGCAGTGGCTAAAGCGGCTGCCAACGAGTTAGGTTTGCCATTATATCGTTACGTTGGCGGTGTTTCAGCCAATACTTTACCGGTACCGATGATGAATATTATCAACGGTGGCTCACACTCTGATGCGCCAATCGCTTTCCAAGAGTTTATGATTATGCCGGTTAAAGCCCAAAACTTTACCCATGCCATGCAAATGGGAACGGAGATTTTCCACAACTTGAAAAAAGTATTACACGATAGAGATTTGTCAACAGCCGTTGGTGATGAAGGTGGTTTTGCACCAAACTTAGCCGGTGGAACTGAAGACGCTTTGGATACTATTAAAAAAGCAGTAGAAAATGCAGGCTATAAATTCGGTGACGAAGTAATGATTGCTTTAGACTGCGCTGCTTCTGAATTTTATGTAGACGGAAAATACGATTACACTAAATTCGAAGGCGCTACCGGAAAAGTAAGAACCTCGAAAGAACAAGCCGAATATTTGGCTTCATTGGCTGCGAACTATCCGATTATTTCTATTGAGGACGGAATGTACGAAGACGATTGGGATGGATGGAAATACTTAACTGAATTGGTAGGCGACAAAGTGCAATTGGTAGGCGACGATTTATTTGTAACCAATGTACAACGTTTGGCTACCGGAATTGAAAAAGGGATTGCCAATTCTATCTTAGTAAAAGTAAACCAAATCGGTACTTTAACCGAAACTATCGCTGCGGTAAATATGGCACACAATGCGGGTTACACTTCGGTAATGTCTCACCGTTCGGGAGAAACAGAAGATAACACTATAGCTGATTTAGCCGTGGCGCTAAACTGTGGTCAAATCAAAACCGGTTCTGCTTCGCGTTCCGACCGTATGGCAAAATACAACCAATTGTTGCGCATTGAAGAAGAATTAGCCAACACGGCTTATTTTCCGGGTGTAAAAGCGTTTAAACAGAAGTAATAGCTTCACTATAATTTAAAAGAGCATCTCATTTCGAGATGCTTTTTTATTTAGGCTAAAGATTGTTTGTTTTATTAATGGTTTGTAAATACGAAATGGACTTTGTCACAAACCATATTTGTTTTAAATTGAGATTAAGCAATCAAAAAGTTTACGCTTTTATCTTACTTCAAGAATTAATATTATATTTGGTTTTTTTATTTCTTTTCTTGTAATTCGGTATTTAATTATGTTCCTCAAATCTCATTTTAAGTTTTAAATATCTGAAAAAACAATGCTTTTTAATTCTCTAAATTTCGCGATTTTTCTTCCTGTAGTTTTTGTTTTATATTGGTTTGTAACGAATAAGAATTTAAAAGCCCAGAATTTATTATTACTTGTTGCCAGCTATTTTTTTTACGCTTGTTGGGATTGGAGATTTTTATTCCTGTTGATATTTTCAACTTTATTAGATTATTTCACTGGGTTAAAAATGGCGCAAACCGAAAATCAGAACACCAAAAAGACTTGGTTTTGGATAAGTATATTGGTTAACTTAGGCTTTTTGGGGCTTTTCAAATATTACAATTTTTTCGTAGAATCTTTTGCAACAGCAATAGCCGGTTTTGGTTTCGAAATACATCCTTGGACACTCAACGTAATATTACCTGTCGGGATTTCGTTCTACACTTTTCATGGACTATCTTATGTTATAGACATTTATAAAGGCCGAATTAAAGCGGAGGAGAATTTTATAGATTACTCGGTATTCGTTAGTTTTTTCCCTCTTTTAGTAGCCGGTCCAATTGAAAGAGCCACCCATTTATTACCGCAAATAAAGAGAAGAAGAATTTTTAATTCAGATCAAGCCATAGAGGGTATTTACCAAATTATCTGGGGCTTGTTTAAAAAAATGGTCATTGCGGACAGCTGTGCTCAATACGCAAATGAGATTTTTTCGAATTATGAAAGCATGAATTCAATTTCATTGTTGCTTGGTGCATTTTATTTTTCTTTTCAGATTTACGGGGATTTTTCAGGGTATTCAGATATTGCGCTTGGTACAGCAAAACTTTTCGGAATTGATTTACTTCGGAACTTTAATTTTCCTTATTTTTCCAGGGATATCGCTGAGTTTTGGCGCCGTTGGCACATATCCTTATCCTCTTGGTTTCGTGATTATCTTTACATTCCTTTGGGCGGTAGTCAAGGCGGAAAATGGACAAAAATTCGGAATACATTTGTGATCTTTATAGTCAGCGGATTTTGGCATGGAGCTAATTGGACATTCATTGTTTGGGGCGCTCTAAATGCCTTTTATTTCTTGCCGCTCTTACTAACCAACACCAATAGGAATAATATGGAGATAGTCGCAAAAGGAAGACTGTTTCCTAGTCTGAGAGAATTATTGGCAATGATTTCTACTTTCTTTTTAGTCTTAATCAGTTGGATCTTTTTTAGGGCTGATTCCATTTCCTTGGCTTTTAAATATTTGGTCAACTTGTTTCAGTTTAATTTCAAGAATGGATTGCAATATTTATCAATAGAAAGGTATTCAGCTGAATTGCTTTTACTAATTATGTTCTTTTTGTGTTTCGAATGGATTTCAAGAGAAAAAGAACACCCTTTTTTCGGAAAGTGGACTTATGTCAGATTGGGGGTTATTTTGTTTAGCATCATTACATTAGGTGTTTACTCTGATATTACAGATTTTATCTATTTTCAATTTTAATTCGGTATGAGGAAGTTTTTACTACATATTTTTGCAATACTGTTGTTCGTTTTCTTATTGATGTTTGTCTCCGATATTCTGTATTCAAAAATCTATCGAAATGCCAACCCGAGAAGTACACTCCAATATATATTGAAGTTAAAAAACGAAAATTTTGATGTAGTATTTTTAGGGTCGTCAAGAGTAGCAAATCATATTGATACGGATTTGTTTAATAAACTTTCGCAAAAGAAAACAGTTAATTTGGGTGTTCAAGGAGCAAGCCTTAACGACAATATGTTGCAGCTAAAGCTTTTGTTGGAAAGCAATAAAGTTAAATTGGTCTTCCTTCAAATTGACTCAAATTTAAACACTACAAACCCATCAAACATTTCAACGGCTGAAGCCATGCCATTTATTGAAAATCCTATTGTTGCCTCGCATACCAAAAAGTACAACCCTGATTTTGAACAACTATACTACATTCCTTTCTATCGCTATGCGATTAACGATTCCAAAATTGGGATTAGAGAAACATTTTTTACTTTGATAAATAAAAAGCCTGTGATTGATCCAAGTAATGGTTACATTCCTAAGTTGGGCAACACGATACCGAATACGCAACCGACCATAATGGGCTTAAAAAAAAGGCTTCAAGGAAATCCTATCTTAGATGAAATTAGAGCATTATGCCAAGAAAAAAATGCTAAATTGGTATTGTTTATAACACCTTATTGTAGTAAAATCAATCCGGATTCTTATGTTTTGAAAATGAAAAAAATAGCACCCGATTTGATAGATTTGACCAAAGGATATCCGGATAGCTTGTTTTTTAATTGTGGACACTTGAATGATCAGGGAGCAAAAAAGTTAACTCAAGCGCTTTATGAGTCTACTAAACCCCTACTGAATTAATGCTTTCTTTTTGTTTTTGAATTACCCGTAATGAATTTAATCAACACTTTTTTGGATGGTTTGCTTCATTAGTTATAACGAAACTGATTTTACAAAAAAGGACAATTCATAAAAATACTGAGTTTTGTTGAAAAATTATTGGTAAACCCTATAGGTTTGGACCTATTTATGCCAACTTAAAGTAATTTGTTTTACTTACATTTGCACTTTCATTTTTTTTGAAACAACTTATAGGATTTCCTGATCTATTTCTATTTTTAAGTGCCGTTTTTAAAGGAATGCAAAACAACAACATACAACACAACTATATTTTTGCACATGCAACACAACGTACTTATCTTAGATTTCGGTTCGCAATACACACAACTTATTGCACGCCGCGTTCGCGAATTAAACATATTCTGCGAAATTTTCCCTTTCAATCATTTTCCGGATGATTTATCGACCTACAAAGCAGTTATCCTTTCGGGTAGCCCTTATTCTGTGAGAGCCGAAGACGCTCCTCATCCTGATTTATCTCAAATTCGAGGCAAAATGCCTTTACTTGCTGTGTGTTACGGTGCCCAGTACTTAGCGCATTTCAACGGTGGCGAAGTAGCGCCGAGTAACATACGCGAGTACGGTCGTGCCAATCTCTCTTTCATCAAAGATGATGAAGCGTTTTTTGATGAAGTTGCTTTAAACAGCCAGGTTTGGATGAGTCACAGTGATACCATCAAACAATTACCAACTAACGGTGTTTTGTTGGCCAGTACCAAAGACGTAGCGAATGCAGCCTATCGCATTGAAGGGGAAAAAACCTACGCAATTCAATTCCACCCCGAAGTATACCATTCCACCGACGGGAAACAACTTTTAGAAAACTTTTTGGTCAAAATAGCGGAAGTACCGCAAAACTTTACACCAAACGCTTTCGTGGAAGATTGCGTTAAAGAATTGCAAGACAAATTGCAAAACGACAAAGTAGTACTTGGGCTTTCAGGTGGTGTCGATTCGACAGTAGCAGCCGTTTTATTGAACAAAGCTATCGGTAAAAACTTGTACTGTATTTTTGTGAATAACGGTTTATTGCGCAAAAACGAATTCGAAAACGTCTTGCACCAATACAAAGATATGGGCTTGAACGTAAAAGGCGTAGACGCTACTGATAGATTTATGGAAGCTTTAGCCGGAGTGGAAGACCCAGAAGCCAAACGCAAAGCTATTGGTCGTGTATTTATTGAAGTGTTTGACGATGAAGCCCATCGCATTGAAGACGTAAAATGGTTGGCCCAAGGAACGATTTACCCGGATGTCATCGAATCGGTTTCGGTAAAAGGACCAAGTGCAACTATTAAATCGCATCACAATGTAGGCGGTTTGCCCGATTATATGAAACTACAAATCGTTGAGCCATTGCGCATGTTATTCAAAGACGAAGTTCGTCGCGTAGGGAAAACATTAGGAATTGATGCTGAACTTTTAGGCAGACATCCGTTCCCGGGACCGGGCTTGTCTATCCGAATTTTAGGTTCGATTACACTGGAGAAAGTCAGAATATTGCAGGAAGTGGATGCTGTTTTTATCAACGGTTTAAAAGAGTACGGTTTGTACGATAAAGTTTGGCAAGCCGGCGCTATTTTGTTACCGGTGAACAGTGTAGGGGTTATGGGCGATGAGCGTACTTACGAAAAAGTAGTAGCGCTTAGAGCTGTAGAATCTACCGATGGTATGACCGCTGATTGGGTACATTTGCCTTACGAATTCCTGATGAAAATCTCCAATGAAATCATTAATAAAGTAAAAGGCGTGAACCGAGTGGTCTATGATATCAGCTCAAAACCACCGGCCACAATCGAATGGGAATAGTTTTTGTTGGCCTAAAAAAGTTGATGAAAAAAGCCTCAATTCCGATGGCATTTGAAAAGATTTGTTAACTTTAACGTAAAATAAAGGAACTGTTTATGAAAAACCGAATTATTTTCTCATTGCTGTTTGTACTGAGTGTCACGTTTAATACGTCGGCCAAGCAGGATAAATACGTGAAGCATACTGTAGCTCAAGGGGAAACAATTACGATGATTGCTCAAAAATACAAGGTTACACCTTATGATATTTACAAACTCAATCCAGATTCGCAAAAAGGGATTGAACTTAACAGCGTATTGTTAATCCCACCTACAGTAGCCGAATCTACTTTTTCAGCAGAACCCAAACAAACTTCGCCAAAAGCAACGGGTAATCCAACCACTCATTTGGTCCAACCTAAAGAAACTTTATTCAGCTTGTCCAGACAATACGGAGTTACTGTAGAGGCCATAAAATTGGCTAATGCCGAGTTATTAAAAGATGGTTTAAAAATCGGTCAAACCATTAAAATTCCGACTTCTAGTGGTATTGTACCAACAACTGTTGTTGCTGCGCCTGCAAAAGCAGTAGTTAAAGAAACACCAAAAGCAGTAGCGAAATCAGAACCTAAAACTGAGATGGCTAAATGTAATACGACGTACCACATCATCGAACCTAAAGAGACCAAATACGGTATTTCTAAAAAATACGGAATGACCATACAAGAATTGGAGCGATTGAATCCGGCCATTGTAAATGAGTTTCCGGTTGGGTTGAAATTGGTTGTTTCCGGAAATCCGGAAGCTAAACCGGTTGTTGAAACCAATAAAGTGAAAGAGGAAGCTCCAAAATCTCCGGCGGTTAGTACTAAAAAATACTTGGAAGAATACGTGGTGCGTCCTAAAGAAACCATCTCCAGCATTGCCAGCGATTACGGAATGACCGAACAGGAATTAATAGCCTTGAATCCCGAATTGAAAAAAGGCGTTAAGCTGGGTATGATTCTCCGAGTTCCCAAAGGCCAACGCAAAGAGCCTATCAAAAAAGAACAAGGCAATTTATTGAAGAATATGAATACTAATGCGAGAAAACAACTCGCATTACTTTTACCATTTAATATCAGTAAAATAGAAAGCGATACGGTAAATTCAACCCAAGCGCGTTTGAAGAAAGACAAGTTTCTCAACATGACCTTGGATTTTTATTCAGGAGCTTTAATGGCCATCGATTCGGCTAGAGTATTAGGGATGAATGTCGATATCAAAATTTTAGATTCTCAAGAAACCAAAAACACTTCTAACGTTACGACTTTGGCAACAGACCAGAAATTGAATACAATGGATGCCGTAATCGGACCATTTTACCAAGCCAATGTAGAAAAACTGGCCGAAATTTTAGAACCTACCAAAACACCGGTGATTTCTCCCTTATCCAAAGAATCGGGTAAGAAGTTCAGCAACCTTTACCAATCGATGCCTTCTTTAGAACAAATGCGTGCTTCTATATTTGAGTTTATGAATAGTAAAGGCGGTAATGTTGTAGCCGTAGTCGATCCGAAAAAAGGGAGCGTAAAACAATACCTGCAAGAAAATCAAGCCGGAACCAGAATCATCGGATTAACAGCCAAGAATACTTTTTCTGCGGATAGTTTAAAAGTTTGCCTGAAAAAAGACAAGATGAATTATGTTGTTTTGGCTTCTGAAAGTACCGGGATGATTTTGGCTACTACCAATGCCATGTTGGCGTTTCAGAAAGACTATCAAGTGCAATTGGTGATCATGGAACCGAATGAAACCTTGGATTTTGAAGAAATTTCCCTAACGCGATTGACCAAATTAAAACTGTTATATCCGTCCTTAACCCGACCAAATGAAAGTATTGAAGCCAATCAGTTTGATGCCAAATACAAAAAGCTAAACAAGATTATTCCGAACGCTTATGCTATTCGCGGTTTCGATGTGACTTTCGATACCTTGTTGCGTTTGTCTCAAGAGAAAACTTTCGAAGAAACTATTCAATACGATGATTCGGAGCAGATTGAAAACAAATTCAATTACAATCCAAACAGTACTTATGGGTATTCCAACAACGGAATTTACATCTTGTACTACGATATCGATTTATCCATCAAAGAAGCCTCATGATGCCTACTTCAAAAGTTACTTATCTGGGAGAATTAAGAACCTCTTCCCTCCATTTACAATCCGGTAGCGAAATCATCTCTGATGCGCCCATCGACAACAACGGTAAAGGGGAAGCCTTTTCACCAACTGATACTGTGGCCAATGGTTTAGCCAGTTGTATGTTTACCGTAATGGGTATTAAAGCCCGAGAAATGGGCGTTGATTTTTCAGGTTCTACTGCTGATGTAACAAAAGTTATGGCAGCTGAACCGAGAAGAATTTCAGAAATTCACGTGACTTTCAATATGAGTATCGAAGCCGACGAGAAGACTAAAACTATTTTAGAAAGAACGGCTTTGACTTGTCCGGTTCACTACAGTTTACATCCCGATATTAAACGAGAAATCGTGTTTAATTGGAAGTGATTTTGAACGACCAACAAAAACTCCTAATCAAACTTGCCCACACCAAAATGCCGTTCGGCAAATACGAAGGCTATTATCTTATTGATTTGCCCGAACATTATGTGGTTTGGTATTCCCAAAAAGGATTTCCCAAAGGTGCTTTAGGCGAGCAGCTACAGTTAGTTTATGAGTTGAAATTGAACGGCTTAGAAGCCTTGGTGCGCAACATTAAAAAGCAGTACCCTAAGAAAGATTTTTAGAATGTCAGACTGCTTAGACAGCTCAGATTATTGGATTCTCTTTTTTCTGAAAATCTAACGTTCTAACGTTCTAACAATCGAATTATAATCGTATTTTTGCCTCGTTTTTTAAAACAACAACAACACAACATACAACTTACAATGAATCCAACTAAGTACATTTTTGTTACCGGCGGTGTGACTTCCTCTTTGGGAAAAGGAATCATCGCAGCTTCTTTGGCCAAACTACTACAGGCCAGAGGATACCGAACCACCATTCAAAAATTTGACCCTTATATTAATGTCGATCCCGGCACTTTAAATCCGTACGAACACGGCGAATGTTTTGTGACCGATGACGGTGCGGAAACGGATTTGGATTTAGGACACTACGAGCGATTTTTAAATGTGCCTACTTCTCAAGCCAACAATGTTACTACCGGTAGGGTTTACCTTTCGGTGATTGAAAAGGAGCGAAGAGGAGAATTCCTGGGCAAAACCGTTCAAGTAGTACCACACATTACCAACGAAATCAAAGACCGCATGCAGTTGCTTGGAAAATCGGGCGACTACGATATCGTCATTACCGAAATCGGCGGAACTGTCGGAGATATTGAATCGTTACCATATATCGAATCCGTGCGTCAGCTCGTTTGGGAATTGGGAGAAAGCAACAGTATTGTAGTCCATCTGACCTTAATTCCATATTTGGCCGCTGCGGGCGAATTAAAAACAAAGCCAACCCAACATTCGGTTAAAACCTTAATGGAAAGCGGAATCCAAGCCGATATTTTGGTGTGTAGAACCGAGCACGAGTTATCCGATGAGTTGCGTCAAAAGTTAGCCTTGTTTTGCAATGTAAAACGTGAAGCCGTAATCCAATCCATCGATGCTTCTACAATTTATGAAGTGCCGAATCTAATGCTGGAAGAAGGATTGGATATCGTCGCCTTAAAAAAATTAAATCTACCGAAAAAAGCCGCTCCGGATTTAAAAAACTGGAATACTTTTTTACACCGATTGAAACATCCGAAGCAGACCGTAAATGTAGGTTTGGTTGGAAAATACGTTGAGTTACAAGATTCTTATAAATCGATTTTAGAAGCTTTTATACACGCCGGAGCCGCCAATCAAACGAAGGTGAATGTCATCAGTATTCATTCGGAGTATTTGGATGAAACCAATGCGGCCGAGCAGTTGCAAGGATTAGACGGTATTTTAGTCGCACCCGGATTTGGAGGAAGAGGTATCGAAGGAAAGATTGAAACCGTTCGCTACGCCAGAGAAAATAACATTCCGTTTTTCGGAATTTGTTTGGGAATGCAAATGGCCGTTATCGAGTATGCTCGAACTGTCTTAGGTTTGAAAGATGCTAATTCTACTGAAATGAATGAGGAAACCCAACATCCGGTTATCGCTTTGATGGAGGAACAAAAAAACATCACCGATAAAGGAGGTACGATGCGTTTGGGTGCTTGGAAATGCGACTTGCAAGAAGACAGTTTGGCCTATAAAATCTATGGGAAAAGCCAAATTCAAGAACGTCATCGCCACCGTTACGAATACAATAACGACTTCAGAAAACAGTTGGAAGCCGCCGGTTTAAGCACTTCGGGAGTCAATCCTGAAACCGGTTTGGTGGAAATAGTAGAATTGAAAAACCACCCATTTTTCATTGGTGTCCAATACCATCCTGAATATAAGAGTACTGTTGCTAATCCACACCCAATTTTTGTTAGCTTTGTGGCCGCAATGGTAAATCATAAAAAATAGCAAGTAGCAGAGTGGTCTTTGTTGCTTCTTACGACTAATAATTAAAAAATGGAACAAAAGAAATTTGATTTTAATTCGATTATCGGTTTTGCCTTAATCTTTGTCATTATCCTTTGGATAATGTACAACAACCGTCAAGACGAAGTTAAAGCGCAAGCCAAAGCCAAAACGGAAAAAGCCATAGAAGCCAAAGCCAAGAAAGAAACAACTAAAGATGTGGCGCAAACCATCACCGATACCACTGTGGGCGATTCGGTTAAGATTCAAAAGCTACAAGGGAAATTAGGAAGTTTTGCTTACTCAGCAACCTTACCTTCAGCCAAAGAAGCCTTTACTACTTTAGAAAATGATAAAGTGGTTTTAAAAATTGCCAATAAAGGCGGTTATATTGCTGAAGCTACTTTAAAAGATTTCAAAAAGTTTGATAAAAACTCCAAAGAGTTGGTGGCGTTGATTAAAAATAATAATGCTTATTTCAACTTGCAGTTGCAAACCAAAGACAACAGAGTACTCAATACCAAAGATTTATTCTTCGAGCCAACATTAACTACTGTCGACGGCAATCAAGTCTTGTCGATGAAGTTAAAATCAAGCGATAATGCTTTCTTGGAATACAAATATGTGTTGAAACCAAAAGACTATATGTTGGATTTTGATATTCGTACCCAAGGCTTAAATACGGTATTGAATACTTCAAAACCAGTCGATTTCCAATGGGATATGAAAACGTATCGCAATGAGAAAAGTATCTCTTACGAAAATCGTTATGCTGAAATTGTATTCGAATACGAAGACGGAAAAGACGATTTCGTAGGTCAAGGCAGAGACAAAGAAGAAACACCGGATAAGGTGACTTACATTGCTTACAAACAACACTTCTTTACATCTATATTGCTGACTAAAACACCATTCGAAAAAGCGAGTTTGAAGTCGCATGATTTAGTACAAGACCAAGAGAAAGATACCATTTTTACCAAAGAATTCAAAACTACTTCTGCTTTAGCCTTCAATAATGGCGAGTTGGATTATAAGATGAATTGGTACTACGGACCGGCAGACTACACTTTATTGAACAACTACAGTAGAAATCTGGACGAAATCATACCACTCGGTTGGGGTATTTTCGGTTGGATTAACAAATTCATTTTTGTGCCGTTGTTTGGCTTCTTGAGTACCTTTATGGGATTAGGAATTGCTATCATCGTGTTTACTATTTTGATTAAAATTGCCATGTCACCGATTACTTTCAAGTCGTTCTTGTCTCAAGCCAAGATGAAAGTATTGCGTCCTGAGATTATGGAAATAGGCGAGAAGTTCAGCAAAGATCCGATGAAAAAGCAACAGGAAACCATGAGCTTGTATAACAAAGCAGGGGTGAATCCCATGGCGGGCTGTATTCCGGCTTTGATACAGATTCCTTTCATGTACGCCTCGTTCCAGTTTTTTCCATCGGCCATCGAATTGCGCCAAAAAGGATTTTTATGGGCAGAAGATTTGTCCTCTTTCGATGAAATCGCAAAATTACCTTTCCATATTCCGGTTTACGGTGATCACATTAGTTTGTTCCCGATATTAGCGTCTATTGCTATTTTCTTCTACATGAAAATGACTTCCGGAGATCAGGCGATGTCGCAACCACCGCAAGAAGGTATGCCGGATATGGGTAAAATCATGAAGATTATGATTTATTTGTCGCCTGTAATGATGTTATTATTCTTTAATAACTACGGCTCAGGATTGAGTTTGTATAACTTTATTTCAAACTTGATTACTATTGGTATTATGTTGGTGATTAAGAAATACTTTATCGACAGCGATAAAATCCACGCTCAAATTCAGGAAAATAAATCTAAGCCAAAATCTGAAGGAAAGTTCCAAAGGAAAATGAGAGAAATGATGGAACAAGCCGAAGAGCAGAAAAAGCTTCAAAACAAGAAAAAGTAATTAGATTATATCCATAAAAAAAGCGCAGTGAAAACTGCGCTCTTTCTTTTCCATAGCAAAGGGAAATTATAAAGTAGGCAATAATACTTTATCTAATACGTGGATCACACCATTACTTCCTTGAATGTCTGTAGCAATAATGTTACTTGCCGGTCTGGCCGGAGAGAATGTTCCTGTGATTTTAGCACCTCCCGTTAAAGAGATAGTAATGTTTTGACCATTTAAAGTTGGTACTACACCGGCACTTGAACCTGATACTACGCTTGGTAAAGCTGTTGAACGAACATTGCCACCTACTACATGGTATTGTAATACACTAGAGAATTGAGGTCCGGTTGGTGAAATTCCCGCTGTAGTAAGTTCAGAAATTAAGCTGGTAAATGCAGCATTGTTTGGAGCAAATAAAGTTGCCGGTGAAGCTGCAGTTAAACCGCTTAAAGCACTTAACACTGCACTTTGATCTCCAAATGCGCCACCAGTACTGGTTACTACAGTTTGTAAGGTGTCAAATTCAGGATTATCAACCACGTGGTCCACTAAGGTTGGAATCTGAATCACTCTGTTTACAATGTGAATTACCCCATTGCTGGCATCAACATCTGCAGTTGAAACTACAGCGCCTTTGCTGTCAACACCACCGTTGATAGTTACTGTTGCGCCAGATTTTTGTACAAACATACTAATGGTTGGCGCATTAGCCGCTGTGCTGATTGGTGATAAAGTTGAAACATAAGTTGCTGCAGGAATATCAGTGCTTTTGATTTCTGTGGCCACAACGTGATTCAACAAAATGTTTTTTAATACGTTCACATCAACATTGTTAACAGTTACATTAGAACCTAATGAACTGAAGAATGTTTGAAACGCTGCATTGGTTGGAGCAAATACTGTAAACTGACCATTTCCATCTAATGTTGCAGTCAATCCGGTGCGGTTTAACGCAGTAACCAAAGTGGAAAAGTCTGAGTTTCCTGCTGCAATGGCTGCAATAGTTTGTTGTTGAGGTGTGTTGTTGTCATCATCGCTGCAAGACAACATCGTTAAAGCAATACATGCTAAAGACATTTTTTTGATTAGATTTTTCATAATAATTTTTTGTTTAATGTTTCGGCTAAATTATGAAACATTGTTTAACAAAAATCAATAAAAGATAAACAAAACTTAAATTTATAAATACTTTAACAGTTTTGTTTGATTTTTTAAACAGCCTCTTTTTTAGGGTATTACCCGTGGATATATATATTTTCAGCGATTTTACTGATGTTATTTCTATCAGAAAACTTAAACAAAACCAGCTTGTTTTTTTAAAAAAAAATTAACAATTCAATCGCAATAAAGGCTACTGTTTTTCCGTTAAAGGAATTAGCATAAATTTGTACCGATTTATAACACTTCAATTAAACCTTACTTTTATGAAATACATCTTCCTTTTTTTGCTTTCCGGTGTTTTTGCCCTGGCGCAGGATTACAATAAACTCGACGAAAACGGTAAAAAACACGGATTGTGGAAAGGTTTTTATGAAGAGTCAAAACGATTGCGCTATGAAGGCACTTTTGAGCACGGTAAAGAAGTGGGTTTATTTAAGTTTTTTGATGATACTAAAGCTGCAACAGTTATAGCTACCCGTGAATTCAATGATAATGACAACTCTTGCTATACTATCTTTTTCAACCAAAAGAACAATAAAGTCAGTGAAGGAAAAGTGGTGAACAAACAGTTTGAAGGCGAATGGAAATACTACCATGAAAACTCTCCTCAAGTCATGACTTTGGAATATTACTCCAACGGAAAATTAAACGGAGTTCGAAAAGTTTTTTACAAAAGCGGCGTTATAGCTGAAGAGACTACCTATAAAGACGGAGTAAAAGAAGGTTTGTATAAAAGTTATGCCGAAAACGGAATCGTACTGGAAGAAAGCAATTTTAAAAACGGATTGTACGATGGTATGGCTACCTACCGAACGGCCACCAATGAGTTGTCTTCTCAAGGCGTTTTTAAGAGCGGTAAGAAAGTAGGGATTTGGAAAATTCTTGAAAAAGGCAAGCTCAAAGACGTTAATATGGACAAACAACGTCGCAAATTCCAAAAAAGAGTTAAACCGCTAGAAGAAAACTAAATATTCACCTAATTTTGCAACAAATTTTTTTACCCATGAAAAGAGTTGTTGTCGGATTATCGGGCGGAGTAGATTCCAGTGTCGCTGCTTATTTGCTTAAAGAGCAAGGTTACGAAGTAATCGGTCTTTTTATGAAGAATTGGCACGACGATTCGGTGACCATTTCCAACGAATGCCCGTGGTTGGAAGACAGTAACGATGCGCTTTTGGTAGCCGAAAAACTCGGCATTCCTTTTCAAACGGTTGATTTAAGTGAACAATACAAAGAAAAGATTGTCGACTACATGTTCAAAGAATACGAACAAGGTCGGACTCCAAATCCTGATGTGTTGTGTAACCGTGAAATAAAATTTGATGTTTTTATGAACATCGCCTTAAGCCTTGGAGCCGATTATGTAGCAACTGGTCATTATTGCCGCAAAGGAGAAATTGAAGTTGACGGTCAACCTGTTTATCAACTGTTAGCCGGAAAAGACGGTAACAAAGACCAATCCTATTTTCTTTGTCAATTATCGCAAGAACAATTGGCAAAAGCCCTTTTTCCTATAGGTGAATTAACCAAACCCGAAGTTCGTGACATTGCCATGCAATTGGATTTGGTAACCGCTGAAAAAAAAGATTCTCAAGGCCTGTGTTTTATTGGTAAAGTACGTTTGCCTGAATTTCTGCAACAACAATTACAACCCAAAGAAGGATTAATCTATGAAGTGGCGGCAGACAATCCTATTTACAGCCAAGAAATTCCTGTTTTCGATTCTTTAGAAGAACAATTAGTGCATCAGGCAAAAGGCATTACTTATGTGCCGGAATATGGAAAGATAGTTGGGAAGCACCAAGGCGCTCATTATTTTACAATCGGTCAAAGGAAAGGCTTGAATGTTGGCGGCACCAAAGAAGCGTTATTCATTATTGCAACCGATGTTAAAACCAATGCAATCTACACAGGTCAAGGACAAAATCATCCCGGTCTATTTAAAAAGGTACTTAGAGTACAGCCTTCAGAAGTGCACTGGATCAGACAGGATTTAGCTTTGAAAACAGGTGAGACAATGGAAGTAATGGCTCGCATTCGCTACCGTCAAGCTTTACAAAAAGCTACCCTTTATCAATTCGAAAGTGGTTTGTATGTGGCTTTCGAAGAACCGCAATCGGCCATAACAGAAGGCCAGTTTGTGGCTTGGAATTTAGGCGATGAATTAGTTGGATCGGGAGTAATTTCATAAATTAGCATTTTACTAAAAGTAAAGCGCTATGAAAAAAAATTACTTTTTTACTTTTTTGTGGCTGACAACAGTCAGTTTTGCACAAGAAGATGCTTGGGTGTACTTCAACAACAAACCTAACGCGCAATATTATTTTGATAATCCATTGGAAATGCTTTCGCAAAGAGCGTTGGACAGAAGAATTAATCAAAATATTGCCATTGATATTAAAGATGTGCCTATTCACCAACCTTATGTGGATCAAATTGATGCTGCTTCGGGTATAGAGGTAAAGGCCAAATCTAAATGGATGAATGCTGTACACGTTAGAGGAAGTTTATCGGATATCAATAGTCTGAGTGCCATTGAGTTTGTGGACCATATCGAGTTTGCCGACAGAAGTTTAAACGTTTCAGGCAGAAACCAAGCGTCCAATAGAACGAGCCTTTTTTCGAGTGTTAATAAAACACTTGATACCCAAATTACTTTTGCTTACGGAACTTCTGCCAATCAGGCGCAAATGCTCAATGCACATGTTTTACACCAACAAGAATTTACAGGTGCCGGTAAAATCATTGCGGTTATGGACGCCGGTTTTCCGAATGTTGATGCCGTTCAGCCTTTCCAAAGATTAAGAGATAACAACCAAATTTTAGGAGGTTATAATTTTGTCGGGCAGTCAACCGATTTTTACACTGCTAATTCACACGGTACCATGGTGCTTTCTACCATGGGCGGTTATGTGGAGAATCAATTGATAGGCACAGCTCCGGATGCTAAATACTATTTGTTTGTTACTGAAGATGCAGCTGCTGAAAATCCGGTTGAAGAAAGTTATTGGGTTGAAGCAGCAGAAATGGCCGACAGCCTCGGAGTTGATGTAATCAATACTTCTTTGGGGTATTTCGGATACGATAATCCAAACTACAGTTATACGTACGCCAATATGGATGGCGTAACTTCTTTTATTTCGAGAGGAACCAATGTGGCATTTAGCCGAGGGATGGTTTGTGTCTCTAGTGCTGGTAATTCGGGTTCGAGTCCTAATCCTTACATAGCCGTTCCTGCCGATGCTTTGCACGGATTTGCTATAGGAGCTGTTAAGCCGGATGAAAATTATGCAACATTCAGTTCAATCGGTCCTTCATTTGATCAAAGAGTCAAACCTGATGTTATGGCACAAGGGCAAAATGCGATTGTATCCGGCATAAACGGAACAATTGGAGCGGCTAATGGGACTTCGTTTTCAGGACCTATTATGGCGGGTGCTATTGCCAGTTTTTGGCAGGCTATTCCTTGGGCGACCAACCAGCAAGTATTGGATTTTGTTAAACAATCGGCTGACAGGTACAGTAATCCTACAGCTCAGTTCGGGTATGGAATACCCGACTTTCAAACGGCTCTGACTATTGCCCAACTTTCGGTTAGTGATCGTGATGCAGTAAAGTTTTTAGTTTATCCTAACCCGGCTTCAACGCATTTGAAGATTGCTTTCCCGGCAGGTTTTACTTCTGCTACGCTTGCAATCTATAACAATTTAGGTCAGCTGATAAAACAACAAAGTATTGATATTGATGCTGTTGTTAATTTAGAAGACTTAGCTAAAGGAGTTTACCACTACAGTATTAAAAATCAAGATTTTCTGCAAACCGGTAAATTGATGAAGAATTAAATCTAAGTTATTATTATAACATGAATAAAATCACCCAACTTTTCAATATCAAATATCCAATTATTCAAGGCGGAATGATTTGGAACAGCGGCTACAAGTTAGCTAGTGCAGTTAGTAATACCGGCGGATTAGGGTTGATAGGGGCAGGCTCAATGTATCCGGACGTACTGAGAGAGCATATTCGAAAATGTAAAGCAGCAACAGACAAACCTTTTGGTGTAAATGTGCCAATGCTGTATCCGAACATCGAAGAAATCATTCAAATCATAATCGAAGAAGGAGTAAAGATTGTTTTTACTTCTGCCGGAAATCCGAAAACATGGACCGGTCATTTAAAGGCTAATGGTATAACGGTTGTTCATGTAGTTAGTAGCTCGAAGTTTGCACTAAAAGCACAGGAAGCCGGAGTTGATGCGGTTGTTGCTGAAGGTTTTGAAGCGGGAGGTCATAACGGACGAGAAGAAACCACAACCCTAACGCTGATTCCAATGGTGAAAGAGCAAATCTCAATTCCTTTGATAGCTGCCGGAGGAATTGCAACCGGTAAAGGAATGTTGGCAGCTATGGTTTTAGGTGCAGACGGGGTTCAAATGGGTTCCAGATTTGTGGCTTCTTTTGAAAGTTCTGCGCATGATAATTTTAAAAATACTGTACTCTCAGTAAAAGAAGGGGATACGCAGGTTACCTTGAAAGAATTGGCTCCTGTGAGATTGATTAAAAATAAATTTTACCAAGATTTACAGGAATTGTATGCAAAATGTCCAACCGTTGAAGAATTAAAAAGTCTTTTAGGACGTGCTCGGGCCAAGCGAGGGATGTTTGAGGGTGATTTGATAGAAGGAGAATTAGAAATCGGACAAATTGCCGGTTTGATTCATGAAGTGAAATCGGTTGAAGCTATAGTGCAGGAAGTAATATCTGAGTTTGATGAGGTAAAGAATTCTTTCCGTCAGTCGTTCTTCTAAAAAGAAATAAGAAATCATAATAGATTGTTGGTGAGTTTGGTTTGAACCTAAACTTATCAACAATTTTTATTTTTAAGCAGTTTTGTTTTTATTGATAACTCTGTTTTTTTTATTTTATTTTTGCTGTAATCGTCTATTTTTTAAATGTTTGTGATTTTTTTTTGACTTTTGTAAATTGTTAATAATGTTTATTATTTTGTTTATAATATTTTAATAAGTCAATTTATGCCTTGGAAATTATAAGTAATATAGTGCTGGGAATTACATCTGATATTTTTCAACGCCTACAGCGAATTTCAAGCGGTTAATTTTTTTGATTGCAGTGATTTTTGCTATAAAAAGGTTGGGGAATTTGGATCAAAAATGGTATTTAATCAAATTGCTTATGAGAATCACTACTCTCGCCAAAAAATATTCTTTTTATTGTGTTTTATTGCTAACACTACTTGGGCAGAATAGTTTAGTTTATTCTCAGTGTCCGACAGTCACTAATGTAAATCAATCTTTTTGTGATACACAATCACCAACCATTGCCAGTTTACAAGCAGTGGATAATGGAGGAGGTATCAGATGGTATGCAACAGCAACGTCAACAACGGCGTTATCATCTTCTGCGGTTTTAGTCAACGGAGAAGATTATTTTGCAGATGATAATACCGGTTCGTGCGGAGTCAGACAAAGCGTTACGGTTACTGTCTATTCTGCTCCAACCGGAGCTAATTTTCAAGGGGTTTGTGTGACTAATTTAAATCAGGCGACACCATCTAATCCGCAGTTTTTTATTGTTGGAAACAATTTACAGTGGTATACGGTGCCTCTCGGAGGTACGGCTCTCTCACCAACAGCCATATTAAATGACAATACCATTTACTATATTAGTCAAGTCAATCCCGATACTGGTTGTCAAACCTCAAGGTTGTCAGTATTTGTCAATGTTGGCTTGGTTCCGCCGCCAACCGGAAGTGCTGTGCAAGAGTTTTGTAATATCCCTGGAAGTCCGCCAACAGTTGCGGATTTGGTAGCCTCAGGGAATAATAATTGGTATTTGACTTCTGCTTTTGGAGTGCCTTTAGATCCGGCAACGCCTTTGATTAATGGTCAGTTTTACTATGCAACCACAGTAGATCCGCCTTGTGAAAGTAGCGATAGGCTTGAGGTTTTGGTGAATATCTACGATTTAAACGATGCGGGAAATGATGGAAATAGAAGTATTTGTGTAGACCAAGTCTCTACCACAACTCCTTTTAATTTATTTGGTTTATTAGGAGGAACACCTGATAATAGCGGTGTTTGGTCGGGTCCGATAACAACTACTAATGGACATCTTGGTACTTTGAATGTTTCATCAATGACACTTGCCGGGAGTCCATATACTTTTACATATACTGTTTCTTCGGCTTTGTGCGTTCCTGATACTTCAACGGTAACCATTACCATATTACCACTCCCAACAGCGAGTGTATCGGTTAGTCCGACGACCATCTGTGCCAATAGCAGCGCCACATTCACTTTTACAGGAACTCCGAATGCCACAGTAACGTACAACATCAACGGCGGAGCGAACCAAACGGTAACGCTAAACGCCTCGGGTACGGCTACCATCAGTGGCACGTACACTACCAATACAACCATTAATATTGTTAGTGTTGCCAGCGCAGGCACGCCGAGTTGTATCAACCCACAAACCAGCAGTACCACACTCACGATATTACCACTCCCCACAGCGAGTGTATCGGTTAGTCCAACGACCATCTGTGCCAATAGCAGCGCCACATTCACTTTTACAGGAACTCCGAATGCTACAGTAACGTACAACATCAACGGCGGAGCGAACCAAACAGTAACGCTAAACGCCTCGGGTACGGCTACCATCAGCGGCACGTACACCACCAATACAACCATTAACATTGTTAGTGTCGCCAGCGCAGGCACACCAAGTTGTATCAACCCACAAACCAGCAGTACCACACTCACGATATTGCCACTACCCACAGCGAGTGTATCGGTTAGTCCGACGACCATCTGTGCCAATAGCAGCGCCACGTTCACTTTTACAGGAACTCCGAATGCCACAGTAACGTACAACATCAACGGCGGAGCGAACCAAACAGTAACGCTAAACGCCTCGGGTACGGCTACCATCAGCGGCACGTACACTACCAATACAACCATTAACATTGTTAGTGTCGCCAGCGCAGGCACACCGAGTTGTATCAACCCACAAACCAGCAGTACCACACTCACGATATTGCCACTACCCACAGCGAGTGTATCGGTTAGTCCAACGACCATCTGTGCCAATAGCAGCGCCACGTTCACTTTTACAGGAACTCCGAATGCCACAGTAACGTACAACATCAACGGCGGAGCGAACCAAACAGTAACGCTAAACGCCTCGGGTACGGCTACCA
>Ga0208888_100369_pt1 | contig 22151 bp, 23 predicted proteins | sample LakWasM115_HOW13_2_FD_183929 | JGI IMG/M metagenome (GOLD analysis project Ga0208888, IMG submission 183929) | Freshwater sediment methanotrophic microbial communities from Lake Washington under simulated oxygen tension - Sediment Metagenome... | ecosystem: Environmental > Aquatic > Freshwater >...
AGTGGGGCCCCGACATGTCGGCCCTGTTCGACACCATCCTCTCGCACGTTCCACCCAACACGGGCGATGCCAATGCGCCGCTGCAGCTGCAGATCTCTGCGCTGGACTTCTCCAGCTTCGTGGGCCGCATCGGCGTGGGCCGCATCAGCCAGGGTACCCTGAAGCCCATGCAGGACGTGATCGTCATGGAAGGCCCTGATGGCAAGGCCGTGAAGGGCCGTGTGAACCAGGTGCTGACATTCCAGGGCCTCGATCGCATGCAGACCCCCTTGGCGGGCCCTGGCGACATCGTGCTGATCAACGGCATTGAAGACATCGGTATCGGCGTGACCGTGACCGACCCCGCCAACCCCGCGCCGCTGCCCATGCTGAAGGTGGATGAGCCCACGCTGACCATGAACTTCTGCGTGAACACCAGCCCGCTGGCCGGCCGCGAAGGCAAGTTCGTGACCAGCCGCCAGATCTGGGACCGCCTGCAAAAGGAACTGCAGCACAACGTGGCCCTGCGTGTGAACGAAACCGACGAAGAAGGCATCTTCGAAGTGATGGGCCGTGGTGAACTGCACCTGACCATCCTCTTGGAAAACATGCGCCGCGAAGGTTACGAGCTGGCCGTGTCCAAGCCCCGCGTGGTGTTCAAGGACATCGACGGTGTCAAGCACGAGCCTATCGAGCTGGTGACGGCCGACATCGAAGAAGGCCACCAAGGCGGCGTGATGCAGGCCCTGGGCGAGCGCAAGGGCGAGCTGGTGAACATGGAGTCCGACGGCCGTGGCCGCGTTCGCCTGGAGTACCGCATCCCGGCCCGTGGCCTGATCGGTTTCACCAACGAATTCCTGAACCTGACGCGCGGCTCCGGCCTCATCAGCAACATCTTCGACAGCTACGAACCGCACAAGGGTGACATCGGCGGCCGCAAGAACGGCGTGCTGATCTCCATGGACGACGGTGAAATCTTCACCTACGCGCTGGGCAAGCTGGACGACCGTGGTCGCATGTTCGTGAAGGCCAACGACCCTGTGTATGAAGGCATGATCGTCGGCATCCACAGCCGTGATAACGACCTGGTGGTGAACGCCACACGTACCAAGCAGCTGACCAACTTCCGTGTGTCCGGCAAGGAAGACGCGATCAAGATCACGCCTCCGATCGACCTCACGCTCGAATACGGCGTGGAGTTCATCGAGGACGACGAACTGGTCGAAATCACGCCCAAGTCCGTGCGCCTGCGCAAGCGCTATCTGACCGAAAACGAGCGCAAGCGCGCCTCCCGTTCTTGATAAGCTCAGCGTTTTCGAAAGGGCCACTGCCACGCAGTGGCCTTTTTTCCGTCTGAACCCTCCACAAACCATGTTGAAACTCACCCATACCCGGGCGGTGCTGCTGATGGTGGCGGTGACCCTGATGTGGTCCATCGCCGGCGTGGTCACGCGCCACCTGGAGCATGCGGCAAGTTTTGAAGTGACCTTCTGGCGCAGCTTTTTCACGTTGCTGTCGCTGCTGGTCATCTTGCCCGCGCTGCAGGGCAGGGCGGTGTTTGCCTCCATGCGCCACAGTGGCCGTGCGTTGTGGATCTCTGGCGTGTGCTGGAGCGTGATGTTCACGGCGTTCATGGTGGCGCTGGTTCTCATGCCGGTGGCCAATGTGCTGGTCACGATGGCCGTGGGGCCGCTGCTCACAGCGCTGTTTGCAAGGGTGTTCATCGGCCATCACATCGCCCCGCGCACCTGGGCTGCGATTGCTGTGGCGGGGCTGGGTATTGCGTGGATGTATGGTTCGCAGATGGCGGGCCTCCCTCTGGCGGGCACGCTGGTGGCGCTGTGTGTGCCTGTGGCTGCCGCCATTAACTGGACGGTGGTACAACATTCGCAGCGCCATGGCCATGCGGTGGACCTGGTGCCTGCGGTGCTGGTCGGCGCAGTGATTTCGGTGGTGGCCACGCTGCCACTGGCGTTGCCTTTTCAGGCGTCGGCCCACGACCTGGGCCTGCTGGCCTTGCTGGGCGTGGTGCAATTGGCCATCCCTTGTGTGCTGGCCGTGCGCTGCGGGCGCGTGCTCAAGGCGCCCGAGATGGCGCTGCTCGGGCTGCTTGAAGTGATCTTTGGCATCTTGCTGGCATGGCTGGGTGCGGGCGAAAAGCCTGGCACGGCGGTGCTGACGGGGGGCGCACTGGTGATCGGTGCGCTGGTTTTCAATGAACTGTTGGGTTGGAAGGAACAAAAATGACGGAGACTGTCGTGTCTGAAGTGTTGAGCGAAGTGCGTGGCCAGGTGGGCTTCATTACCCTGAACCGCCCGCGTGCGCTCAATGCCTTGTCGCTGGGTATGGTGCGTGACCTGATGGGCATCCTGCTGGCATGGCAGAACGATGCGCGGGTGCTGGCCGTGGCCATCCGTGGCAGCAACAAGGAAGGCCCGTTTGGTGCTTTCTGCGCAGGCGGCGATATCCGCTTTCTGCACCAGGCGGGTAGCCAGGGCAACCCGCTGATCGAGGACTTCTTCACCGAGGAATACGCGCTCAACCACCTGATCCACAACTACGCCAAGCCCTACATCGCCTTCATGGATGGCATCGTGATGGGGGGCGGCATGGGCATCAGCCAGGGCGCCGCCCTGCGCGTAGTGACCGAGCGCACCAAGATGGCCATGCCCGAAACGGCGATTGGCCTGTTCCCGGACGTGGGTGGGGGTTACTTCCTGAGCCGCTGCCCGGGCCGCGTGGGCGAGTGGCTGGCGCTGACCGGCGACACCATTGGCGCGGGAGATGCCATTGCCTACCAGCTGGCCGATGGCTGCCTGCCGTCAGACCGGCAGGCAACGGTGTGGGATGCGCTGGCTACCCAAAACTTTGCAGATGGCGCGGCCATCAAGGCCTATGTTGCTTCTCAATTTGTAGCATCTCAGGCAAGCGGTACTGGCGCTCTGGCCGATATTGACAAATATTTTGCGCTGCCGACCGTCGGCGAGATCGTGCGGGCACTCGAGGCCGCCGACAGCGACTGGGCACGCACCACGGCCGCCACGCTGCGCAAGCGTTCGCCACTGATGCTGCATGTGGTGCTGGAGCAGATTCGCCGCGCCCGTGCGATGGGCCTGGCCGACGACCTGCGCATGGAGCGCGATATGGTGCGTCACTGCTTTTTCCTGCGCCCAGGACAGAGTGAGACCGTGGAAGGCATCCGCGCCCTGGCCGTGGACAAGGACCATGCGCCTCAGTGGAATCCAGGCCGCATTGAAGATGTGACGCCGGAGATGGTGGCACCGTTCTTTGCCAGCCCCTGGCCCGTACACGCCCATCCGCTGGCCCATTTGTCCTGACCGCATCCGGACATGGTCGGGCCGGGCCCCCGGCGGCGCGTCAAGGGTTCAGCTGCTGATAAACCGCTGTGGACAGGCTCAATAACTCGGGGCGTGACAACTGTCCGCTCAGGGCGTAGCCAAAGCCGGCATCCGTCCAGTAAAAGCCCGGCACCGGACCTTCGTGTGTGAACTGGAACGCGGTGGTGGGTGCTGCCGCCGGTGCTTCCGTGCGCGCTTTGGTGCCGCCCTGGTTGTCATTGGCAGGGCGGGGCGGGGTGGGAGCTAGAGCGCCCAGGTACAGCGTGATTCGCTGGCCTGCGCTGTTCTGGTACATGAACTGCGCGCGCACTCCGGTATCGCCGGGCAACAACCGGCCTCCCACCAGTTCATAGCCCTGGGCGCCCAGCACAGGGACTTTCAGCGGTCGGTCCAGCCGTTTGGACAGCCATTGCACCAGGTGGTCTTGCTGGGCAGCCGTGACCTCTACGGGGTGACGCACTTCGGGTTGGTACACCGCATGGGCCACAGAGGCCTGCTGTGCGAAGCGCTGTGCCGGTTCGGCTGTCACCAGCGCGGCTCCTTGGCCAGTCGCCAGCGTTTTGCCGGGTAGCCCTGCGGGCCACTGGCTGCGGCCCGTCCAGCCCAGCACAAAGGCCAGCAGGACCGATGCAGCCATGCCACCCCAACGCCACCACTGCGCCTGTTGCTCCCTGCGGTCTGTGGCGCGCAATGCTGCGGCCAGCAAGGCATCGGGAACGGGGGCGTGGAGAAGGTCCTGGTGCAGGTCGTGCAGCCGCTGCCGCTGCGCCTGCCAGTGGGCCAGTGTGGCCTGTGCCTCCTCATCGTCCCGCAGTTGCTCGCGCAGCGCCTGTGCCTGGGCGGGCGGCAACTGGCCGTCCAAAAGGGCATGCCAGGCGCCGCTCTCTTCTGCGCGTGCTGGGGGGGCTGGGTATGTCGGGTCCATGGTGGAGGATCGGGTCAGGGTGGCTATTTGAGACGGCGCAGTGCAGGCGTCGTGCCTGCGGCGGCGGCTGCGCCCGCCTGGGCGGCCGGTACAGCCGGTGCGGTGCCCGATGTGGGCTCCCGGTCCATCAGCACTCGCAGGCGCATGCGGGCCCGCGACAGGCGTGACATGACGGTACCCACCGGAATGCTCAGGATGCGCGCGGTGTCTTCGTAGCTCATGTCCTCCATCGCCACCAGCAGCAGCACCGCCCGCTGGTCGGCGGGCAGGCGCTGCAGGCAGCGCTCCAGGTCCAGGGCGTCATCCGAGGGCGCACGGGCGCCTTGCAGCTGGTCTTGAACCTCATCGATGTCCAGAGGGGGCAGCGCGGGCAACGCGCGGCGTTGGTTGAGATACAGGTTGTGCATCAGGGTGAACAACCATGCGCGCAGGTCGCTGCCGGTGCGCCACAGCAGCCATTTGCTGCAGGCCCGCTCCAGTGTGTCCTGCACGAGGTCATCAGCCGCCCAGGCATCGCCCGTCAGCACCCGCGCGTAGCGACGCAGGCCCGGCAGCTGTTCGATGACCTGGGAGCGATTCATGCCGTGCGGGGCCTGTGTTGCGCTGTGCGTGCTCTTACGGCCGTGCGGTGCGCCACACCTGGTTCACGCCTTCGCCCGTCTTGTCTCCGGGCTTGGTGTCCTTGATCCAGTAGTACAGCGGCTTGCCCTTGTAGGCCAGCTGGGTCTTGCCATCGTCGCGGGTGACGACGCTGTAGTCGCCGCCAGGGGCCTTGCTGGCCATCAGCGGCGGCCAGTTGGTGGCGCAGGGGCCGTTGCACACTGACTTGCCACTGCCTGCAGCATCGCGGTCAAACGTATAGAGCGTCATGCCGCCCGCGCCGACCAGTACGCCGTCCATGGTCTTCACGGGCGAGTCGTCCATGGTGGCGCAGCCAGCCAGTGCAGCGGCTGCGACGAATGCGGCCATCGAGATCAGTTTCTTCATGGGTTTCTCCAGAGGGTGGTGCAGGCGTAGGCGAATGCTGCCTTGCACCGGGATGAACACCCGGACGTGGTGATTTATTCCATCACAACTGAAAAAATAGTGACCAGTAGCGCGCAGGGCTTTCGAAACTGGCACGGCCCGGGCCGGCGCATCCGTTCAAGGCTGCTCTGCCTCCCCGTATGCGGTCCTCTTGGGGGACATCGCTCAGCGACTTTGGGGACTATTTGTTCCTGCTCTTCATGGCGCGCTCCACCTCGCGCTTGCCTTCACGGTCTTTGATGGTGTCGCGCTTGTCGTGCTCGGCCTTGCCTTTGGCCAGGGCAATCTCGCACTTCACGAAGCCGTTCTTCCAGTGCAGGTTGATGGGTACCAGCGTGTAGCCCTTTTGCTCGACCTTGCCGATCAGGCGCTTGATGTCGTCCTTCTTGAGCAGCAGCTTCTTGGTGCGTGCCGATTCGGGGTTGACATGGGTGGACGCTGTCTTGAGCGGCATGATCAGGCAGCCGAGCAGATACAGCTCGCCATCGCGGATCAGCACGTAGCCATCGGTCAGCTGCACCTTGCCTTCGCGCAGCGCCTTGACCTCCCAGCCGTGCAGCACCATGCCCGCCTCGTGGCGCTCCTCGAAGAAGTAGTTGTAGGCCGCTTTCTTGTTGTCGGCAATGCGGGAGGTGGGATCGGGTTTTTTGGCCATGTAGATCAGATGCGGCGCCCTGCGGGAGATAAAAGGTCTCCCTACATACAATTGTGGCCGTTCAGAGACCCGTGATTCTAGTTTCCCCGGCCCGCCTTTCCCCTTCGAAAGCCCCGCGCCAGCTGCCTGCATGAAAACCGTCCACAAGTCCGTCCTCATTTGGTACAGCCCCGAAGAGATGTTTGCCCTGGTCACCGGGGTGGAGCACTACCCGCAGTTCCTGCCCTGGTGCGACCGCGCCGCAGTGCTGGAGCAGACCGACGAGGGCATGACCGCCGAGGTGGGCATTGCATTCGGCGGCATTCGCCAGACCTTTGTCACGAGCAACACGCACGAAGTGGGCAGGCGTGTGCAGATGCATCTGGTGAAAGGACCGTTCTCACGGCTGGACGGGGATTGGCACTTTCATCCCGTGGGGGACGGCACGCAGCGTGCGTGCAAGGTGGAGTTGATGCTGAACTATGGGTTTGACAGTGCTGCGTTGGCCACGCTGGTGGGGCCGGTGTTTGACCGCATCGCAGGGAGCATGGTCGATGCCTTCGTCAAGCGAGCGGAACAGGTCTATGGCTGAGGTGGGTGGAGGTGCCTCGGCGACCATCGCTATCACCGTCGTCGTCTGCCTGGCTCCGCGCGAGGTGCGTGAGTGGACTCTGGATTTGCCGGTGGGCGCCACGGTAGCGGATGCCCTGCACGCCAGCTGCGGTACGGCCACGCTGTCCGCGCTGGAGGAGGGGGGCGCACCGTGCGTCGGTATCTGGGGCCATGCTGCCAATCTGGATGGGGTGTTGCAGCCCCAGGACCGCGTAGAAATCTACCGACCTTTGAAGGTGGACCCCAAAGTAGCACGGCGGGAGCGCTTTGCCCGACAAGGGGCGCGCACTACAGGACTCTTTGCGCGCCGCCGACCAGGGGGCAAGTCAGGCTACTGATACTGCTGAGTTGATCCGCGCGGTAGCGGAGCAGCATGCAGCTCAGCGTACGCAGTCGGCCGCGACAATCTCGTCGATGCGCTTGGCTTCGGCCGCGCGGGCGGGGCCGTCCAGGAAGATTTTTTCGCCCTGGGCGTTCGCTTGTGTGATGGGCTTGCCAGCATCGAACGCCGCTTTGGCTGCGCGTGCGCGGGTGCAGTTTTCAGCCTTGGCCTTGGCGATCTTTTCGTCCTCGGCCTTTTTCTTGGCGGCTTCTGCGGCCTCGGCCTGGGCTTTCTTCTCTTCCAGCTCCTTGTCCTTGCCTGCACCTGGGGCGCTGGCAGCGGTCTTGGGGGCTGCAGCAGCTGCTGCGGGCGCTGCGTCAGAGGCTGCTGGCGCGGCCGGCACTGCAGTGCGTACCGGGCGGTTGCCCCCAGGCTGTTTCAGGATGCTTTTTTCGGGGATATCGGGTGGTGGTGGACGATCGCTGAAGACTTTGCGCCCGTCTTTGTCTGTCCACTGCCATTGCGCCGCCGCGCCCATGGCCCAGGTGCAGGCCACGGCCAGCAGGAGAAGCTTGTGCATTTTCATGCGGACAAGTTTATCCATGTGATTCCCCCCCCGCCAGTGCGTTGCAGACGGGGGGGCGCGTTTTCACCACACGCGGCGCGGGTACAATCCGTTTTTTGGAGCTTTCTCATGCGCCTTCTTGGAAAAGCGCTCACCTTCGACGATGTGTTGCTGGTGCCAGCGTACTCCCAGGTCCTGCCCAAGGACACGTCCCTCGCGACGAAACTCTCCCGCAATATCCAACTGAACCTGCCGCTTGTGTCCGCCGCCATGGACACCGTGACCGAGGCGCGTCTGGCCATTGCCATTGCCCAGGAGGGCGGCATCGGCATCGTGCACAAGAACCTCACGGCGCAAGAGCAGGCTGCTCATGTGGCCAAGGTCAAGCGCTACGAGTCTGGCGTGCTGCGTGATCCCGTGGTCATCACCCCCGAGCACACGGTGCTGCAGGTGCTCCAGCTGTCCGAACAACTGGGCATCTCTGGCTTTCCCGTGTGCGACGGCGGCAAGGTGGTGGGTATCGTTACCGGCCGCGACCTGCGCTTCGAGACCCGTTACGACGTCAAGGTCCACCAGATCATGACCCCGCGCGAGAAGCTCATCACGGTCAATGAAAAAGAGGGCACCACGCCGGCCGAAGCCAAGGCGCTGCTCAACAAGCACAAACTCGAACGCATCCTGGTCGTGAACGACGCCTTTGAACTCAAGGGCCTGATCACGGTGAAGGACATCACCAAGCAGACCAGCTTTCCCAACGCGGCCCGCGATGCCGCAGGCCGCCTGCGCGTAGGCGCGGCGGTGGGTGTGGGTGAGGGTACCGAAGAACGCGTCGAAGCCCTGGTCAAGGCCGGTGTGGATGCCATCGTGGTGGACACTGCCCACGGCCACAGCAAGGGCGTGATCGACCGCGTGCGCTGGGTCAAGCAGAACTACCCGCAGATCGACGTGATCGGCGGCAACATCGCGACCGGCGCTGCAGCCCTGGCACTGGTTGAGGCCGGTGCGGATGCGGTCAAGGTCGGTATCGGCCCCGGTTCCATCTGCACCACCCGCATCGTGGCCGGTGTGGGCGTGCCCCAGATCATGGCCATCGACAACGTGGCCACGGCCCTCAAGGGCACGGGCGTGCCGCTGATCGCGGACGGCGGTATTCGCTACAGCGGCGACATAGCTAAGGCCCTGGCCGCTGGCGCTGGGACGGTGATGATGGGCGGTATGTTTGCGGGCACTGAAGAAGCGCCGGGCGAAGTCATCCTGTTCCAGGGCCGCAGCTACAAGAGCTACCGCGGCATGGGCTCCATTGGCGCCATGCAGCAGGGCAGTGCGGACCGCTACTTCCAGGAATCGAGCACCGGCAATCCCAATGCCGACAAGCTGGTGCCTGAAGGCATCGAAGGTCGCGTGCCCTACAAGGGCTCCATGGTCAGCATCGTCTACCAGATGGCTGGCGGCGTGCGTGCCTCCATGGGCTACTGCGGTTGCGCCACGATCGAAGAGATGAACAACAAGGCCGAGTTCGTCGAGATCACCACTGCTGGTATCCGCGAAAGCCACGTGCACGATGTGCAGATCACCAAGGAAGCGCCGAACTACCGCGCCGACTGATCGTTGCAAACCGATCTGGCCTGATTGAAAAAATCTGGTCAGACTGATATAGTCTGGTCTGAATTCACCATTCAGGCCAGACTTTTTTATTTATGCAGTCCGTTGGCATCTACGAAGCAAAAAGCAAGTTCTCTGCCTTGATCGAACTGGTCGAGCAGGGCGAGGAAGTGCGCATCACCCGCCATGGCAAAGAGGTGGTGCGCATGCTGCCGGTGCGCCGCCGCCCAGTGATTTCTGACGAACAGATTGCGCGCGAACTGGGCCAGATGGATGTGTTGCATGCCAGCATTCAACCCGCTGGGTCAACAACGGTGGATGGCTTGCGCCGTGCAGGGCGGACCACTGTATGACCGCTTTCGTGCTTGATGCCTCGGTCACTGCCGCCTGGTTGTTGCCGGACGCGGCCAGCGAACACACCCGCCGCCTGTACGCCCTGATCCGCCGCGATGAGGTCGAGCCGCAGGCGCCCAACCTCTGGTACTGGGAGTGCCACAACATACTGGCCACCGGTGTGAACAGCGGGCGCATTCCAGCCGCTTCCGTCGAAGGCCTGTGGGGCGTGCTCGAAGCCATTCGTCACCGCGTCGAATTGCACGAACTGGCCCCTGCCCAGCACAAAGCCGTGCTCGATGTGGCATTGGAAACCGGCCTGCCCACCTTTGATGCTGCGTACCTGTGGCTGGCGCGCTCGCTGCGCCTGCCTTTGGCCACCTTTGATTCTCACCAGATCGCTGCCGCCCAGCGCAGCGGCGTCCCGCTTCTTGATCTCTCCAGCCTCTGACGGACCACCACCATGCAACACCAGAAAATCCTCATCCTCGATTTCGGCTCGCAAGTCACCCAGCTCATCGCCCGCCGCGTGCGCGAGGCCCATGTGTACTGCGAGGTGCACCCCTGCGACGTGACCGACGAGTGGATCCGCGACTACGCCAAGGACGGCTCGCTCAAGGGCGTGATCCTGTCGGGCAGCCACGCCAGTGTGTACGAGGTGGATGACAAGGCGCCGGATGCGGTGTTTGAACTCGGCATCCCCGTGCTGGGCATCTGCTACGGCATGCAGACCATGGCCCAGCAGTTGGGCGGCAAGGTCGAGGGTTCCAACACCCGCGAATTTGGCTACGCCGAAGTGCGCGCCCATGGCCACACCGAACTGCTCAAAGGCATCGAAGACTTCGCCACGCCCGAAGGCCACGGCATGCTCAAGGTGTGGATGAGCCACGGCGACAAGGTCACTGCCTTGCCCCCGGGCTTCAAGGTGATGTGCTCCACACCCTCGTGCCCCATCGCTGGCATGGCCGACGAAAGCCGCCACTACTACGCCGTGCAGTTCCACCCTGAAGTCACACACACCGTTCAGGGCCGCGCCTTGCTGGAGCGTTTTGTGCTGGGCATCTGCGGCACCCGTGCCGACTGGGTCATGGGCGACTACATCGAAGAGGCTGTGCAAAAGATTCGCGAGCAGGTGGGCGATGAGGAGGTGATCCTCGGCCTGTCGGGCGGCGTGGATTCGTCCGTGGCTGCCGCGCTGATCCACCGCGCCATTGGTGACCAGCTCACCTGCGTGTTTGTGGACCACGGCCTGCTGCGCCTGAACGAAGGCGACATGGTCATGGACATGTTCGAGGGCAAGCTGCACGCCAAGGTCATCCGCGTGGACGCCAGCGACCTGTTCCTGGGCAAGCTGGCCGGGGTGAGCGAGCCCGAGCAAAAGCGCAAGATCATCGGCGGCCTGTTTGTGGACGTGTTCAAGGCCGAGGCCGCCAAGCTCAAGGCAGGCACCGGTGGCCACAAGGGTGCCACCTTCCTGGCCCAGGGCACGATCTACCCCGACGTGATCGAGAGCGGCGGGGCCAAGAGCAAGAAGGCCGTCACCATCAAGAGCCACCACAACGTGGGCGGTCTGCCCGAGCAACTGGGCCTCAAGCTGCTGGAGCCCCTGCGCGATTTGTTCAAGGACGAAGTGCGCGAACTGGGCGTAGCCCTGGGCCTGCCGCCCGACATGGTCTACCGCCACCCCTTCCCCGGCCCCGGCCTGGGCGTGCGCATCCTGGGCGAGGTGAAGAAGGAATACGCCGACCTGCTGCGCCGTGCCGACGCGATCTTTATCGAAGAGCTGCGTAACTTCAAGGACGAAGCTACAGGAAAGACCTGGTACGACCTCACCAGCCAGGCCTTCACTGTGTTCCTGCCCGTCAAGAGCGTGGGCGTGATGGGCGATGGCCGCACCTATGACTACGTGGTGGCCCTGCGCGCCGTGCAGACCAGCGACTTCATGACCGCCGACTGGGCTGAACTGCCTTATGCGCTGCTCAAGAAGGTGTCCGGCCGCATCATCAACGAGGTGCGTGGCATCAACCGTGTGACATACGACGTGAGCAGCAAGCCGCCAGCGACGATTGAGTGGGAGTGAGTGGGGGTAAATCAAAATACTGGTTATTTAAACAGTATTAGCGCACAATGCGACGGATCTTCCGGAGCTTTGTGCGCCATGTCCCAGCTTCACGATCTCTACTATTTTCTTTCCCCTACGCCGCTTGCCGCCGAGATGGCCAAGAGGTTACTGCAGCGCCGCCTCCAAGGACCCTGTGGGGCGGGCAGAGGCGGGCCCATGCCCTTGGATCGGCTGCACATCACGCTCCATTACCTGGGGCGCTTCCTGAACAGCATCCCCCGAGAGGTAATCGACTTGGCGCTGGCGGCGGGTAGCGCCATGGACTACGAACCGTTTGGGGTCCGCCTCGACGTGCTGCAGTCCCGGGGCGGCTTTGAAAAGGGGACTTTCGGCACCGTCGAGCTGGCGCCACAAGCGGGCGCTGCGCGTGAATTGCGAGGATTTCAACATGCGCTTGGCAACACGATGCGCCGCATGGGGTTTGCAGAAACTCAGATCCGCAGCCATTTCCACCCGCACATGACTTTGCACTACAAGCACGCACGCATTGACCCAATGGTGGTTGCTCCCGTGGCGTGGACCGTGACGCAGTTTGCCTTGGTAGACAGCCTCTACGGCCTGAGCAGGCATGATGTGCTCGCGCACTGGACCTTGAAGGCACGGCAACAGGTCTTTCTTGACTGGTGATGTTGCGAAGCAAGCGGATCCCAATGCGTACTCGCTGTGCTGCGTCGTGGTGCGGAAGCTTCCGCGGCTACCATCCTCTGAGGTCATTGGCTCTCTCATTTCTTCATGACGACACTTCACGATTTCTGGCCCGGTTGTGGTTTCCAAACGCTGGATCGCGATGCCCGTGGCTGGCTGCCCCCCACCGACGGATACCTGCGTTGGCTGCTGGCCCGACCAGAGCTGGCGCTGGTGCCGGAGTCGTGCGCTGCAGAGATCGCACTGCATGAATCGCTCAAGGTGTCACCCGCGCGGGCGGTCACCTCGGCGGAGCTGGCTGCATTGCAGGACGACGACGCCCGCGAAAACTACACCGTGTTCCTGCGCTTTCGCGATGGCCTGCTGGCCACCGGCACGCTGGAGGCTTATTACCTGCAGCTCATGCGCAGTGGCGCGGTGAACGTGCCCGCCGTGTTTATCGACGCCGTGGTGCAGGCCCTGTTGCGCAATGTGCTGGATGACTGCAACGATGCCTTTGAAGCCCGCGCCGCCGAGATGCTGTTTCGGCCCCAGCGCATCACATTGCAAGACGGGCAAATGCTGGCAGGCGACCGGGAAACGCTCGACATGCTCAATGAGACTGCGGGTTTGGGCGAGGTGGGGCGCTTGTTGCTGCAGAGCGGCGCACTGCAGCCCACAGCGCAGGTCAAGGTGCTGTCTGCCGACAAGGCGGCGCAATATTGGCAGGAGAGCGATCGCCATCACTTTCTGCTCGACCTGACCCATGAGCTGACGCAGGACCTGAGCCACGGTCTGACCTTCAAGATGACCCGCGCCCGTTCGGGCCTGAAAGCCCTGGCCCGCGTGTTGGAGCGCTGGGTGGCGCATCTGTTGGGCGTACAGGTGCAGATCGAACCTGTACATCAGGTCACCGACAGCGCCTGGCGCTGGCACGTGGGGCTGGATGTGGAGTCCACCGCCATCCTCAACGACCTGTACCAGGACCGCCCGGTGGAGGCCGAGCGCATGCAGCGCCTGGTGAGCCTGTTCACGCTGACCTTCGCCAACCCGGCCGAGATGCGGGCCGATGTGGCGGGCAAGCCGGTGTACCTGGGGCTGGCCACCAACGCCGAGGGCGTGGTGCGCATCAAGCCGCAGAACCTGTTGCTCAATCTGCCGTTGGCATCGGCATCTTGACTGCTATTGAATCGGTAGCTGCTGGCGCATGATGAATAAGCGCTAGCGGCCTATTTGATTCAAAAACGCTTTCCTCGGTTGGTAGCCCGGTAACAGGACCTCATCCAATCGTCATCAGGCTTGCGTTTCCGCCCGCTGCTGCGGTGTTCACGCTCAGCGCCCGCTCGATCAGCAGGCGCTCCAGCGGGATGTCCGTGGCGCCTGGCGGCAGCGCGGTCACGCCCACGATGGGCCCGGGGCGGCGGGCGAGGGCGGTGCACACCGCCTGCAGCGATGCGGCGTCGCCATGGTGCAGTACGGCGTCCAGTGCCACGGAGTCATCGCTCAGCGCGTTGTCTTGCAGCATGACCTGGGCCTGCACGTGGGTGGGCAGCTTTGCGCGCAGCCCTGCATGGGCGTGGGGCCACAGGGCTGTCCCTCCGCTGGCGAGCACCGCCGCCGTTTGCACCAGCAGGTCGTCCGCGCTTTGCGCCATGCACAGCGCGCGGGCGCGGGGGGCCAAGGTGTAGACATTGCGCTCGCCCGTGGGGCCGGGCAGGGTGCGGGCGGTGCCGCTCTGCGTTTCTTGCGCAAAACGCTGGCAGTGGCCCGCCAGGGCCAGGTTGCCCTGGTTGTGCGCCCATTGCTGCAAGGTGCCCAGCGGGGCCAGCTGACGCTCGCGCCGCTCGGTATCGGGCGGGCTGGTGCGGTCAGCCTCGGCAAAGGTGCGGGCCAGCGCATCGGCGGGCCGCTGCGACAGCAGGCGCAGCAGGTACAGCGGCCCGCCCGCCTTGGGGCCCGTGCCCGACAGGCCTTCGCCACCAAACGGCTGCACGCCCACCACGGCGCCGACCATGTTGCGGTTCACGTACACGTTGCCCGCATGGGCGCGGTTGACCACGCGGGCAATGGTTTCGTCGATGCGGGTGTGCACGCCTTGGGTGAGGCCGTAGCCGGTCGCGTTGATCTGGTCGAGCAACTGGTCCAGGTCGTTGCGGACATAGCGCACCAGATGCAGCACGGGGCCGAAGACTTCGCGTTGCAGCTCGCCGATGTGGTTCAGCTCGATCAGCGTGGGCGGCACAAAAGTGCCCGGTGCTGCGGCTGCCGACACATGGTTCGGGTGCTGGAACACGCGGTGACTTTGGGCCTTGAATTTTTCGATGTGTTGGGTGATGCCTGCCTGCGCCTCTGCATCAATGACGGGGCCCACATCCACACGCAGCGCGCCGGGGTTGCCCACGCGCAGCTCGCCCATGGCGCCCTGCAGCATCTCGACGACGCGGTCGGCGGCTTCTTCTTGCACGCACAGCACGCGCAGGGCGGAGCAGCGCTGGCCTGCGCTGTCAAAGGCGGACGACACCGCGTCGCCAACCACCTGCTCGACCAATGCGGACGAGTCCACGATCATCGCGTTCTGCCCACCGGTTTCTGCAATCAGCGGGATGGGGCGGCCTGCGGTATCCAAGCGCCCGGCCACGGTGCGCTGCAGGATGCGTGCCACTTCGGTGGAGCCGGTGAACATCACGCCCATCACGCGGGCGTCGCCAATCAGGCGGGCACCTACCGTCTCGCCCTGGCCGGGCAGCAGTTGCACGGCGGCGCGGGGCACACCGGCCTGCCACAGCAGGCGCACGGCCTCGGCGGCGATCAGTGGGGTCTGCTCGGCAGGCTTGGCCAGCACCGGGTTGCCTGCGGCCAATGCGGCGGCGACTTGCCCCATGAAGATGGCGAGCGGGAAGTTCCAGGGGCTGATGCAGGCCACGGGGCCGAGGGGGATGTGGGTGGCGTTGTCGAAGGTGCTTTGCACCTGCGCGGCGTAGTAGCGCAAAAAGTCCACCGCCTCGCGTACTTCGGCCACAGCGTTGCTGGCGCTCTTGCCTGCCTCGCGCATCAAAAGGCCCATGAGGGGCTGGATGCGCCCCTCCAGCAAGTCGGCCGTGCGCCGCAGGGTTGCAGCGCGCTCGGCGGGTGGCGTGGCGGCCCAGGGGGCTTCTGCGGCCTGGGCGTGGGCCAGGGCCTGGTCTACGTCGGCGGTGGTGGCCTCTTGCACCTGGCCCACCACATCGCTGTGGTCAGCAGGATTGCGCACGGGCTGGGTGGTGCCTGCGGGCAAGTCAGTAGCCAGCAGGGGCGCTGCCGTCCAGGCGTGGCTTGCCGTGGCTTGCAGGGCGACGGTCAGTTCGGCCAGCGTGTTTTCGTTCGACAGGTCCAGCCCGCGCGAGTTGGTGCGGTGGGCGCCATACAGGCCCTGCGGCGTGGCAATGCGCGGGTGGGGCAGGCCAGCGGCGCCTTCCACGGCAGCTTGCTGGTCCACCACTTGCACGGGGCTGCGTACCAGCTCATCCAGCGCAATCGTTTCATCGGCAATGCGGTTCACAAACGAGGTGTTGGCGCCGTTTTCGAGCAAACGGCGCACCAGGTAGGCCAGCAGGGTTTCGTGCGTGCCCACTGGGGCGTAGATGCGGCACGGGCGGCCCAATTTACCGGCGGTGATGGCCCCCACCACCTGCTCATACAGCGGCTCGCCCATGCCGTGCAGGCACTGGAACTCGTACTGCCCGGCGTAGTAGTTGCTGCCCGCCAGTTGGTAGATGGTGGCCACCGTCTCGGCGTTGTGGGTGGCGAACTGGGGGTACACGGCCTCGGGCGCGGCCAGCAGCTTCTTGGCGCAGGCGATGTACGAGATGTCGGTGTGCACCTTACGGGTATAGACGGGGTAGTCCTCCAGCCCATCGACCTGGGCACGCTTGATTTCGCTGTCCCAGTACGCGCCCTTCACCAAGCGCACCATCAGCCGGCGCTGGGTGCTGCGGGCGAGTTGAACCACGTAGTCGATGACGAACGGGCAGCGCTTTTGGTAGGCCTGGATGACGAACCCAATGCCGTTCCAGCCCGCCAGGGTGGGCTCGTGGCACAGGCGCTCCAGCAGGTCCAGCGACAGCTCCAGGCGGTCGGTTTCTTCAGCGTCGATGTTCAGGCCAATGTCGTACTGCTTGGCCAGGGCTGTGAGGCGCAGCACCAGCGGGTACAGCTCGTCCATCACGCGGCCAAATTGCGCACGGCTGTAGCGCGGGTGCAGGGCCGAGAGCTTGATGGAGATGCCAGGTCCTTCGTAAATGCCGCGCCCGGCAGAGGCCTTGCCAATCGCGTGGATGGCCTGCTCATACGACGCGTAGTAGCGCTTGGCGTCTTCGCTGGTCAGCGCCGCTTCGCCCAGCATGTCGTACGAATAGCGAAAGCCCTCGGCCTCCATCGTGCGGGCGTTGCGCAGGGCTTCGTCGATGGTTTCACCGGTCACAAATTGCTCGCCCATCATGCGCATCGCCATGTCCACGCCCTTGCGGATCAGCGGCTCGCCGCCCTTGCCGATCAGGCGGCTGAGCGAGTTGCCCAGGCTGCCTTCGCTGTGCGTGGCCACCAGCTTGCCGGTGATGAGCAGGCCCCAGGTGGCAGCGTTGACGAACAGCGAGGGGCTTTTGCCCAGGTGGGCATCCCACTGGCCGTGGCTGATCTTGTCGCGGATCAGCGCATCGCGTGTGGCCTTGTCGGGGATGCGCAGCAGGGCCTCGGCCAGGCACATCAGCGCCACGCCTTCTTGCGACGACAGCGAAAACTCCTGCAGCAGCCCCTGCACGATGCCTGCGCGCCCGGCGCTGGCCTTGCGTTCGCGCAGCGCCTTGGCAATGCGCAGCGCCAATTGCTCGGCGGACGCCGCTTGATCGGCAGGCAGGCGGGCCTGGGCCAGCAGCGGGGCCAGGGCCTCGGGCTCGGGGCGGCGGGTGGCGGCGGTGATGGCGGCGCGCAGCGGGTTGCTCAGCGTGGTGCGGGGAGCGAAGTCGGCAAACGGGGCGGAGGGCTGCGTCATGGCGGTGTCTTTCAGGGATTTGGCGGGGCCCAACACGGTGGGAAGTGTTGGTTGGGCGCGTTATTGGCGATGATCCTTGGGTTGGCGATGAATAAATGGTCGAAAATTGGCATTGAAGCCGAATAAAACTCTAATCGACATGCAAACAGAACCCGATCTGGACCGGATTGACCGCAAGATCCTGTCAATCCTGCAGGAGGACGGTCGTATTGCCAACCTCAAGCTGGCCGAGGTGGTGGCCCTGTCGCCCACGGCCGTGCTGGCGCGCGTGCAGCGCCTTACGCGGGACGGCTTCATCCTGGGCTACGAGGCGCGTCTGAACCCCCTGAAACTGGGCGCGGGCATGTTGGTGTTTGTGGAGGTGCTGCTGGACCGCACCACGCCCAACGTGTTCGACCAATTCAAGGCCGCCGTACAGGTGCACCCCGAGATCATGGAGTGCCACATGGTGGCGGGCGGGTTTGACTACCTGCTCAAGACGCGATCGGCCGATATGAATGCCTACCGCGTGTTTGCGGGCAATGTGCTGTGGCAACTGCCCGGCGTGCGCGAGACGCGGACCTATGCGGTGATGGAAGAGGTCAAGCACACCAACCACCTGTACCTGCGCTGACTCCACACCATGCGCGTACACCCACCGGATTGGCGGTGCTGGCAGAAGCCCGCATAATTCTCGGCAGATCTGCTTGCATGAGGAGCCATACCATGACGACCGCTTTCCCCTATGCCGCCGCAGCCCTGGTGGCTGCCCTGTTCAGCCAGACGGCCGCTGCATCCTGCTACGTCGTCTATGGCCCTGACAAGGACATCGTGTACCGCGCTCAGGTGCCGCCAGTAGATATGTCACGGCAGATCCACGAAACCCTGCCCCTGGTGGCCCCGGGCTCGACCCTCGTGTTTTCGCCCGACAACTTTGGCTGCGAACTCACCATCAACAAGCTGCCACTCACGGCTGTGTCCGCGCCCGGGGGTATGCGGCCTGCGCGCGCTGACCGGGGCTGAAACGGACAGTTCGCAGGGGTGCGGCCAGTGGGCGTGCCGCGCCTGAGACAATCGGGGGATGAGCGAACCGAAAGAACTATCCCCCTCGTTTGAACCCACCGAGCAGAATTCCCAAAGCGACCTGCCCGAAGGCTGGCTGCACGTGCAGTCCATGGACCTGGACGCCCAGGGCGTTGCCCGCAAGCCCGATGGCAAGGTGGTCTTCATCGATGGTGCCCTGCCATTCGAGCTGGTCACCGCCAACACCCACCGCAAGAAGAACAACTGGGAGCAGGCCAGCCTGGTAGCGATCCACCGCGAGTCGTCCCAGCGCGTGCGGCCGGATTGCCTCCACTTTGGCCTGCACGCAGGTGCCTGTGGCGGCTGCAAGATGCAGCACTTGCACGTGGGCGCTCAGGTGGCCGTCAAGCAGCGGGTGCTGGAAGACAACCTCTGGCACCTGGGCAAGGTCAAGGCCGAGACCATGCTGCGTCCCATCGAGGGGCCCGCCTGGGGCTACCGTTACCGCGCCCGCCTGGCGGTGCGCCACGTGATCAAGAAGGGCCAGGTCCTGGTGGGCTTTCATGAGCGCAAGAGCCGCTACATCGCCGACATGCAGACCTGCAAGATCTTGCCCCCGCATGTCGATGCCATGCTGATGCCCCTGCGCGCACTGATTGCCAGCCTGGATGCCCGCGATACCTGCCCACAGATCGAGCTGGCCTGCGGTGACACCGTGACCGCGCTGGTGCTGCGCCACCTGGAGCCGCTGAGCACCGATGACATCGCCCGGCTGCGCGCCTTTGCGGCGGAGCACCATGTGCAATGGTGGCTGCAGCCCAAGGGCCCGGACACGGTGAAGCTGCTGGACGAGGGCGGCGAGCAGCTGTCGTACGCACTGCCGGACTTCGGCATCACCATGCCTTTCAAGCCCACGGACTTCACCCAGGTGAACCCGCACATCAACCGCGTGCTGGTGAGCCGCGCGCTGCGCCTGCTGGACGTGCAGCCCCACGAACGCGTGATCGACTGGTTCTGTGGCCTGGGCAACTTCACGCTGCCCCTGGCCACGCAGGCGCGCGAGGTGCTGGGCATCGAGGGCAGTGAGGCCCTGGTGGCCCGCTCGCGTGAGAACTATGCATTGAATCAGGCCCAGGCGCCGGACCATAAAGCGCTGGCAGCTACGGATTTTGTAGCGCGTAACCTGTTCGAGATGACACCGGAGATGCTGGTGGCCGACGGCGCTGCCGACAAATGGCTGGTGGACCCACCCCGCGAAGGGGCGTTTGCTCTGGCCAAGGCGTTGGCGGACATCGAGCAGGCCCGCATTGGCGCCGAGGGCGCTGGCCCCTTGCCTGCAGGGGCCGAAGGCTGGACGCCCCCGAAGCGCATTGTGTACGTGAGCTGCAACCCAGCCACCCTGGCGCGCGATGCCGGGCTGCTGGTGCATCTGGCCGGCTACCGGTGCACGGCGGCGGGCATGATCAACATGTTCCCGCACACGGCCCATGTGGAGAGCATGGCGGTGTTCGAGCGGGTCTGAGTCCGGTTGCCAGAAAGAGGCCTCAGGAAGGGGAGGGCGCAGCCCTCCGTCCCGCGGCCTTGCCTCCCCCGCGCAATATCAGCTGCGGTTGCGGCTGGCTGCGGGGTCGCGGGGTTCGGTTTCGATGTCGGGCGCGCGTTCGCTGCGTTCGGGCTTTTCCACCTTGCCCAGCACCGAGGGCGTGCCCTCGATCTTGTTCTCACGCATGTAGGCGTCCATGTCCTTCCAGCCCGCAAACACCGAGGCCTTGGAGGCCTTGGGGTTGAGGGTGTAGCAGTCTTCCAGCCCCCGCAGTGCGTGTCGGCAGGCACCGCCGATGGCCTTGGCCTCGGCATCGCGTTGGGCCACGCGCGGGTCAGGGCCCAGGCCCGGGATCTTGTCGCAGCCTGCAAGCAGCAACAGGCCCGCCAGAACCATCAGGCGCAATGCGGTGGAAGGGCTTTGTGGATACATGTACTTGCATTATCGGCACACTGGCCGCGCTATTGAGGCTTGATCCTGGGCGGCGACCCACAAAAAAGGCTCCCGAGGGAGCCTTTTGATGGAGGTCAAGGGACTGGCAGGGCTCAGTCGCGCTCGCCGCCCATGATGCCCAGCAGTGCCAGCAGGCTCTGGAAAACGTTGAAGATGTCCAGGTACAGGGCCAGCGTGGCGCTGATGTAGTTGGTTTCGCCGCCGTCCAGGATCTGCTTCAGGTCATACAGCATGTAGGCGCTGAAGATGCCGATGGCCAGCATCGAGATCACCATCATGCCCACGCCAGAGCCGACGAACACGTTGATGATGCCGCCGACCATGAGCACCAGCGCGCCCACCATCAGCCACTTGCCCATGCCCGAGAGGTCGCGCTTGATCACCGTGGCCAGGCTGGCCATGACGAAAAAGACGCCCGCCGTGCCGGCAAACGCCGTCATGATGAGTTCGCTGCCGTTCGAGAAGCCCAGCACCATGCCGATCATGCGCGACAGCATCAGGCCCATGAAGAACGTGAAGGCCAGCAGCACCGGCACGCCTGCGGCCGAGCGCTTGGTCTTTTCGATGGCGAACATGAACCCGAACGCGCCGCCCAGGAACACGATCAGGCCCAGGCCGCCAGTCAGCGAGCGGGTGATGCCGGTGGCCACGCCGATCCAGGCGCCCAGCACCGTGGGGATCATGCTCAGGGCCAGCAGCCAGTACGTATTGCGAAGCACCTTGTGGCGCTCTTCCTGCGAGATGCCATAGCCCGCAGAGTGGCCCAGGGTGGTGACTTGGTCATTCATCTTGTGTCTCTCCTTGTTGGCCTGCACGACGCAGACATCACAAATTCTAGGTGGTGATGCTTTTTTGCTTTGCAATGACCGCACCCGGTCACCTACTTTTGGTAAGGATACTTTCACCCTGGCTGGGGGCAACGGCGCCGGGGATGCCGGTATGCTCGGTTCTCTTTGCGTGCCGGGGCGGCCTGTGCGGCCCGGTTTCCTCTCCCACTTTCGGATCCTTTCATGAAAACCAAGCACGAACTCGAACTGGCCGACGTCAAGGCCGTGGCCGCCGCCGCTGAAGCCGAAGCCCTCAAGAACAACTGGGCCGTGACCATCGCCATCGTGGACGATGGCGGCCACCTGCTTTGGCTGCAGCGTCTGGATGGCGCAGCAGCCGTGTCATCGCACATCGCCCCTTCCAAGGCCCGCACGGCCGCTCTGGGCCGCCGCGAAAGCAAGGTCTACGAGGACGTGATCAACGGCGGCCGTACCTCGTTCCTGAGCGCGCCCACCATTGACGGCCTGCTCGAAGGCGGCGTGCCGATCATGAAGGACGGCCAGTGCCTGGGTGCCGTGGGCGTGAGCGGCGTGAAGTCCACCGAAGATGCACAGATCGCCCGCGCGGGCATTGCAGCCCTGGGCCTCTGATTCGGGGGCTCCCGGCAGGGAGTGCATTTGCTATCATTTTAATAGCTGTGAGCGTATGTTCCACTTGCGCATGGGGCTGAAAACGCTTCAAAACCCTCTGGGAGCATGAAAAAACCGGCCTGTGGGCCGGTTTTTTGTTGGCAGGGTCGGGGGCAGCAAAAAAAGCCTGGCTACGCGGGAGCAAACCCGTTGGCTGGCAAAAACGACCCTTGCGAGCTTGTTGCAAGCCCGGGAGTCGCCCCACGATGAAACTATTTGGTCAGGATGAGCTTGCCCAGCTTGGTGGCCTGCAGGCGGTACACCGAGCCGTTGTGGCTGATGGCGACGGTCTTGTGCCCTTGCAGCAGCACGCTGCTGTCCAGCGCAGCAGTGGCGCAATGCGCGCCGGACGACGGGGCCTCGCCAGATGCCGATGCGTCTGCGGAGTCAGCCGGCACGGCGCGGCGGAGCGGGGCGGAGGTCAGGGAGGCTTGCATGGAGTTTTCCTGGGTCATTGCAGTGCGTTTTGTTAATGATAACGATTCGCAATTGCAAGTCAAGTGATTTCTGCTGAAAAGGGATAAAAAGGGGCCGGGCGGATATCGCACTGCCCCGGTACTGCCAAGT
>Ga0208888_100376_pt1 | contig 21781 bp, 24 predicted proteins | sample LakWasM115_HOW13_2_FD_183929 | JGI IMG/M metagenome (GOLD analysis project Ga0208888, IMG submission 183929) | Freshwater sediment methanotrophic microbial communities from Lake Washington under simulated oxygen tension - Sediment Metagenome... | ecosystem: Environmental > Aquatic > Freshwater >...
ACAGTCGCCTGATGGTGCTGCGCGTCGAGTTTTACTTCCTAGAAAGCGGTGGCCTTGGCAAAACGGCGGACAGTGCCTTGCATTGCCGAAAGGCATTTTTCAACAATCTGCGCACCACCAGGCTGGGCAAGATGCTGCTGGGCTACGTGTGGGTTCTGGAGTTTGCGTCCCGCACTGGCTATCACTTCCACTTGATGCTTTTTGTCAATGGCGATCAGCACGAGCGTGATCAACACTGGGCGCAACAGTTCGTCGATGCGTGGCGAAAATTTCTCGACCCGACACAGGCCTGGGGTCACAACTGCAATCGCTTGGACTACAAGGAGCGGAGCTTTCTGGGGACTGTTCACTACGCGGATGAGACAAAGCGCCGCCTGATGGATGAGAACCTTCAATACTTGTGCAAAAAGCGACAGTTCGTCAGTGTCAAGGGGTCAGCGAAGTCCAAGACCTTCGGAACCAGCCGCATCGACCGTTCTGAGTTGCCTGCGAAAGGGAGGCCTCGCCTGTCACCTACTTTGTCGCAGGTCGAAATCGTTGCCGTGCCCTTGGATGAACCTTTGGTCGACAGTGGTGCCAAGCCTGCCTGGGCGGCTGGGCTCTGATGACCCTGCCCGCGATAGACCGAGGGCCGACATGCCTTGTCAGACGCCCGTACTGCCACCTAAGTCACATGGGAATCCACAACAAATGAGGCCCTCAAAGGTGACCTCATCAACGCCTATCGTCCCTGTCTTTGGGTTTGGCTGGGCTTTTGAGCCAAAACAACGCGATCACGACGCCAATCCATATAACGCCTCCGACCAGCTGACCTAGCCATGGGAAGACGGTCGCTGGCCAAAACACCCCTTTACCAAAGTTGAACCAGAAGCCTTTGTAAGACGCCGGCCCCAGCAGCCATTGGTACAGGGTCACCAGGACGGTCATGACTGCATATGCGCCGATGAGCATGTCGCGAATGGGCGGCTTCTTGGCGGGCACTTTGTTGTTTGGGTTGGTGGGTTCGAATTGCGAATCGTTGTTCATGGGGGCATCCTTTCGGTGGGTTTGGAAAATCAATAGTCTTGCCGTTGTCCACGGCCTGCCTGGGCTTCTTTGGCTTCGGCGATTTGCTCAAGAGCCGTGCGCAGCAGTTCGAGGTATTCATGCTCGTTGGTGCGCCGTCGAAACAGCCGGTGATCGGGGCTGTTTCCGGTCTTGACCAGCTCGAAAATGTTGGCCAGTAACTGATCTGCTTGGTGCAGCTCCCACGGCTCGTCTTCGGTCAGACCGGTGGTGTAGAGGTGCGCCTCCATATCGGAGAAAAAATCATCGACGAGTTCTCTCAGCATCTCCTCCGCTTCGGGGTGCTCTTCGACGATTTCGGCGACAAACCTCTTGGATTGGCCTCTGGCACTTTGAATTTGGCTGCGCCATTTGCCGTGCTCGTCTGGCTTGGCCGAATGGGTCGAGGAGGACGTCGATGAGCTGCTGCCTTGAGCTTGTTCGTTCAATGCGTCTTCCGTGTACCGCAAACGCGCATAGTCACGGATGAGTTTGAAAACCGAATTGATTTCCATCTGGGCGGTCATGTTCAGCTTGATCAGGCGCCGAGCTCGCAGGTAGATTGCGTTCTCCTCGGTACGCATGTCCGCCAGCTTTTCGATGGCGACCGCAACTCGGGTGTCCCCCAGTTCTTTGAAAATCACCCGGTTCTCAAGCACGAGGATCCCGTCTCCTGCGCCACCCCAGATGGTGTCGTCCACCAAAAGCAAGACGTCATCCATGTCGACGTCATTGGCATAGGACGAAATCGCACCACTGAGTTTCTTGAGCGGGATCTTGGGCGCGACATACATCCGCTCGAACTCTTGATCGGGTGGCAGGAATTTGCGCAGAAAAGCGCGCAGTGTTCCGACCTCCGAATTGGATGAGGACTCCTTTGGCTTGGGTGTTTCAGTGCGCTCCTGGCGTGGAGGGGAAGAGGGCCCTGACGACCGCCCCGCCTGGCTACTCGCATCTGTGCGCTGACTTTGCCGAAGCTCACGGTCGTGCAAGATGCGCCGATCTGGATCACTCAACACCCGGTAGGCCTCGTTGACCCGTTGCATCTTATCTGTGGCCCACCTCAGTGCCTCGGGGTCCCCTTGTTCGTACCGGTCAGGGTGGTATTGAGAGCGACGCCCTTTGTAGGCAAGCTCGATTTCTTGCGGTGATGCGTTGGTGCGCACACCCAAGATGTCGTAATGATTGACAGTAGTCATTCGGATTCAGGGGCCTATCCAGATTCAACAGAAGGATTGCAAAGGCTGTGGCGAACGGTCAGCTTCCTGCTGGGTACAGCCAGGTTCGGTAGGTCACCTCAGTACCTTCTGGCACAGAGGTGCCTGCTGCAGGGCTCTGGCGATACGCGCACCCGACGGCTCCTTGGTCGGGCTCTTCTGGGTCGCCTGGCAAAGTGATCTGCTTGGGCACGAGGTGTGCGTCTATCAGTAGCTGTTTCTGGTCCTTGCAAACACCGTCAACCTGCGGAACCACGACAGTGGGGCGAACTTTGGGATGCACTTCGGGTAAGGCCATTCGCAGTGACGTGCATCGATCCGAGTCATGCCAGTCCGTCAGCATTTGCATTGCGTCCTCCGCAGAGGAGTCAGACCCATGGGGGTAGAGCTTGTCGTTGATTTTTTCGTTGATCAGCATGGACACCATGGCCTTGCTGCCGACTTTCGATTCGACTTGCTGAAACACCGGGTCCAACTTCACGCCAACCCCAAACAGCATCTCCTTGTCTTGGAACGCTGTGGCCGCCTTGTAGCACTGTCCCAGTTCCACCAACTGATCCTCTGGGCCCTTGGAACAGGCGGTGACCAGGACGATGACCGCTCCAGCAGTCATGCCGCGTACCAGGGGTGCTCGGTGCCTTTGTTCTGTCAACCATCCACTCATTCGATCCTCCGCCGTAGCTTTGTATTTGATATTTGTTGACTATGAGTCACGTATGGAGCAAAAAAAGAGGAGGCATAACTTCCCCACCGCAGCCGACCTGGATTGGCGCTGCGATGGGGAGGGCTTCTGCGCTCATGAAAATTAAATGATACTCATAGTCCGTGGTCTCATAGTCCGCCATTATTGAGCATTCCGGGGTGGTCAAGCCTCCCTTAAAAGCTCCAACCGTGGCAAAAAAGTCACCGACGACACAGCCCAAAACCAGGGCTGTGGGTCGGAGTGCGCAGGTGAAAGCAGCGCAAGTGGCGCCTTTGAGTCCACGGGGGCGTGGATCTTCAGCCTCATCGTCAACTTCTGATCCGGATCAACTGCTTCGGTTGTTCGCGGACAACATGCGCGCCATCCGCAAAAGCCGAGAGTTGTCCCAAGAGGCGCTGGCTGACCTCTGTGACCTGGATCGGACTTACATCTCAGGCATTGAGCGCAAACGGCGCAACCTCAGCATCCGCAACATTCAACGGATTGCTGAAGCTCTGGGCGTCGACCCGCGAGCGTTGCTGGCGCCCCTGGTTGCGCCTACCTTCGGTACTTTTAAATCCGAGACCGCATCAGATATTTGACTGAACCGTCAAGGAAAATTTGACGGTGTGCATGTCACACTTTGACGGTATTGGGTACAGGCATATGTTGGCGCGTTGGTGCTCATTGTCAACGAGGCAGAATGAAGTGAGCTCAGTTGAACTGACATAGAATCGCAAGGCGGGGACTTGAGCAGTCTCCCCGCCACCAAGGGCTGTTCTGGCCCCAAGCGCTGCTCCTGTTCATGGGTCTGTGTGCCCAGATGGGAGTTCGACTTGACATCTACATCTTCGCTTTCTTCTACGACGCCGCCCGCCATATCGGGACCGATTTACACGTTGTGGCAACTTGTTCGGTACATGCTGGCCTTGGGTGCCTGGGGCTTTGGTGGCCCCGTAGCCTTAGTGGGTTACATGTATCGGGATCTGGTCGAGAAGCGTCGCTGGATCTCCGAGAGCGACTACAAAGAAGGCATGGCCTTGGCCCAACTAATGCCAGGGCCTCTGGCGGCACAGTTTGCCATCTACCTGGGCTACGTGCACTTTCGCATCTTGGGGGCTACGTTGGCCGGACTCGCCTTCGTGCTGCCCTCCTTCCTGATGGTCGTTGCGCTGGGAGCTGCCTACAGTGCGTTTGGCGGTATCGGCTGGATGCAGGCAGTGTTTTACGGGGTGGGCGCCTCGGTGATCGGCATCATCGCCATGAGCGCATACAAGCTCACCACCAAGAACATCGGGCGTGACAGGCTCTTGTGGGCCATCTTTCTGATCAGTGCCGGTGTCACAGTGGTCACGAAGTCTGAAGTGGTGTGGCTGTTCCTGGGCGCGGGTGTGCTTGTCTGGTTTTGGCGTGCACCTCCCTCCTGGGCACGACGCGGGGGCCTTCAGGCCATTGCCGCGCCCATTGCGTCCTTCTTCACCCTTGAAGCTTTGGACTGGCACAAGCTGGCTCAGGTGGGCGGTTACTTCGCCTATGCGGGCAGCTTCGTGTTTGGCAGCGGTCTGGCCATCGTGCCCTTCCTCTACAGCGGGGTGGTCCAGGAATACCACTGGCTGACTGACCGACAATTCGTGGATGCAGTGGCGGTGGCCATGATCACGCCGGGCCCGGTGGTCATCACCGCGGGCTTCATCGGCTATCTGGTCTCTGGATTTTGGGGGGCTGTGGTCGCGGCTCTCGCCACCTTCTTGCCCTGCTATCTGTTCACGGTGCTTCCTGCCCCCTACTTCAAGAAGTACGGCAAGCTACCCGCCATCATTGCCTTTGTGGATGGGGTCACGGCAGCAGCCATTGGTGCCATCACGGGTGCTGTGATCGTGATCGGGGAACGTTCCATCACCGATTGGGTGACCGCACTGCTGGCACTGACCACTGCTGCCGTCCTGTGGAAATTCAAGAAGCTTCCAGAACCGGTGATCGTTGTGGCTGCGGCTTTGATCGGGCTGGCGGTGTACCCGCTGATGCACGGAGCCTGAGTGGGCCTCGCTTTGTCTACACATTGCTTGCCAAGGTGGCTTGCGTGGGCCTTGCTGACGTTTGGCATCGGGATCGTGCAGGCCGGAACCTCACCACCGCACCTTCAAGTCTTGACGGCTCAAGAGGTGCGCAAGCTACTGATGGGGCAAGCCATCACCGACGGTTACCACTGGCGCTACCACCTCAAGCCCGACGGCGCCATTGATGCTGTGGAACTGGGCCGAACGCGAAAGGGCCGCTGGCACTTCGACGCTCATCGCCTATGCATCAACATCATTGCGGGTGCTGCCCCCAGCGCCTGCTGGGAGTTGATCCGCGACGACAAGGGACTGGCCTTGGGCTTTCAAGGTCATCCAATCCAGGACATTCAGATCATTCCAACCCAACGTTAGGAGCATCGCCATGCAATGGATCACACGCGAACGACCCAAGATCGACCGCATCGCCTGCCCGTGGTTGGTCAAGCGCTTCATTGACCGCGACGCCGAGTTCCTCTATGTCCCGGCAACCGATGTGCTGACCATCGCCGCAGATACGGGGGCCATCCCTTACGACATTCCTGGCGTAGAACTGAGCCATGTTGGCGAACGGTGCAGCTTCGATGCTTTACTCTCCAAGTATGGCCTGCGCGATCCAGCGCTGGTTCAACTGGCCGAGATCGTGCGCGGGGCAGACACCTCCCGACTTGACCTCGCTCCGCAGTCTGCGGGCTTGTATGCCATCTCGCTGGGCCTGTCCAAGACCTTTCAGGACGACCACGAAATGCTCCAGCATGGCTTGGTGATGTACGACGCTCTCTATGCTTGGTGCAAGCACGGCCAGGGCGAAACACACAACTGGCCTCCAGCGGGGTGACGACAGGGCAGAATCGACGCTCTATGACGACTCCAATGCAATCCATGCCTGCGCTCAAAGGCGGCATGCTGGCGCTGCTGGCCGCAACCCTGTTCGGAATCAGCACCCCGTTGGTGCAGAAGCTGGGCCTGGGCGTCGGGCCCTTCACAACGGCTGCACTGCTCTATGCAGGAGCCGCTCTGGTCGGCGCTTTCTTGCGTCAACCGACCGAACGAGAGGCCCGCTTGTTGCCATCGGATCTGCCCCGCCTGCTGGCAATGGCGCTCTTGGGGGCTGCGGTGGGGCCGGTGGCCTTGGCCTGGGGTCTGCAACATACGAGCGGCACCGGGGCGTCCCTGATGCTGACGTTGGAGGCATTGTTCACTGCGCTGCTGGCTTGGTGGCTCTTTGGGGAAACGATGGATCGCCGAGTTGCCACCGCGGTGGCCTTGCTTCTGGCTGGTGGTATCGCACTGGTGCTGGAGCAGGGCCAGAGCGGCCATAGTCAGTTCTGGGGGCTGATGGCGGTCATGGGCGCTACGGCGGCCTGGGGACTGGACAACACTTTGTCGAGAGCGCTGGCCGAGCGCGATCCCGGGCAAGTGGTGCTGGCGAAGTCAATGTTTGGCACTGTCACAACGCTTGCTTTGGCGGTGCTGATGGGAGAGCCACAGCCATCAACAGCTTCGATCCTGGGTTTGCTGGCGGTGGGAGGCAGTGGCTATGGCTTGAGCCTGCGCTTCTACCTGCTCGCGCAACGTGCCTTTGGGGCGGCTCGCACGGGGTCGGTGTTTGCCTTTGCTCCGTTCATCGGTGCTGCACTCGCGTTCCTGCTGGGAGATCGCTCGGGCGGGTGGGGCATGCTCCTGGGCGGCGCACTGATGCTGTTGGGGGTGGCAGTTCACCTGATGGAATCACATCACCACGAACATGACCATGAGGCCCTATTGCATGAGCATGCACACACTCACAACGATGGGCACCATGACCACGAGCATGAAATCGTGCCCACCGGGCCGCACAGTCACGTACATCGACATGATCCGACGCGGCACAGCCACGCCCATGTGCCGGATGCCCACCATTCACACAGTCATTGAGGTGGTCGCTTGGGTCCGAGACCTTGGTCGTCCCTGATGAAAGAACACGCTACATGGATTGAGGAAAGGTCAATGTGAACCGAGTCCTCCCGTTCAGGGAGGTGGCACTGGCTGTGCCTCCATGAGCCTCAGCGATTGCTTTTGTGATGGATAGGCCCAAACCCGCACCGTCGGAAGCCAATCGAGACCGAGCGGGATCGGCGCGGAAGAATCGGTCGAACAAGCGCGGCAAGGCTTGGGGATCAATGTCTTGGCCCGTGTTCTCCACAGTGACTGCCGTCGATTGCTTCGTATCCGCAATGATGACGTGGACCTCGCCACCCTCAGGTGCATGCCGTAGCGCGTTGGAGAGCAGATTGCTGATGGCGCGACGAAACATCAGCGGATCGCCCAAGATTTCGCCGTCTCCCTCTGCACTCAACCGAATGTTCTTTTCCTCGGCAACGGCTTCGTAAAACTCCAGCAGTGCCTGCACCTCGTGATGGGCGGAGAAGCGTTCTTTGCTCGGTAGATTGACGCCGCGCTCGGTCTTTGCAAGAAACAACATGTCGGACACCATCCTGGCAAGCCGCTGCAACTCCTCTGCATTCGAGGCCAGGATGTCTCGGTAGACGGCTGCATCTCGTGCATTCGACAGCGTGACTTGCGTTTGAGTCAGCAAATTGCTGATCGGGGTGCGCAGTTCGTGCGCCAGATCCGACGAAAAATCCTGCAGGCGCGTGAAATCGCTTTGCAACCTGTCAAACATCCGATTTAACTCCCTGGCCAGTTCCGCCATTTCGACGGGCACGGCATCCACCGGCATGCGCTCGCTCAATTGCTGTCCGCTGACCCCCGCGGCTCGCGCTCTCATGGAATGCAGCGGGGAGAGCCCATGGTGCGCAGCCAGCCAACCCAGCAATCCGCTGAGCAAGGTGGCGGCCATGGCGTAGAGCATCAGTCGCATGCGCAGTTCAGCAAGAAACTGAGCATGGTGAGCCGTGTCCATGGCTATCGTGACGTCGAGGAGCGTGGTCGGTTCGTATTTTGGATTCACCGAGAACCGGAGCGCTCGCAATTCTCTGCCGTCGGGCGCCCACATTTGCAGCATCGCATCGCTGTCCGAACCTGTTGAGGACGGCTTGATCTGGGGCGAGGCCGCAAAGCCCTGAGATCGGAACAGGGTCTCCCCGCTGGCGGAAGCAACGGAGGCAAAAAGTCCGTGATGGTGGTCCAACGACTCATTCAAGCGCCATCTGGCGTCCTCAGCAGAGTTGGCATTGGCGAGCACCTCTTCAATCAATTGCCTTTTGTCTTGCAAGGTGACGCGATCCAACTCAGCGAAATGTTGATCCGCTGATGCCAGAAAAAGCCAACCGAGCCCCAGCACGACAATGGCTGCCACGGCGGTGAAAAAGGTGGTCAGGCGACTGATCAATGAAAAGCGACGCAACATCTCACCGGCCCTCCGGGACTTCAAGCACGTAGCCCATGCCTCGCACCGTCTGTATGAGCTTGACGGCCTGCCCATCGTCGATCTTGCTGCGCAGGCGACGCACGGCGACCTCGATCACGTTCGTGTCGCTGTCGAAATTCATGTCCCACACTTGAGAGGCGATCAAAGAGCGGGGAAGGACTTCGCCATGGCGTCTCATGAGCAGTTCGAGCAAGCCGAACTCTTTGGCGGTCAGATCGATGCGTCGGCCAGCACGCGCGACGCGGCGACGCAACAGGTCCAACTCCAGGTCGGCCACCCTCAGCGTGGTGGTCTCGGTCCCGCTGCGACCTCGACGAAGAATGGTCCGCACCCTGGCCAACAGCTCTGCGAATGAAAAGGGTTTCACCAGGTAATCGTCGGCCCCGAGTTCCAAGCCCTTCACTCGATCTTCAACTTGATCTCGCGCGGTCAGGAACATGGCGGGCATTTGCTGGCCGCGCTCGCGCAGTCGTTGAAGAACCTGCCATCCATTGAGTCCGGGCAACATGACATCCAGGATCACAAGGTCGTAGTCCTGGTCTTCGGCCATGTGCAAGCCATCGACACCATCCCTGGCCAGGTCCACGACGAAGCCGGCTTCAGTCAAGCCCTGGTGCAGGTATTCACCTGTCTTGGCCTCATCTTCAACGATCAAGATCTTCACAGCCCTCGCTCCAGTTTCCGCGCTGCTCGTAGTGTGCAGTCTCTGGGCAGGCCTGTTCCGAAGATAACAAACATGTAATCTTTCAGGTGGGTTTCTGAAAGGTTCCACTCTTCAAAATCGCCGCGTGCGTTGAGAGAAAACCAAGAGGACCCCCGCCCATGCCTTTTCATTTCGTCAGGATCCCATTGCCTCTGACCTTGGCCATGTTTGCAAGCGCAGTGGCAGCTCAGGCCCCAACGGGTAGCCAGACCACTGGAGCCAATCCCATTTGGGCTCAGCCCCTGCAGTACCGGTCGTTGCTCAGTAACTATGCTCCCTACAACGACCAGGCTGTTCGCCCGTGGCGCGAGGCCAATGATCGTGTTCAACGCATCGGAGGCTGGCGGACCTATGCCAAAGAGGTATCGGACAAGACGCCGGCTTCAGGCGATTCAGGGACGAACGGGCACAACGCCACACATGGAGGCGTGAAGCCATGAGTCGAGCACCAGCCATTTCTCGAACTCGCTTTTTCACCGCTGTCGCCCTGGCTGTGTTTTTGTCGGGATGTGCCAGTGTATCCTTGGAGCAAAACCTGGATCGGGTCAATGCCGAAGCCGCTGATTTCACGGGCGGCCAATTGTCCTTGGTCCAAACGGCAGAAGAGCGAGCCCAACGCGCAAATGCTTCAGCCAAATTGTTGGCTAGCCCGCTGGGACCCAAAGAGGCCGTGCAACTGGCCTTGATCAACAGCCCAGCTTTGCAGGCACTCCTGGCTCAAGGATGGGCGGATTCGGCCACCGCAGCGCAAAGTGGTCGCATCTCCAACCCCATTTTCGGATTCGAGCGCCTGACGGCAGGCAGCGATCTTGAATTGAACCGGGCCTTGTCCTTCGGCTTGCTCGATGTCCTGACATTGCCAGCGCGGCAGGGCATTGCTCAGCGCCGCATAGAACAAGCCCAGCTGCGCTTGACTGGAGACGTTGTCGATCACGTCACCAGAGTCCGCCAGGCCTGGGTTCGTGCTGTGGCCAGCCAGCAGACCTTGGCGTACGCACAGCAGGTGTTTGAAAGCGCCGAAGCCAGTGCCGAGCTGGCTCGCAGGATGCAATCGGTTGGGAATTACAACCGACTCACTCGGGCCCGAGAGCAGGCTTTCTACGCCGACGCGGCATCGCGCCTGGCAGCGGCAGGCCATGACGTCACGTCGAACCGTGAAGAGCTCGTCCGGCTGCTGGGCTTGGATGAATCTCAGGCCCAGCAATTGCAGTTGCCCGAGCGTCTGCCTGACCTGCCGAAGGAGGCACTTGCCCCCGGCGTCGTGGGTCAACTCGCCAGTCGAGGTCGCCTGGATGTGAGGTTGGCGCAAAGCGCCTTGACGTCCGCAGGAAAGTCCCAGGGCTTGAACACTGTGACCAGCTTGACCGACATTGAGCTGACGGCCCGCCGCAACACCAAATGGGACAGTGCCGCAGGCACTCGGACCGATCAACGGGGATATGAAATCGGTGTGCGTCTTCCCATCTTCGACTGGGGCGGCATGCAGCGACAGGCCTGGAATGCACGCACGCTCGCGGCAGCCAACCAGCTGGAGTCGACGATCCGGTCGGCAGGCTCCAGTTTGCGTGAGAGTTACTCTGCCTATCGGACAGCCTATGACATTGCGCGCCACTTCCGCGATGAGGTCGTGCCCGTTCGCAAGGTGATTTCCGAAGAGAACCAGCTGCGCTACAACGGCATGATCATCGGCGTTTTCGAGCTGTTGGCTGATGCCAGAGATCAGGTCAATACCGTGATCGGTGCGATCAATGCCGAACAGCAGTTCTGGCTGGCCGATGCCGCACTTCAGGCCTCCTTGATTGGCCGTCCCACCAAAACCTCCCTGTCTGTATCGAGCGGGCCCACCGGCAATGGCGACTCGGGGCACTGATCACCAAGGCAAATTCAATGACATCCAGACGAGAATTTTTCAAGTACGCGGGTCTGACCGGTGGAGCCGTTGCGGCGGCCGCCGTCAACCGTGTGGCCATGGCCGCTTTGCCTGAGCCGATTCTTCAAAGCTCCGCTGAAACCATGGCCCCACTGGTTCCCAACAGCGGCCGGCCCTACAACCCGGTCGTGACCCTGAACGGCTGGACTTTACCGTGGCGCATGAATCAGGGCGTGAAAGAGTTCCACCTGGTCGCTGAACCCGTGGTGCGTGAGATGGCCCCGGGCTTCAAGGCCCACCTGTGGGGCTACAACGGCCAAAGCCCGGGCCCCACGATCGAGGTGGTCGAAGGCGATCGTGTGCGGATCTTTGTCACCAACAAGCTGCCGGAGCACCACGCCGTCCACTGGCATGGGCAGCGCCTTCCGAACGGCATGGATGGTGTTGCCGGCTTGACCCAGCCCGCCATTCCGCCCGGCAAGACCTTTGTCTATGAGTTCGTGGCCCGCCGGCCAGGCACCTTCATGTACCACCCGCATGCCGACGAGATGGTCCAGATGGCCATGGGCATGTATGGCTTCTGGGTGACCCATCCCAAGGCGAAGAACCCGCTGATCGATGAGGTGCAGCGCGACTTCTGCTTTTTGCTCAACGCCTTCGACATCGACCCGGGCAGCTACACCCCCAAGACGATGACGATGCTGGACTTCAATCTCTGGGCCTGGAACAGCCGGGTGTTTCCGGGCATCGACTCCCTCAATGTGCGGCTCGGCGACAAGGTGCGCATCCGGGTTGGCAACCTGACGATGACCAACCACCCCATGCATTTGCATGGCCATGAGTTCCAGGTCACGGGCACCGACGGCGGGCCGACCCCGCTGCAGGCACGCTGGCCCGAGGTCACCACCGATGTGGCCGTCGGGCAGATGCGCCAGATCGAATTTGTGGCCGATGAGGAAGGCGACTGGTCGCTCCATTGCCACAAGAGCCACCACACGATGAATGCCATGGGGCACAACGTCCCCAACCTGATCGGTGTTGACCACAGTGGGCTGGCCAAAAAGATCAACAAGCTCATCCCCGACTACATGGTCATGGGGGAGCGAGGGATGTCAGACATGTCCGAGATGGAGATGCCCATCCCGGACAACACCGCTCCCATGATGACGGGAGAGGGCCCGTTCGGCCCCGTGGAAATGGGCGGCATGTTCAGCGTCCTGAAGGTCCGCAAGGATCAAAAGCCGGGGGACTACAAAGACCCGGGTTGGTACAAGCACCCGCCAGGCACGGTGGCCCACGAGTACACAGGCCCATTGGCTCAGCCGGCCCGCTTCAGCGCTGATGGGGGGCAGTCCATGCCCCTGGCCCAAAAGCCGAAGGCACCCACTGAAGTGCAGGTGCGCAAACCTACATCCCACAACGGCCACTGAGCCGACCCCACACCTACTCAGGAAAAGAAAATGAAAGCAGCCCACAGCACTCGCAGTCTCGTATTGATGGCATTGATCGCCATGTCCGGTGCCACCTTTGCCAATGGCAATCACGCCGGTGGGCATGCACACGACGACGCAGAGTCGGCCATTGGAAAGCCCGGATTGGCCGCCAAAGCCAGTCGCACCATCACGGTTGAGATGGCGGACAACATGCGCTTCACGCCCTCAGACATCCAGGTCAAGAAGGGGGAGACCGTTCGCATCGTTGTCAAGAACACAGGCCAGGTCAAACATGAATTGAGTCTGGGCACTCAGCAGGAATTGTTGGAGCACTTGGAGCTGATGAAGAAATTCCCCGACATGGAGCACGACGAACCCAACAAGGTCACGGTCGCCCCAGGCAAGCAGGGAGAGATCCTCTGGCAATTTACCAAGTCCGGAACGGTGAACTTCGCATGCCTGATGCCGGGCCACTACGAGGCCGGCATGAAGGGCACGGTCCAGGTTGGCAAGAAGTGAATTTTTGCGCACCAAGGAGCGAATGCAGCATGACAGATCTGTACATCCCCAGTTTGCCGACAAGGCGCTCGCTCTTGTTGGGCCTTGCCGCCATGGGCGCGATGTCTGTGGCGGGGGCCGCGACATCGGCGCCAGTGGCGATGCAGGTCTGGAAAGACCCTAGCTGCGGTTGCTGCAAAGACTGGGTTGCCACTCTGGAAAACAGGGGCTTCCGGGTCGCGGTCATTGAGCAGGGCAACACCGCTACCCGGTCTCGCCTGGGCATGCCTGCGCAATTTGGCTCCTGTCACACCGCGGTGGTTCAAGGATACGTGATCGAGGGGCATGTACCAGCCACCGACATCCTGCGCCTACTCAACGAGCGCCCTACCGCTTTGGGGCTGGCCGTGCCGGGCATGCCGATCGGGTCACCTGGAATGGATGGACCCGGGTACGGGGGACGCCGCGATCCCTTCCGAGTTCTGTTGATCCAAAAGGACGGATCAGCTCAAACCTTCAATTCTTACTCATGAGGAAACCATGAACGCTATCACTCGATTTTTGGCGATTTCTGCAATGGTGCTGGGCACAGCCGTACCTGTGGGCACCTTTGCACAGTCCGCGATGGATACCAGCAAGATGCCGGCGACACAGATGTCTGCATCCATGACCGATGGTGAAGTCAAGAAGGTCGACCAGGACGCCGGTAAGGTGACGATCAAACACGGTGACATCAAGCACCTGGACATGCCTGGTATGACCATGGTGTTCACCGCCAAAGACAAGAGTCTGTTGACCAAGGTCAAGGCCGGCGACAAGGTCCGATTTATGGTGATGAACGAAAACGGAAAGCTCATCGTCACGGACATTCAGCCCGCGCAGCCGTAAGTGGCCGGCAGGCCGGAGCTGCGCGTACAGCCCGTTGGGTCCCCTGTGAATCTCATCGTCATCAACTCATGAATGGAGAAAGCCATGACCAACTCTCGTCAAGCATTGATCGGACTCTGCATCGCTGCAGCCACACTGGCGGCCTCGGCACAAACGGCAGACGAACACAAGGGCCACCATCCGGAGGCAGCAGCACCCACTGCAGCACCTGTTCAAAAGCCAGCCCCCGAAGCCATGGGCGGCGGCAAGATGGGGGCGATGGACCAGCACATGAAAGCGATGCAAGCCATGCACGACAAGATGGCTGCGGCGAAGACACCCGAAGAGCGGCAGGCACTGATGGCCGACCACATGAAGCTCATGCAAGACGGCATGAGCATGATGAAGCAAATGGGGGGCGCGTCTGCAATGTCGGGGATGTCTTCAGACAAGGCAAAAAAAGCGGGCATGCCAAACCGTCAGCAGATGATGGAAAAGCGAATGGACATGATGGAGTCCATGATGCAGATGATGATGGATCGCATGCCTGCTCCAGCTAACTGACCGGTTCGCAACCTCAACTGGAGAACCGCCATGGATGATCATCATGAGGGGCATGATAGCCACCCCAGCTTCTGGTCTTCGCGCTATGCCATCGGTTGGATCGTGATTGGTGGTATCGCCGCCTATTTCCTGTTGACGGAGCACTTGGCGCACGTCGTCGGTGCGCTGCCATTTTTGCTGCTGCTGGCCTGCCCACTCATGCACGTCTTCATGCATCACGGCCATGGGGGGCACGGACATCATCGGCATCACAAACCGGATGACGCCAACAGCTCTGAATCTCAACGCCCAGGAGATCCATCATGAATCACACTGAGTCGGCTTACGGGTTGTGGTCATTGGTGGTCATCAACTCGGCGATCTTCATCATGTTTGCCTTCAGTTTCTTCAAGCCTGCGACTGCACGCGACTGGCGAACCTTTGGTGCCTTTTCCGCCTTTGTGGTGGCCCTCTTTGCCGAGATGTATGGCTTCCCACTGACGATCTATCTGTTGTCTGGTTGGCTGCAAACGCGTTACCCCAACCTCGACGTTTTGTCCCACAACGCAGGCCATCTGTGGTCCACCTTGCTTGGTGAGAAAGGCGATCCTCATTTCGGTGTTTTGCACATTGCCAGCTATGTCTTTCTGGGCTACGGGTTCTATCTTCTGTCCGTAGCTTGGCATGTGCTGTACCACGCCCAACGCCGCCACGAATTGGCGACCGCTGGGCCCTATGCACGAGTGCGCCACCCACAGTACGTTGCCTTCGTGATGATCTTGCTGGGTTTCTTGCTGCAATGGCCCACGCTGTTGACGCTGCTGATGTTTCCCGTGTTGCTCCTGATGTATGGGCGACTGGCGGTGACGGAGGAAGCCGAAATGCGCAAAGAGTTCGGCGCTGCTTTCGATGCATATGCACAGAAAACGCCCCGGTTCATTCCAAGTTTCCGGGCAGCCGGCTCCGGTGCGCAGGAGTAGGACGGATGACACACCAACACCACGCCGAGCAAAGCGAACGTAGAGACGATGCATTTCATGATCCCGTTTGCGGGATGCCAGTAACGGCAACTTCAAGCCATCTCCAGAGCTATGAGGGGCGGACCTATTACTTCTGTAGCGCCCATTGCCATTCCAAATTTACTGAGGATCCGGCTCGCTATGTCCACCCGGTACTTTCGGAAGCGGTTCACACCCATGAACATGCACACCACCACCATGGGGCAGTTGGCGCCGCCCCCCTAGATCACGTCCCTTCCGTGGCTGCCACTGAAGTCGACGTGGCCGCTGCTGTTAAGGGAGCCCTCTACACCTGCCCCATGCACCCTGAAATCCGGCAGGATCATCCAGGGAACTGTCCCAAATGCGGGATGACGTTGGAGCCCTTGTTGCCCGAATTGGAAGAGGATGACAACCCAGAGCTTCGGGATTTTCTCCATCGCTTTTGGTGGACTTTGCCACTGACATCAGCCGTGTTTGTGCTGGCCATGTTCGGTCACCAGCTCAACTGGTTCGACATGTCGGTTCAGAGCTGGATCGAGCTAGGTCTTTCCCTGCCCATCGTGTTGTGGGGGGCAAGCCCTTTCTTCGTGCGAGCCTGGCAGTCGCTGCTCAACCGCAGCCCCAATATGTGGACCTTGATCGGATTGGGAACCGGTGCGGCCTTTGTCTACAGTGTCGTCGCCACGATAGCACCGCAGGTGTTTCCGGCCTCCTTCATCTCCATGGGGCGTGTGGCCGTCTATTTCGAGGCTGCGGCAGTCATCATCTCGCTGACCTTGCTGGGGCAGATGCTGGAGCTGAAGGCGCGCTCGCAGACTTCGGCTGCCATCAAATCCTTGTTGGGCCTGGCTCCCAAGACCGCACGCCGCATCAGAGAAGACGGCACGGAAGAAGACGTGCCGCTGACACATGTGCACGTGGGCGATCGCCTGCGGATTCGTCCAGGCGAGAAGGTGCCTGTGGATGGCGTGGTCATCGAAGGCAGCAGCTCAATCGATGAGTCCATGTTGACCGGGGAGCCTGTACCGGTGACCAAAAGGGTGGGGGACAAGGTCATCGGCGCGACGCTGAACACCAGCGGCGCGCTGGTGATGCGCTCAGAGCGCATCGGCTCGGCCACGATGTTGGCCCAGATCGTCCAGATGGTGGCGCAAGCGCAGCGGTCCCGGGCGCCGATGCAACGCATGGCCGATTTGGTTGCGGGCTACTTTGTGACGGCCGTGATCGCTGTTGCCGTGCTCACGTTCTTTGCCTGGGGATTGTTTGGCCCAGAACCTCGATGGGTCTACGGCCTCATCAATGCGGTCGCGGTCCTGATCATTGCCTGTCCTTGCGCGCTGGGCCTGGCGACTCCCATGTCCATCATGGTGGCCACCGGGCGCGGGGCAACCCACGGCGTGCTGTTCCGCGACGCGGCTGCCATCGAAAACCTGCGCAAGATCGACACCCTGATCATCGACAAGACCGGAACGCTGACCGAAGGTCGTCCGGCCTTTGATCGCGCCATTCCGGTCCCGGGACACGAAATCAATGAGGTTTTGCTCCTGGCCGCGAGCCTGGATCAAGGCAGTGAACACCCTTTGGCCGACGCCATTGTGCGGGCCGCCCGCGAGCGTGGCCTGCCATTGCAAAAGCCTGAGCAGTTTGAATCGGCCAGCGGCATTGGCGTTCAAGGCAGGGTCGGTGATCGGCGACTGGCGTTGGGAAACACCGCGCTGATGGAGCAACTTGGCATCTCTGTCGAACCCTTGGTCGAACAGGCCGAGGCCCTGCGTTCTGAGGGAGCCAGCGTCATGCACCTGGCCTCCGACGGCAAACTGATCGGCCTGTTGGCCGTCTCTGACCCGATCAAGTCCAGCACCCCTGAAGCCCTGGCAGCGCTCAAGGCAGCGGGGCTGCGCATCGTGATGGCCACGGGCGATGGCTTGACCACGGCGCGATCCGTCGGCCATCGGCTGGGCATTGACGAGGTGCACGGAGAGGTCAAACCTGCGGACAAGCTGGAATTGGTCCAGAGCCTGCAAAGTGAAGGTCGGGTGGTCGCAATGGCTGGTGATGGCATCAACGATGCCCCGGCCTTGGCCAAAGCAGATGTGGGCATCGCCATGGGGACAGGCACGGATGTGGCGATGAACAGCGCTCAGGTCACCCTGGTCAAAGGTGATTTGAGAGGCATCGTAGTGGCGCGCAGCTTGTCCGAGGACACCGTGCGCAACATGAAACAGAACCTGATGTTTGCCTTCCTCTACAACGCGCTGGGGATCCCAATTGCGGCTGGTGTTTTGTATCCCGCCACTGGCTGGCTGTTATCCCCGCTGATCGCAGCCCTGGCCATGAGTTTCAGCTCAGCCTCTGTGATCGGCAATGCCTTGCGGTTGAGGCAAGCCGATTGATCGTTGACCTGACGGGTTTGTCATCTGCCGCACATCTTCCCGTCAGGCGGCTCATTCGACAATTCAACAACTTCGATTTGGAGGGCTTCCTGCCATGGATCCGTTTTTTCATCGCTTTTCCGAGTTGTTCAAGCAGTTAGGCCTGCCCTCGGATATCGAGAGCATCAAGCTCTTCTTGAGGGTGCACAGCCCTTTAACTTCCGAGGTCGCCTTGGAAAACGCACCCTTTTGGAGCTCGGCTCAATCGGCGCTGCTGCGCGACGAGTTGATGCAAGACGCCGACTGGGCAGAGGTTGTTGATCAACTGAATGCCGCCTTGAGAAGCTCTAAGCAGGATTGACCCTCAGCATGAGACACCGCATCCATTTGTGCGCTATTGCGCTCACTGTCGGTATTGCATCGGCGAGCTTTGCCCAGGACGCACGACTCGGACAAAGTGTCGAAAGTCTGTTGAAGTATGCGAGGGACAGCAATCCTGAATACGCCAGCATGCGCTTTGATATGGTGGCAGCGCAAGCGCGAATAGATCCTGCAGGCGCCTTGCCCGACCCAAAGTTCCGCACAGAGTGGCGAGATATCACGCGTGCCGGCGATCAAAACCCGACACTTCTGCCTGGGCGTGTGGGCAGCACGCGATATCTGTTGATGCAGGATCTGCCGTGGACAGGCAAGCGCGAACTGAAGCGGGAGGTGGCCACATCGCAAGCGGATGCTGCGCGAGGACGTGCTGAAGGCACATGGAATGAGCTGGCATCCAAAATCAAGGCGACCTACGCACAGCTTTACTACCACGGGCAAAACAGGCGATTGAACCAAGAGATCCTTGATCTGATGGTTCGGCTCGAAAAGGTGGCCCAAGCGCGCTATGCCGGTGGTCTGGCAGCCCAGCAAGATGTGATTCGGGCTCAGTTGGAGCAAACAGCCATGCGCACCGAGTTGATCAATCTGGACACCGAGCACAGGCAACTCCTGGGCAAGTTGAATGCGCTCATCGGTCGCTCTGCTGCCGAAGCCTTGGCGGAGCCTGAGCAGATCCGATCCTTGCCCGCACCCGAGCGCTCCAGCTTTCCGGCATTGGAGCAACGCGCACGTGACCACAACCCGCTTCTTAGAACAGAAGCCTTTCAAATCAGGGCGGCCGAAAAGAACCGGGAGCTGGTCTACAAGAACCGATATCCCGATTTCACGGTGGGAGTCTCCCCCATTCAGTACGGTGGCTCGTTCCGTGAGTGGGAGCTGATGCTCGAACTCAATATTCCCCTGCAGCAAGACAGCCGGCGCTCGCAGGAGCGCGAATCTGAAGCCATGCTGGAAGCAGCCCGCTCTCGACAAGAACAGGTCAGCAAACAAATCTTGGCCGATCTCTATGAGAACGTGGTGGGCCTGGAAGCCTCCAGGCGCACGCTGGGGTTGATAGCCGACAGCCTGTTGCCTCAGTCTGAATTGACGTTTCGATCGGCGCTGGCCGGGTATGAGTCCGGCAAAGTCGACTTCGCCACGTTGTTGGATGCCCAGAAGCAGATTCGCCAAGCCAAGCTGAACCAGGTCGCCGCGGGTATGAACGCACAGATGCGGCTCGCAGAAATTGAACGCATTGTGGGAGAAGATCTATGAGCAAGCCGTTCGCGGTTGGCGTCGGTGCACTGGCGCTTGCCTTGCTGGCAGCAGGTGGTGGGTACTGGCTTGGCGCTCGCCAGGTGTCGGGGCATATCACCGAGCCGTCTGCCTTGGCCGAAATGAGGGACGGTACTCCAAAGGAGCGCAAGGTTCTCTACTACCGCAACCCCATGGGCTTGCCGGACACCTCTCCTACGCCCAAGAAGGACCCCATGGGCATGGACTATGTCCCTGTCTACGCGGAAGAGTCCGAGGCGGAGGCTCCAGGCAACACCCCCAACACCCTGCGGATCAGCACCGAAAAAGTCCAAAAGCTCGGCGTCCGTGTGGAGGCCGTCACGTTGGGGCCGTGGAACAAGTTGGTTCGTGCGGCCGCACGCATTGAACCCGACGAGCGGCTGACGTACGCCATCGCCCCCAAATTCGAGGGCTATGTTGAGCGACTGCATGTCAATGTCACTGGACAGGTTGTGAGCAAGGGACAGCCCCTGTTTGAGGTCTACAGTCCGGAACTGGTGTCTGCACAACGCGAGTACCTCATCGCGACTCAAGGGGTTGATGCCCTGAAAGGGGCGAGTGACGAGGCCCAACGTGGCATGCGTGAATTGGCCGAATCCAGCTTGATGCGGCTGCGCAACTGGGATGTCTCCGAGGAGCAGATCAAGGCCTTGTCCCCCTCGGGATCCACTCGCCGCACTCTCACTTTCCGATCCCCGGTTGCCGGCGTCGTCACGGAGAAAAAGGCGATTCAGGGAATGCGCTTCATGCCTGGAGACGCCCTGTATCAGGTCACCAACCTGTCTTCCGTGTGGGTGCTTGCCGATGTGTTTGAGCAAGACATCGGTCTGGTCAAGGCAGGTGCACAAGCCAAAGTACGCGTTGATGCCTACCCGGAAAAGACGTTTTCCGGCGCTATCACCTATGTCTATCCCACGCTGAAGAGCGAAACCCGCACGGTACCAGTACGCGTCGAGTTGTCCAATTCGGCGGGGCTGCTGAAGCCGGGGATGTATGCCCAGGTGGAACTACCTGCTTTGGCGAGGGGGGCTGTGCTCAGCGTACCGTCGTCGGCTGTCATTGACAGTGGCACGCGTCAGATCGTCCTGATTCAGCAAGGCGAGGGGCGGTTTGAGCCGCGCGACGTCAAGCTCGGGGCTCGAAGCGAAGATCGCATCGAAGTTCTCGATGGCGTCAAAGAGGGCGAGATGGTGGTGGTCGCGGCCAATTTCTTGATTGATGCGGAAAGCAATCTCAAGGCCGCCATCGGTGGTTTGGGGCATGAAGGGCACGGCACACGCCCTGCGCAAGAGGGCGCGGCGGGTGCCAAGACGGCCACCACCGTCACGCATCAGACCCAAGGCCAAGTGGAAGAGATCGACGCGAAGGCCGCGACCGTGACCATCGCCCATGGCGAAGTGCCCAGCCTTAAATGGCCAGCCATGTCCATGGAGTTCAAGGTGAGTCATGGCGGCCTGTTGGCAGGCCTGAAGCCTGGGGCAAAAGTGCGGTTCGAATTTGTAGAGCGCGGACAGGGTGACTGGGTCATCACGTCGATTCAGACGCAATCCCCCACTACGACCAACGCCCACGCTGGGCATCAGTGATCTTCAGGAGGCGACATGCTGGCGAAGATCATTGATTGGTCTGGACGGAATCGATTTTTGGTGCTCCTGGCGACCTTGTTTGTCGTCGTGGGTGGTGTGTTGGCGGTGTTTCGGACCCCTCTGGATGCGTTGCCTGATTTGTCGGACGTGCAGGTTATCGTCTACACGGAGTATCCAGGTCAGGCACCTCAGGTGGTCGAGGATCAGGTCACCTATCCATTGACCACCGCGATGCTGTCCGTTCCCAAATCCAAGGTGGTACGTGGTTTCTCGTTTTTTGGCGCCTCGTTTGTCTACATCATCTTTGAAGATGGGACCGACATCTATTGGGCGCGGTCGCGTGTCCTGGAGTACCTCAACTTCGCGGCAGGTCGCATGCCAAAAGGGGTCACTCCTCAAATTGGGCCGGATGCCACGGGTGTGGGGTGGGTCTATCAGTACGCCGTGCTCGCGAAGGACAAGACGCTGGCCGAGTTGCGTACTCTGCAAGACTGGTATCTGCGTTACCAATTGACCAAGGCGCACGGTGTGGCGGAGGTTGCTTCATTGGGCGGCTTTGTGCAGACCTATCAAGTCACGGTCGACCCGATCAAGTTGCGAGCGTATGGCATCTCCTTGGCCAAAGTGGCACAAGTGGTGCGTGATTCCAATCGAGATGTCGGCGGTCGGGTGGTGGAGATGGCGGAGGCTGAGTACATGGTGCGCGGCAAAGGTTATCTGCGAGGCACCTCCGACATCGAGAACCTGGTGCTGAAAGCCGACAAGGGCACCCCGGTCCTGGTGCGCGACATCGCACGCGTGGAGTTGGTTCCTGATGAGCGCCGTGGGCTTTCTGAGCTCAATGGCGATGGAGAGGTGGTCTCGGGCATTGCGATGGCCCGC
>Ga0208888_100382_pt1 | contig 21498 bp, 28 predicted proteins | sample LakWasM115_HOW13_2_FD_183929 | JGI IMG/M metagenome (GOLD analysis project Ga0208888, IMG submission 183929) | Freshwater sediment methanotrophic microbial communities from Lake Washington under simulated oxygen tension - Sediment Metagenome... | ecosystem: Environmental > Aquatic > Freshwater >...
ATGTTGGTCTGGAAGGCAATCCCGTCAATCACGCCGATGATGTCGGCAATCTTCTTCGAGCTGCCATTGATCTGGTCCATGGTGCGCACCACCTCGGACACTACATTGCCACCGCGTTGGGCCACCTGGGCAGCCGAGCCTGCCAGGTTGGCCGCTTGCGAAGCAGCCGCTGCGCTCTGGTGCACGGTGCTGGTGAGCTGCTCCATGGCGCTGGCCGTCTGCTGCAGGTTGCTGGCCGTCTGTTCGGTGCGGGCGCTCAGGTCCTGGTTGCCCGAGGCGATTTCGCTGCTGGCGGTGGAGATGCTGTTCACCACCCCATGCACCTCGCGCAGCGCCTGTTGCAGGGCCGAGCGCATGCGGTCGACGGCCTGCAGCAACTGCCCGGTTTCATCGCTGCTGTAACTGGACTGGGGCTGACCCGTCAGGTCCATGTCGGCAATCTGGTGGGCAATGGCTTGCGCCTTGCGCAGCGGGCCGGTGATGCTGCGCGCCAGGTACCACGCCAGGGCCGAGCCCAACACCAGACCCAGGCCGGCGCACAGCATCAGCAGCATGCTGGTCTGCGAGCGCAAGGCCTCGCTGCGCTGGGCAGATTCGTCCAGGCGCTTGCGTTGGCGGTCGGCCACTTCCTGCACCGAGGCCAGGTACTGGCGCGAGGTGGGCTCGAACACCTCGGTGAAGGCCCGCGCCGCCGAATCCGCATCGCCCGACTTCTTGTGCTTGCTGACCTCTTCGCGGGCGCTCAGGTAGGTCTTGCGCAGCTGTGCCACCTTGTCGATCAGCTGCTTGTCATCGGGCGCGGTCATCTGGGCTTCAACCTGCTTTTGCAAGCCATTCGTCAAGCGGATCGACTCGGCCGTGGCGGGGGCAAAGTACTCAATCAGGGCGGCGTCGCCACTCTTGGCAATGGCCGCCGCGCGCTGGATGCCGGCCGTGGTGTGGCGCAGCCAGTCGGACGTGGCCCGCTCGGTCTTGAGGTTGATGGCCAGCATGGATTCGGACACCTCGCCCATCTCTTTGAGCTTGATCACGGCGACCAGGCTGCTGAGCAGCGACAGGGCCAGGATCAAGCCCAAAACCAGCGCCAGGCGCTTTCCGATGGAGAGTTGTGTGAGGAACATGGTGGCAATCGGTTGCGTGCGGTGGCAGACAGTGTTCGGGGTTAACGTTTGAATGTGCCACAAACAGGTGCCTGGATGTGCACTGAATTGGTGCAATGCGACAAGGTTGTGAGCGATTTGGTTATGAAACCACGTTTGCTTTGTCGTGAACTTGTCTATTGATGCCGGCCCGGTGGGCATGGCGGGGCCCCAGACGTGTGAAATGCAGCATTGACCGCTAGCATCTGCGCCATGCAACGCAGACACTTTTTGGCCCTGCAATTGGGCGCCTTATCAGGAATGGCCATGGCAAGCAGCCCCATCACCCAGGTTCAATCACTTGACGATGCCCTGCGCTGGCTCGACCAGGTGGATCAGGCCGGCAGCGTGCGCAGCAGCACCGACTGGAAGATGGGGGCCGTCTTCGAGCACCTGGCTCAAAGCATCGAAATGAGCCTGGACGGCTTTCCGCAGCCCAAGAGCGCCTTGTTTCAGCAGACCGCCGGCACGCTGGCCTTCTCGTTCTTCAAATGGCGCGGCCACATGAGCCACGGCCTCACCGAACCCATTCCCGGTGCGCCCGTGCTCACCCAGCAGGAGGCCTGGAAACCTGGCGCCCTGCGACTGCGTGCGGCCATCGCCCGCTTTCAGGCCCACACCGGCCCGCTGCAGCCCCACTTTGCCTACGGCGCCTTGAGCCGCGCCGACTATGCACTGGCCCACACCTTCCACATTGCCAACCACCAGGACGCGATCCTGGTGGCTTGAGGGAACGGGGCCAAGCCCGTGCGCCAACGCACGATGATTTCGAGGCCAAGCTGCTAGCGTGCATGCCATCACGGCCCTGAAAGGACGTTGGCATGCCTGCAAAGCCAGAAATCCAGCCGGATCAGAAACACATTGGCGCTTTACCTGCCTGGGGTTTCGTCCAGCCTGCCGCACGCAGCGCTACCCACAGTCCACCGAACTGGCCGGGTGTTGCCATGCATCAAAGGGCTGGCGCGCCAATCGAACACCATGGGTGCCCATGTTGAGGCGCAGACAAATCATCCAGGGTTCGGGCGCGGGCGTTCTGGGCGCCGTTGTGGCCGGCGCAGCGGGGTGTTCTTCAAGTGGGGTCGAGCAAGACGCAGCCCAGGCCCTCAGGCGGCCCCTGGCCGCCCACACCGGAGACACGGTGCTGCGCCTGCGTGAGCTGGTCCGGTATGCCACCTTGGCCCCGTCCAGCCACAACACGCAGTGCTGGCATTTTCAGCTGCAGGAACGGGCGCTTGCCATCACGCCAGACCTGTCTCGCAGGTGTGCCGTGGTCGATCCGGATGACCACCATCTGTATGTGTCGCTCGGCTGCGCTACCGAAAACCTGGCCCACGCCGCCCACGCCGCCCTGGCCGCCGGCCTGCTGCCCGACATCCAATTTGACCCGGCCGGCCTTGGCACCGTCCACGCCCGGTTCTCCCCCACCCGGCCCAGCGAAACAGCGTTGTTCCGCGCCATCACCCAGCGCCAGTGCACCCGTGGGCTATACGACGGCCAGCCGCTGGCCAGCATGGAGCTGCGCCTGCTTGAGCAGGCCGGCGCGGGCCGGGGCGTGCGGGTGCTGCTGCTGACCGAACGCCCCGCCATGGAGCAGGTGCTGGATTTCGTCATCGCCGGCAACACCGCACAAATGGAGAGTGCCGCCTTCATGGCCGAGCTCAAGGCCTGGATCCGATTCAGCGCCGCCGAGGCCAAAAGCACGGGCGACGGCCTGTTTGCCGGTGCCTCCGGCAACCCCGCTTTGCCGCGCTGGCTGGGCAGCCGCGCCATGGACCTGTTCCTCACGGCAAAATCTGAAAACGACCGCTACGCCCAGCAGATCCGCAGTTCTGCGGGCCTGGCTGTTTTTGTCTCGGACCACGGCGACAAGACACATTGGATCGAGGCCGGCCGCTGCTATGAGCGTTTTGCCCTGCAGGCCACCGCCCTGGGCTTGCGCAACGCCATGGTGAACCAGCCTGTCGAGGTCGGTGCAGTACGGCAGCAACTGGCCGCTGCACTGGGCCTGGGCCCGGGCCCGCAACGACCCGATCTGGTGGTGCGCTTCGGGCGTGGGGCCGGGCTGCCGTGGTCGATGCGTCGGCCTGTGGAGGCGGTGCTGGTTTGAACGCGGGGCTTTATTGATCAACATCCAGGTAGGTCATCTTCTGATGTGCGAGATGATGGAGGCTGTCAAAAATGCTGGCCAGAATGTCATGAGAATGCACGTATGCAAAGTGATGGACAAGACTTTGTTAAGGCATTTTTTGAGTCTGAAAGATGGTTTCTCTGAGTCTTCCTCGAAATCTATTGATGAATGCCTCCATTCATCAACATGACTGCGTCCGTCTTTGAGGTGAGTGATAAGAGAAAAAATCAAACCAAGCCCAGCATAAGTGTGTTGAAGATCACTTGCGCGCCACATGTTGCCACCTGTCAAGCACCTTATTTTTTTGGCTGAATCTATAAAAAATACCAAACCAAATTGTTTTCAACCAATAAGCACTCAGTGGAGGGCTTGCTTTATTGGGGTGTCGTCTTGGCCTCATGTCCTTGAGGGGGCCTCGTTCTTTCGCCAAGGCAGAGTGCTTCTTTGCCATGCGTGAATCACGACTCACTTCTCGGAAGTCGATGTCATATTTTGAGTTTTCAGATGGTTTGAAGACTGAGTCAATGAAGTTTTGCGCACTGGCATCGTCTGAGCGGAATGCGTCGTGAAGCTGCTTGTTGAGTTCTTCAGGCGAAATATCGGCATCAATCGAGTCCATGAATTGAACTTCCAAGCCCCGTCGGTTTTTGCGCATGGCATACCCCTCTTCCTGATTGATTTTTTGGAGGAAGCGATTTCATGAGATTCTTTGGCTTTTCTGAAATGGATATCTCTGCGGCGTATCCTGCCTGTGTCAAAACAGCATAATCAATCCTGAATGCTGATGACTGATATTAAGCCGCAGTGACTACTTTGAAAATTTGGGAATTCATGCGATCTCTTCATCGACTCTCAATGTAGCGAAAGTGGCTGGATAGTTTTACGACGAATTGCGACGAATTATGACAATACCGTCACAAAGCGTCTCAACATGTCTTACTTCATATCCGGTGGAATCGCTTACCATCGTGGCGAAACTGCTCACCCCCCCCTTTCCAATCTGCTCTCCCATGGTCAATCCTGTCGTGCTTGTCGTCGATGACGATGAGGAACTGTCAACAATGCTTCTGCGACTGCTCGGGAGCGAAGGATGGACGGCCCAGGCTGCCTTCAACGCAGCACAAGCGGAGTTGTCGTTGCGTCAGGGCTTGCCCGATGTGGTGCTGTTGGATGTGATGCTGCCCGATGCCAACGGGATGGAGCTGTGCCGCCAATGGCGCCAGGCGCATCCCCATCTGAACATCTTGATGCTGACCGCACGAGGTGATCCGATTGATCGGGTGCTCGGGTTGGAGCTGGGTGCCGACGATTACCTGCCCAAGCCATTTGAAAAGCGCGAGCTTGTGGCCCGGTTGCGCTCATTGATCCGTAGGCAGTCTTCTCCACCCCAAACCCCCTCGCTTGTATGGCAGTTCGGGGGGCTGAGCATTCACTTTCTGACCAGGGAGGTGCGGGTCAACGGTGAGGCCATTGCACTGAGTGGCACTGAATTCAAGCTTTTGGTTGAAATGGCCAGAGCACCTGGGCAGGTCGTCAGTCGCCAACAGCTGAGCAACGCCGTACAGGCCAGCGCCTACAGGCCGCAGGATCGAACAGTCGATGTTCAGGTCAGTCGTTTGCGCCGTCGCCTCGAACAGGAATTGCCTGGCGGTGAGTGGATAGAAACGGTCCGTGGTGAGGGTTATGCCTTTGTACCTCGGGGGGTATCGTGACCGTTCTCGCCTGCGAATGATTGCGGTCAGGTTTGATTCGCTGTTTCTGCGCCTGATGCGTGCCCAGGTCGCGCTGCTCGCCTGCACCTTGCTGATCTTTGAAGCCTCATTGCTGATTCAACGCAATGAAATGCTTGCACCTCAGTTTGCAGAGCTTTGGGCGCCGCGAATCCAAGCCATGCTGTTCGACCCGGTGAACACAGGCGTGGCTCCGCCTGAAAGGCCCGACGCAATCATCGTGCGTCATGACGCAGAGCCACAAGGGCTCACCCTTCGGATATCCGCCTTTCCGGCGGTGGCCGTTTTCATCGAGGAACTGAGCCGTTTCGGTGTGATGGTGGGTGACGCCCGATTGCGCTACACCGATGAACATTTCGACATGTGGCTGCTGGTGCAAAGACCGGATGCTGCGCCAGTCTGGATGAGTGGTACCGTCCCATGGGCCTTGCTGCCGGTCTGGTCGCGCCGTCTGACCGGTGCCACCGTCCTTTTGAGCCTGCTCATTGGCCTGTTCAGCTGGAATTTTGCGCGGCGGGTCACCAATCCGCTCGCGCATTTGCGCAACCGCATGCAGGCTCATGCGACCAAGGGGATTGAGCTGCCCCCGCCGGCGCAATCCATGCAAGAGCGAAAGGCACCGCCCGAGCTCATCGAGATCGACCAGGCCTATCGCCAGTTGGCCGAACGCCTGCAGCGCAACGAGCGCGAACGTGCGCTGCTGATGGCGGGCGTCTCTCACGATCTGCGCAGCCCGCTGAGCCGGATTCGGCTTGCCGCTGAAATGTTGCCCGAGTCACCGGACAATGCCGAGGGCGTGGCCTCCATCACTCGCAACGTGGACGTGGCTGACCGGCTGACAGCCAGTTTTCTGGAGTTCGTGAGGGCCAGCACAGTGCCGCTGAACGACGTGGTGGATCTGGCGGATCTCATGCGGCATGTGCTTGCGGGTTTTGACCGAGCTGCAGAGGAGCTGGCGGCCCATTTGCCGGCCAGGTTGTTGTTGCATGGGGGCAACCTCTTGTTGATTGAGCGCTTGATGTTCAACCTTGTCGACAATGCCTTCAAGCACGGTGGCTCGCCGGTCCAGGTCGATCTGATCGAACAGGGTGGCTGGGCCACGCTGGCGGTTTCTGATGCGGGTCCAGGCTTGCCAGAACATGGTGCCGAACAATTGACACAAGCATTTGCCCGTGGCGATGCCAGCCGAGGTTCGCCAGGCTTCGGCCTGGGGTTGGCCATTGTTCAGCAAGTCGTGGTGCGGCTGCATGGAGAACTGAAGTTTGGTCAGCATCTGAATCGGCATCAAGTCACGGTGCGCCTGCCTTTGCGCGCCTCGATCTCCCCCTGTTGATCCGTCAAACACAAGGCCCAGGTGCTGTATTGCGGAATCGGCGCGGCATCGCCAGTCGCTGTACGAACTGCACGCGCGCCGTACAGAGGTGGCATCCCCTTGTCGACCCGGTTCTGAGCAGGGCCTTGCGACGGATTCCGCCGGTCGATGCCACCCAACCATCACACCAAGTGCCAGGCACGATGCCGTGAACCAATGACGGTGGCAAAGTTGGCTCCAACCCTGGCCTGGTGCGGGCACGCAGTGATGTCAAAACCCTGACAAAGGCCTGTCCAGCTGACGAGTGATGCGCCCACGCCACGCTCTTGATCTGGCGGTAGACCCGCGATTCATGGGGCGCTAGTCTAGATCCATGCACACAAGGCAAGCCCGCGATGAAGCGCCGCAAACCCGGCGGCAGATCAAACGACAGGCCCAGCGCCAGGCAGCGCTGCCACCGCCTCGGGACTACCCTGAGAGGGATGTGGCGCCGTGGAAACCGATGGGGTAATTTGCGCACCTGGGGGCGTTCTCTATTTCCCCTCGAGGCTTCAATTGGTTTCAGGCGATTTTGACGGGGTGGTAGGGCTGTTGCGCCCAGGGGGGCGTCCTGCCAGCTGCGAAGCGGGCACAAAAAAGCCACCTCAATGGGTGGCTGATCATGCTCAAGGTCTTCTTGCTCTTACCCATCGACAGCACCAGAGTGCTGGGTTGATGTGTAAGTGGTGCCCGGGGCCGGAATCGAACCGGCACGCCTTGCGGCGGGGGATTTTGAGTCCGGGAGGAAAGCTAGAAAAATCAAGACCTTATGTTGAAAACGTTCCGCTTTTTGAGTTACCGCCTCCGAGTGAAGAAAGCAAGAAGCGGAACATGTTCCTATTTTGGTGAGAACCACCACCGATCCAGATCCAAGCCCGTCAAGGTGTAACCAAAGTGGATGGATGGGAGTTGTCTGGATCGTCTGCAAGTCCCCTGACCCAGGAAAGCGCTTCATCAAAGTTCAGGTATAGACTCGCATACGCTTTGCGAAGTAGCCCATCTGGCAAAGCCCAGTCCCATTTTTCGCGTTGTAAGTTGCGAACGTCGGCGAGCAGCCCGTCGAGTGGGAGGAGCTCATCCGCAGCCACATCGATGAGGACATCGACGATGCTGTTGATACTCGAATGTCCCTTAACAACTTCGATGCCTGGCCCAGCCGCATTGGCCAAGTAGCCCCTGCTGCGAAGCAAGCAAGCAAGCGCTTCGTTGGTGGCATCCCCGACCCAAGTCAGTATCAGCACTTCGCGCCCCAGGTCCACCATGCAGTCTTCAGCCAGGTTTCGTTGGGCGTAGTTCGCCCTGCCTTCAGCCAGAAGGCGTCTGGCCACTTCATCGAGAAATGGCGGAACTTCGGTGGACTCGAACAATTCCCTCATTCGTTGATGAACGCGCGTGTGTGTGCGCCCAGCTCCACCAGAGAAAAGTGGCGGTGCACCACCACCTGCGCGGACGACGAATATGGTTTTCTGTTCCTCATCGATGTCCTCCACAAGCCAGGTCTTTCCGGCGAACAAGATGCGCTGCCCCGCACTTAGCATTTGTGATACTGGCAAAGTACCCAGAGTTTTTCCCCCACAGACAATGCGGAACTCATCGTCTGCTGCAAATGCAGCATAGAAGGTGTAATGGTTTACAAACTTCTCGCCAACACGTCCATGAAGCAAAAGGCCGCTGGACTCCTGCATCAGCAGTTCTTTCTGGCCGAGGTGGCGAACAAGTTCTACAAACTCTACTTTGTTCAATCCGTAAAAAGGAGCCCCAGGAGCACAGAACATCGCATAGATTTGTCCGATGGATGCTCCACCGTTCTGCGCAACATAAGACAGAATCTGTTGAACCAGCGTCGACAGATGAACACCATGAGCCATGGGCGGTTCGAACCAGCCCTCCAGAAGCAGTGAGATCATCGCCGTCATCTTCACCGTTTCCAGTCTTAGATCGCTGGCTAGCGAGGGCTGTCCGCCAAGGGCGTTCTCAACGCTGTAGCCTCTCAAAATGGCCGGCTCGCCCTTGCGGCGGCCAGACCTACCCAGGCGCTGTCGCAAGCTGGCCACCGATGGTGGTGGGCCGATCTGGGCCACGCTTTTGACCGCGCCAATATCGATGCCTAACTCAAGCGTGTTGGTGCATATGGCCGTCGCGGGTAGTTCCTTCTGTTTAAGAGCTGCCTCCGTCTCAGATCGGATTTCCTTGGATAGACTGCCGTGGTGCGGCCAGAACTCGTTGGGCACCTTCTGTTGGTCGCAAAGTCGGTTGAGAAGGTGCGTGTAGCGTTCAACCTCACGGCGCGAGTTCGGAAAGACCAAGTTGTTCGTGCCGCGCATGCTCTGGAATAGATGCAGTGCAATCTTGGCTGGAGTGGCGGGTTCTACCTCCTTGTCCCCATCTTCAGTGCGCACGGGTAAGGGCTCCTCGTACCCTTTGACAAGTATTCTCAGTTCACTATGCGTGGATTTCGACTCTACAAGGGCGACCGAAGCCCCTTGCCTCGGGCGCAAGAAGTCAGCGGCTAAACGCATGTCACCAAGTGTTGCTGATAGACCCACACGTGGTACTCGGCGGCCGACGACTCCCTCAATACGGTGCATCAGGGATTGAAGCTGTTTTCCCCGCTCTGAACCAATGAAGGCGTGAAGCTCATCGATAACGAAGAATGCCAACCGGTCGAACACTGCTCCGATAGACGTGCCTCGATGGCACAGCGTTGCCTCAAGGGACTCCGGCGTGATGAGCAAGACCCCTTGCCGCTTAGCCAGGAAGCGTGCCTTGGTCGCGGATGAGATATCGCCATGCCAGGGCCACACCGGAATTTCCAATTGCTCACATAGTCGGTCGAGGCGACCGAACTGGTCATTGATGAGTGCTTTGAGCGGACTGATGTAGATGATGAGTCCAATCGATTCCAGCTGAAGCAATTTTGTTAGCGCCGGCAGAAATGCCGCCTCTGTCTTGCCGGCGGCCGTGGCGGCTGCCACGATGACATCCCGATCCGCTTTGAGTATCAGTGGAATGGCCGTCTCTTGGGCATCTCTCAGTGACTCCCAGCCTTCGGCCCATAGGAAGCGCTGGATGCGTTCGTCGAGCAGGAAGAAGGACGCGCTATCGCTGGACACGGGTATGCACCGAGGTAGTCACATCTTGAAAGACGCGAACTCGTCACCGTCGTTCGCTTCCACCTGCCGATCGATATCGCCACCGTTGTCAACTATGACCTCAATGCCGCCCAGCAAGTCCTGCCATTCCGCACCTGGATTTTGATCGAGCACGGCAAGCATGTCGATGAAGGCCGTAATGGTGGTACGCGGCGTTCGGAAGTAGGTGTCGCCGATGCGTTTCGAGCAATGCTCCATGAAGCTGAAGATGCCTTGGTCTGGAACGAGGAACTTGTCTGTGTCGCCGTACGCGTAGACGAAGCGAATCTTTTGCAGCAGCACATAGAAGTCCTCGGGTGTGAGGCTCGACAGCCGGACTACAGGTCCAGAGAAGTCGACCAAGCTGTCCGAGGCGAAGCTGTTTTGTGCGAGGCGAGACTGCAATGCGGGATAGCTATAGAGTCCACGTCGGGTGTCAAGTAGAAATTCTGGCGTACCGCCCAGGACAAACCCAAGGCTCGCGGCCGAGCCCTGTAGCGAGTCATTCAGGATGCGCAGAATCTGCTCATAGTTTGCGTTGCGGGCCTGTGTGTTGGCCAGCTTGTAGAGATTGACTAGTTCATCCAAGCCTATCAACAGGCCTGCGAAGCCAGCTAAACGTACGAAGCGCGCCATCAGCTTGAGCTGATCGTAGACCTCGGAATCGTCGACGATGCTTCGTACGCCGAGCGCCTGTCTTGCATCGGTTTTTGTTGCGAACTCCCCCCGTAGCCAGCGGATAGCATCGGATTTAAGCTGTTCGTTGCCTTCCTCATTGCCACGACAGTAAGCCGCAATGACATCCGCGAAATCGTAGCCGTTCACCATTTCAGTCAATTGGTCGAGCTTCTGTCGCAAGACTGCCTCCGTCGATTGGTTTGACGTCTTGGCTTCTGTCTTGGAAGTGGCGATGAACTTCTCGACAATGCCTGCAAGTGCCCCACCATCCGGCTTTGTTCTGGTCGACAGGTTGCGCATGAGTTCGGCGTAGAGCGAGCGAGCCTGACCACCACTAGCGTGAAGACGTCGATCCGGGTTCAGATCAGCCGTCGCCACCACAAGCCTCTTCTCAAGGGCTACGGCTCGAACCAGATTCAGAAAGAAGGTCTTGCCAGCACCGTACTCCCCTATGACAACACGAAATGCCGTGCCGCCATCTGCGATTCGATCAATGTCGGCCACTAGCGTTTCGATTTCTCGGGTTCGGCCAACTTGAATAAGGTGCTGCCCACTGCGGGGTACTACGCCCGCGCGCAACGATTGGATGACTGCGTCGCGGTCTTTGGGGCGGATAGATGCATTCATGCTTTCAGCTTCTCCAGAAGTTCGTGGTTTACGCTCACAACGTCATCCCCCTCTGCGAAAGGTATGTCATGCAGATCGAAGGCCGCCTCATTGAGAGTTTCCATTGCTCCGTCGAGCATCAGGTCAAGATCAGCCGCTGCATCAGCAAGTTCGGCCTTGGACCACTCTGGCCGCGACAACAGCAGTCGTGCCAGTGAACTGTGCGCCTCATCCAAGCCGAGTAGCCCAGGTGGCGACATTTCGGCCCCCCTTTCGGGTGCGGGTTCGATGACTACGGGGTCTGCAGCAATTTCTTCATTGAAAATTCCTGACAGTAGCTTTGATACGGCTTCGGTGTCCTTCTGGAGAGATGCTATGCGTGCGGAGTCAAGCTTGAAGCCGACATCGCCAGGCACGGCAACGGCAATCGCCGTCGGCTTCGCTCCTGCAGCTACGGCGTGCACGTCTGAGAACACCTGTTTCGGGTCGATGCCGAGGGCCTTGTAGACCTTTTCTAGCACCTTCATTTCTGCGGGAGAAACATCTCCATCGGACTGCGCGACTGTGGCCATGAAGCGTGCAATAGTTTCTTTGGCGCTTGGATCCAGTGGTTCAAGTTTTTTTCTGAGTGCGGTCAGTGATACTGGCGTTGTCTTCAGTAAACACAGGTGTGCGAGAAGTCTTCGGACATGGTTCGGCGTGAGATCTACCCAAGACCGCACCTGCGACCGAAGATGCTCCATTTCTTGGACACTGAATTCGCCATCTGCTGCTGCCACGGCTGATGCCAAGTCCAGCGTTAACGCTGCGGCTTGGTAAGCGGGGGTCGAGCGGTTCGTGACCTCCACTGTGGCAAGAGCGAAAAGCACAACAGTCTCATCTGCCTTGGGCAACTTAGCACCGCCCAGCACATCAGGCTCTATGCCAATGTTTGAAGATTCAAGGGCACGTGCCAACGCCAGCACCCGATCCCTTGTAAGGGATGACTGGGCATTCAAGCTGTCGAGCAGTTGCTGAAATGACATGGTGATCATGTCATCTCCCATCCGAACTCTTAGGGCGTGAGTCGCGTTCCGGGCATCTTCGGGCCACAACGATGCTGGCAATTGCAGCAGCCCCTCCAGCGCATACCTTGCTTCCGGATTTCTCCCCACATAGCGACTGAACGGCTCAAGTTCTTTTGTGGTCGAGTCGACGATCCGATGTAACTTCTTGATCGGTGCAGTGAGAACGGTTACGTCGGGAGTATTCCCAAAGGACAGGCTCAATTCCGTGTATCCACGGAAGCCCGCCGATGCTGGGCGATGAACCAGCTTAATTTTGGTCTTATTCTGGGGAAGAACCAAGCCTTGCTCAAACGCATCGCGGTAATTAATTACAAACAACTTGTCGAATTCATCGGCACAACGTGTCGCTGGTGTTCGCAGATAATTTGTCGGATCCAACTTGGCCCATGCAAGTGCCAGTTCGGCTGGAACCGGGACACCGTCAACTGCGGCCTGTCCTAAGGCAACTCGAATATAAAGCGGCAACTCGTAGGACTTTGGGAAACTTGGCACCGGAAGGAGGTAGGCTTTTTCCGGATGTTCAACCAACGATACCCAATCGAGTAATGATCCAGCATAGCTCCGAAATGAGCCTGACTTAGGGCCATAAATCTCCAGCAAACGGCGCAGCTCCGCCGCAATCATTGGGCAGTCTGCCTTCGCTGCATCATCCTTAGATACATCTACGATGGCGCGACGTTCCAGACCATAAAAAAAGATGAAAACGTACCCAATGTCCGCCTCTGGATCGTCTCTGCCTCCAGCCAACCAATTTAGGTAGGCCCTGCGGGCAGCGGGGGATATTTCCGAGTAGCTCGGCCAGTAACCCATTTGCCGTTGTGTGTAGTCACCATGCGTTGCGACAGATTTCGAGGGGTCAATGAGGCTCGGATCATTTCCACCTGTTGGGGTCGGCAACGAAGTACCAACATAAAAAAGGCCACCCGAAATTGAAACTCCCCCGACCTCCACAATCGTTCCAGTTGGAACCCAGACGGCGGGGCCGAAGTGCTTCGGAGCAGCCGGGAGTCGAAATGACGGTGCAGTAGGCACTGAGTTCGATACTACCGGGACAGGCTTCTCGTCTCCTTGGAGCCGGCTGGTTCTAGTCCCAATCTCTGTAGATCTATCTGGATTATGGATAGCCTGAGGAGGCCTATCTATGTCTCGGGGTGCTTCTTTAGATTTGCTCTTGAATTTGAGATAAAAATAAATGCCGAGGCCAATAGCTGCAATCGTGCCAACCCCGATCCACACCTCGCGCGGAATGGCAGCCAATAGCACCAGCAGCCCAATGATGACGGCACCGATGCTCCCACCTGCCCCTGCTTTTTTTCGGCTAGCCATAGCTTGCTCACTCTCCCTGTTGCAATCAATTGTTACAACATTGTGCCTGCGAACCAAAAAACATTTCAGCCTTGGACGGCTCAATACGGAGGTGGTGGCAGGACGGGGACTTCACCGTGCCGGCTTGAGCTTAGCTACGGCCCCATAATGCCGCTGCGTAAGCCGCTTGTCGTCATGCTGTAGCAGCGCACTGGCCTCGTCCAATCCGCCCGCCAATTGAGCCGCCCGTTTGCGCATGTCTCGCAGCACCATGCGACGAATCTGGCGCATGAATTCGTCATCGTTGGCGATGGCCGCTTTGACATAGGCCTGGTTGCGGGCCTGGTCGTACCGGTACCGCAGCATCCCATGAGTCACACGTTTGCCGTCCAGGGTGGACAGCAGGAACATGTGCGTGGCCTTGATCGCTTTTCGGCGGGCAATCAGCCCGGGCAACACCTGGCTGACGTTAAGGTCGTAGTCTGCCTCTTTTCCTGTCTTGCTGGCTTCGAGTCGCAAATTTTCTGAGCGCGGCATCTGCACATTGATGCAGTCCGTCAGGCGCATGCCGGTGGCTGTGCTGAGGTCCATGCAGTCGCGCAGCAATTGGTCCCCCTCGTTGTAGACTGCCTCGAACAGTTCATCGAACACCACCATTCGACGCGGCGTTTCCTTATTTTTCCACTTGGATCGTTCCATGCCGGCCGCTGGCCAGGGCTCGCGCGTGAGGCCTTCGCCTCGGGCCCAGTTCCAGATGATCGACAGTAGCGACATTTCTCGGTTGCCTTGGGTCTTGGCCGTGCGGGCTTTCAGGTAGGACTTGATCGCAGGCAGATCGACTTGATCCCAGGTCGAATCCTTGAACACCGGGCGTATGGTACGAAGATTCTTGGTGTAGCCCTTGACGGTCTCCCTGCTGGTGTACGTGGGCAGCACCTCTGTCTCCCATCGGGTGAAGGCCTCCTCCAGCGTTCCCACGAGACGTGGTGCCTGGTTGTGGAGCTCGTCCCATTTCTTGATGGCCTCGTCAAAATTGGTGCCCAGGGGCAGGTCTGGCTCTCCAAGCAAGCGTCGGTCATAGAAGTAGTAGGTCACCACGCGCCCGCTTTTGCGCTTGCGCGTGTGTGATCTTAGGCGGGGGTACTTTCCAGTCATTTCACCAGAGCCAGATTGATGCCGCGCGAAGGCGTCACGACTCGTCCAGACAGCCACTCGCGGGTGTGGAAGCGCGACACGATCATTTGTCGACCGCGGCGTTTGTAGGGGATGCCATCGGTCTTCAAGACGCGCTCCTGGTCATCGAGGCGGCGTACCCCGGTGATTGCCCGGACTTCATCAGGCGTCAGAAATTCGTTTTCCATGTTCATCTCCGCTTTTCAATGGCAGGTGGGAATTGATTGAATTCAATTGCCTGTTGATCCGCGTGGGCCTTGAGTGGGGCGGCAGCAGAGCTGTTTCCAGCTCCAGGCATCAAAATCGAGCCTTGCGTCATGCTGCAGCCTCTGTCCGCCCATCTCGGAAATGCAGCGTCTTGCCCATTCGGCTTGGTAGCGCAAACGCATCCATCGCCCCAGGCCGCCCATCAAAGGGCCGCAGCTCGGGCGCCTTGTAGGACTCGACTGACGCCCGGCAGGCAGGTGCTGGCTGAAGATGCGCCGTTTGGGTAACGGCTTGTGGTTGCACTGCCGCCACCAGCGTGTGCGGCACCAGGTTGCCTTGGCCATTGGCCACGGCAGTGACTGCCTCGAGGCCCCTCTTGGTGATCGCGTACCGAGCCGGCCGGCTCATGTCCACACGGGCCACCGTGCCGCGCTTGACCATGCTGGCCACGCGAACGCCAGGCGCCGTGGTGCCGATGTGCTTCAGCTTGCCGAACTCGTCGACCGTCAGCGGGCCATGCTTTTGTAGGTGCTTCAGGATGGCGATGGTGCTGGGTTGGTAGGTCGGGCCCATCATGCTCAGGCCTCCGCGCGAAGCGCATGAAAGGTTTGAACAAACCGGTCCCGCCAGGTGGACCAGGGGCAATCGCGCCAACCCTCGAGCAGGTTGTCGGCGGCAGGCCGCACCTCGGCACCCGGGGTGTCCAAGATCGCCCAGGGTTCGTGCTCGTCCGCATTCCAAAGCGTCAGATCCCGCCGCTCGGTGGCCAGGGCCACCAGGTCGAAATGCCGGATCGTCGCCCGGTGCGCGGCAAAGGTGGACTGCAGCCCGTACCAGCGGCGCACCTGCACCGCGTGGACATGCTCAAAGCCATCCCACGCGCCCTGCAGGCTCCACTTCACGGGGCTGGCCACATCGCCCGTGAACGCCTCATGAGCGTCGTGCAACAGGCAAGCCAGTTGCACGCTGGGGCTCAGACCCTCGCGGGCGGCCAGGGCGCAGCACAGCAGGCTGTGCTCGGCCACGCTGTAGGGGCGCACCGCATGGCCCGTGAAGCGATTGATCTGGGCCAGGGCATGCGCAATGGTTTGAATCTCAAACCGATTCACCGCCATGCCCACGCCGGCCAGGTGGTGCTCGGCCCCTCGGGCCGTGATCATCCAGGTATCGGCTGCCATGGCTCAATCCTTCGGCACGGCCGATTCACCGGCCAGGGCGGCATAGGCCGCGCAGTCCACGAAGTCGTCGGCGTTGAACTGGCCATTGCGGGCCGAGGCCGCAGATCGGGCCAGCTTGAGCACCTGCATGAAGGCCCAGCCCTGGCGCTCGGTCAAAGAGGTGCCCTCCAGGGCGTTGAAGGCCGCCACGGTGGCGGCCATGCTGCGCTCTTGCTGGGCCCCTTCGGCGCTGGTGTCACGCTGCACACCGCGGTCCAGAATCGTGGCCGCCGCGGTGCGCAAAAAGCTGTCGGCCGAGGCCAGCACCATCGACTTTTGCACCGAAACTGCCTGCGAAACAGGCAAAACGGCTTTCAAAGGGCGAGCGAGTCTCTTCTGTGTTGAAACAGACATGGGAAAACCTCCGAAGGGTTTACGCAGCGATCAGGGCTGCAGGGGGTTGGGAAAGGGATACGGAAGAGGGCAGCGCCTTGCGGCGTGGTGCCAGGGCCAGCCGCTTGGCGGTGGCGTGCAGCTCGGCCGTGCGGAAGTCGCCCCGGCCGGTGTAGAAGACGCGAGGCCGAGACAGCACAACGTCCACGGGTTGACCGGCCACCACCAGGGCGCCATGGCGGTGCCACCAGGCAGCGGCTTCACGGCCAGACCAACGCACCAGCCAGCTCTCCACCTGGCGCGACTCAGAGCCCAGGCGATCCAACAGCCGCAGCGTGAGCTGAAACGTGCCGTCCGCAGCCGGGGCGATCACAGGCCGCTGCTTGGCAACAAACATGGTCGAAGTGACGAGGGTGGGCATGGTGGGCCTCGCTCAGTCAGTCAGAAAAACGGGGAGGCAGACCGGATGGCAGGTGCCCCAAGGCAACAGGAGATGCCGCCTCGCTGCGCTTGAGCTCGGCCACCTCAACGGGGGCAGCCCGGCGCTCATCGGCCACGGCCTCCATGGCCTCCAACTCACTGGGGCCCCACAGGTGGGCGGTGCCCAGCACCAGGGCCATCACCAGCACGCCCAAGGCGTTGATCAACGTGGTGCGGCTCATGGCGACACCTCCACCAGGTTGCCGAAGTCGTCGATCACGGCGGCAGTGGTGCATTGCCAAAGCCGGCCGTGCTCATCCCACATCGACAGCTTCAGGAAATGGCGCAGGGCCGCCAGCGGCCAGCCAGAAGAGTGCTGCTCGCGCATCCGGTACCAGTAGCCCTGGGCGGTGTGGCCGAACTCAGATCCAGCGTTGTAAGTACCCCACCGGAACGTCAAACCAGGGCGCAAGACGATGGCCCCCACCGGCAGCTCGCGAGAGGACAGGGCGGTGACACTCATTCGCCACCCCCGACCCGATCCACGCACAGCACCGCCAGGCCCGTGGTGTGGTGGGCGGCGACCTGGGCACGGTCAGCGCTGGCGGCTTTGAGCTGGATGGTCGGCAGCTTGCCGTGGTTGGCGAGACCATGGACCTCGGAACGGTCCAGGTCCTTGGGGATCAGGGTTGCGCGGTAGCTGCGCAAAGGTCTTACCTCATGCAGTAGATGCATCGTTCACTCCGTTTCGCCTGTTTGGCTATTTCTGAGTGAATTACATCAAATGATGCAGAATTGGTCAACACCATATGATGTAATTTGAGGCGAATTTATGCGTTGGAATGAGGTTCAAGAGGCTCCGGAGCTCATGTTTCGGCCCTCTTTGATGTGGGTGTGGGTGCGGATTGCGGTGCTGGGACAGGCATCCGGCACAGCTAAAAAAGTGGGAACCTTGGGGCGACTGTTGCGTCAACTACTGTGTAAATATACAGTAAAGTGAGTGAGGGATGAAGGTAGAAGTTTTGAGCTTGGAACAGGGGTTCACCAGGTCGTTTTCGTCAGAAGACCTGAGTGCGGAAGGCTTGGCTGCCTTGACGAGGCAGCAGGAGGCGATAGGCGGGCGCTACGTAATCTTCCCAACCACTGCCCAGATGCTTATCTGGCAGGCCGCTGTGGCATGTACCGCACCAATGCAGCTGCTGCGGCGTTGAAGGCGGCATCGCGTGTGGCGTCGTCAGGAAAGGCGATGCTGTCGAAGATCTTGGCGAGTTGGTAAGCCGTGGGGGTCATCGTGTTGGTCGGCTCGAAGTAATAGGGTGGCAACCCGGCATGGAGGGCCAACTCGTTGGCTACCGATGGGCCGAACGATCCGTGCCCGGTCAGGATGTTGTTGATCTGGTTTGATTTGCGCCCAAAGTGCTCGCCGATCTCGGTGCTCAACCAGCCACCGTCTGGCTTACGCCAGTGCTTTTGCTCGCAATAGTCGCGGAATTTTTCTCGGCGAAGTTCGGTGTGGGGGTCTTTGTTTGCGGCCATGGTGTTTTGTACCCTTCCGAAAACATCATTTGATGTATAGAATAAATACATCAAATGATGTTTTTTGAAGATGGAACTCAAGACATATCTGGCGAACATGAGCGTCCAAGAACGGGACCTGCTGGCCACCAAATGCCGCACGAGCCGAGGCCATCTGCAAAACGTGGCTTACGGATACAGCAGATGCGCTCCGAAGTTGGCTGTGAGCGTCGAGCGTGAGACCGCACGCCAGGTTTTGCGCTCGGATCTGCGGCCTGACGACTTTTGGGAGATCTGGCCGGAGTTGCCGCGATCCTGGCGCACGCTCGAGGCTTCCCGTGCACAAGCGTTGGAGGAAGCACCTAACGTGCAGGCTGCTGCTGACTCTGTTGGAGAGTGGCCATCCCGAAATTCCGTGGATGTGGTGGCAGGCGCGGAGAGGTATGCATGAATACCCGCGGGCTTTGCTGTCGGTTGTCATTTTTCGCTTCCACATGTCAGGCTTGTCTGGGCTCGCTGGAACTTCGGGTCGATTCCGAAGGCATGTTGCGTACAACCAATTCCAGGTACCGCATCAGCACCATCTGGACCCGGGCCTGGGCCATTAAGGCATCTGGGCTTCGGGGGCCGCCTGGCAGTGTCTGTAATGCGTCCTCGGTCTTGGCCATCAACGTGTTCATCAGCGCATTGAATTGGTCGCGCCGGTCTGCAAATCGATCGGCAAGCAACAGCGTCAGGAGCAGCCGCTGCGCACCCATTTGTGCTCGCATCTCGGTCTGCTCTTCCAGCATGGGCCCGGCCACTTTGACCAGTGCGTCATGCATGGCGGCTTCCAAGTCGCTTGGGTTCATGTCCATCGGTGTGCCTTTCTGGGCTTGGGTCGGGTCTGTGTTCATGCCCTCCAGTTTCGATGCCAGGCCCTATGGCACGCCTCTAAAAATCAATCAGAAAGTTCTAAATGAGTGATGTTGTCGCGGCGGCAGAGGCCGCCGTCCGCAGCTATCCGGGCAGCACCAAGGTGGTGGCCCTGCTGATGGACAAGCACCCCGGCTCACTGGCCAGCGAACTGCTCGAGGCAGGCGCCTCCAAGCTCGGCCTGCGTGATGCTGTGAAGATCTCGCAGGTCACCGGCAGCAAGGCCATCCTGAACGCCTTCGCCGAGGCCCTGGGTTGCACGGTCATTGCAATGAACCACCAGCTGAGCGGGGCCGACCCGATGTACCTGCTCAGCCAACTCGGGGCCAGCTTTGCCCGGGTGCTGGAGATTGAGGCGGCTGCGGCCTCCAAGGCCCGGCCCAACTACAACGACCTGCAGGAGCTCGAGAAGCGCTGGCTGGCCCACGTGGCCATCGGGCAGGAGATCGTGACCTACCTTCGGGCCGCCTACGACCACGGCAAGCCCGAGAGCATGCGGGCGCCACGCCTGGGGGACTGAGCACCATGAGTACCGTGATCATGGCGCTTTGTTGGCCCATCAGGATGCGCCCCCCGGCCAAGGCCGTGCTCATCTCGCTGGCCGACATGGCCAACGATGAGGGCTACTGCTGGCCGTCGATCGAGCGCCTGTGCGAGCGCACCTGCTTCGGCCGCACCGCTGTGATCGAGGCCATCTCTTGGCTTGAGGAGCGCTGCATCCTGCGAGCGGACCGTTCCAACGGCCGCAAGACCGTGTACTGGGTTGAGCCCGACCTGTACGTGGAAGAGGGCGCCGACCCTGAGACCACCGAACCGCCTGTTCGGCCCGCCGCACAACCCCCCAAACGTGTGCCAAACCAGTACGCCACGCGGACCGGTCCGCCACGCAAACCGGTACGCCAGGCGGACCCAACCAGTCCGCGTGGCGGACTCAACCGGTCCGCCACGCGGACACTAACCGTCAAGAACCGTCATGAATCAAATAACCCCCTAACCCCCGACACCCCCGCAGCAGCGGGGGGCGCGTGCGGGTCGATGCGTTCTCATCAAGATCCAAACCCCGGCCAGCAGGTTGCCAACGAGGGGGCACCCGGCTTCGAAGCCTTCTGGCAGGCCTACCCCAAGCGGGCCAACGAAGACGCCGCACGCCGCGAGTGGAACCGCCTGGCCCCCGATGCCGAGCTGCAGGCCTGCATGCTGGCCGCCATCCGGGCGCAGCAGGGTGGCCCGGCTTGGATGCGCGAGGGCGGCCGCTTCATCCCCATGCCGTCCAAGTGGCTGGCCGGCCGACGCTGGCGGGACGAGCCCTCTCCCCAGGCCCAACTGGGGCTGCAGGACCAGTGGTGGGAGAGCAAGGACGGCGTGCGGGCCATGGGCCAACGCCTGGGCCTGCCGTACTCCATGGCCGAGCTCGGCAACGCCTACACCGACGACGAACTGCTCGAGCACAACCGGCGCTACCGCGAACGGGTGTTTGCCGCAGCAGGCGCCGGCCCCTGGTCGCAAAGGCGCACGGCATGACCACCACCACGACCATGGCCACCACCATGCCCCGAACCTACATCCTCACCCAGCTCCTGCGCCTGGGCCCGCTGACCCTGCGCGAGATCGTGGCCATCACAGGCTGGCCCTCGAGCGCGGCCGGGGGCGCACTGCGCAACACTCTGGACTCCAACGCCGTCCAGGAACTGCGCCACCGCAGCGGCGTGCGTTACGTGGCCACGGCCGGCAGGCTCGATGGTCCGGATCTCGCACCGGCAGAGCAGGGCAGGGCCCCCACCCCCCGGGCCTGCGGGTCCTCCCGGCAGGGGGCCAACGCGGGTAATTCGCACCGCCCGCTCGCGCTGTTGCGTGAGTGCCCTAAGGGGGTTAAGTGAAGCTCGTCCCCCTCCTGGATCAGCCCATCTCGCAAGCCGAGTTCGCCGAGATGGTGGGCCTGAGCGAAGCCCGCGTGAGCCAGCTCATGGCCGACAACGTGATGGTGCGCGGCGACACGGCGCATGCCTGGCTCATCGCCTACTGCGAACGCCTGCGCGACATGGCCGCAGGTCGGGCTTCCTCCGAGACCGGCGGCCTCGACCTGGTGCAAGAACGCGCGGCCCTGGCCCGCGAGCAGCGCATCGCCCAGGCCTTGAAGAACGCTGTTGCCCGTGGCGAGTACGCCCCCGTGGGCCTGCTGGCCGACGTGCTCGGCATGGCCAGCAGCGCCGTGGTCGATCGCTTCGACCAGCTCGAAGGCACCTTGCAGAAGGCCTGCCCCGATCTGCCCGAAGAAGCCAAGGCCGCCGTGATGCAGGTGCTGGCCTCGGCCCGCAACGAGTGGATCAGGTCCACCGCCCGCCTGGTCACCGAGCAGGTCGACGCCATGGCCCAGGCCGACGCAGACGACGACTCCGCAACCGACACAGAAGGACTCCCGTTTTGAACACGGCCACCGTCACCCTGCACCACGAAACCGCCCAGGCCATCGTGCGTTCGGTCCGCCTGGGCCTGGACAGCCTCCGCGCCGAGGTGCCCCAGCGCCTGAGCGAATGGGCCGCCGAGCACTTCAAGCTCGCAGGAGAAAGCTCCCACCAAAAGGGC
>Ga0208888_100386_pt1 | contig 21358 bp, 19 predicted proteins | sample LakWasM115_HOW13_2_FD_183929 | JGI IMG/M metagenome (GOLD analysis project Ga0208888, IMG submission 183929) | Freshwater sediment methanotrophic microbial communities from Lake Washington under simulated oxygen tension - Sediment Metagenome... | ecosystem: Environmental > Aquatic > Freshwater >...
CACCGTCTCACTGGAGTTGCCGCTGGATTGGCTGGCTCGCTGGTTGGCCGAGCCCGAGGCACACACTGCACAGCCTTTCCGTGCCGACGGTGCGGGCTGGCGCGCGGCGCTGGCCGCATTCGCGCGGCCCTGGCGGCCCGACATGGCAACGGCGCCCCCGCTGCCCGCCGAACTGCTGGCCGACCAGCTCGGCGCTTTGTTGTCGCTGGCCTGCTGTGGCGCGCCCCAGGCGCCGACGCGGCCCGGCCTGGCCGAACGTGCCCACGGCGTGGTGCGTGAACGCCTGGCCGAGCCCGGCCTCACCGCCGCGCAGGTGGCCGCCGAGCTGGGCTGCTCGGTGCGCAGCCTGCATCGCGCGCTGGCCGCGGCACAAACGCCCTTTGCCCAGTTGCTCATGGCCGAGCGCATGGCCGTGGCCCGGCAGATGCTCGCCAGCCCGGCATTGCGCCACGTGAGCGCCAGCGAAATCGGCCGCCGGGTGGGCCTGCTGGACGCCTCGCACTTCACGCGGCTGTGCCGCCGTCATCTCGGTCTGGTGCCCTCGGCCCTGCGTGGCGGGCGCTGATCGGGCGCCACCGGGCCAGGTTCACCGCTGAGCCAAGGGCACGGCTGGCACGCAGCGGCCAGTGCCCTGGCACGCCCAGGCCATCCGTGCCGGGTGCGGCCTGTCACGATCTGCAGCGCATGAACAACCACCCTGGAGACAACCCATGAGCACCGACACCTATGTGCTGGTCCATGGCGCCTGGCACACCGGCGCCGAGCTTGAAGCCACTGCCGAGCGCCTGCGCGCGCGCGGCCACACCGTGCACTGCCCCACGCTGGCAGGCAACCGCCCCACCGACGACCGCCGCACCACCGGCCTGGAAGACGCTGCGCAGTCGCTGGCGACCTACCTGGACCAACATGAGCTGAGTGCCGTGCGCCTGGTGGGCCACAGCTACGGCGGCATGGTGATCTCACGCGTGGCCGATCTGCGGCCGAACCGCATCGCCCGGCTGGTGTACGTGAATGCCTTTGTGCCGCAGCCCGGTGAGTGCCTGAACGACCTGGTGCCGCCTCACTACACCGCACTCTTTGATCAGGTGGCCGCCCAGAGCGGTGGCGCGGTGATGCTGCCCTTTCCGATCTGGCGCGAGGCATTCATCAACGACGCCGATCTGGCGCTGGCGACAAGCGCCTTCGAACGCCTGAACCTGCACCCGTACAAAACCTTTCAAGACCCAATCACACTCAGCCAGCCCATGGCCGCCTGCCCACTGCCCAAGAGCTACGTCAACTGCCGCATGGACACCGCACTGCCGCAGAGCCGGGGTTGGCACCCTCGCTTGTCAGAGCGGCTGGGCTTGTTTCGCTACATCGAGTGCAGCGGCAGCCATGAAGTGTGGTTCACCGACCCCGAAGCGATCGCCTCGGCGATTGAACAGGCGGGGCGGGACTGATGCCCACGCTGAGGCGATACCACTGATCAGGCCATGATGTGGCCCACGTGGCCCCTTGCCGGGGCGACGATCAAGCCACTTCGCGCGAACAAGAACGGCATGGGAGCGGGCCAGGATCGCCGCCGTGATACCCGTCAGTAAGAGACCCGCTGCCCACTTCAAGCCGCGCAGTCAGTGGCACAAAACTGGGCTCGGTCAGAGGGCCGCTGCGGGTGCGTCTGGCGCATCCGGGGGCTCTGGCGCTTGAACAGGCCCCAGCGATGCCAGCAGGGCCTCGCGGCAGGCCGTCAGGATGTCTTCGGCCAACGGTGAATCATCGGGACAGGCCCGCGACATGATCAGGGCCCCCACGGCCGTCGACAGCAGGTTGAGGGCGCCCGCGCGTGATGCGCGGGCTGTTTCAGATTCGATCTGAGCGGCACGGCCTGGGCTCATGGCCGCCACCAAACTCTCGATACCTGCCGCAAACAAGGCTCGAACCTCATCGGGCTGACGCGCTGCGTCGCCCCCCAACGCCGCCAGGGTGCAGCCGGCGCCGCGGCTGTCGCGGTGCTGGCGCGACAGGTACTGCCTGACGAACTCTGCGGCGTCCACACCGTTGCCGGTCAACGCCACCGTGCGCGCAATGCCGCACGCCGTGGATTCGGCAATCAGGTCGGTCTTCGAGCCGAACTGCTTGTAGAAGCCGCCATGGGTGAACCCTGCGGCGGCCATCAGATCGGCCACGCCCACACCGTCGTAGCCGCGCTCACGAAACAGCTGAGACGCGGTTTCCACCACCCGCGCCCGATTCGCCTGCGCCTGCGCTTTGGAGACTTTCATCGTGGGCCTGCCTTGAGGGGGTACTGCATGGCGGCCATTCTATATTGATGTCGATCATCATCAAAATATTGACTTTTTAGATTACGACCGTCATCATTGATCCATGGCAGCCCCTCATCAAGCGCTGAACCATGACCGCAAACCCAACCCCGCCGGGATTCATGACCCCCCGGCCCTCTTAGCCAGGAGCCTTCATCCATGACCACCTCAGCCACAAGCTCACCCGCCAGTTCCCTCCCCACCGTCCTCGTCACCGGCGCCTCCAGCGGCATCGGCGCGGTCTATGCCGAGCGCTTTGCCCAGCGCGGCCACAACCTGGTTCTGGTCGCCCGTGACAAGCCCCGGCTTGATGTGCTGGCCGCCAAGCTGAGCGATCGGCACCAGGTGGCTGTCGATGTGCTGCAGGCCGACCTCACCCAGCAGGCTGACCTGGCCCAAGTTGAGGCCCGCCTGCGCGACGACGCCCGCATCGGCATCCTGATCAACAACGCCGGCATGGCCCAGACGGGCTACTTTCTGCAACAAAGCCCGCAAGACATCGAGCGACTGATTGCGCTCAACACCACCGCCTTGACCCGGCTGGCGGCCGCCATCGCCCCGCGCCTGGTGCAGGCGGGCACCGGCTCCATCGTGAACATCGGCTCGGTGGTGGGCCTGGCCCCCGAGTTGGGCATGACGATTTATGGCGCCACCAAGGCCTTTGTGCTGTTCCTGTCACAAGGGCTGAACGTGGAGCTCGCGGCCAAGGGCGTGTATGTGCAAGCGGTGCTGCCCGCAGCCACGCGCACCGAGATTTGGCAGCGCGCCGGCATTGACATCAACACCCTGCCCGAGGTGATGGATGTGAGCGAGCTGGTGACTGCCGCCCTGATCGGCTACGACCGCCGCGAGCTGGTCACCATCCCGCCCCTGCATGTGGCCGAACGCTGGGCTGCGCTGGACGGCGCCCGCCAAGGGCTGCTGTCTGACATTCGGCAGGCCCGCGCGGCCGACCGCTACCAGCCCCAGGCCTGATCACGCCGGCCCCGTCACCTGGAACAGCGTCATGTCCCACCAGCGATTGAAATCAACCCTGCACGCACTGGCGCTGTCGGCCGTGCTGGCCACCACCAGCCTGATGGCCGCGCCACAAACGCAAACGCAAACGCAGGCACAGGCACAGGCACAGCCCAGCCCCGCCACGCAAGCCGCAGCCCGGCAGCTGCAGCAGCAGCCCACCTGGAAGACCGTGCCCACTCAAACCCTCACGGCCAGCGAGGTGCGCTTTGCCTACCGTGAACTGGGCCAGCACAACGGCGGCACGCCCGTGCTGCTGCTGGCCCACCTGGCGGCCGTGCTCGACAACTGGGACCCGCGCATCGTCGATGGCCTGGCTGCCCGGCACCACGTCATCGCCTTTGACAACCGGGGCGTGGGTGCCTCCACCGGCGCCCCGGCCAACACCATCGAGCAGATGGCCGACGACGCCATCCGCTTCATCGAGGCCAAGGGCTTGCAGCAGGTCGATCTGTTGGGCTTCTCGATGGGCGGGATGATCTCGCAAGAGATCGCGCTGAAGGCCCCGCAGCGGGTTCGCAAGATGATTCTGGCGGGCACGGGCCCGGCCGGGGGCCCGGGCATCAGCACCGTGGCCGGCGTGGCCAACTACGATCTGATCCGGGCCACCCTCGCGGGGCAAGACCCCAAGCAATACCTGTTCTTCACACGCAGCGCCAAAGGCATCGAGGCCGGCCAAGCCTTTCTGGCCCGCCTGCAAGAACGCACCGAGCAGCGCGACGCCAACATCGCCATCGGGGCCTACGTGGCCCAGTTGCAGGCCCTGGCCGCCTGGGGCCAGAAGCGGCCGGCCGACCTCTCGGCCATCCAGCAGCCGGTGCTGGTGGCCAACGGTGACAACGACCGCATGGTGCCCACCAGCAACTCGTACGACCTGGCCAAGCGCCTGCCCCATGCGCAGTTGATCATCTACCCCGATGCCGGGCACGGCGGCATTTTTCAGTACCACGAAGACTTTGTGCCCAAGGCCCTGGCCTTTCTGGCGAACTGAGGCCACAGGCTTCGCTCCCCACCGTCCCCTCACCGGCCCCTCACCACAAGCATCACCAGAACACGGCCCGCCTTCACGGTGGCCCCAGCCAACATGAAAGCATTCACGTTCAAACGCTATGGCAAGTCGCCCGACATCGGCTTCTCGCAGGTGGCACAACCCACGCTGCAGCCCGACGAGATCCTGGTTCAGGTTCACGCCGCCGCAGTGAACCCGATCGACAACATGGTGCCTGCGGGCACCTTCAAGCCCGTGCTGCACTTCAAGCTGCCCGCCACCCTGGGCAGCGATCTGGCGGGCGTGGTGGTGGCGGTGGGCCCCCGCGTCACCCGCTTCAAACCCGGTGACGAGGTGTATGCCAGCCTGTTTGACACCGGCCATGGCAGCCTCGCTGAATTGGCCGCCGTGCCTGAAAGCGCCGCCGCGCTCAAGCCACCCAGTCTCGACTTTGTGCAGGCCGCGGCCATCCCCATGGTGGCGCTCACGGCCTGGCAGGCCCTGACAGAGCGCATGAACCTGCAAGCCGGCCAAAAGGTGTTCATCCCCGCCGGCTCGGGCGGCATCGGCACCCTGGCCATCCAGCTGGCCCACCACCTGGGCGCGAGGGTGGGCACCACCGTCAGCACAGGCAACGTCGAACTCGTGCGCAGCCTGGGGGCCGACGAAATCGTCGACTACAAAAAGCAAGCGTTCGAGCAACTGTTGAGCGGCTACGACGCCGTGCTGGGCACCGTCAAGGGCGACGCGATCGAGAAATCACTCACCATCCTGAAGCCCGGGGGCCGAATCGTCTCGCTCATCGGCCCCCTGGATGTGGCCTTTGCCAAGGCGAGAAAGCTCAACTTCATCCTGCAACTCGTCTTCAGCCTGATGAGCCGCAAGATCCTGAAGCAGGCCCAAAAGCACAGGGTGGACTATGGCTTTCTGTTCGTGCGGCCCGATGGGCAACAGCTTGCCGAAATCGGGGCGCTCCTCGAAGCCGGGCACATCTGGCCTGTGATCGACAAGGTGTTTGCCTTCGACCAGGCCAGGGAAGCCTTGGCGTATCTGGCGCTTGGGCGGGCGAAGGGGAAGGTGGTGGTGAGGGTGAGGTGAACTCGCACGAAAACTCATCCAAACCATCCTGCCCAGTCACCCCGCATTTCGCGGCCTTTACAGCGTCGTGTCATTCAAGCAGATGGTTCAGTGTCGCGGGCTTCCATCGCTGCCCAGCTTTGTGGCGAGGTCGACGTTTCGTGAGAAATGATCTCCGCAATATGCCGCCGAAGCCATAAGACCCCCTGGTCGCCCTCCGCCTCGGGGGACCAGCACATCAGCAACTGATAGCGCGGCAGCTCAAACGGAAGTTCCTGGATGCGCAGCCGATCCTGAAAGGTGCTGGCAACTCGCCATGGGATGACGGCAGCATGATCGCTGTTCAACAAATGGTGAATGATCTGGTCAAACCCGGAGACGGCGAACTGGGTGTTGCGATGGCGCCGGGTTCGGGCCAGTGTCTCGTCAATCAAATCGTCGAGGGTGGAGGTTCCGTAGCCCAGAAAGATCTGCGGGACGGCGCAGAAGCTGTCCAGGGTCACGGGCTGATCGGCAGCCGGATGGCCAGCGCGCATCGCGTAGATGTGTCGGTCCTCGTACAGCGCCTGGTAGGCCACACCGCTCTCTGGGCGCTGCACCCGGGCTACAACCGCCAGATCCAGATCGCCTCGGCGCAGTTGCTCGGCCAGTGGCGTACTGCTGGGTGGCGACCACAGGATGCGCATTCGGGAGCCACACGCGGACAAGATGCGCCCCAACGCCGGCAGCAGCAGCTTGCTGCGGTGGTCAGACCCGGCAATGCGGAAGATTCGCACCGAACTTGCAGGATCGAAGGCCTGCTCACTCTCGAGCAAAGCGCTCAAATCGGCCAGCACACGAGCAATGGGTGCTGCCAAGGCCTGGGCTCTGCCTGTGGGCACCACACCATGGGCAGTACGGGTGAAAAGAGGGTCGTTGAAAGTCTCTCGCAGTCGATTGAGCGAAGCACTGACCGCCGGCTGGCTGAGGAACAACCTGGCAGCTGCGCGCGAGACGCTTCGCTCATGCATCAAGGCCTCGAAGGTGCGCAGCATGCCGATGTCCAGGCTGCGGATATCACGCTGTTTCATATCTCATATCCAAATCTTTGAATTGCATAGGGGGCCTGCTGCTCGGCATGATCGCGGGCAACAACAACAGGAGACAGCCCATGCCCCACCATCAAAACGCTTATCGGCGAAGACAGTTTATCGGCCAATGTGGCCTGGCGTTGAGCGCCTTCGGAAGCTCGACATCCTGGGCCCAGAGCAGCCCGGCTCCCATGACGTTTCCAAGCCGCCCCGTTCGCATCGTGCCTTTCGGAACGGCGGGTGGGCCCATCGATACGGTGGCCCGCCTTTATGGAGAAAAGCTGCAGGCCCGCTGGGGTCAACCCGTGATCGTGGAGGCCAAGCCTGGTGCCAGCGGGATCATTGCGGCCGACTTTGTGGCGAAGGCGCCACCCGATGGGCACACTGTGCTGTTCACCTTGCCACTGACGCATGTGAACAACGCCATCCTGATGCCCAGGCTGCCTTATGACCCGGTGAAAGACTTCAGCCCCCTGTCCATGCTGGGAACCGGCGGACCTGTGCTGGTGGCGCGCGGCAACGCTTCTTTCAATACCCTGAAAGAGTTCGTCCAACAGTCGCAAAACCACAAAAGCCTGAGCTACGGCACCTGGGGCAGTGGCTCCATGGCACACCTTTTCGGAGAACTGCTGCGTCGGCGTACCGGAATTGACCTGCTGCATGTGGCGTACAAGTCTGAGGCTGCCGTGCACAACGACTTGTTCGGGGAGGCCTTGGACGTGGCCTGGGCCAATCCGGCAACTGCGCGCACGCACATTCAGGCCGGCCGCATGAAAGCCTTGGGTATCACCGGTTCAAGCAGGGTTTCAGTGTTGCCAACCCTGCCCACCTTCGCTGAGCAGGGATTCACCGGGTTCGACATTGACAGCTGGATCGGCGTGTATGCGCCCGGAAGAACCCCAGGGCCCGTGGTCGACAGCTGGTATGCGGCACTGCGGGACATCACGCGCATGTCCGACATCAAAGCCAAGTTGTCGAACTTTGGCTTTGAACCTCTGGGCAATAAGCCCGTTGAGTTCTTGAGCCAGTACCAATCGGACTACCCCCGCGTTGCCGAGTTGATACGTGCCGCTGGCGTCACCGCAGAGTGAGCCGCTACGGCGCCCCCCTCATTCAAGTTTCAGGAGACCCCATGAGCGATTCTTCACTGAATGCGCGAGCCAGCGCACGCACCATCCCGATCAAGGTGGACACAGGCACCGGCTATGGCCGCCCAAAACCCACTCACCGCGCAGACCTGGCCGACGTTGAGGCCGGCACACCCATGGGCGAGCTGCTACGCCGCTACTGGCACCCGGTCGGGTTGGCGGCCGACGCGACCAACGTGCCGCGGAAAGTCAAAGTGCTGGGTGAAGACCTCATTTTGTTTCGCGACGGCCAAGGCCGCCCTGGCCTCGTGTACCCCCACTGCGCCCACCGGGGCTCATCGCTGTATTACGGCAAGGTGGAGGCAGAGGGCATCCGCTGCTGCTACCACGGCTGGTTGTTCGACGTTCAGGGCCATTGCCTGAATCAGCCTTGCGAGCCCGAAGGCGGAAGAGCCCGAGACAAGGTGCGCCACCCCTGGTACCCCGTGGAAGAACAATACGGCCTGATCTGGGCCTACATGGGCCCCCCTGAGAAAAAGCCCGTGCTGCCACGCTACGAATGCCTGGAAACCCTCGACGAAGGCGAGTTTCTTGAAGCAGATGACAGCAGCATTGGCGGAGGCGGGCCCCAGATCATTCCCTGCAACTGGCTGCAGCACTACGAAAACCTGGTGGATCCGTTCCACGTGGTGATTCTTCACTCCTCCTTCAGCGGCACTCAGTTTGTTCCCGAGCTCGCTCAGATGCCCTCGGTTCAATGGGACACCCAGGCGCAAAGCGTACGCACCACCTCCTTGCGCACCTTGCCCGATGGCAGGACACTGCGTCGTATTTCAGAGGCTGGCCTGCCTACCTTGAGAGTGATCCCCAGCCCACGGCTTGGGCGCTTCGGACGAGTGGAATCCTTAGGCTGGGTGCTGCCCATCGACAACCACAGCTTCCGCATCTATGTGGTGGGGCGGGTGCGAGAAGATGGCGAACTGTCACGCATGAGAACCCGCATGAACGGCAAGCTGTGGGAGGAGATGACCGAGGCAGAGCATCAAGCGCATCCCAATGATGTTGAGGCCATGGTCAGTGCGGGTGTCATCGCCCATCATTCCGAGGAGCACCTGGCGACCAGTGACCGGGGCATCGTGATGCTGCGCCGTTTGCTGCAACAGCAGTTGGATGCCCTGCGGGAAGGGCGTGATCCAGCAGGCGTCTCTTTTGATCCCGATGCGGCGCCGGTGCGATTCTCGGCGGGCAATTTTGTGGAGGACGCGGCGTGACGAGGGTGTCCGAAAGCACCCCCCTGCGGGCTGGCGGACAGCCAATGGCCCCAGCGGAACTGCTGCAGTTGCAAGTCGCCGATCGCCACCAGGAGGCAGAAGACATCTGCCGCCTTGAACTGCGGCATCCTGAGGGGCTGGACCTGCCTGCCTTTAGCGCAGGGGCCCACATTGATTTGCATCTGCCCGGCGGGCTCGTACGACCGTATTCGCTGTGCGGCTCACCCGCCCAACGTAGTCATTACGAAATTGCCGTTCTACGCGAGCCTGGCTCGCGGGGGGGATCCCGTTGGATCCACGAAGGGGCTCGTGTGGGGGCGATGGTGAACGTGGCCGGACCGCGCAATCACTTTGAGCTGGCCCCAGCCACGCTGCAGGTCCCCCACAGCCTGCTGGTGGCTGGGGGCATCGGCATCACCCCATTTCTCTCAATGGCCGACACCCTGAGCCGTCAGGGGGCATCGTTCGAGCTGCATTGTGCGGCTCGATCAGCTGCCCGGGCCGCATTTGCGACACGCCTGGCCCACTCGGCATTTGCCGCGCAGGTTCACTGGCATCTGAGTGATGGGCCCGACGCGCAACGGCTGAACCTGAAGACCTTGCTGAGCCAGGCTCCCAGCGACACTCATCTCTATGTTTGCGGCCCTGCGGGTTTGATCGATGCCTCGCGCCAACTGGCCCAACAGCTTGGATGGTCTGCGGGCCGGGTGCATTTCGAGTTCTTTGGCGCCGCGCCACTGCCCCATGTAGCGGGGGCAGCGGCAGAGTTTCAGGTGTTGCTGGCAAGGTCAGGGCACACGGTGCCTGTTGCATCAAATCAGACCATTGCTGAAGCCTTGGCCCTGGCCGGGGTTCATGTGCCGGTGTCCTGCGGGCAGGGCGTTTGCGGCACCTGCCTGACCCACGTGCTGGATGGCCAACCGGAGCATCTGGACATGTTTCTGACAGCGGAGGAACAGGCTGCCAACGACCAGCTTCTGCCATGCTGCTCAAGGGCCAGATCAGCCACTCTGACCCTCGACTTGTGAGCGCAGACGTGCCGGTGCTGTGCGCGCCAGGCTGCAGTGTGGTCTGACCTCGCTGTAGCCCCTTCGCCAGTTGGCCAAAGATGCTCTGGCCAGACGCAGGGCCTTTACCCAGCTCTCGTTGAAGTGCTCGCCACAGCGCTTGCCATTGAAGCCTTCGATGTAGCCGCTACGCATCGGGCGTCGTGGCTGAACCCGCATGTGACGAACGCCGTGGGTATGGGGCCAGTTCACGAATGCCTGGTTGGTGAACTTCGGCCCCTGGCCCGTGTTGACCGCCGCCGGCAGCACCAGCAGCCCCCAATCAGCAACAGCCCATTTCGCGTACTGCCCATGGCCCACTCGACCGCCGAAAGCGGCCCTCCACGGCAATTCACGACGTCCTCAAGGCAGTACGGCCCCGCCGACCCCCACGATGGCCAGCCATGGCCTCCAAGACCTCTCACGACAGCGGCTACAAGCAGTTGTTTTCGCACCCGCAGATGGTGCGCGACCTGCTGCTGGGCTTTGTGCCATAGGGCCTGTTAACACTGATTTCACCGGTGCGAAGCCTGCTGGCCAAGCGCCAATCAAGGCGCGTGTCGCCGCCCAGACCGGGCGTCTGGGCAAGACACGCAACGCCGAGTGGCGCTTGGCCAGCCGGCTTCCCTCCGGGTTGGAGCCCAAAAGGCCGATCGCGGCGTTGCCAATCCTCGCTGGGTCACCGACCCAGCTGCGGTTGGCGCCTTGCGCTAGGCCTTTTGGATCTCCAACGCATCCGGCGAAATCAGTGTTAACAGGCCCCCGCTCAAGAACGCTCGCTTTGACACCCTGGAGCGCATCAACGCCAGCTATGTGAGCGAATCTGAACAGCACCGCCACAACGACATGGTGTGGCGACTCAAGGTGGGCACCCGCTGGGTATGGGTCTATCTGCTGCTGGAGTTTCAAAGCAAGCCCGACAAGTGGATGGCCGTGCGCATGATGGCCTACGTCAGCCTCCTCGCCCAAAGCCTGATCCAGCAAAAACAGTTGCAGCACGGCAAGCTGCCGCCCCTGATCCCCCTGGTGCTTTACAACGGCCACGCTCGCTGGACGGCCCCAACCGATGTGAACCAATGCTTCGCCCCCAGCCTGCCCGGCCTCGCCAGGTTTCGGCCCCGGCTGATGTACCACCTGATCGATGAGGCCCGGCTGCAGTTGTCACCCTCTGCCGAGGTGCGCAACCTGGTGGACGCCGTGTTTCAACTCGAACGCAGCACCGACCTCGATACCGTTGGTCGGCTGATCATAGCCCTCCGACTCGCTTTGCAGGCCCCAGGGCAAAATGAGCTGCAACGCACGCTCAACGCTTGGCTGCGCGAACAAATCAGCCGCAAGGCCCCACCCGAGCTCAGCGAAGGCGTCGCCACCACACTTGCCCAGATACCCGATCTGATTGAAGGAACCCCCATGCTCGCCGACACAATGGGCCGCCTGTTCACAGAGGCGCTGCAAAAAGGAAAGACCGAAGGACGCAAAGAAGGACGCAAAGAAGGTCGTCAAGAGGGCCGCAAAGAAGGGCGTGATGAGGGAGCTGCCTGGATGTTGACGAAGCTCATCGAACAGCGATTCGGCCCCATCCCTGACTGGGCCCGCACCCGCATTCAATCGGCGGGGCCCGAACAACTGATGCGCTGGGGCCAACTGATCCTCACAGCCCCCTCGCTCGAAGCCCTGTTCGAGCCTGGGCACTCCACCCACTGAGGCCGTCCAAGGCACAGCGTGCCGCATATTTCGAAGTTGGGCCGCGCAGCGGCGGGGTCCGGCCCCTATTTGCAGAACAGGAAGCCGACGGAGGTAGCGTGAGTCGGAACGTGTGCCGGCCCTCGACCCAAGCACCCAGCCCCCACGGTCACCTACCCACTGACATCAAGCATCCGCGGCATGGCATTGTTTGCTTAGCTGGCTACTACACCTCGGGTTTTCCCGAGATCCTGTTACAGTCATCGACATTGGTGGGACGTGTTACGTCCACCTAACCTGAACTTCGGAGCAGTGAAGCTCCCAATGGTCCGCATCGTGACCGTTGGGAGCTTTTTTTTTGGAGAGTACCAATCGTGAACACATTCAGAGCGCGAACTTGGCGAGTGGGTGTTTTGTTCTCCACCACCGGCGTGACGGCTGCCGTAGAGCGAACGCAGCAGGCGGCAACGCTGTTGGCGATCGAGGAGATCAACGAAAGCGGCGGGGTATTGGGCTTGCCGATTGAGCCGGTTCTCTATGACCCCGAGTCAAGGCCCAAAAGGTATGGCGAGTTGGCCAAAGTCCTGTGTGATGAGGATGGCGTGGCCGTCATTTTTGGCTGTCACATGTCCAGCACTCGAAAGGCGGTGCTGCCTGTGGTGGAGGCGCACCGCGCGCTGCTGTTCTACCCCACCCTCTACGAAGGATTTGAGTACTCGCCCAACTGCGTGTACACCGGCGCCGCCCCCAATCAGAACTCGGTTCAATTGGTACGCTATCTGATTCAGAATTTCGGCAAGCGTCTGTTTCTGGTCGGATCCGACTATGTGTACCCCTACGAGTCCAACCGGATCATCTCGGACTTGTTCCGTCAGGCGGGGGGCGAAATCGTGGACGAGATGTATGTGCCTCTGCGCGTGGCAGACATCGACATGGGCAAGGTGATCCGACGCATCAAGGCGGCCCAGCCCGATGCGATCTACTCCACGGTGGTGGGGGACGGCATCGCGCCGTTCTACATGGCCTACAGGGAGGCGGGCTTCGATCAGCGAACCCACCCCATCGCCAGCCAGTCCACTCAAGAGGCTGAGATCGCCCAGATGCCTGTGGCGGCGGCAGTGGGCAGCATCACGGCGGCCCCGTATTTTTCGACACTTCAGACGCCTGCCAACCTGAAGTTTGTGGAGGCCTACCGCAAACGCTTTGGCCCAGACCTGCCCATCACCGGCTGCGCAGAAGCGGCGTATTTCCAGGTCAAGCTGTACGCCCAGACCCTGGAGCGTGCCGGAGGTGATCGCTTGGACATGATGCTGCCCCATTTGCATGAGCATGAATATGACGCCCCCCAAGGTCGGGTGCGCATCGACAAGGAAAACCACCACACCTACCTCTGGCCTCGCGTGGCCAGGGTGGATGCCGCAGGTGTGTTTCAGGTCGTCGACGACCCAGGTATCCGCGTCAAGCCTGACCCCTACATGTTCGAGAGTCGGTTCGATCCACTCGCTGGCCGCTCGGATTGATCGGAGACCGTCATGCCTATTTCCCTTTTGCGCGAGTTGCCCGAACTGAAGGTCGTGGTGGTCCATCCGCCTGACGACGAAGGGGATGCTTTGGCCAGTCATCTGCGCCGTGTGGGTTGCATGGTGAACCTGGTGTGGCCGCTGCCCTCGGCGCTGGCCTCGAACGCCGATGTGCTCTTCTTGTTGGTGGAGGGTGAGGCTCGACACGCCACGGAGGTCTTGCTCAAGTCATTGCCCAAGCCCGAGCCGACCGTGATCGCCATCGTCAACTATGAAGACCCCACAACACTTCAGCTGGTGCTGGAAAGCGGTGCGTTTGCCATCGTTCAAAAGCCCATCAAACCGTTTGGCCTGTTGGCCAGCCTCGTATCTGCGCGCAGCATGTGGACGGAGCGCCAGAACTTGCTCAAAGAAAATCGCAAGCTGCGGCGCAAGATCACCAGTGACCAGGCCATGAGCCGGGCCAAGACCATTTTGATGGCCTCCAAAGGCATCAGCGAGGTTGAGGCCTACCAGGCCATCCGCGCGCAGGCGATGTCCAAACGGCTGTCCATGGAGCAAGTGGCGAGTTCCATCATCAACATGGAATCGCTGTTGCACGGTACAAATTAAGTGGATAAGATGAGTTCCGTTACATCAGATCTATTCGCTGACGTAACAGCTCCACCACCCTTGAATTTCAGGCGCTGGTGCGGTTACTTCCAGGCACCCATGTGTGTTGCCTCGGATTCTGGCAATGAAGCCCACATCACAGTCTTTTGGCTGTGGCGTGGGTTTTTTTTCGCCTGCGCTCGACAGTGCCGTCGACTGGTTTCGCTTGACACGAGTTCATCAACTATCGGCCGTCCCTCGCGGACTGTCCAACGTATTAAGGGTTCCATCATGTTGACATCTTCACGTCGCAAACTGCTTGTTTCGTCGGCCGCAACGGTCGCCGCTGTGGCCACCCCCACCTGGATGCGCTCAGCCTTGGCGGCCGACGCCATCAAGGTTGGGGCGCTCTACTCTCAAACCGGTGGTCTTTCCATCGTGGAGAAGATGCTGGCCAATGCCGTGCGCATGGCCGTCACAGAAATCAATGCGGCTGGGGGCGTCATGGGGCGCCCTGTCGAAGTGGTGCTGGAGGATGGCGCCTCCGACCCCAAGACCTTCAATGAGAAAGCGTCCAAGCTGATCACGCGCGACCGCATCGAGACGGTCTTCGGTTGCCACACCTCGGCCAGCCGCAAGGCGGTGCTGCCGGTGTTTGAGCGCCGCAATGCCATGTTGTTCTACCAGACCCATTACGAGGGTTTCGAGTGCTCCAAAAACGTGGTGTACAGCGGTGCAGTGGCCAACCAGCAGCTGGGCAATTACATCCCTTGGATCGTCCAGAAGCTGGGCAAGAAAAAGTTCTTCATCGTGGGCTCCAACTATGTGTACCCGCGAGAGATGGCCAAGGTCAGCAAGAAGCTGATCGAGCAATCGGGGGCCAGCTGGGTGGCCGACGAGTACCTGGAGCTTGGGCATTCGGAGTGGGCCAGCATGGTGCGCAAGATCAAGGAGTCTGGCGCCGACGTGGTGTTGTCGAACGTGGTCGGGGACTCGTTGGTGGCCTTCTACCGCGAGTACAAGAACCAGGGCATGTCGCAGACCACGGTGCCGATTTGCGCCACCGTCACCAGTGAGATCGAGATCGCGGCCATGGGGGCTGAATATGCAGCGGGCAGCTACACCTCGGTGCCCTACTTCATGTCGATCGACAGCCCGGCCAACAAGTCCTTCATCGAGCGCTATCGCAAATTTGTCAACGACCCCAAGGCGGTTACCTACCACTCGCTGGAGGCCGCCTACTTTCAGGTCTTTCTCTGGAAGCAAGCCGTCGAGGCCGGCAAGTCCACCTCAGCCGATGCCATCCGGGCCCACATCGGCGGGCAGACCTACGACGCCCCAGGGGGCAAGGTTCGCATCGACCCCGAGAGCCTGCACGCCTGGGTCACACCGCGCATTGGCCAATGGCAGGCCGATGGACAAAGCAAGGTTGTTGACGCCGCTGCGCAACCCGTGCGCCCCTTGCCGTACTTCGCCTACGGCGAGACCGACAGTGCTCTGATGTGCACCCGCAAGGGTGCGGCCCAGGTCAAGGTCTGATGAGCCCGGTTCACCCGGCGTGCCATGAACGCACGCGGGTGAGCCACGTTCTCTAAGGAAATCCGAACATGCTGGATGTACTCCTGATCGGCCTCAGTGTGGGCTCGATCCTTTTACTGGTGTCCCTCGGACTGGTCATCATCTACGGAGCCATGGGGGTGGTGAACATGGCCCATGGCGAGATGGTCATGGTCGGCGCCTACGTCGCCGTGCTGACGCAGATCTGGTTGGGGTGGAGTCTTTATGCGGCCTTGCCGATCGCCTTCGTCATCACGGCTTTGCTGGGGTTGCTGATCGAGCGTTGCGTGGTGCGCAAACTCTACGGCCGGCTTGGCGACACCTTGCTGGCGACCTGGGGCGTGGCCATTCTGGTGCAGCAGTTCGTGCGCCTTGAGGGCGGCCTGTCGTTCTTCGGCATGCACGTCCAAGGTCTGGGGCCAGGCCTGCAAAACATGCCGGTCCCTGCCGAACTGCAGGGTGCGATTTCTCTGGCGGGCACCTCCATCAATGCCTATCGGGCTTTCATCGTGCTCAGTACCTTGCTGCTGACCACGGCGACCTGGTGGGTGTTGTACCGAACGCGTGTCGGCATGCAGGTTCGGGCCATCATCCGCAACCCGCGCATGGCCGCCGCCTGCGGCATTGACGTGCAGCGAATCAATGCCTGGACCTTTGCTTTCGGGGCGGGCTTGGCCGGCGTCACCGGGGTGTTGGTGGCGGGCTTCAAAACGGTCTCCCCGGACATGGGCACCTCTTTGGTGGTCGACAGCTTTCTGGTGGTGGTGGCTGGCGGCGTTGGCAGCCTGCTGGGCGCCGTTGCCACGGCCATTGGATTGGGCGAAATCAATGGCGTTCTGGCCGCCTTGAGCAACGACATCGTGGCCCGGGCCGCGATGTTCGGGTTGGTGATTTTGCTGATCGTCATTCGCCCACAGGGCTTGTTTTCATTCAAAGGGCGCTGAGCGATGAACTCCCGACTGGACAGGCGAGCGAGCATCGCCGCCTATGTGATCTTTTTCGTGCTCGTCGCGCTGGCGCCCCTGGTGCTGGACGGCTTCTGGCTGAACCGTATGGCCAAGTACCTGGTCTACGGCATGCTGGGCGTGGCAATTGCCATGTGCTGGGGCTATGCGGGCATTCTCAATTTGGGGCAGGGGCTGTTCTTTGGCATAGGGGCCTACATGCTGGCCATGTCCTTGAAGATGGCCAGCCCGACCAGCCTGCAGCATGGAGGCACAGGCCCCGTCCCTGATTTCATGCTGTCCAATGCCGAGCCTGGCGCGGTGATCGATCTGTGCTGCATCAACGCGGGGGCTTTCCTGTGGTCCCCCTTCCGCCATCAAAGCTTCGGGCTGTTGATGGGCTTGTTGCTGCCCGTGCTGGTGGCCTTCTTGCTGGGCGTGGTGGTCTTTCGCAAACGCATAGCGGGGGTCTTCGTGTCCATCATCACCCTGGCGCTGGTGCTGCTCGTGCGCTTGTTGCTGGTCGATGCGCAGCCTTTGACCAATGGCTTCAATGGTCTGTCAGACCTGGCGTGGCTGCGCCTGGGGGGGTGGGAGTTTGACCCCTATGGCGTCTCCACCTACTACCTCATCGCAGCGATGCTGGCGCTGGTGTTGATCGGGGCGCGGTTGCTGCTGGGCACCCGCGCGGGCCTGATCCTGCGGGCCACCTCGGGCGATTCACAACGCGCCCGCTACCTGGGCTTTGACGTGGCGCACTACCAGACCTTTTTCTTCGCGCTGTCTGCAGGGATCGCCGCCTTGGCTGGAATGCTGTACGTGGTCGTGGCGGAGTTCGCATCGCCGACATTCATGGATCTGTCCTTCTCCGTCACCATGGTGGTGTGGGCGGCCGTCGGTGGGCGCGGCTCCTTGCTGGGGGCCTGTGTGGGGGCCATCCTGATCAACATGCTCGAATCCAGCGCCAGTGAGACGCAGTCGCTGGTCGAAGCGTGGCGGGTGATCGTGGGCCTGACCTTTGTGCTCGTTGTGCTGTACCTGCCCAAGGGCATCGGGGGCTGGATGCACGACATGCTGAGCCACTGGGGTGCTCGTCGCGCAAGCCGTCCTTGGGGAGACGCGAAATGAGCGCCCTGGCACTTGAACTGAAAGACCTGGGTGTCAGCTTCGGCGGCTTCAAGGCGGTCGATGGCGTGTCTTTGCGGGTTCAGGAAGGGGAGCTGAGGGTGTTGCTGGGCGCCAATGGCGCCGGAAAAACCACCCTGATGGACCTCATCTCCGGCAAGACGCGCAGCACCCAAGGCCAAGTCGAACTGTACGGCTCAGACATCACCAACTGGGCTGAGTACCGGGTGGCACGGGCAGGCATTGGGCGCAAGTTCCAGATCCCCAGTGTTTTCAGAGACCTGACCGTGCGCGAGAACCTGTGCGTGGCCGCCACCCGCGAACCTTCCATTTTGCGCAACCTGCGCTGGGGCTTTGCGGCCGCCACCGAGGCGGGGGTCGACGAGATCCTGGAACTCATTGGCTTGGTGTCGGAGCAGGCCTGTCAGGCGGCGGATCTGAGCCACGGCCAGACCCAGTGGCTGGAGCTGGGCCTGTTGATCGCGCAGCGTCCCAAAGTCATCTTGCTGGATGAGCCCACCGCCGGGATGACGCAGGCTGAGACACGCAAAACAGCCCAGATTCTGCGCACCTTGCGAGGCCGCCAAACCATCCTGGTGGTTGAGCACGACATGGCCTTTGTGCGTGACATTGCCGAGCGCATCACCGTGCTGCACCTGGGCAAGGTCCTGGCCGAAGGCAATGTCTCTGAAATCGAACGGGACCCCAAGGTTCGACAAGCCTATCTGGGCTCTCATGGAATCTCCCCATCATGCTGAAACTATCCCGAATCAATAGCTTCTACGGCCGCAGCCATGCGCTGCAGGACGTGAGTCTGTCCATTCCCAAGGGGCAGATCACTGCGATTCTGGGGCGCAATGGCATGGGAAAAACCACGCTCTTGCGAACCTTGATGGGCAGCATGGTCACCTCCACAGGGGCCATCGAACTTGACGGCGTCCGCATCGAGGCCTTGCCAACCCACCTGCGTGCTCGCAGTGGCTTGGCCTATGTGCCACAAGGGCGCGAAATCATCGCTGACTTCAGCGTCCGGCAGAACATCCTGATGGGGGCATTTGCAGGGCGCGGGCCCCAAGAGATTCCGCCTCTGGCCCTGGAGCTGTTCCCCTATCTGGCGGCCAACCTGCATCGGCCAGGAGGCGTGCTTTCCGGGGGGCAGCAACAGCAACTCGCCCTGGCCCGGGCTCTGGCAGCACACCCCAAAGTGATGCTGCTCGACGAGCCCAACGAGGGCATTCAGCCCTCGGTCGTCGAAGAGATCGAGTCGGCCATCGCACGCTTGAACCGAGAGTTCGGCCTGACCATGGTGCTGGTCGAGCAAAACATCGATTTCGTTCGGCGTGTCGCCAGCCACTTTGCCATGCTGGAAAAAGGGGCTGTGGTGGCGTCCGGCCCCATCGAAACGCTGACCGACGAAGTGGTGGACCGGCACATGACTTTCTAGCCCCCAGCCCCTCAGCGCGGATCGGCCGGCCCCGACCCGCTCTTGACCTCTTCTTGACGATGTGATCCCGGTGTTCAGCACGCACCGGTAGGCCCCCTTTTTTCTTTTTTTTAAGGAGCAAGCCCATGAAACAAACGGAACCGACAACAGACGCCAGCAGCTCGCCCAAGCTGCCGAGCATTGACCTGAGCCAATTGACCGTTGAGTCGGTCCAAGAGGGCTTTCGAACAGGCGCCTTCAACGCAGAGCAGCTGACCCTGGCCTGCCTGCAGCAGATCGCCACCCACAACCCGCGTTTCAACGCCGTGATTTTTCACAACGACCAACAAGCCTTGGCAGAGGCGCGGCGCATTGACCAATGCCGCCAGGCTGGGGAAGTGTTGGGCCCCCTTGCAGGCGTGCCCGTCGTGGTCAAGGACCCCATGGACATGGTGGGCTTTCCGACCACGGCAGGCTGGTCCTTGCTCCACAGCAAGACCGGCGGCGTGGATTTGATGCCGGCCACCGACTCTCCCGTGGTGGCCCGCCTGCGTGCGGCCGGCGCCATCATCCTGGGCAAGACCAATGTGCCCGTGCTCAGCCACACGGGCACCCATGCGGACGACAGCTGGGCCGGTCCGACCGTGAACGTGGCCATGCCTGAACGCGCGCCCGGAGGCAGCAGCGCAGGCACCGCCGCCGCCGTGGGCTCTGCCATGGCCGTGCTGGGTCTGGCAGAAGAAACAGGGGGCTCGATCCAGAACCCCGCATCGGCACAAGACCTGGTGGGCATCAAGCCCACCATCGGGCTGGTGCCCAACGCCGGGGTGATGCCCTTGTCGGGCAACCGGGACGTCGTCGGCCCGATTGCCCGCACGGTGCGCGATGCTGCCCTGTGCCTGGACGTGTTGGCAGGCTACAGCGCCGAAGACCCCAAAACCCTGGCCGGTGTTGGCAAAAAGCCCCCGTTGGGATACACGGCCAAGCTGCTGCCAGGTGCCTTGAAGGGCGTGCGCTTGGGGCTTTATGGCGCTGGGTGGCGCCCCCAAGCCCTGTCGGCCGAGGCCGAGCGGCTGTACGCACGCGCTCAGGAAGAGCTGAAGGCCCAAGGGGCCATCCTCATCGAGGACCCTTTTGCCGGCACAGCTTTCGCGTCGTTGCGCCAGCCGACCTGGCCCTTGCCCAACTTCGACGCCCGCGGCATGGAATCCGTGCCCTATGACCTTCACAAGTACCTGCAGCGACTGGGGCCGGACGCCGCACTGCAGAGCTTCGAGGCCTTTGCAGCGGCCACCGCACGCGAGTCGGCCTTCGGCCCCAAGGGCGTGCTGAGCTACCTGCACAGCCTGCCGCAGTTTGTGGCCTGCCTGAGCGCGCCGACCCAGCCACCAGACCTGTCGGATTTCATTGCGCTCAAGGCAGCGTACCTGCAGATCGTGGATGAGGTCTTTGAGCGCCACCAACTCGACGGGCTGGTGTTCCCACAGATGCGCGAAGAGCTGCCCAAGGCCCACAGCGGTGAAACCATTCAGGAGACCACGGTGGGCGAACTCAACATCGCAGGCTTGCCTGGCGTGACCGTGCCCGCAGGCTATTACGCCTCAGGGGCCCCATTTGGCCTGCTGTTCCTCGGCCGACAATGGACTGAAGCCGACCTGCTGGCCTATGCACATGGCTACGAGACCGCGACCCACCATCGCCGCGTGCCCACCTTGGTGTGACCGGCACGGCGCCAAGGCACGTCTGGGAGGTGGCCCTTTCAGCAAGGGGCCACTCCCTACGCCCCTTGGCGCACCGCGGCCAACGGCTGAGCCGGCAATGGAATGAACGCCGCAGAAGCGGCCTCATGAATGGGTAACCGCCCTTGCCAGGCGGGCCACGATGAAGGCACCGCGAAGCCCTGTTCAAGCCCGGTGACTCTAGCCTCTGAGCACAGCCAGGGCCCAACACCCGCAGGGTGCAACGTCGGGCCGATCTGGGAGGCACTCAGCGCCCCCTACCCCACCGCAAACACAGGCTCACCCCCGCCGCCAACACCAGCAGCCCCGCCATCAGCAACAGCCCGTTGCGCGTGCTGCCCGTGGCCTGCTCGATCAGGCCCATCACCGAGGGGCCCAAGAAGCCGCCCAGCAGCCCGCAGGTGTTGACCAGCGCAATGCCCCCGGCCAGGGCCGGGCCTGACAGGCGCGAACTGGGCACCAAGAACACGACCGACTGCACCACAAAGAACATCAGCGCCGTGAGGCTGAAGCCCACCATCGCCCCCACCGGCCCGGCCCAGGCGGCGATCAGCAGGCCCCCGGCCATCACCAGCAAGCCGATCAACAGCAAGCCCCGGCATCGCCCGGGCGTGGTGGCCAGGCCGGCCAACCACAGGGCGCCCACGGCGGCGGCCACCCAGGGGATGGCGTTGAGCAGGCCCACCTGCAGCGGGCCCAGTTGCCCATAGGTAGCGATGATGCCGGGCAGGAAGAAGATCACCGTGTAGATGCTGATCTGGTGGCAAAAGTACACCGCAATGGCCAGCCAGATCTGCGGGTCGCGCAGGGCCTGCAGCAGGGCGTGGCCGTGGCCTTCAGGTGCAGTGTCGGCGCCGGCCTCTGCTGCCTCGGCCTGCAGGTGTTGGCGCAGCAGGCTGCGCTGGGCCGGGCTCAG
>Ga0208888_100389_pt1 | contig 21316 bp, 27 predicted proteins | sample LakWasM115_HOW13_2_FD_183929 | JGI IMG/M metagenome (GOLD analysis project Ga0208888, IMG submission 183929) | Freshwater sediment methanotrophic microbial communities from Lake Washington under simulated oxygen tension - Sediment Metagenome... | ecosystem: Environmental > Aquatic > Freshwater >...
ACAGATCCTGACACTGATTTAGCTTTAATTAAAATTGAAGCTGATAATTTACCTGCAATCACCTTTGCCAGCTCAGACAAACTGAATGTCGGTGATGTTGTTTTAGCCATAGGCAACCCATTTGGGGTCGGTCAAACAGTCACTCAAGGTATTATTAGCGCACTTGGCCGTAACCACTTAGGCATAAACACTTTTGAAAACTTTATTCAAACTGACGCCTCCATCAACCCAGGGAACTCCGGTGGCGCCTTGATAGATACCGATGGTAGCCTAGTGGGCATTAACAGCGCCATTTACTCTCGTAGTGGTGGCTCTATGGGTATCGGCTTCGCTATTCCCGCGACCTTGGCACGCCAAGTCATGGATCAAATTGTCAGCCAAGGCAATGTGACTCGTGGCTGGATTGGCATTGAAGCGCAAGACATCACCCCAGAACTCGCAGAATCATTCAAACTTAAAGCTGCGGAAGGTGCATTAATCGCCGGTGTTCTTAAAAACAGCCCCGCTGAAAAAGCCGGACTACGTGCAGGCGATGTTTTATTAACAATTGATAACAAACCTATTGAAGACACTAGTAACATGCTGAACTTAATTGCAGCACTTCCACCCAACCAAAAAGCGACATTCAAAATCGCTAGGGCAGAACAAAGGCTGAACATTGCAGTGCTGATTGGTAAGCGCCCAAAACCTGCGGTAGAAAAAAAATAAGACTAGAGCCCTATTTCTTGGCTGCTGACGGAGCTCTAAGACGTTGGCGGCTGTATGGTCTGCGTTGGCGTTTGTTTAGTGAATGAAGCCACAATTAAGCCAAGCTCAAATAACATCCAGATAGGCATCGCCAACATAAACTGAGAAATAATATCTGGCGGAGTAAATATCGCTCCGATGATAAATGCAGCAACCACCACGTAACCACGCGCTTCTTTAAGCTGAGCGACAGTTAGCCAACCAAAACGTACGGTCATTACCACGGCAATTGGCACCTGAAATGCTAAACCAAAAGCAAAGAACAGCGTTAAGACGAAATCCAAGTAATTACCAATATCCGTCATTACCGCAACACCTTTTGGTGCTGAACCTACAATAAATCCAAACACTACGGGAAACACTGCAAAATAAGCAAATGCCATCCCTGCTAAAAACAGCAAACTGCTAGCAATAATCACTGGAATCATGAATTTTTTCTCATGAGAATACAATCCAGGTGCGATAAACCCCCAAACTTGATACATGGTATGCGGCAATGAAACAATAAACGCTGCCATCATTGCCACCTTCATCGGCACAAAGAATGGCGTAGTAACCGCTGTAGCTATCATTTGACCGCCTGCTGGCAGCTTACTCAGCAAGGGCGCAGCGAGTAGCGCGTAAATCTTGTTAGCAAACGGGAAAAATCCGATGAATACAACAATAAAGCCCAGCACGATGCGCAATAGGCGATCGCGCAATTCAATTAAGTGTGAAATGAAATTATCTGTAGGAGTCACTAGCGTTTATTCTGTTGTTGAGACTTTTTTAGTGCGCGTTCTTTTGACTTTAGGTTTTGTATCAGTGGAATTTACATCTGTAGATTTTAATTCCGGCACTTTAGGATTACTAGCTTCTAATTTAAACTCCGTAACATCCTGAGAAATTGCATCTATGCTTTCTTGCACGCTAGATTGAATACTCTCTTTGGTTTTTGTGACAGTATCTTGAATCTCTTGCTGCAGTTGTTGCAGCTCTTCAAAACGCACTTCGCGGTTTACTTCTTCTTTAACTTGCGCGACATATCGCTGCATGCGGCCAGCAAGCGCGCCTAGCGTACGCGCCACCTTTGGTAGCTTTTCTGGACCGATTACAATCAAAGCCACCACGGCAATAACGATAAGCTCTGAGAAAGAAACATCAAACATATCCGTTATTGCTTAGTTTTGTTCGTCACTTCGCCTTCAATGGTATTACTAGTCTCTTTGCTATCGGCGACCTTATCATCACGCATCGCTTTTTTGAATTCATTGACCGCGCCACCTACATCGCCACCAATATTTTTGAGCTTTTTAGTTCCGAATACTAAGACCACAATCAACAATACAATTAACCAATGCCAAATGCTAAATGAACCCATGATAATTCTCCAGAAATATAATTAAACTTTAAGTGGCACATTACCGCCACCTAGCACATGCACATGAATATGGAATACTAACTGACCACCATCTTTACCTGTGTTGATGAGCGTTTTAAAACCCGCCAAACCCTGCTCTTTTGCAAGTTTGGGTGCGAGTAAAAGCATTTTCCCAAGCAAGGCTTGATGCTGATCTTCACAACTAGCCAGACTTTCAATATGCAGTTTAGGCACAATCAAAAAATGTACTCTAGCAGATGGGTTAATGTCATTAAAGGCAATGACATCCTCATCTTCATATATTTTCTTTGCAGGAATGCTACCGTTGACTATCTTACAAAAAATGCAATCGGTACTCATTATTTTGCGCCTTCCTCTGCTCTAGAAGCTTTTTCTACCAAGCCCGAGAGACCTTCGCGCCTTGCTAACTCATCCAAAATGTCTTGCGGCTTTAATCCTGCCTGCGCCAGCATCACCAAGGTATGAAACCATAAATCTGCAGTTTCATAGATAAGATGCTCATTATCGCCATTCTTTGCTGCAATAATGGTTTCAGCGGCCTCTTCACCTACTTTTTTGAGTATGCTATCCATGCCTTTAGCATATAGCTTAGCTACATAAGAAATCTGCGGATCTGCACTCTTACGCTCTTCTAACAATTCAGCCAAACGGTTTAAAGTATCACTCATGTTTATATATTTCGCCCGGACTTTTGATGACAGGCTGATCTGTTAGCCACTCGTCATTCTCTAGCTTTTTAAAAAAACAGTTATGTCGCCCAGTATGACAAGCAATACCGCCGACTTGTTCTACATTAATCAGAATAACGTCTTCATCACAATCTAGGCGAATTTCATGCACAAGTTGCACATGACCAGACTCTTCACCCTTGCGCCATAATTTATTACGTGAACGTGACCAATAAACGGCCTGTTTAGTGTCATTAGTTAGTTTCAGAGCTTCACGATTCATCCATGCAAACATGAGTATGAGTCCTGTATCATGCTCTTGCGCTATGACAGGTACAAGACCATTTGCATCCCAGCTAACGTCATCTAGCCAACTCAAAGTCTTACCTCAATACCATTTCTCTGCATATATTCTTTGGCTTGCTTAACAGTATATTCACCATAATGAAAGATACTCGCAGCAAGTACAGCATCAGCGCCGCCTTCTTTTACGCCATCAACCAAGTGCTGCAAATTTCCCACGCCGCCAGAAGCAATAATCGGCACATCGACTGCGTTTGAAATGGCTTTATTCAATGGGTTGTTGAAGCCAATTTTCGTGCCATCTCTATCCATACTAGTGACTAACAACTCACCAGCACCTAGTTTAGCCATGTACTCAGCCCACTTTACTGCATCCAAGCCAGTTGCTTTGCGTCCGCCGTGAGTAAACACTTCCCACTCAAAGGGCTGGTTATCTACTTTTTTAGCATCAATCGCAACCACGATACATTGCGAACCAAATCGACTTGCCGCATCTTGCACCATTTGCGGATTAAGTACTGCAGTCGTATTAATGCTAACTTTATCTGCACCAGCATTTAATAACCTGCGTACATCTTCAACTTCACGCACACCGCCGCCTACTGTTAATGGAATGAAAACTTGAGAAGCAACTTCTTCAATAATATGCAGAATCAATCCACGATTATCTGAGCTAGCAGTAATATCCAAAAATGTGAGCTCATCAGCACCTTGGTCGTCATAGCGTTTAGCAATTTCTACAGGATCCCCTGCATCGCGTAACTCTAAAAAGTTAATACCTTTAACTACGCGTCCATTAGTCACATCTAGACATGGGATAATACGCTTAGCGAGCACTTAATTCATCCGCAAGTTGTTGCGCCGCTGCGAAATCAAGCGCGCCTTCATAAATTGCACGACCAGTAATCGTACCGATAATGCCTTCGCTAGCCACCGCACAAAGTTTACGCACGTCGTCTAAATTAGTAACGCCACCTGAAGCAATCACCGGGATTGTTAATGCTTGCGCTAAAGCAACGGTCGCTTCGATATTCACGCCTGTCAGCATGCCATCACGACCAATGTCTGTATATACGATTGAACTGACGCCATAACCTTCGAATTTTTTCGCTAAATCAATCACATCATGACCCGTCAGTTTTGACCAGCCATCCACTGCGACTTTGCCTTCTTTTGCATCTAAACCGACGATAATTTGACCTGGAAACGCATCACAAGCCTCGTGTAAAAAACCTGGGTTCTTTACCGCTGCGGTGCCTATAATCACATAGTCAATGCCGTTATCTAAATAACGCTCTATCGTTTCAAGGTCGCGAATACCGCCACCGAGTTGAATAGGAATTTCACCTCCAACTGCGCGAACAATAGATTTAATCGCTGCTTCATTCACAGGTTTTCCTGCAAAGGCGCCGTTTAAATCGACTAAATGTAAGCGTTTACCACCGCTATCAACCCAGTGGCGCGCCATAGCACCTGGGTCTTCAGAAAATACGGTGGACTCTTCCATTAAGCCTTGTTTTAGTCTTACACAGTGGCCGTCTTTAAGATCAATTGCTGGGATAATTAACATAATGATTTGATATTGATTTATTTGATAATAATTGAAATTAAGCGATTAAAAAATATTGTAAAAATAACTTCAGACTTACATTTACTTAAGGTAACCAGTTTACGAAATTGCTTAACATTTGCAAGCCTGCCGTGGCACTTTTTTCTGGGTGAAACTGCACTGCGAACAAATTATCCTGTGCTATAGCACTAGTAAACTGTTGGGGATACTCGCTATAACCACCGATGATGTTTGTATCATCAGGTTGCACAAAGTAACTGTGCACATAATAGAAACGTGCACCGTCATCTATATTATTCCATAGCGCATGCGCTTGCGGGTTTTTGGACTGGTAAACTTGGTTCCAACCCATATGCGGCACTTTTAATTTCGCACCATTCGCATCATGCATTTCCGCCGCAGCGAAGCGTTTCACATTACCTTTAAACAAACCTAATCCAGCAGCATTGCCTTCTTCAGAGTGTTCAAATAGCATTTGTAAACCAATGCAAATGCCCAGAAATGGCTTATTACTTGCAGCATGCATGACTGAGCTACGCAGACCACGAGCATCTAATTCACGAATACAATCTGGCATCGCACCTTGGCCTGGGAACACAATCCGCTCGGCATTTTCTATATCGTCAGGGTTACTGGTTACCAGCACGTTTTTGTTGGGTGCTACATGCTCTAATGCTTTAGACACTGAGCGCAAATTGCCCATGCCATAATCAACCACTGCTATATCAATTTTTTTCATACTACAATTTTCATGGGGTTGCCGCTAAAGCGTTACAAGGGCTTTAGTTTTATAAACTTCCTTTGGTGGATGGCATAATGCCTGCCATGCGTGAATCTAGCTCAACAGCTACGCGCAATGCACGTCCAAACGCTTTAAAAATCGTTTCGGCTTGATGATGGGCGTTATGACCTTTAAGGTTATCAATATGCAAAGTCACATTAGCGTGATTCACAAAACCTTGGAAGAATTCATGGATTAAATCAACATCGAATTCGCCTATTGAAGCACGTGTAAACACGCAACCAAACTCTAAGCCTGGTCGTCCAGAAATATCCAGCACCACACGTGACAAAGCCTCATCCAACGGTACATAAGCATGCCCATAGCGACGTATGCCTTTTTTATCGCCTATTGCCTTAGCAAAAGCTTGACCAAGGGTAATGCCAATGTCTTCAACAGTGTGATGAGCATCAATATGCAAATCACCTTTAGCATTGACGCTAATATCCATCATGCCGTGACGGGCGATTTGGTCTAGCATGTGATCTAGAAAGCCCAAACCAGTACTGAATTGTGAAACGCCAGTACCATCTAAATTAATGGCGACTGTGATTTGTGTTTCTAAGGTATTTCTAACTACTTCTGCAGAGCGCATATTGAATCACTTAAGCTAGAGTGCATATAAATTGATAAGTAAATATTTTAACCTAAACCAGATGCTATTGGTTTTTTTGAGTACATTAAAGCTAACAACATTCTATATTTGTTAGATTATGATCACACAAGCCTGAGAAAGAACAAAGCCTAGCAAGATAACTATCTTTACTAGGCTTCATATTCATCAGCTTACGCTAACTATTTCATTACATTTTGACCACTTAGTTGACTTATCAGCTAAGTGATATGCAGTAATAAATAATTATTTAGCAGCTTCTGGCGCAGCTTCAGCAGCAGGAGCCGCTTCTGTAGCTGGAGCAGCTTCAACAGCAGGTGCCGCTTCCGCTGGAGCAGCTTCTGCAGGTGCAGTTGCAGCCGGAGCTTCAACAGCAGGAGCTTCAGTAGCTTCTGGTTTTTTGCCGCCTAGTAAAGCAAATAACAATACTAAAACAGCAGCACCAATAATCCATGGTAAGAATTTCTTAGCACCACCAGCACTAGCAGCACCGCCGTGAGCGATTGCTGTAATTTCAGCTGCAGCAGCAGCAGGGTCAGCAGCACCGTAGATAGCAGCACCAGCAACAATGATAGTTGCGCCAGCATCTTTAACTTGTTGTGTTGTAGCAGCTTTAACGCCACCAGCAACTGAAATATCAACGCCTAGGTTCAAAGCAGCAACCATACCTAAGTCATTGAATGGTGTTTGACCAGCAGCTTGTTGATCTAAACCAGTGTGAACGCCAATGATGTGTGCGCCTAACTTAGCCACTTCAATAGTACGTGCTTTTTTATCAGCAACGTTGATCAAGTCAACTTGAGCTTTTTTGCCGTATTTGTTAGCGACATCAATTACACCTTTGATTGTACCGATATCAGCAGTACCTAGAACTGTACAGATGTCAGCACCAGCTTTGTAGAATGGCTCAGCTTCATAGAAACCAGCATCCATTGTTTTCAAGTCAACCAAAATTTTATTGTTTGGGAACTTAGCGCGTAAAACTTCTAACAATTTGATACCGTTATGCTTAATGCATGGTGTACCAATTTCCAAAATATCTACGTGTGGAGCAACTTTGGTTGCTAAAGCGACGGTACCGTCGAAATCTAATGAATCTAATGCCATTTGGGTTTGAGCCATGCTACATCCTCCAACTAAAAATAAATCATAAGTGATTTATTTAGATTAAAAATACAAAGTGAGTTAATTTTTTATTGTGTAGAAAAACACACATTTCGCGATAATAACACGCACTTAATGTGAAATTAAAAACTTTTTTTGCTTATTTTTAATGTTTTAGTGATTTTCTAGCATTTCATCACTGGAATATAGCGAACAATATTGATTAAACTAGTTTTTTTGCTTACCTAAGCGGCTAAAAGCAGTTCTTTTAGCGTGTCGATAAGTGCTTTTGACTGAGCCTCAGTTCCAATTGTAATGCGCAAGTAAGGGGCAATTCGACTTGGTGATTTAAAATGACGCACAATAATATTCTTCTGCCGGAGCAAAGCCGTCAGCTCTGCACCATCTTTGACTTGATGCTTAGCAAAAATAAAGTTTGCACCTGATGGCAGCACATCGAAACCCAGCTGCGTTAAATCCTTTACTAGCACTTCACGTGTTGCAATGACTTTGCGGCAGGTTTCTTCAAAATATACCGTATCTTGCATAGCCGCAATTGCGCCAGCAGAGGCGAAGCGGTCAATAGGGTAAGAGTTGAAGCTATCTTTCACGCGTATCAATGCTTCGATTAAGTCTGGATGACCTAAGGCGTATCCAACGCGTAAACCAGCCAATGACCGCGCCTTAGATAAAGTATGCGTCACAAGCAAATTAGGATAAGTATTAATTAAGCTCACCGCAGATTCGGTACCGAAATCCACATAGGCCTCATCAATCACTACAACTGATTGCGTATTCTTTTTCAGCAGTTTTTCAATGGTCGCTAACGATAGTGGTATGCCTGTAGGCGCATTCGGATTAGGAAATATGATGCCGCCATTTGGCTGATCATAATCGTCAATGTTAATTGCAAAGTCTTCCGCCAAAGGAATCGTTTGATATTCAATGTCATACAAGCCGCAATATACTGGGTAGAAGCTATAGGTAATATCAGGAAACAACAATGGTCGGCTATGCTTTAACAGTGCTTGAAACACATGCGCTAAGACCTCATCTGAACCATTACCGACAAACACTTGCTTAACCTGTAAATGATGCGCTTCGGCAATCGCTGCTTTCAATGCGTCTGAATTAGGGTCGGGATATAAACGCAATGAATCTGCCGCTTCAAGCTTTAGCGCAGCAATCACCTTAGGGCTAGGGCCGTAAGGATTTTCGTTGGTATTGAGTTTTACTAAGTTATCTAGCTTAGGCTGCTCACCTGGTACATAAGGCGTAAGCTTGTGTACAACATCACTCCAGAATTTACTCATATAGCTTAGCTTTTTAACCTATATTCTGCTGACCTCGCATGCGCTTGCAAGCCTTCACCGTAAGCCAAGGTTGCGGCTACTTTTCCTAGTGTTTGCGCGCCTTCAGCTGACACCATAATTAAGCTTGAGCGCTTTTGGAAATCATATACACCCAATGGGGATGAGAAGCGCGCTGTACGTGAAGTTGGCAATACGTGGTTTGGTCCTGCACAGTAATCACCAAGCGCTTCGCAAGTGTTGCGACCCATGAATATAGCGCCTGCATGCTTAATGGTTTTACTGAAAGCCAATGGTTCGTCCATAGACAATTCCAAATGTTCAGGTGCAATGTAATTACATATCTCTGCAGCTTCAGCTAAATCGCGCACTTGAATCAAAGCACCACGATCCGTTAATGAAGTGCGAATAATGTCTTTGCGTGGCATTTCTTCAACTAATTTTAAAATGCTTGCGTTTACCTTATCTAAAAAGTCAGCATCTGGGCTTAATAGAATAGCTTGCGCTAATTCATCATGCTCGGCTTGGCTAAATAAATCCATGGCAACCCAATCTGGATTAGTTTTGCCGTCGCAAATCACTAAAATTTCTGATGGCCCTGCCACCATATCGATGCCAACAACGCCGAATACGCGACGTTTAGCAGCGGCCACGTATGCATTACCCGGTCCAACTACTTTATCAACTTGCGGTACGGTTTCAGTACCATAAGCCAAAGCACCCACTGCTTGTGCGCCACCAAGGCAAAATACGCGGTCAACGCCAGAAATCGCAGCCGCGGCTAACACCAACTGATTGCGTTCACCGTTTGGCGTAGGCACTACCATGATAAGCTCTTTAACGCCGGCCACTTTGGCTGGAATTGCATTCATCAACACAGACGATGGGTAAGCCGCTTTACCGCCTGGCACATATAAACCTACACGGTCTAAAGAAGTCACTTGCTGCCCAAGTAAAGTACCGTCAGCTTCGGTATAGCTCCAAGAAGACATCAATTGCTTTTCATGGTAAATACGTACACGGTCTGCAGCAGTTTTTAAAGCATCACGTTGATCTGCTGGCAAGCCATTCAATGCAGCCGTTAACTCAGCCTGGCTAATTTCCAATTCAGGCAAGCTAGCAGCATTCGTTTTATCAAAGCGGTTGGTATATTCCAAAACTGCAGCATCGCCGCGTTTTTTAACGTCTTTAAGAATATCAGCCACTACAGTATCTACACTGTCATCTTGCGCGGTTTCAAAGGCGAGTAAGGCTTTTAAATTACTATCGAAATCTATATCTGTGGTAGAAAAACGTCTTATTTTCATACTATTGACCTATATTTAATCTGAATCTAATGTGCTTAATCTAAGCTCTGGATGCAATTGCGCTTGTAAACGCATCCATGATGGGTTGAATTTTACCTCTATTCAACTTAAGTGAAGCTTGATTTACAACAAGTCTCGAGCTGATATCGCCAACTTCTTCTACTGCTTTGAGATTATTTGCACGTAAAGTTCCGCCAGTGCTCACTAAATCAACAATCACATCAGCCAAACCAACTAAAGGGCCTAACTCCATTGAGCCATAAAGCTTGATTAAATCCACGTGCATGCCTTTTGCGGCAAAGTGCTCACGTGCAGTTTTGACATATTTAGTCACCACTTTTAAACGCGCCCCACTACGAATCGACGCAAAATAATCAAAGTCTTCACGCACAGCCACCATCATTTTGCACTTAGCAATTTGCAAGTCGATTGGCTGATACAAACCATCGCCGCCATGCTCATCAAGCACATCTTTACCTGCAATACCTAAATCAGCCGCGCCATATTGCACATAAGTCGGCACATCACTTGCACGAACAATAATCAAACGCACATCTTCACGATTGGTACCGATAATCAGTTTGCGTGATGACTCTGGATCTTCTGCTGGATGTATACCCGCCGCTGCCAAGAGTGGCGTGGTTTCTTCAAAGATACGGCCTTTTGAGAGGGCAATGGTAATCATGTTTAAACTCTTTTTACGTTCGCGCCTAGCGCGTTTAATTTGGCTTCTAAGTGTTCATAACCGCGGTCTAAGTGATAAATCCGTTCAATCACAGTTTCTCCACGAGCAACCAAGCCAGCTAACACTAAGCTTGCTGAAGCGCGCAAATCTGTTGCCATGACCGTCGCGCCATCTAGAAACTCAATGCCTTTGACGAGTGCTGTATTACCATCAATACTGATGTCTGCGCCCATGCGTTGCATTTCTTGCACGTGCATAAAACGGTTTTCAAAAATCGTCTCGGTCACTTTTGCAACACCTTCTGCCACAACGTTCAACGCCATAAACTGCGCCTGCATATCGGTTGGAAAGGCTGGATGTGGCGCTGTGCGGATATTAACAGCCTTAAGCTTACCATCGCTTTTTACAGTAATGCTGTTTGCATCACATGTGACGGTTGCACCCGCGTCACGTAGTTTTTCAATCACAGCATCTAGCAAATCGGCACGAGCATTGAGTAATTTGACCTCACCACCTGTCATCGCGGCAGCTACCATGTATGTACCCGCTTCGATGCGATCACACACAACATTATGTGTTGTGCCATTCAGTTTTTCAACGCCGACAATCGTGATGACATCAGTACCAGCACCTGTGATTTTTGCGCCCATTTTAATGAGCATCTCAGCTAAGTCGACCACTTCAGGCTCTTTAGCCGCATTTTCCAACACGGTTGTGCCTTCAGCTAATGCCGCCGCCATCATTAGATTTTCCGTACCTGTCACTGTTACCATATCCATGTAGTAACGTGCGCCTTGCAAACGACGATTAGGCAAATGCAAGGTACTGGCTTGAATATAGCCATGCGTAATGTGTATCGCAGCACCCATGGCTTGCAGGCCTTTGATGTGCAAATCGACAGGACGTGAACCAATTGCACAACCGCCTGGCAATGAGACACGTGCAGTGCCAAAGCGCGCCAACAAAGGTCCTAATACTAAAATAGAAGCTCGCATGGTTTTCACCATTTCGTAAGTGGCTTCAAAAGAAGTCACGTCACTGGCATCTAAGGTCACCTCGCTAGTATTGCGTGTGATTTTAACGCCCATCATATCGAGCAATTTAATAGTCGTGTCGATGTCTTTTAGCGCAGCAATACTACTTAAATGCAACGGCGTCTCAGCTAGTAATGATGCACATAAAATTGGCAAAGCGGCATTTTTTGCGCCAGAGATGGTGACTTCACCATTGAGGCGACTACCGCCTTGTATGATTAGCTTTTCCAATTATTTAACCGCATTTAGCATCGTTTGAAGTTCGCCACTCTCGTACATAGCACGCATGATGTCTGAACCACCGACAAACTCGCCGTTGATATAAAGCTGAGGGATAGTTGGCCAATTAGCAAACTGCTTGATACCTTCGCGCACTTCTTGGTCTTGCAATACATCCACTGAAATATAATTTGCTTGGCATGCATCTAAAATTTGCGTTGCTAAGTTTGAAAAACCACACTGCGGAAATTTTGGGTTACCTTTCATGTAAAGCACTACTGGGTTGGTGCTTACTGTTTCTTTAATTCTTGCCTGTGCGTCCATTTGCTTCTCCATTACTTGTATTTAATTTATTTGTCTTTAATTGCCTACATATCATTTGCAAGCTTGCTGCGTCTGTTTAGGCAGACTGTTTATTCCATTGTTCTGGCGTGTAGGTTTTCATCGAAAGCGCATGAATTTCTGCGCGCATTCTATCGCCTAGCGCTGCGTAAACTAGCTGGTGCTGTTGCACCATGCTTTTACCTACAAAGGCATTGCTGACGATAACTGACTCAAAATGAGTGCCATCATCGCCTAGTACTTTAATATATTCGCAGGCCAGATTTTGCGTAATGTAAGCCTCTAACTGTTGTGCACTTAGCAATTTAATTGTTTCCTTAACTCTTAAGCTCTTAGTTTATAACCTGATTTTAACATTTTTAGCGTAATCATTGCTAACACTAAGAAAGAAGCGCCAACAATGGATAAACTCATTAGTGGTGACACATCACCTTTACCAAAGAAACCGTATCTAAACCCGTCGATCATGTAGAAGAATGGGTTCAGTTGTGACAACTTTTGCCAAAAAGGTGGTAACGAATGTATGGAGTAAAACACGCCGGATAGAAAGGATAAAGGCATGATAATAAAGTTCTGGAATGCTGCCATTTGATCAAATCGGTCGGCCCATATGCCAGCAATGATGCCAAACGTACCGAGCAACGCACTTCCCAGCAAGGCGAAAGCAAATACCATCCAAAAATTAGTCACGTGAATATCCACAAACCACATGGCGACTAAATAAATACCTAATCCAACCACTAAGCCGCGAATAATCGCCGCAAACAAGAATGCGATAAAGAATTGAAAATGCGTGAGTGGCGTTAACAATACAAAAACGAGATTACCCATCACTTTTGATTGAATCAGGCTAGAGGAACTATTTGCAAAGGCGTTTTGCAGCACGGACATCATGATTAAACCCGGCACCAAGAATGATGTGTAAGGTACGCCATCATAAACATGCACATGACTTTCTAACGCATGGGAAAAAATAAGCAGATACAGCAAAGCGGTAATAACAGGTGCAGCCACCGTTTGAAAAGCAACGCGCCAAAAGCGGAGCAACTCTTTTTTTAAAAGAGTCCACGGACCTCGAAAAGAATTTAAGTATGAATTGTTAATCATGATTTACTCACAGATGACATGCCAACCAAGGACATGAACACATCCTCTAAATCCGCCTCACTCAATTGCATATCCATCACTCTAATCTCCGCAGCACGCAGTGACGATAACACCAACTCAATTTGAGTCATGTCGTTTAAGGCAAAGGTATAAATTCCATTTTCCTGATTACGCAATAAAACTTGTATATTGGCAGGCAAATTCACATTACCTAGCGTCAAGCGTAGTTGCTTGCCAGCAAATTTATTCAGCAAATTCGCTGTGCTATCTAAAGCAACAATTTCACCTTGCTTCATCATGCCCACGCGGCTACACAAAGTTTCCGCCTCTTCTAAATAATGAGTAGTGAGGATAATGGTATGGCCTTGATTGTTCAGCTTTTTGATAAATTCCCACATCAATTGGCGAAGCTCAACATCTACGCCTGCTGTTGGCTCATCCAGCACAATCACTGGCGGTTTATGCGCCAAGGCCTGAGCAATCAAAGCGCGGCGTTTCATGCCGCCAGAAAGCTTACGCATATTCACATGCGCCTTATCTGCCAACCCTAAACCTTCGAGAATCTCATCTACCCATGCATCATTTTCAGGGCCACGTCCAAAATAACCTGCTTGAAATCGCAACATTTCACGGACATTAAAAAATGGATCAAAGACTAACTCCTGCGGCACAACACCTAGCAACTGTCGTGCTTGCTGATATTGGTTGACCACATCAAAACCCATGACGGAAATATTACCTGCGCTAGGTTTGATTAAACCAGCCAAAATACTGATTAAAGTTGATTTACCTGCGCCATTTGGGCCAAGTAATGCAAAGAACTCACCTTGGGCAATAGTTAAATCGATGCCTTTTAGGGCTTGCAAGCCGCCAAAATTCTTATGTATGCCATTAATTTGAATTGCAGGTTTCATTTTTCGACTTAGATCACAGCTTATAATTTAGATTGTCTTTGAACTTCAACTGACTAGCCATCCGTTAAATGAATTACGGCTTGTTCATGAACAAGCCGTAATGATTGACTACTATATGGTGATGCTTTTAAAAATTACAACAAGTAAGCATTAAAATAAGCGTCCAACATAGTACAGACTAAGCGTAATCTTAATGGAAACTTAATGGAATAAAATCTTGTATACCGTACAAGTCTGCCAAACTAGATAAATTTTCAGGTAAGTTTGTAAATTTTATCTTGCAACTTGCTGCAACAGCACGTCGCTGCCACTCTAACATTAAGCTCAAAGCTGACGTATCTACATTATCCACTTCAGAAAAATCGACTTCGATTTCACCGTTCATTTTAAAAGTAGCACTGTGGTTTAATATCAGATTTGCGTTATCCACTAACACATCTCCAGATACTTGCCACTTATTCGCAAGCTCTGTAATACGCTCAGCAGTATTAAGTTGTACAGATTCAGCCATATTTAGACTTTAAGCTTACTTAAGACCAGCATTTTTATTCTTATCAGCCAACTTAGTGTTCAAGCTATCGATACCATTTTGACGAATTTCATTGCTAAATTGACTACGGTAGTTAGTTACCAAGCTCACGTTTTCAATCACAATATCGTAGACTTTCCAGCTAGCACCATTTTTCACTAAACTGTAATCCACAGCAATTGGTTGTCCGCCTGATTGTAAAATTTGTGTTTTTACAGTTACATTTTTTGCATCTGGCTCAATACGCATAGGTTTATATTCAATCACCTGATCTTTATATTTACCCAATGCTACAGAGTAAGTACGTAACAATAAGCTACGAAACTCTTTCTGAAAGCTTGCTTGTTGCTCTGTAGTAGCAGCTTTCCAATTTTTACCAAGCACCATACGACAAACGCGGTCAAAATCAAAGTTAGGCAAAATCTTTTCTTCTGCCACTGCGTATAATTTTTGCTGATTTCCCGCTTGGATTTCTTTATCGTTTTTAATAATAGCCAACACATCATCTGCAGTTTGTTTCACTAGCACATCTGGCGCCATATCAGCATTAGCTAAGCCAGAATATAAACTGGCTAGAAAACTAACGCCTACTATAAATTTTGAAACTGATTTCATTTGAATCCTTTTTTGATTCGATATTGAATTTAAATTATAACTTGATGTGCTTCAACAGAATATCTCAGCACAGCACACTAGAACGGTGCATCACCTAATTCGGTTGACTTAGCCTCTACATGCTTAGCGTCTGACGCACTTGTTGACGCTGATGGTTTAGCATCTTTATCAGATTCGGAAGCTTTACTGAATAAGAATTGGCTAATCATTTTTTCTAGCACAACCGCATCTTGTGTTTTGGCAATTTTATCGCCATTTTTCAGCACTTCTTCGTCGCCACCAGCCTCTAAACCAACGTACTGCTCACCCAACAAGCCAGCCGTATAAATATTAGCAAAGGTATCTTTAGGGAAGTTGTAACGCTTATCGATTTTAATGGTTACGACGGCTTCGTAAGTTTTACTATTAAATGCAATGCTATCGACACGCCCTACAGCAACACCAGCACTCTTAACTGGCGCATGTGGTTTTAAGCTTCCTACATTTTCAAAAGCTGCTGTAACACTATAGGTTTCACCAATTTTTCCCGAAGTTAAATTACCAACTTTCATAGCAAGACCTAGCAAGGCAGCAACGCCTAATGCTACAAAGATTCCCACCCATAAATCAATTTTAGTTCTATCCACTTAGCATCCCCTCAATTTTTTATTACTCTTTTAGCTCTATATCACCAGCATAAAAGATGTTAAAACAAAATCTAAACCCAATACGGTCAATGATGAAATCACTACTGTACGGGTTGTTGCTCGGCTCACACCTTCTGCTGTTGGTGGAGCATCAAAACCTTCAAACAAAGCAATCATGGTGCATGCCACACCAAACACTAGGCTTTTAATGATGCCGTTCACAATATCCGATTGAAAATCTAAATTAGCCTGCATTTGCGACCAAAATGCACCTTCATCTACACCGATTAATGGCACAGCAACGATATAGCCACCCAATATGCCAACCATAGAAAACAAAGTCGCCAAAATCGGCATAGAGATCACACCCGCCCAGAATCTTGGTGCAACCACACGTGCGATTGGATTCACCGCCATCATTTCCATCGCTGAAAGCTGCTCAGTAGTTTTCATTAAACCAATTTCAGCAGTAATCGCTGTACCAGCACGACCGGCAAATAACAAAGCAGTGACAACAGGCCCTAGCTCACGCACCAGTGACAGTGAAACCAAAACGCCGATTGCTTCAGATGAACCATATTTTTGCAGAGTGTTATAGCCTTGCAAGGCCAGCACCATTCCTACAAAAAAAGCGGAAACAATGATAATCAACAGAGACATTACGCCCGTTGAGTAAATCTCACGCATGGTGAGATGAAAGCGCTTAAAGCTTTCACCTGAATACACAATAGTTAAAAAGAACAACCTAGCACCTGCACCTAAGCGCCAAATACGCTCAACCATGCGATGACCTATGCCTTGCAAGGTTTTAATAATGCTAACGAGAGGATTTGATTTGGTCATTTAATTTATGTTGAGCTGGTATTGAGTTACTTAAGGCTATCGTTGTTTCATTAATTCAGACTGATAATTACCTGCTGGATAATGGAATGGTACAGGACCATCTTTATCACCATGCACAAATTGATGTACAAATGGCAAGGTTGATTTCATTAAATCATCTGGCGTACCTTCAGCCGTCACTACACCATTCGCCACAAAATACACATAATCCGCAATTAAAAATGTTTCTTTCACATCGTGCGACACGATGATAGAAGTGGCGCCTAGTGCGTCATTCAAACTACGAATCAAACTACAGATAACACCCATAGAAATTGGGTCTAAGCCTGCAAAAGGCTCATCGTACATCATAATAGCGGGATCTAAAGCAATGGCGCGCGCCAAAGCTACCCGTCTTGCCATACCGCCTGAAAGCTCTGCTGGCATAAGCGTATGCGCACCTCGCAAGCCCACGGCATTAAGCTTCATCAATACCAAATCGTGAATCATAGAATCTGGCAAATCTGTTAATTCGCGCATAGGGAACGCAACATTTTCATACACGGATAAATCAGTGAACAACGCACCCTGTTGAAACAACATGCCCATTTTACGGCGCAATTTAAATATTCCGTCACGGTCTTGCTTGTGAACCACGTCACCATGAACGCGCACTTCACCTTTTGAAGGCTTGATTTGGCCGCCAATCAAACGTAATAAAGTAGTTTTACCGCTGCCGCTGCCGCCCATAATCGCCACAACCTTACCGCGTGGGAACACCATATTGATGCCTTTATGCAGCAATCGCTCTTTGTACCCAAAGGAAAGATTATCAATTTCTACGATATTATTGGTCATTTGCAGCTAAATTGTACGTCTATTTTTGTTGGATTTTTTTCGAAGCCACCATTCTAAAACAATTTGGCGCGTAAGTAAGCAGTTAAATTTACTTGTGATTTGTATAAGGTGAATTTAGGCAATAAAAAAGCCCACCGAGGCGGGCTTTAATATATGTGAAATCTCTAAAAGGCTTCACATACCGTGAATGCACCAGTAGTAGTTACATCTATAAGCGCTGATGCTGGCGCCGTTGCAGCACTTGGTGCTGCAATCGTTGGCGTTGCTCGAATAGATCCTGTAGTCGTGTTACCATCATCTATAGTAGTGTCAATTTGCAATGCATATTTTGCATCTATTCCTGAAGAACACATGAAATATGTTCCTGGCATCGATAATATAGGCGCCTTACTTGACACACCGATTCTTCCACCATTAGAGTTTGTTGGCACAAACCCGGTCATATCACTACCAGCTGGGATCACAGTAGGTCCCGGTGCCAAGTTAGCCATGCGAACATGCTGCCAAAATAAAATAGAATCATCAGAGCCTGTTTGTGAATCCCAAACCCCATCGATAACTCCATTCGCACCAGTTGAACCCGCATTCGTTGCGGCCGCCCCTAAATGAGTTTGTGCTGCCTTATCATCACCAGGCATAGCTTTAAATTTATCTTGATATCCATAAATGTAAACTGGGACATTTCTAAAGTCTGCTGCTAAATTCTTAACCTTGGCACTATTAATCAATTCTTGACCTTTTAATACACCGCCCAGCAGTAAGCCGATGATCACAAGTACAATCGCCAGCTCAATTAAAGTAAAACCTGCTTGTTTTTTCATTTAGTTCCCCGAACTATTAAAGTTATATAAGTCATTCTAACTCAAATAAAATGCTCATCTCTCAGCCATATACATGCAAATATCATACCAACCACATTTAGCTTATTTTACTAGTATTTTGGTTAATTTTAGTCACATTTTGTTGAAAAATCATCGATCAGCCGTCGAGAATCTAACAAGTGTGTCCAGTTTTTAACGCTTTTTAGTATGATTAAATTACTAAAAATCGGCATACAATATCAGCCAGCTGGATAATTTCAATCAATCATTGAGCCATTATATGCAAATATCACTCAGACCAGGCCTCAAATTAGCTCTCCAACTATTTAACGACTCTGACCGATTAATGGCTTTAATGATCCTATCATTACATGCCTTGTTAATTTGGGGAGACTCTGTCGACCTGCATAGAGCGCTATTTCTATGCCATTACGGCTGCTTTTTAATGTGGCAGCCAGTGATGCGGCAAAGCAAAACTCTATCATGGCAGGCCACTTTTCTGATTGTTATTGGCGCTGCGGTAGGTATGCTTTTCATCAACTGGTGGGTGATTGCTTTTTGGATAGCCAGTTTATTTGCGTTAATCGGCGGGCGCATTTTTTCAGAAGAAACTTCGCGCGATAGGCTGCCTAATATATTGGCATCGACCTACTTACTTGCCATTTTACTATTGTGGGTAGTGCCTAAACTGCTTAAATCTAATGATGATTTAGCTGCCGCGGCCTTCATGCTTACCTATTTTTTGCCACTACTGCCGCTGGCGATTTTATTCTTATCAGGCAAACATAAATCCAAGGCGCAATCTGCCAATATTGACTTCTTTTATACTTTATTGATCTTTTTACTTTCCTCCATCGTCATACTCGGCAGCTTTGCGATTGGAGTTATTTGGAAAATTCATTACATTAAACTACTGATTGTAGTGGTTATGGGCTTAGCTGCCACTCTGGTTGTTTTAAGCTGGTTATGGAATCCAAGCTCTTCTTTCTCAGGTTTAGAGCTGCTAATGTCACGTTACTTACTCAGCATTGGCCTGCCGTTTGAGCATTGGATAAGGCAAATTGCAAAATATGCCGAATATGAATCCACTGCCGAGAAGTTTTTGCAAGCGGCTATGCGCGAGCTGGTTGAACTTAACTGGGTAAGCGGCTTAATGTGGGAAGCGGAAGGCTCGAAAGAGCAAATTGGAGAACCTACGCCGTTTATTTCTACATTTACTTTTCATCAGCTACATTTAACGCTTTATTCACGCTGGCAGTTTAGCCCGGCTATGTATCTGCACGTGCAGTTACTCACACAAATTTTAGGCGAATTTTATGAGGCGAAACGTCGTGAAGAAATGATTGTACAAAACACTTACATGCAGTCTCTGTATGAAACTGGTTCCCGCTTGACGCATGATATTAAGAACATACTGCAATCCATGGGTACCTTATCAACAGCGGCAGAACAAAGCAGTGATGATGGCAGCGATGACGCAAGACTAATCGAATTGGTAAAAAAACAAATACCGCGATTAAACCAGCGCTTGGCAAGTACATTGACCAAGCTTGAACGCCCAAGTACCGAGAAAAAGAGCCAAGAAAAAGTGGCTAATTGGTGGAAAGGTTTTAAACAGCTCAATAATAATCTGCAAATATCGTTTGAAGCGCCGATTAATATGCCTAAGACCGACATTGACCCCGATGTATTGGATAGCGTAGTGGACAACCTACTGCATAATGCTTTAGAGAAGGCTAAACTAGAGGCAAATACAATCATCAAAGTCAGCTTGATGCCTAGCGCCCATTTTTGTTTAGAGGTGACAGATACAGGCTCTGCGGTGCCTAAGAATGTTGTTGAACGTTTATTTAAGTCACATATAAGCTCAAAAAATGGCCTAGGCGTTGGACTATTTCATGCCGCACAGCAGGCAAGAAATGCGGGGTACGAACTAAGCCTTGTGGATAATCAGAATGGGGAAGTACGTTTTAGATTAGAAATGGTGGAAGAAGATAAAACGCTTCCAGCTAAAGAGGTTGAGATGTAAGTAAAAAATGGCTCATCACACTGATGAACCCTTTCCTAACTCCTCCCCGCTTGGGGAGATAATATGATCAACTAACGTAAACCTTGAACATAATCAGCCACTGCAGCCATTTCTGCATCTGTCATTTTTGTAGCAATAGTCATCATCATAGGCGCATTCGCACGCTCACCTGTTCTGAAAGTTCTTAATTGCGTTAATACGTAATCGGTATGTTGGCCACCTAATCGTGGAAATTGCTTAGGTAGACCTGAACCAGTTGCGCCATGACACGCAGCACAAGCTGGCACGCCAGTTGCTGCAATACCGCCACGATAGATTTTCTCACCTAATGAACCAGCGCCGTTAGATTTAGCCGCTGCTAACTTAAGTTTCTGATTTGAAAAATAAGCTGCCAGATTCTTCATATCCTCGTCACTCAATGCCGATGCCATGCCAGACATCACCGCATTAGCGCGCTTACCTGATTTAAATTCCGTTAATTGTTTAACCAAGTACTCAGGATGCTGACCTGCCAATTTCGGGTTTGCGGTAATGACGCTATTGCCATCAGTGCCATGACAAGCAGAACACACAGCGCCAACAATCTGTTCAGCAGTTTTAGTGGGCGTTGGCGCAGCTTCAGCTGGCTTTTCTGCGGTGGCTGCAGCATGTGCAGACAAACTAAATAAAGCACTTACCATTAAACCAGTTAAATTAACTCTTACTGAATTTAAGCTTAAAAGATGACGAAATTGCATTACCGCTCCCAATTATCAAAAATACTTACGCAAAACTTACTGCATATCGCTCAGATTTCCAGTGGACTTCTGCGACTAATCTAAATTATTCAATCAATTAACGCGCTATTTTAGCGAAAATCACCTATTCGTGATAGCATTTTTCACTATTGTTTATCACGTCGCTCAATATAACATTTAGCTTATCCTCGCTT